>Ga0209931_1000367_pt1 | contig 27188 bp, 22 predicted proteins | sample SalPonR1_B_D1_MG_FD_185697 | JGI IMG/M metagenome (GOLD analysis project Ga0209931, IMG submission 185697) | Salt pond soil microbial communities from South San Francisco under conditions of wetland restoration - Salt Pond MetaG R1_B_D1_MG... ...
CTTTACTGGTCTTTTCGTGTATCGGCCGGCAGATGAGCCTGGGACCGCTTATTGATGAAGAGATCAATGGCCTGAATGGCGTATGGAACGTGCCGATGACCGGTTATTTCAGCCTCGGTGAATTTGGCGCTGTAAAAGGGGGAAAAGCCACGTTCCAGGGTACAACCGTAAGCTGGGTGGCACTCAAGGAGAAATAAATTTAATGGGAATTTGATATATGAAATGTAGAAAATGTGTAGTTGGCTTTTCCAAAAGATACATTTGATTTATGGATGCCTTAATAATTGAAGTTTACTTCGTGAACCTTTGAGTCTTCGTGGTAATGAACTGCCGGTATTTGCCACAAAGATACGCGGTCATGAAGCAACACGAAGTACTTGTTCTTAACATATTTAAAATTAAACCTATTTAAATCTTTTTTTGTCAACTTTTACTAACAAATGAAAAAAATTATCTCAGCTCACGTGAATTTTACCAACAAATATTGAATCAATGAATGCAAAATCAATCAAAGGAAAATCTCCCGAAGAAATTCAGGCTGCCTTACAGGATAGTATGAGCGACGGCTTCTCTCCTACCCTGGCAATCGTCTTCCTGTCGGTCGCACAGGATCGTAATTCCATTTGCCGTCAGCTGGACGAAGCAGGCATTGCCGTATTTGGATCCACCACAAACGGGGAATTTATCGATGAGGAAACCGAGTCAAAATCGGTGGCCATACTGCTTCTTGATATCAATAAGGACTATTTCAGGATCTATACGAGCGACTTTCAGTCAGACAACTATCGGGAAACTTCCAAGTCCATCGCGCAAAAAGCCAACAAGGAATTTGAGCAGGTTGCTTTTCTGCTGGCGACCAGCAACGCTGCTACGGACGGCGAGGAAGTACTGCTGGGTATTCAAGAGGCGAATGGTGAAGATGTCAATGCCTTTGGCGGGGCTGCCGGTGATGATTATGCGTTTGAGGAAACATGGGTTTTCACAAACGGTTGGGAGAGCAATAAAGGCATGGTTTGTATCGCTATAGATGAATCAAAAGTAGCTGTAAGCGGCATCGCTACTTGTGGCTGGAAAGCCGTTGGAACGGAAAAGACAGTCACCAGAAGTGAAGGAAATCATGTCTTCACGATCGATAACGAACCGGCACTCGATATTACCACGAAATATGGCGGACTTGAAAATATTAGCCCGGACAATAAGGATCTGTTAATGGAAATTGCTGCCAATTTTCCCCTGCAGCTGCAGCGTGAGAAAGGCGATCCGGTGATGCGTCCGCCATTGGTGGTCGATTGGACAGACCGCTCCTTTTACACCAGTGGATCCGTTCCACAAGGCTCAAAAATCCGCTTTTCATTGCCGCCCGACTGGGATGTGATGGAGAAGGTGGTAAAAGGCGTTCAAAACCTTAAAGAAACCGAAATGCCCGAGGCAGAAGCGCTGGTGGTGTTCAGCTGTGCTGGCAGAATCCTGTCGTTTGGCCCCATGATGAATGCTGAGATAGAAGGGGTTAAACAGGTCTGGAATGTGCCGATGGCAGGGATGTTCTCCAATGCCGAACTGGGCAGAATGGCTGGCGGCAACCTCGAAATGCATAACTTAACCACATGCTGCGTGGCATTAAAGGAGAAGTGAGTTATTGGTAGTCATTTAAAGGATGATTAAACTAAATTTGAAAAATAGCAACAAATCAACGCGCAAAGCGCAACTGACACGCGAAACGTAAATAACGCGCAAAGTACAATCAAAAACCACACAAAAGCATCAAATATGAAAAAAGGAATGATCAAAGTTAGCGTACTCTATCCAAATGGTGACGGGAAAAATTTTGACATGGACTACTACCTGAACACTCATGTTCCTCTTGTATCGCAAACCTTGGGTGATGCACTTAAAGGTGCCAGCTATGATAAGGGAGTGGCAGGCGGTGAACCGGGATCTTCTGCACCCTTTGTGGCTATAGCCAACCTCTTTTTTAACTCAATGGGTGAATTCGGTGAGGCTTTCTCAACTGGTGCACCCATATTAATGGGCGATTTGCCAAATTTCACCAATATTGAGCCGGTTATACAGATTAATGAAGTGGCCGCATAAATATATAGGAGAATGCTCAATTGAAATCAAAGACTATAAAAGGTAAAACTCCGGAAGAGGTCAAGATTGCAATGGATGAAAGCTTTGCAGATGGTTATAAGCCAACTCTGGCGATCGTCTTTATGTCGTTCAAACTGGATATTGATGCTGTTTGTGAGCTATTGAATGAGGAAGGGATTCAGATTTTTGGGGCAACTTCTTCCGGTGAGTTTATTAATAGTGAAATCGAAGAAGAAAGTATCGTTATCATGCTTCTGGATATGAATCCGGCTTATTTCAAATTATTGTTTCTTGAAGCTGGTGATAGTTCGGAGTATGAAATAGCGAACCAGCTCGGAAAGGAAGGAAATACAGCTTTTGCGAATGCTGCATTTATCATTGCTTCAGGATGGAGTAATGAAATGGATGGCGAGGAAATTATAAAAGGTATTGAAGAGGGTTTCGGAGGCGGAGCCACAATTTTTGGCGGAATGGCCGGTGATGACCTTTCTTTGACAGGACCTAAAGCATTCACTCATGGCAAAAGCAGCACCAAAGGCCTGGTAGCACTAATTATTGACGGGGACAGGGTTGAACTGTCAGGTGTAGCCACCTGCGGCTGGAAACCCATTGGGATCACCAAAACCGTTACCAAAAGTGAGGGCAACATTGTTTATACCATAGATGATAAGCCCGCACTCGATCTCGTTATAAAATACCTGGGTCTTGATCTGGAAGAGCAGTTCAATAACACCGTCTTCAATCTTGGCGCCTATTACCCCCTTCAACTGGAAAGAAAGGATGCTCCCGCGGTGATGAGAACTGCACAGATGGGGAATGTTGAAGATCGTTCACTGATTTGTGCAGGTAATGTTCCGCAAGGTTCGAAAGTGCGCTTTTCACTACCGCCTGATTTTGACGTAATTGATACCGTTGTGGAAGAGTGCACAGAAGTAAAAGAGGAACATCTTCAAGGTGCAGATGCCGTGATCATGTTTTCCTGCATCAGCAGGTACTTATCTTTCGGCGTGATGACCAGCGAAGAAATTGAACGGGTGCAGGCTGTATGGAAAGCCCCTCTTGTAGGATTTTTCAGCTATGGAGAGTATGGCAAATCGAAACGGGGAAAACATGAATTTCACAATAACACCTGCTGCGTAGTGGCATTAAAGGAAAAATAAAATGAATGCAAAATCAATAAAGGGAATATCTACAGATGAAATTCAAACAGGATTGGAGCAAAGCATGGCAGACGGTTTTCAGCCTACTTTAGCCATTGTCTTCCTTTCTGTTAAACAGGACAGAGAAGCTGTTTCCAAATTACTTGACGAAAAAGATATTCAAATATTTGGTGCCACTACGGCGGGAGAATTTATTGATGGTGATGTCGAGGAAGGCAGTATTGTCATGATGTTGCTCGATATAGATCCAGTTTATTTTAAGCTAGAATTTCTTGAAATAAACCAAAAAGCTGCTTTAGAGGATGCAAAAAAATTGGGTGTTATTGGAAAGGAAACCTTTCAAAATCCTGCTTTAATAATTGCAACAGGTGGGGTGTTCATTGATGGAGATCACATCATTGATGGCATCATACAAGGGTTTGGAAATCCTGCATCGTCAACAGAAAAGGAAGTCACCGTATTTGGAGGTATGGCCGGAGATGATTTAATAGCTGAAAAACCACTTGTCTTTACCAACGGAAAAAGTAAAGACAACGCAATCATTGCCCTCATTATTGATGAAGACAAAATAGATGTAAGGGGTATTGCTTCTTGTGGCTGGGAAGCTATTGGTACCACTAAAACTGTGACTAAAAGCGAAGGCAATATTGTGTACACCATAGATGATAAACCGGCTTTAGACATGTTGATGAAATACCTCGGTGTTGAGGTAAAGCAGGATGATAACCCGGGGGTCGTAGCATTTCTAAATTCCTGGTATTATCCATTACAGCTGGAACGTGAGAATGGGGATACGGTGATACGTGCAACCAGATTTGCCAATAGTGAAAACCGTTCACTTATTTGTACCGGAAGTGTGCCTCAGGGCTCACAAATTAAGTTTTCATTGCCACCAGACTTTGATGCCATAGAAACAGTTGTTGCAGAATGTGAGAGCATTAAGGATAATGCACAACAGCAAGCCGATGCATTAATCATGTTTTCGTGCGTGAGCAGGCATTTATCGTTCGGAGCTTTAATGAAAGAGGAAATAGATCAGGTGCAAAACATCTGGAATGCACCCATGGCAGGATTTTTTACGTATGGTGAGTATGGAAAATCAAAGATAGGCAATAATGAATTTCATAATAATGCCTGCTGTGTAGTGGCCTTAAAAGAAAAATAGATATGGATCAAAATCTGCAAAACGTAACAGACTTCATTCAGCAGGATAAAATCCTTCAGCCGTTTTTTAAGACGAAAAAAAGAACAAGGGACGGTGCTGGGGCTTTCCATTACCAACGATATAGTGAAGGCACACGGTGGGAGAATGGAGATTGATTTACAGCCGGACCAAACTGGTTTATGTGCTAAAATCCCAGTAAGAAAATGAAATGAGAAAATTTTGATTAATATGCATCATGAAGGCTTGAATTAAGCCTTGTTGAGCAGACATAACAGAATCAGACACGTTCGATATGAAACGCTTATTAATATATTTTTTGCCGCTTCTTTTTGTTTCATCCTGTGATGGTGTCCCAAGCCAGGATTTTTTTACAGAAAAGACGGTAGCTGATAGCAGTGCCGTTTCTGACTCACTCCTCTTTCTAGAGTATTCTGAACGATATAATTACCACTACGGCATGCGATCTGATTCTGTGTCCTGGTATTTAGATGAGCTTCTCAAGTTGTCAGAAAGAAACAACAAACAACTTGAGGTGCTTCGTCTGCTTACAAATAAAGCTACTGGATTGATGAATTCAGGTGAATACTCTGCGGCTTTGGAGTATTATACACGGGCCTTTGAAATGGTTCAAAATCCAGAAATTGAAAACAGCTACTGGACTCTCGGAACTGATCCCACTCCTGAAAAAAGAAGGCTCAGGATACTCTCCTTTCTTCACTTCAACTATGGCCATTTGATGGACCTCACCGAAAACAGCGAAGAACGTTTGAACCAATACAGGATAGCCAATCAAATTGCGGTAGAAAACGATGATGCCATCATTGAGTCCTACACCAGCACTGCCCTTGCAATAGCATATCTTGAAAAAAACGAAATCGACTCCGCTCAGATTTATAACAGGCGATCCATAAGACTCTCCGAGCAATTGCCAACCCAATTTTATACTTCTTTTACTTTTTGGGTTCAGGGAAATATTTATATGACGCTGGAGGAATATGATGATGCATATCGTTCATATACTGCAGGCAAGAAATCGGCTCAAAACGAAAATAACTATCAGGGATTACTGATTAACTACCTGGGGTTATCGCGCTATTTTTATCAGGTAAATGAACCCGACTCAAGCCTTTATTATGGTTACAGAACGGTAGGCGACGGTTCAGTATCAGATTTTCAGGCGCTTAGGTTTGATCTCGGGGTTGCTTATGAAAACCTATACCAGGTCTATAAACTCAGGAATGAGCCCTTAAATGCTCTCAACTATCTTGAGCTCGCAAAAAGCACACGCGACAGCCTGAATACACTTAGGATTAAAAATCTGGCCTTATTTCAGCAAAACCTTCTCAATCAGCAGCTTGAGCAAAAAGAACGTGAAAGGCGATTTGAAAGCATACAGGCCAGAAACCGCATTATAGCTGTGCTGGTGTTGCTGGTTGTTATGGTGATCATTGCTATAGTCCTTTATAGAAACTATAAAATCAAAAAAGTTGCAAATCAACGATTGGATGAAACGAATGCTCTCCTCACTGATTCTTTGGAAATGTTGACGTCTGCCCAGGACCAGCTGGTACAGCAGGAAAAACTGGCCTCCCTCGGACAGCTCACCGCCGGGATTGCCCATGAAATCAAAAACCCACTGAACTTTGTGAACAATTTTTCGGATGTAAGTCTGGAGCTGGTGGAGGAGGTGCGGGAAGAATTGCGACGGATGACGGAAGACCAGGGGCGGGACACTTCTCCCCTATTGAGAGGGGACGTCATCGCCGACGGTGATGACAGGGATGTATCTGTCGGGGCACAGGGTGATAATCAGAATCAAAATACAGAGATAAATCCAGACTCAGCTAACACACCCCTCACTCCCCTCTCCAGAGGGAAGGCCGGATCGAGTGCCCAAATGGACTTCTTTACCGATATCCTCGAGATCCTTGACGATATCGAAACCAACCTGAAAACGATCCATAAACATGGTTCAAGGGCCGATGGTATTGTCAAATCAATGCTTCAGCACTCAAGGGGCGGCGACGGTGTGATGGAACCCACGCCACTGAATCCGCTCATCAGGGAATACGTCAATCTCTGTTTCCACGGGATGCGGGCCGGAAATGATCCGATAAATGTAGATATAGATCTTCAGCTGGATGAGAGCGTTGGCGAGGTACCGCTGGTGGCTGAGGATTTTAGCAGGGTGATTTTGAACCTGACGAACAATGCGTTTGATGCTATGCGAAGCAAGCTGACAGAAGACGGAGGACCGGGGACCGGAGAAAAATCACCACTTGAGGGGAGTGGCGAAGCAGAGCGAAGCCGAGGGGTGTCGTTTGTGGAAGATTACCAACCAAAACTAACAGTCCGATCCCATCAGAACGAAACCACAGTAATTATCGAAATCGAAGATAACGGACCGGGTATTCCGGAAGAAATGAAAGACAAAATTCTGCAGCCGTTTTTTACGACGAAAAAAGGGACGCAGGGGACAGGGCTTGGGCTAAGTATTACTAATGATATTATTAAGGCACATGGCGGGTCGCTTGATATTGAATCGACTGAAGGAAAAACTATTTTTTCGATCACGCTGTAAAACATCCCATAGCAATTTTTTTACTTCAAAGAAATGGGCGAAGGGAACAGGTTTTGGGCTGAGTTTTACCAATGAAATTATTAAAGCCCGCGGGGCCAAATCACTATAGAAACCAAAGAACAATAAAAGGCACCATATCTACCATTGAATTGCCAATTTAGCCAAACAACCCTATCGTCACCTGCCCGGATTTTCGGGATGCTGAAGGTATTCCTGCCACTGTTTTTACTAGCTGCCTGCACCGGCACGTCCGGAGATCGGGACGCCTCACTCCCACCACTCCTTTACCCTCAACCTCAAATTGTTGAACTAAAAGCAGGTGAGGTCATTACTGCCACACCAAAAATCATCCACCCCGACAGTGTGGCAAAACCTCAGTCTTTTACTGTTGACCCCTTGGCATTAACCACAATAAATATCCAATCCAACCGACACCACATACCTGAAGAACCAACCACCATACCCGTTGACAGAAGCCAACTCAAAACCATACATATAGGTGAAGGAAAGCCCGATTTTGTTTTGGTTAATACCGTTGGTGACACGATACCCACCGGTGTTCCTATACCTGCTGCGGGCAAAGTGGTAGAAGCTATCCATTCAAAACCCACTAAAGCCCTGCCACCCGCCAGCAAAGATGCCGCCATCGCCCACCTGCAATATTTAAATGTGGAACAGGGTATGGCTTCATCTTTTGTCAGGTCTGTCTTAGAGGACCAAAGCGGAAATATCTGGCTGGGTACTCGGGGAGGGGTAAGTGTATACAATGGTGAGAGCTTTACCCATTACACCGAAACCGAAGGCTTATCCAATAATCTCGTCAGGGCCATCCTGGAGGATCAAAGCGGAAACATCTGGCTGGGGACTGGCGGCGGCGGAGTTAGCGTATTTAATGGAGAACACTTTATCCATTATACCGAAACCGAAGGCTTATCCAATAATTTCGTCGCGTCCATCATAGAGGACCAAAGCGGCAATATCTGGGTTGGGACTGAAGGCGGAGGGGTGAGCGTATTTGATGGAGAACACTTTACCCATTACACAGTAAACGAAGGCCTGTCCAATAATATCGTCTTCTCCATCGCTGAGGATCAAAGCGGGAATATCTGGCTGGGAACTGGTGGCGGAGGGGTGAGCGTATTTGATGGAGAACACTTTACCCATTACACCATAAACGAAGGCCTGTCCAATAATAGCGTCTGGTCCATCTTAGAGGATAAACGCGGAAATATCTGGCTGGGGACTGATGGCGGGGTGAGCCTGTTTAATGGAGAGAGTTTTACCCATTACACCGTAAACGAAGGGTTATCCAATAATATCGTCTTCTCCACCTTAGAGGATCAAAGCGGGAATGTCTGGCTGGGGACTGCTGGCGGAGTGAGCGTTTTTAATGGAGAGAGTTTTACCCAATACACCGAAAAGGAAGGATTATCCCATAATAGCGTCTGGTCCATCACAGAGGATCAAGGCGGTAATATCTGGCTGGGGACTGAAGGCGGAGGTGTGAGCCTGTTTAATGGAGAAAGCTTTACCCATTACAGTGTAAACGAAGGATTATCCCATAATGATGTTTACTCCATCCTCGAGGATCAAAAAGGAAATATCTGGCTGGGGACTTGGGGCGGAGGAGTGAGTGTATTTAATGGAGAAAGTTTTACCCATTACACCGTAAACGAAGGCTTATCCAATAATCTTGTCATCTCCATCCTCGAGGATCAGAACGGAAATATCTGGCTGGGTACCGGTGGCGGAGGAGCGAGCGTATTTAATGGGGAAGGCTTTACCCATTACACTAAAAAGGAAGGATTATCCAATAATAGCGTCTGGTCCATTGCAGAGGATAAAAGCGGAAATATCTGGCTGGGTACCGGTGGCGGCGGGGTGAGTGTGTTTAATGGAGAAAGCTTTACTCATTACACCGAAAACGAAGGCTTATCAAATAATTTCGTCATCTCCATCCTGGAGGATAAAAGCGGAAATATCTGGCTGGGGACTCAGGGTGGCGGGGTGAGCCTGTTTAATGGAGAGAATTTTACCCATTATGGCGTAAACGAAGGGTTATCCAATAATACCGTCTGGTCCATCCTGGAGGATAAAAACGGAAATATCTGGCTGGGGACTGAAGGCGGAGGGGTGAGCGTATTTAACGGAGAAAGCTTTACTCATTATACCGAAAAGGAAGGCTTAGCCAATAATAGTGTCTGGTCTATTCTGGAGGATCAAAGTGCCACTTTAAATGAAATGGGTATCTATATGGGAACGGAAAAGGGGCTGTCAAAGATCTCCTTAACCGAAGATGCAACGTCCGGTGATACTGAATTAGCATTTAGTATTCAAAACTTTGGCAAACAAGATGGGTTGAAAAGCTTGAGATTTAACCCGGGGTCCATTATCGACAGTAAAAACCGAGCATGGTGGGGCACTGGCAACGGCTTGGTCATGCTGGATTTAAATACACGTAAATTTTCTGATACAATACCCAAACCCCGGTTATCCCAATTAGAAATTAACGAGCAGTTTATAGACTATCCGCTCAGCTTACAATTGCCTTACGATAAAAATCACCTCACTTTTTATTTTGCAGCCATAGATTGGACAGCACCGCATAAAATTCGGTACAGTTACAGGATGGAGGGCTTACATACAAACTGGAGTCTACCCACCGCCGACCCGATGGCTGATTACCGGAACCTGCCCTTTGGAACATATACCTTCCAAATCCGGGCCATAGGTGAGAGTGGAGTATGGAGTGAGCCGTTTGATTACACATTTACCATTCTTCCTCCATGGTGGCGTACCTGGTGGGCATATGGCATGTATACACTCTTGTTTTTGAACGGTCTCTATTTGCTGAGACGCTATGAGCTGAACCGGTTTAACCTGAAAAATCAGTTGCAGCTTGAAAGGGTTGAAACAGACTCTCTTCGGAAGCTCGATCAGCTGAAATCCCATTTCTTTACCAATATCTCTCACGAATTCAGAACACCGCTAACGCTGATAACCGGGCAGCTTGAAACACTGCTTGATTCTGAATCGGACCGGAACAGAAAAAAGAAACTGATGTCAGCGAACAGTAATGCCGAAAAGCTGCTATCCCTGATCAACCAGCTTCTGGATCTGACGAAGCTGGAGGCGGGAAAGATGGAGCTGGATCTTGAAGAGACAAATATGGTATCGTTTTTAAAAAACCACCTGTTTTCGTTTGAATCCCTCGCGCAGGCAGAAAACATCAGCCTTAATTTTTCTTCTGCCCGTGCCAAGATTCCAGTGAGTGTTGATACTGACAAAATGGAAAAAGTATTTTTTAATCTGTTTTCAAACGCCTGCAAGTTTACCGAGCCCGGCGGACGTATCGATGTGGCTGTTGAAATTCCCCGACCGGACAGTCTTGAAATACGGGTGAAGGATTCAGGCATCGGTATTTCTAAAGATCGTCTGCCCTACATTTTTGACAGGTTTTATCAGGCCGATCCATCCAACACCCGAAAGTATGAAGGGTCCGGAATTGGCCTTTCACTGGCACATGAGTTAATCACGATGCATGGGGGTACTATTGATGTCACCAGCGAAGAAGGTGTTGGCACCGAATTCATAATCCGCCTTCCTTATCAAGAGAGCAATACTGTGGTTATGGGCACTTCATCAATGACTGAAGCTGTAGCTGCCGAGAACGTTACAGAATCTCTGGTTCTCCCGGATATTGAGGCTCTTTACTCTGAGCATGACGAGATTATTCTTATTGTGGAAGACAATACGGATGTTCGGGAATTCATCCGGGAACAGCTGATTGGAGAGTACAAAATTCTGGAAGCTTCCAACGGATGTGAGGGAATTGCCGTATCGCAGGGAACCATTCCTGATTTGATCATAACTGATTTGATGATGCCCGAAATGGACGGATATGAGTTCAGCGGAAACATCCGGAGTGATGAGAAAACCAGCCATATTCCCATTATCATGCTAACCGCAAAGGCGGGTCTGGACCCAAGAATTGAGGGGCTTGAAGCGGGGATTGATGCTTATCTGACCAAGCCATTCCACGTGCGGGAGTTGCAAACACGGGTAAAAGCACTGATACAGCAGCGAAAAAACTTAAAGAAACAGTTCAGTACGTCCACATACTTTAAGCCCTCGGTTGTTGCCAAGGGTTCTGTAGATCAAAGCTTCCTCAGGAGGGCCATTGAAATGATCGATGAGCATATTTTAGAGGAGGATTTTAAGGTGGAAGATTTTGCTGAATCACTGAACATGAGTGTCTCTCAGCTTAACAGGAAGCTCAACGCCCTTGTTGATCAGCCTGCAGGCAAATTTATCAAGTCCATACGACTGCAGCGAGCGGCTGAACTGCTCAATCAAACAAACAAACTAGTCGCTGAAATCTGCTATGAGGTTGGGTTTAATGACCAGGCTTATTTCTCCCGGGCCTTCAAAAAGCAGTTCGGCAGAAGTCCGTCGGCGTTCAGGAAGTTGTCTATTTGATGTAACCAACCTTCGTGTTTCTTAGAGTCTTTGTGGTTGAAACGCGAGTCTTTTAATCTGTCACAAAATCATTCTTTGGATTCCATCTTTGATTAGCGGCACATTAAAATTGATAAGATATCCGAGCCTCTTACCTGTCAGTTTCATATGGCTGAGCAGTTGTGCCTGCCAAACCGGATGCACCTGTTTCAATGCTTTAAGCTCACAGACGACCAGATCATTAATCATGACATCCAGCCGGAGTCCTTCTTCGAACGTCATATCTTCAAAAACAATGGGTATATCTATCTGGCGCATTACACTGAGTCCCTTTTCTGACAATACATGGCAAAAACAGACTTCATATACCCGCTCCAACAATCCGGGACCTAATGTCTTGTGTACATAAAAAGCTGCATTAACAACAGCCTTTCCTACTTCTTCCTCATCATCCGATAATGTTGATTTCCTTTTTAGTTGATACTTGCCCTCATCAGTCATGATAATTAGTGTTAATTCACTCTTCACGTATGCTGGTATGATCCTTCAAACCAAAATTCCTTACAGGGAAAGATTGGAGGAAATTTTTTTTCAGGGTGCTTTTTAAAAGAGGCCGAGACTTTAACCGTGCTCAGAGGGAATTGCCACGAAGTCACGAAGACACAAAGATTCACGAAGAGTTTCTTCACCAATGCCTCGTGTACCTTCGAGACTTAGCGTCTTCGTGGTGGAAAAAGTCTGAAATTTGACCGCATCTTGAATGGAGGGCCACGAAGCCACAATGACACAAAGGTTCACGAAGGATTTTTTACTAGCCCGGTCAGGTCTATTTCATCACAATATTTAAAAAAGATTGGTTCAAGCCGGTCAGTCCTCAGTCACCCCCCATCTTCCCAAAAAAACCTGGAAATGCGCTAATAGTCCAAAATTTCGCGTGGATAGTCCAAGAATCGATGTTTTTTATAGGCTATTGTAGGTAGTAGAAACCAAGGGTTGATTTCTAAATTCATATAAACATTCAACCAATACAATAACTATGAAAAATCGAATCAAAAATTACGGGTTATTATTCACTTTAGTGGCGGTACTCTTTATTGGGGTCTTACCTGTTAACACCACAAAAGCACAGGAAGTGGAAGACAACAGTATGATTTTGTCAGTAACCGAATTTACCATCAAAGCGGGACATAACACTCAGTTTCGTGAAGGTATCAAAGCCTGGAAAAGCTGCTACCTGGAAAACGAAGGAGACTGGACCTGGGAAGTATGGAGCCGGGTGCAGGGAGAAGGTAATGTATATGCACTCTCTTCATCCATGGGGAGCTGGGCCGAAATGGATGACGCATCGGATGAGGCCGGACAAGCCTGCCAAAACCTGGCTCAGGATCTTATCAATGCAAGTATTGAGACCGCTAACAGAAACTTCTTCAGAACGATGCCTTCTTGGAGTAAGTCTGATGCGGTGCCAAACAATGTGATCAACGTTACCTATTGGAGAGTGAATAACCGCACGCTTTTCATGGAAACACTGGATGAGATTGTGGCGGCTACCGTAAGTGCTTTTGGCGAGCCGAGAGGCTACTGGCGCGATGCTGTCGGTGGTGATTTAAATGCCCCGCACTTCTATTTTTTAGTCCCTTTTGAAAACTTTGCAGCTATGGATGCTCCATGGGACAATGGGCTGACCGTCGTTGAAAACGAACTAGGCAAATCTGAAAGAGACCGGATTGAAGCCAATTATCTGGCGTCAGTTGATGAGGTATGGTCTTTCATGTATCGCAAAGTAGATGAACTGAGCCACAGCGCGAACTAATAAAATTTCTTATCAAATCAAGAAAGAGTACCGGTCCGGTTCTGTTTGAACCGGGCCGGTTTATTTTAGTGCGTTTTTTCCAGAACGAATTCCTGGCGTTTATCCGGGAGGGAGTGAAGGATTTCTTGTTCTTAGACCCATCACTCATAAAAAGCCTGCTATTTGACCGGCTTACCCATATAAACCTGAACGTTAATAACTCTTCAAAACAATCATGAAAAAAGGAGAGATCTACGTAAAGCTATCGCACAATCTTTAACATATAATCAACCAAAAGGATAATAACATGGAATTAAAAGTCATCGGTACCGGAGTAGGACGAACAGGGACATATTCAACGAAACTGGCTCTCAATGAGTTGGGATTTGGTCCGTGCCACCACATGGAGGAAGTGTTGTTCAATATGCCCACGCAAGTCCCTCTTTGGATGGATGCTGTAAACGGCAAGCCCGATTGGGAGGCTATCTATAAGGGCTATAACAGTACGGTGGATTGGCCGACAGCAGCATTCTTCCGCGAGTTGAGTGTGAATTATCCGCACGCGAAATTCGTGCACACCGTTCGAAGCCCGGAAAGATGGACAGCGAGTTTTACTGAAACGATCTATAAACTCTTGGCTAATAAAGATCAGGCCCCCAAAGAAATGCAAAACTGGCTGGACATGGCCGCCCGTGTTATTGAAAAGACAGGGTTTCCCGCTGGCCTCAATAAAGCAGAGTTAATCAAGGCCTTTACTACACATACTGAGTCAGTGAAGAAGGCTGTCCCTGAATCAAAGCTCTTAGTGTTTCAGGTGAAAGATGGCTGGGCTCCACTCTGTGAATTTCTCGGTGTACCCGTGCCAGACAAACCGTTTCCCAACACCAATGATCGCGGCGAATTCTGGGATAAGGTCTCTGGAAAGTAGTAACCCCGTCAATAGTCAGTCCAAACCCTTTATTTGACTGAAAAGTCCAAATATTTGCGTGGATAGTCCAAGACTGTATCAGGAAATAACAGTAGAATAAGTTTGAAGCGGGAGATATGTGATGGTGACTGTCTTATCTCTTCAGCGTGAAAACCATCTATTTCTTTTTCTTTCATAGCCGGCCCGGAGGGAGGCGTTAATCAATCAAAAATTAACTTTACAACCTTATGAGAACACAAACAATAATCACTCTATTGATTACCATGATAGCCTTTACGGCTATTGATGTAATCGCACAGGAAACAGAAGAAAACGTACGTATGGAATATCTTCTGTGTACGCTGAATGAAGGATTTACATTTGAGGATGTGATGAACGATGCGAAGGAGTATGGCGAAAAAGTCTCAGCCGATGGAAGCATGTATAATCAATTTCTGCTGCGGCCGATGCTCGTGGGACAACGCCTTGTTGGAGAAGGCACTGAGAGTATCACCCATATTATCGCCGGCATGTGGCCCAATGGCGAAGAGATGTACAAGGAGTACGGCAACTATGTAAATAAGTATGTTGATGAGGATAGCGAAAGTAGCCCGCACACCTGCAGAATATCATATGCAACGATGGATCATGTTGTAATAAATGACTTTCGCGAAAATGAAACCACCGATCAAAGATGGCCTGTTCAGTTTGCGGATTGCACACTAAAAGAAGATGTGTCAATGGATTATGCTATGCAGGTACAGAAGGATGTGCATGAGGCAGCTCTCGAAAATGACATGGGTGGATATGGCGTTCATTTCCAGGTGCCCTACCTCGGTTTCGAAGATGTTGAGATTGATTTTCTTTCTACAGTTTGGTGGCAAAGCTTTGAACACAGAGGGAATATGGCGCAAAACTACTATAAGATTGCGGAAACTCACGGCCAGCAGATGAATTCTATTGTTAGCTGTGAAAATGACCGGGTCTATTTTGCAGAGCGGCTTTTCACTACCTGGGAGTAAGCAGGCGTTTTAGTTCATAAGTATAAGTCTCTCTGCCAGCATACAGAGAGACTTAATTTTATTTGAAATTGAAAAACTGAAATGAGCTTGCAAATCCAGGAAACCCTCCATTTTTTGGCAAATCCTAACACTTGCACGGATAGTCTAAGACTGTACAATTGGGTTCCGGTACATTTGATAGGACATCAGGAGGCGATAGCAAAAGCCAGACAGATTCAGAGGACGTTATAACTGATAACATCAATATTTATAAAGACAAAAAATCATGGATAAAAAAATGCACCGCTTTTTCCTGGGTATAGTTCTCGTAACACTTGGAGTAGTAATGACAAATTGCAGCGAGGCACCATCCGGTAATCAGAATGTGGAAATCGTTCAGGGTATCTATGATGCTTTTGCAGTAGGAGATGGCGGCGCCGTGTTGGCAACATTCTCGCCGAATATCATCTGGAATGAAGCTGAAAGCAATTCGCTCGCAGACGGCAATCCGTACACAGGACCTCAGGCTGTTGCTGAAGGGGTTTTTGGACGGATCGGACAGGAATGGGAAACCTTCACACTCACCGACCAAACCTTGTATGCAGTTGGGGATGACATGGTTCTTGCAACGGGCAGATACCAGGGGAAACATGCCATAACAGGAAAAACCATTGATGCTCAACACGCCCACCTCTGGTGGTTTGATGAAGATGGTACGGTAACAAGGTTTCAACAGTATGTAGATACTAAGCAGCTGGCTGACGCTGAGATGGAATAAGATCCAGAATGGCTATAAAGTAACCCGTAATGAAGATCATACAGAAGCTTTGTTACGGGCTTTCAAAAAAAACTCTTTTATCAAATAATTATGAAAACAGCAGGCATCATAGGCGGGTCGGGATATATCGGCAGTTACGTCACAAAAATATTCCTTGAGAATGGGTTCAGTGTCAAGGTATCAGCTACGGATATCAAAAAGAAGAAGAAGTACAGCCATTTAAAGCTTTTGGACGGTGCAGAGAACCTTGAGATTTGTCCGCTGGATACACGCGACATTGCGTCTCTCAGGGCTTTTGTGGATGGATGCGACATTGTCGTTCACGGCGGCACCCCTTTTCAGCTTGATGTAAAAGATCCAACCAAAGAGCTGTTTGAACCTACGATTAAAGGCACAGAGAATTTTCTGGAGGTTATTCATGAAGCGTCATCAGTGAAGAAAGTCGTGATAATTGCATCTGTTGCCTCTTACAATACCGGCTACCCCATGCCGGTAGAAGGACGCTCACCCGATCATCTCTACACCGAAAGCGATGAACCTCATCTGAATGAAGAGGGACATCCCTACGCGCAGGCCAAATATTATGCCGATCAGGTGGTACAGACGTTTATCAAAGATCATCCCGAATCTGACATAGAGATCGTGAGCGTCTATCCGGTTGGCGTGATGGGCCCCGCCCTCTCACTACGCGATGATTCTACCTCTATGGGCCTTCAGTACCTGTTCAAACATAAGATTGCCCCCAATCCCTTTGTACAAATGCTGTTTGACACCGATACCGAATTTGCCATCGTAGATGTGCGCGATGTGGCCGAGGGAATTTACAAGGCTGCAACAACAAAGGGCCTTCACGGAAAACAGTACTACCTGAGCAACGAGAGCTGGAAGGTATCAGATATCACCAGAATGCTGAATAATAGTCAGGTTACCGAAAAACCGAGGCATGTTTACAGCGGCAAGAAAGCTGAGCTGGAACTTGGGATATCATATAAGCCGGCAAGGGTTTCGTTTGCTGATTATGCTGCGGCAAGCGGGGGGTGAGCTTACCTGTAGAAGTGACTATATGCCACAGTTACAAAGCATGATAACTGCAGGCTAAAAAAATTGTTCAACTAATGACATATAATATTATAACCAACAGTGATGAAATTTTTAGTAGTAGATGACGAACGGGACGTGGAAATGCTATTCCGGCAAAAATTCAGAAAAGAGATTCGAAGCGGGCTTATTGAACTTGAGTTCGCCTTTTCGGGAATTGAGGCACTTGAGCTTCTGAAAAACACTCAGCCGCCGGACGTACTCTATATTTTCTCGGATATTAACATGCCCGGAATGTCGGGTTTGGAACTGCTTGAGCAGGTTAAAGCGATATTTCCCCAGATCCAGGTAAGTATGATATCGGCTTATGGCGATGATGAAAACTATCGAAAAGCGATCGATTCCGGTGCCAAAGAGTTTTTTACCAAACCGATTGATTTTGAGTCTCTTAAAGCTGAGGTCCATGAAATGACAGAATCGGACAACTAACCTGAAAAGTTGTCCTCGATATTTAAATACACTTTTTAAAGTCGACAGATGTTTCAGCACTCTTTGGCATGATTCCGCAGGGTTTAAACAAATCAATGGCACCATCAACCCCGCTAAAATCTTCCCGAAACCGGTATCTTTTTAATGTTCTTTGGATCTCGGGTATCACAATCATATTGGAAGGAGCTCTGATACTATCTTCTTTTAACTATGGGGTTAAATCTATACATTGATGCCACTGAAAGGCATAAGTCTGCTTTCGATATGATGAGTTTTATGCATTGAGATCTGTAAGCGTGAATAGGAATGAACGGTATAAAGGTGCTATGAAGATAATAAGTTCACATCGAGTCGCGGCACGGTTCATTTCAATTGATTAAAATCTTAAAGAATGCGAGAGAACTCTGTTTATACGTCCTATATCTTCCGGAATAACCGTATCAAAAATCTCATAAGGTATTTGAGTAATCAAATGATTCAACTATCAGTGTTAAAAAAAGCCGCAGCCCTGTTCTTCGTCGTCTGCTTTTGCACAGCGGCATTATTGCAGGCACAATCACAAAATTTTCGTCATGTAACGCCTCGTGACGGGCTTCCTTCTGGATTTATCTGGAAAATAACAGAGGATAGCAGGGGGCTCATGTGGATTGGGACAAATACGGGATTGGGAAAATATGACGGTTATTCAACAACCGCCTATACAAACGATGTACAGGATAGTACAACGATCAGCGGTGGAATTGTATACGATATTTTGGAATACGACGAGACTACTTTTTTTGTAGCAACAGATGGTGGACTTAATATTTTTAATCCTGCTACTGAGGTTTTTGAGGACCTCTCTTTACCAGATTCGTTGCCTGAAACTTCAACTGTTCGGGATCTGCTTCTATTAAATGATCAGAGCATGTGGATAGGGTCAAGTGCCGGCTTATTTCACGTTGATCCTTCAACTATACAGGGTGATAATATTCTCATCGAGTTTTTCCCGGTCCCGGGCACTCAGGGTGAACAGGTTTCTGGTATCACGGCAATTGCTTCTGACTCTCTTAAAAATCTCTGGGTCGGAACCGATTCAACGCTCTTTAAATTTGATATGCAGACTAAATCGTATGCTGATATTGGGTCGGTATCTGATGATGCCAAACAAGTTATTGAAGGAAATATTTGGTCGATGTTGTACACGTCAGGGGGTGACTTACTCATAACTTCTACGACTGGGCTTGCTATTCTGGAGAACGATGGAAATGAAATCAAAGAGGTAAAACAGCTTGGAGAGTTTGGAGTTAATGAACTTCGATCTGCAAGTTTCCAGTCGGTAACGGAAGATTCTGAAGGTAAAATATGGCTTGGAACAGGATTGGCGGGAGCCCTTCACTGGGATATAAATACCGGTGAGGCAGAGATATACCGGGCAGCGAGTGAAAATAACAATACGGTAGCTTCCAATGATGTGCACTATGCTTTCGAAGATACTCAGGGAAATATCTGGTTCGGATATCACTACGAAGGGGCGAGTATTATGTACAGTGAGTCATGGAATTATGACGTATATAAACCTTTTCCTGATCTACCGGATGATGATCCCAAAAACACGATTACTTATGCCAGCTTTGATGATGATGGCATATTGTGGGCTACAACATCAAACGGGTTGATCAAAGATCTCGGAAGCGAAAATCAGCAGTATTTTCCGCTATCGATAAATAGTGTAGGACCTTTGCTTCAGATAAAAGCCATATATGACGGTAAATTGTTTTTGATTACCCAGTCTATTGTTGGATCTGCTTATCAAACAGATCTGATAGTTTTTGATGAAGAAAATCAGGGAGGTCAATTTAGTTTGTTGGAGACTCCGGAGGATCTCAATTTGACACCAGGTAACGCTACAAAAATCGGAAATTTTTACTACAGCGGAGTATTCAATTCGAATAAAATTGTACGGCTTGATTTAGAAAATGGTGAGATGCAAACCACAGATCTTCCTGTTCAGGGAGAGTATCCCGAAGCATTGTTATCAGCTAGTGCGCCTCAATTTATTCAAGATAATGAGCTTTATGTTCAGATCTACTTTATCGCAATACCAAGTGGAGAAAAATTTGAAGGCTTTATAATAGACCTTGAAACGGGTGAAATAAGAGCTCAAAATATTGTAATTGATACCACGATATTGGGTTTACAACCACCACTTGTGTCGTCATATGAGCAGGGTGTTGTCTATCTAAATACGGCTTCAGGATTATTTCGCATAGATAACTTAAATAGTAGTTATACGGTCCTTTTTGAAGACCAGGTGTCGCTGCTGAGGGAGGGATCTTTACTCATGACAGAAGATGAAGAGGGATATATATGGCTTAATAATCTTACGGGACTTACGAGACTGGATCCCCTAACAGAGAGTCTGGAATATTTTGAGGTTCCCCGGGATGAGTATGTTACATCAAGAGCTTTTCCGGTTACATTGTCAAATGGAGAAATTCTGTTTCCAGGAAATAGTTCCTATATCCGTTTTAATCCTGCAGATTTGAGGGGCACTCAGCCTGATGGTGAAACATTAATAACGTCAATGCAGGCTGGGAATGATGAGTATAATTTGGTTTACAACGAGCTTGAACCAGAAATTGAGAGCTATCAAAATACGCTAACCTTCAATTTTCTGGGAATTGACATGAGAAACCCTTCTTCTGTTAACTATAGATATAGAATACTTGGAAGTGACAATGAACAGTGGACACAAGTTGGAACACAACGATCTGTATTTATACCAAATCTATCACCAGGAAATTATAAATTTGAAGTTCAGAGCGGTAGCCAGTTTGGCTCGTTCGATGGACAGATGGCGAGTGTTTCGTTTTCGGTACTCCCCCCTTGGTGGAACACATACCCAGCCTATTTAGTCTACCTCTTTCTAATTGCAGCACTTGTTGCCGGTCTGGCACGTTATCAAAAGAAACGGGTGTTAGATAAGGAACGCGAACGTGCCCGTGAAAAAGAGCTTGCACAGGCAAGAGAAATTGAAAAAGCCTACGAAAACCTAAAAGCTGCCCAGGAGCAACTTGTACAGCAGGAAAAACTGGCATCACTCGGGCAACTTACGGCCGGCATTGCTCACGAAATAAAGAACCCCCTGAATTTTGTGAATAATTTCTCTGATCTGAGTATTGAACTTATCCAGGAAATAAAAGAAGACTTGAATTCAGTCAGTAAAAACATACCTGATGATGACAGGGAAAAAATTGAGGAAGCACTGGATGCACTTACTGATGTAGACGGCAACCTGAAAAAGATTTACCAGCACGGGTCGCGGGCCGATTCTATTGTGAAATCAATGCTTCAGCACTCACGTGGAGGATCCGGTAAACCGGAACCAACCGACCTCAATGCACTAATTCGGGAATATGCCAATTTATCATTCCACGGTATGAGAGCAGGTGAAGATCCTATTAATGTTGATATTGACCTTCAGCTCGATGATTCAATTGATAAAGTGCCACTGGTGGCTGAGGATTTCAGCCGGGTGATTCTAAATCTTTGTAACAATGCATTTGATGCCATGCGAGAAAAAATCAAACTAAAGAATGAGAATGGGTCAGATGTGGAAAACGCTTCCCATTCGAAGAGTGAACCTTACTTGCCAAAAATCACGGTCCGGACATTTAAAGATAATGGATCTGTAATGGTAGAGGTTGAAGACAATGGCCCGGGTATCCCTAAAGGCATTAAAGAACAAATATTGCAACCTTTTTTCACTACCAAAAAAGGGACCCAGGGAACGGGATTGGGTTTGAGTATTACCAATGACATTATTAAGGCACATGGTGGAAGGCTTGATGTTGAGTCGGTACCTGGTGAATTAACTCGATTTAAAATATTAATATCGAAAAACTAGTAGCTAAGGATAAGCCGATGAAATTTTTAGTTGTAGATGATGAACGCGACGTTGAGATGCTTTTTAAACAGAAGTTCAGAAAAGAAATACGAAGCGGACTTATTGAGCTTGAGTTTGCATTCTCAGGTAAAGAAGCCCTGGATATGTTAAAAAAACAGGCCCCGCCTGAAGTTATGTACATTTTTTCTGATATAAATATGCCCGGCATGTCGGGTCTTGAGCTTTTGGATGAGGTGAAACGCCAATTCCCGTCTATTCAGGTAAGCATGATTTCTGCTTACGGCGATTCTGACTTTCATCAGAAAGCAATGGATTCCGGAGCAAAAGAATTTTTTACGAAGCCGATCGACTTTGCTTCGCTGAAGAATGAATTGAAGCGCGTAATTGAAGAAAAAATTAGGATATAGCTTAGTATTTAACATCTTTGAAAATTGAAATTATTTTAGGATAGCGATTCGAATTGTGTACATTCCTAAAAGATCAGATTGAGTTACCGGGCACAGTATCACTTAGTTTGCAGAGAAACTGATTGCGCAATGATCTTATGTGTTCATAAGTTCAAAAGCAGTTTGAACAGCTCAAAAGCCCTTGATCAACTTTCTTTCACGCTGCTACATCCAGCCTTATTTGGATAGGCGCAGTAACTTGGTAAAACTACGGCAATAAACTTTTGACATAATTACTAACAGAATGGGTGAAACTATTAAGATTCTCGTCGTTGACGATGAGCGGGATGTAGAAATGCTCTTCAGACAGAAATTTAGAAAAGAAATCAGAAAGGGGCAGTTGGAGCTTGAATTCGCATTTTCGGGAGCGGAAGCACTCGAGATTTTGAAAAGCAATGACCCGCCAGAGGTAATGTATATATTTTCCGATATTAACATGCCTGGAATGTCGGGAATTGAACTTTTGCGCAGTGTAAAAAGGGAGTTTCCAGGTATTAAAGTCAGTATGATATCTGCGTATGGAGATGACGATAATTATAAAAAAGCGATGGAATCCGGCGCAAAAGAATTTTTTACGAAACCAATTGATTTTGGGTCGCTAAAGGAAGAAATATCTAAATTGGTAGACTAAAAAGGCATTAAGGCCGGGAGTTCAGAATATGACAGGACACAAAATTTTAGTGGTGGATGATGAGCCGGATCTGCAAATGCTTATGATGCAGAAGTTCAGGCAAAAAGTTAAATCCAAAGAATATGAATTTCTATTTGCAGAGAATGGACATGAAGCGCTCGATGTAGTGTCTCGTCATAAAGATCTTTCGCTTATTTTAAGCGATATCAATATGCCGAAAATGGACGGGCTCACACTGCTTGATGAGCTTCATGGTTTAAACAGAAGCGACCTGAGAACTGTGATTGTATCGGCTTATGGAGATATGGAAAATATCCGTACGGCCATGAATCGTGGTGCATACGATTTTGTAACAAAACCCATAGATTTTAAAGACCTTGAAACCACGATCGAAAAAACGTTAACTGAAATTGTTGCGTATCTCAAATCAAAAGAGATGGAAGAGCAGTTAGAGGCGCTCAACCACGATCTGGATATGGCTGCCCGAATCCAGCAGAAAATACTTCATCAGGAATTTCCCGTCTTTCCCGATGATAAGCGTTTCGATATTTTTGCAAACATGATCGCCGCCAAACACGTGGGAGGTGATTTCTATGATTTCTTCAAGTATGACGAGAACCACCTTGCATTTTTTATTGGTGATGTAGCAGGAAAAGGCATGCCTGCAGCTATTTATATGGCCGTGTGCAGAACTATGCTGAAAGCGATTGGATCAGAGGTTTCAGATCCTGCAGAGTGTATTGAGAAGGTGAATAACATGCTTATTCCAGAGAGTGATATTTCAACATTTGTTACCGTTTTTTATGGATTACTGAATCTGGAAACAGGAGAACTTGCCTACTGCAACGGAGGTCATAATCTGCCCTATATTCAGACCAAGTCTGGTAAGGTTAAAGAGTTGGAGAACGTTGGGGGATTGTTACTTGGAAAATTTGAAGGCGTTCCCTACGAAATGAATACTGTCCAGCTTGAGCCCGGAGATGCTGTTGTGACCTTCACAGATGGTGTCACAGAGGCAGAGGATGAAAGCGATGGCTTTTTTGATGAAGAGCGCGTCATAGAATTTCTTAAAAAACACCCCGGCAAATCACTTGAGTCACTCGTTAAGGGACTCTTCCTCGAGGTAATGAAATTCACGGCAGCCGCAGAACAGTCAGATGACATAACTGTTCTTTGTGTACGTTACGGCTCCCCTGAATAACTCTTCAATATATTAATAGCGGTATTGTTTTGGGTCGGTCACTTACTCGCTTTGATAGGCTTCTACAGCTTCATCAAGTGTTTTATAGTGATCGAATACAGTTATAAGCTTTGTAACAATTAATAGGCTTTCGATTCTGTCGGAAGCACCGCAAATTTTAAAATCACCGCCTTCTTTTCTCATGCTTGTCATGGCCGTAATTAAAATGCCAAGGCCAGACGAATTCATGAATTTGACCTTGCTCAGATCTCCAACGATATTCTTTTTTCCCTCATCTGCGAGCTCTTTCAGCTTATCATGAAATTCGGCTGCATCAGGCCCACCCATAATTTTCCCTTTGAATGTAACGATGACAGTGTTGTATTTTTCTGAAATTGTGTATTTCATATGCTTAGCTCATTATTATTAAAATTGTATATAGAGTCTTGTCAAACAGTTAGAACAGACGCGTACTTTTTAAAGACAAACCTGTTTGATAACTTAAAATAGTCAGTTGAACTCAAAGCAGGTATTCATTAGAGTACCTCTGTATATACACAATCTGACGATAAAATATAAGTCTTACCCGAAGTTGATTTAGAAAAATTAGGCAGACTGTTTATATAGAGATTGGCTGTCTAACATTTGATATGAATTCAGGTAAGTTTCTAAGGCTTTGAGGATAGAAGTAAAAGTTAATTTGGAACAATTTCACCCGTTGATTCATTGAAAATTACAGTATCACATATGACAATCGAAAACGAAAAATAGTGCTATGAAATCATTTGAGTTCAGGAATGGAGATTTAATAGAAGCAATCGGCCTTGGTACGTGGAAATCATCGCCTGGAAAAGTAGGCGAAGCAGTTAAAAAAGCCCTCAAAACGGGTTACCGGCATATCGATTGTGCAGCGGTATATGGAAACGAAACTGAAATAGGCAACGCTCTTGACGAAGTTTTTTCCACAACCGACATCAGGCGTGATGATGTCCACATCACATCTAAATTGTGGAACACAGCTCACAGAAAGCAAGACGTTATACCGGCGTTAAAAAAATCACTCGCCGACCTCAGGCTTGACTACCTGGACCTTTACCTGATGCATTGGCCCGTAGCATTCCGTCCCGGCCTTGATGGATTCCCGCAGGGTGAAGAAGATTACCTGTCATTAGAAGAGGTTCCCATTATTGAAACCTGGGAAGCAATGCTCGAGGCTAAAAAGGACGGACTGATAAGGCATGCCGGCGTGTCGAATTTCAGTATAAAGAAACTGGAAGATTTGAAGCATAAGACAGACGATTTTCCGGAAATGAACCAGGTAGAACTCCACCCTTATTTACAGCAAGATGATCTGATTAAGTATGGAAAAGAAAATGAGATGCTCATTACCGCCTATTCCCCTTTGGGAAGCAGTGATCGTCCTGAAACGATGAAGGCAGATGATGAGCCTGCACTTCTTGATAATGATGTGATCCAGGAGATTGCGGAAAAACACGATGCGAGCCCGGCCCAGATTCTGATTAAATGGGCAGTTGAGAGGGATACAATTGTGATTCCAAAATCAACACACCCGGGGCGAATCGAAGAAAATCTTAAAAGTGCTGCGATCGAACTTGATGAGAAAGATCACAAAGAGATTAAAAAGTTGAATATTCCCTACCGGTATCTAAAAGGAGACATGTTTGAAACTGAAAGCGGTATGTACAGGAATGTATTTGATGATTGATTAAAAAGTATAGAGTCTCGGCTTGAGTTCCTCTGCAATCCGCAATTATCCATCTTTAGAACGTCCGACCAAAATCTTTTGCGTATAAAGTAGAGGCAGTATTATAAAGACCTGTCAGCATTCCGGTGTTTTCCCGGTTTCTGACAGCGTCTGATTCGTGCCCCGGGCTGCCCGACAAGCGGCAAAGACAGCCATTAATTTTTGCATCGATTCTGCATCTTTCCTGGCACTTATTTTTCTCATATCAACCGGTACACTGATATACAGGAACCTGCCGGCGGGTGCAGGTAATCTTTCCATCTGGGGTTTGACTCGTCATGAGTAGGGCAACATTCACTTTTGGGTTGTAGTCTTTTTTTAGCCCCGATCGCAAGGCACTTAATTCTTTACTGGAGCTGGATCACTCCTATAGTGAAGGGTAAGACCAAGGATAATGAAACCTCGGTAGTGAGGAAACTGGCTATTGGTCTGATAGTCTTGGCAATCGTAATTGTTGCCATTGCTACATTCTTTAACCTGGTAAGTGAATCAGATGAAATCACCGAAAGAAGCCATAGTGCCGTAGAACTTAAAAAGTAACGGTTTTACTCTGTAAGCTTGTATAGAGCAAACAGATGATCATCCGCCCGGAAACCGATGTGGGCATCAGAGACATGAGTCACTATTCCTTCTTTTGGAAACTGAACTCTGAATTCAGGCGATCCGGTTTGATCCAGCACGATCCATTCCTGGTAATCAGATTGAAGCGAGAGTTTCAGCCAGATCCTGTTTTGTGGGTCGACGATCATCTTGTCAGCGGGACTTTTGGTATCTGGTAAAACATCCATAACCTGCGGCCACATATCTTCGCGAAAATTTTGCTGTAATGAATCAATTTCGGCAGAAGAAATTTGTTCAGACGGGAGGTTGATAGGGATATTTCGGAGCGTATCAAACGTAATAGGGTTGAGTACGTATATATTAGAATCTTCGGGCCAAAAAGCATAGAATTCTAAGCCATTAGTTGAGAGATCTTGTAGAAACTTTGGAGTATAAGGAACGAGAGCTGCTCCACCTGCAGGTTGGCCGTCGATCTGGAAACTGACCCATGTGTCACTTGGATAATCAAAGCTTGATATAACATTTTCAGTAGACGTTTGATATGCTACGAGTCGATTGGCAGGTTCTTTTTCAGGATTCATGATAAATGATAAATCACTTAATGTGAGGTGAATTACTTTATCTTCAATTGGATTTATACCGGTAACCTGAAAACTATTAAAATTAGGTGGCATAAATTCATTGACGTTGCTTCCGTCAAGAGTCTTTCGAATTATTCGTTTCCTTTCTTGATCATATATCCAAATTGAATCACCGGTCTTTTCGATAGAAATAGGGTCAAGAACTTCACCAGGACCTCTGCCTTCACGTGAAAGCTGACTTACAAAGTCTCCCTGTTCATTTATCCTAATCAAGAAAGAGCCTTGTCGATCGGCCAGGATAATGTCCCCATTGTCTAATGATATTGTGTTTCGATGGTTAATAAATTGAAAGAAATACTCACCTGATTGATCGAATTCTGAAGTCAGTTCAAGCTCTGCAATAGGAAGATTATCAAATTCAGCTTTAAGATTGGGTTCCTGAGGTTGGCTGCAGGATTGAAGTAAAAATGATACCAATATTAAAAAAGCCAGGATAAGTTTGAGAAGAGTCTTCATAGGTTTGTAGTCCTGAGAATAAATTTAGCTGATAACCAAGTTAAAGTCAGTGTGATAAAGACCTGTCAGCATTCCGGTGTTTTCCCGGTTTCTGACAGCGTCTGATTCGTGCCCCGGGCTGCCCGACAAGCGGCAAAGACAGCCATCAGCAGGGGGGTG
>Ga0209931_1000369_pt1 | contig 27160 bp, 33 predicted proteins | sample SalPonR1_B_D1_MG_FD_185697 | JGI IMG/M metagenome (GOLD analysis project Ga0209931, IMG submission 185697) | Salt pond soil microbial communities from South San Francisco under conditions of wetland restoration - Salt Pond MetaG R1_B_D1_MG... ...
ACCAGGACAATGAAACGATTCGCCGACATCCGCGGGTCAGTGGCCCGGATCAATCATCGTCGTCGTCATCATCGTCGTCGTCATCCCCGTCGTCGTCGTCATCATCCCTGTCGTCATCATCGTCGTCATCATCCTCATCACCACCGTCGCCATCGGCATCGCCGGCGTCCTCATCTTCATCGTCATCACCGTCGTCGATGTCGTCCGGATCATCCCCTTCATCATCGTACTCGTCATCGGGAACATAGATGCGCACATTATTTTCGTCGTCGCCCCCGTCATCCGACAATTCCTCCCAATAGTCGCGCAGAATCGCGCCGGTATTGGGGTTGATAACCAGTTCGCGGCGAAAGCGTTGACTGGTTGCCACCACCCTCAAGCGCCCCAGCAGGGTGCGGTGCATGGTGATTTCGACAAAGCCCTGGTCCTGCAACTGCGTCAGGACCTGCTCCTCGACACTTTGGGCAAAGCCCGGGGTCGCTGACAGCGCAAAAGCGATAAGCGCGGCACGGATCATCCCGGTTTCCCTGGCATTGCAACGCCCCAGGCGGCCGGAGGCACCGTCATTTTCTGGCCTTCCTGAAAGTTGCGTTGAAGGCAATGGACCAGCGTTCTTCGCTCGACTCGTTGGGATAGACCCAGTGAACAAGGTAGGACGGGAAAAGGACCATCTCGCCCGGCTCTGGGCGCAGCTTCTTTTTCATTCGGAAAGACGGTGCCTGAAGGATGCGCCAGTTCGGCAGGTCCGTGCGTGGGTCGATGAATTCGATCATGCCGGAGTTTCCGGTCTCGATCTCGGGCTGGGCCACATAATAGACCCCCGACCAATGCGCTCCGGGATGGGTATGCGGTGCATTGAAGGCACCCTTGGGGTTGGCATTCATCCAGGCGAAAATCTTCAGTGCGAGCGCCTCTCTCGGGGCCTGCGCACCGATCTTCTCATTGGCCGTGAAGATCGCCTCGGTTGCAAGGTCGCGCAGCTTGTTTACACAATCGGTGTCCCGATCGAAGAGGTTTCCCTCTGAATGCCATCCGCCCCGGTTGGACTTCGACGCCCCGCCCGATCCGGCACGCATTCGGTTGCCCTCCTCCAGAAGCGCCTCGTTGAAGGCGACAGGATCGGGGACCTGAAACCGGAACACCGGCGTCGAGAATAGCTTTTCATACCTGGTCTGTTCGAGCATGGATATCTGCCTGTCGGTTACGTCGCATGTTGACCGCTCCCTCCGGCGCATCAGGGGAAGGAGCGGCCTGGACCGGTCGCTAAAGGCCGCGGTCAGTCTTCGTCTTCGTCATCATCTTCATCATCTTCATCATCGTCCTTGTCGTCTTCCTCGTCGTCTTCATCGTCCTCGACATCGTCGTCTTCATCGTCATCTTCTTCGTCGTCATCGCGCTCGTCGTCTTCGTCGCGCTCGTCGTCGTCCTCGTCGTCGTCCATCTCGTCGTCGATGAAGTCCTCGTCGTCACTTTCGATTTCCACACCGGTGCGTGTGGCGTATTCCCCCTCGGCCACTTCGGTTTCCTGCCTGAGAATCTCTCCGGTCGCGGAATCGTAGATCACTTCCAGCTTCATGCCGTCGCGGACGGCCTCGACCTTGATCTGGCTGGGGCCTTCCTGGACCTCGACGTAGGTGAAGCCCTGGCTTTGCAGATCGGCCACGATCTGGTCGGTGGCAGATTGCGCAAGCGCGGGCGTGCTGGCCAGGGCCAGGGTGGCGGTGGTTGCGAGAAGGGTCTTTTTCATGGATCTGATCTCCGAATGGTCTTGTTGCGCCGCATATGCGACGTGACCCGAAACTGGACGGCCCGACCCGCCACGATCCATCGTCCAGAGGTTTAATCAGGGTACAATAAACTGCAGGTAGCCGCCCATAAACCCAGGTTTATGGGCCGCCAGCCATGGGTATCAGTCCGTGTCGCGGCCTTCCTCGGTATCCGTCATGTCGAAGCCCAGGTGCCGTGCCACGGTCTGCACATCTTTGTCGCCCCGTCCGCACATGTTCATGATGATGATGTGATCGCGGGGCAGGTCCGGCGCGATCTTCATCACATGGGCCAAGGCATGGCTCGGTTCCAGCGCGGGAATGATGCCCTCCATCGCACAGCTCAGCTGAAAGGCCTCCAGCGCCTCGGAATCGGTGATGGACACATATTCGGCCCGCCCGATGTCGTGGAGCCACGAATGTTCGGGCCCGATGCCGGGATAATCCAGGCCGGCGGAGATCGAGAAGCCTTCGAGGATCTGCCCGTCGTCATCCTGCAAAAGGTAAGTGCGGTTGCCATGGAGCACGCCGGGCCGGCCGCCGGTCAGGGACGCGCAATGTTCCATCCGGTCGTCGACGCCCTTGCCGCCGGCCTCGACCCCGATGATCCGCACCTCCTTGTCGTCGAGAAACGGATAGAACAGCCCCATCGCGTTGGACCCGCCCCCGATGGCCGCAATGATCGTGTCGGGCAGGCGGCCCTCGGCCTCCTGGAGCTGCTCCTTGGCTTCTTTGCCGATGATCGACTGGAAGTCTCGGACCATGGCCGGATAGGGATGCGGCCCGGCAACGGTTCCGATGCAGTAGAACGTGTCGCGCACATTCGTAACCCAGTCGCGCAGGGCGTCGTTCATGGCATCCTTGAGCGTGCCGCGCCCGCTGGTGACAGGAATGACCTCGGCCCCCAGCAGGCGCATGCGGAACACGTTGGGTGCCTGTCGGCGCACGTCATGGGCGCCCATGTAGATGATGCACTGCAGGCCGAACTTGGCACAGACCGTGGCGGTGGCGACGCCGTGCTGGCCGGCGCCTGTCTCGGCGATGATCCGGGTCTTGCCCATGCGGCGGGCCAGCAGGATCTGGCCAAGCACGTTGTTGACCTTGTGCGCGCCGGTGTGGTTGAGTTCGTCGCGCTTGAGGTAAACCTTGGCCCCGCCAAGGTGCCCGGTCAGGCGTTCCGCGAAATAGAGCGGGCTGGGCCGGCCCACGTAATGCGTCCAGAGGTCCTGCATCTCGTTCCAGAAGCCCTGGTCATCCTTGGCCCGATCGTACTCGGCCTGGAGCTCGAGGATCAGCGGCATCAGCGTCTCGGAGACGAAACGCCCGCCGAAATCGCCGAAACGGCCCTGTTCGTCCGGGCCGGTCATGAAGGAATTGAAGAGGTCGTTCATCGCTGGCTCCCTGCTGCATCGCTTTCCTCTAGCCCAAGGTGCGGCCTTAGGAAAGCATGCAGGCCTTGTCTGGGGGAAGTCTTGTCGTGGCAGTGAGATTAGCGTGCCTGCCAGTGCAAGCCAGCCGAATTCAGCCCTGGGCGGCACTTATGAATGCGGCCATCTTGCCCGCGTCCTTGACCCCCGGCGTGCTTTCCACGCCCGAGGCCACGTCAACCTGCACCGCGCCGGTCCGGTTCACAGCCACCCCTACGTTTTCGGGCGTAAGGCCGCCGGCCAGCATCCAGGGTCGGGTCCAGTATTTGCGCCCGGCCAGCAGGCGCCAGTCGAAGGCAAGGCCGTTGCCGCCGGGCAACGCGGCTCCCTCGGGCGGCTTGGCATCCAGCAGCAACTGGTCGGCCACGGCGCTGTAGTGGTCAATCGCACCCAGGTCCTCGGGTCCGGCAATGCCGAGACATTTCATCACCGGAAGCCCGTAACGGGCGCGGACCTCGGCCACGCGCTCTGGCGATTCGCTTCCGTGCAACTGCAGCATGTCCAGCGGAACAGTATCCACCAGCGCGTCGAGCGCCGCATCCGTCGGATCGACGACCAGCGCCACCTTGGCGACGCCCGGTGGAACTTCCAGCGCAAGCGCCCGGGCCAGGTCCGGCGTCACTGACCGGGGCGAGCGCTCGAAGAAGTTGAACCCCAGGTAACGCGCGCCAGCGTCAATGGCCGCGCCGACATCCTCCGCGCTCCGCAGACCGCAGATCTTCACCGCGATTTCAGGCATGTCAGCTGGCCTTGTCGAGCACTGCCAGGATCTCGTCCTGACCCTCGTGCTTTTCTTCCTTCAGGCGGTCCACCTCGCGGCGCAGCCGGTCCAGCTCCCGCGATTTCAACCGCGCCTCCGAGCGCAGGCGGCGTTCACGCAGCCATTCCCACAGAAACCCGATGACCAGGCCCAGTGCCACACCGAGGAACAGTACCACGAATAGCGGCAGCTCGATCGTGGGGGAAAGCCCAAGGAACTGCGCCAGCTCGTCGGGCATCGCGCGCAACTGCGTCGGCGTTCGATTGGCCAGCCCCACCACGACCAGCACCAAGGCGACAACGCCCCAGAAGGTGTATCTGAAGTAGCTCATGGTCCCTGCCCTACCCACCGTTCAACCGGTCGCGCAAGAGCTTGCCGGTCTTGAAGAACGGGACATGCTTCTCGTCAACCTGAACCGCCTCGCCGGTACGCGGGTTGCGCCCAACGCGGGCATCACGCTTCTTGACCGAAAAGGCCCCGAAGCCACGCAACTCGACACGGTTGCCATCGGCCATGGCATCGATGATGCGTTCGAACACGGTGTTGACGATACGCTCCACATCCCGCTGGTAGAGATGAGGATTCTCTTCGGCGATCTTCTCGATCAATTCCGAACGGATCATGTGATCGTCTCCCCTTCGGATGATGCGCCGACGTCCCCGACGCCCTCACACTATAGGGGCGTTGCCGCCTTCACGAAATAGCGGTGACGGTGTTTCTTGAACAAATTCGATGAGGGAGGATCAGGATTTCAGCCTTGTTGCCCCGCGAAGCGGGCCGGTCAACCGATCAGGCATCCCGTCCGCCCGGCTTTGATTCGCAAACAAAAAGCCTCCGCCGCGGAAGCGGCGGAGGCTTCGGGATCAAGACTGGACGCCTCGCCTCAGTCGTCGTCGCCCTTGAGCGCGGCGCCGAGGATGTCGCCAAGCGAAGCACCCGAGTCCGACGAACCGAACTGTTCCACGGCCTCTTTCTCCTCGGCGATCTCGCGCGCCTTGATCGACAGCCCGAGGCGGCGGGACTTGTTGTCGATGTTGGTGACGCGCACATCGACCTTGTCACCGACCTGGAAGCGCTCGGGGCGCTGCTCGGCGCGGTCGCGGCTCAGGTCGCTGCGGCGGATGAAGGACTTCATCCCCTCGTATTCGACCTCGATTCCGCCATCCTCGATCGAGGTGACCTCGACGGTGATGATCGACCCGCGCTTGATGCCGCCGATGGCCTCGGCATAGGGATCGCCGTCCAGCGCCTTGATCGAGAGCGAGATACGCTCCTTCTCGACGTCCACTTCGGTGACCTTGGCCTTGACCACGTCACCCTTGCGGTAGTTCTGGATGGCCTCCTCACCGCGCTCGTCCCAGCTGAGGTCGGACAGGTGGACCATGCCGTCGATGTCACCCTCGAGGCCGATGAACAGGCCGAACTCGGTGATGTTCTTGACTTCGCCCTCGACCTCGGTCCCTTCGGGGTGGGTCTCGGCGAAGACCTCCCAAGGGTTGCGCATCGTCTGCTTGAGCCCGAGGGACACCCGGCGCTTGGCCTCGTCGATCTCCAGGACCATGACCTCGACTTCCTGGGAGGTCGAGACGATCTTGCCCGGGTGGACGTTCTTCTTTGTCCAGGACATTTCGCTGACATGAACCAGGCCCTCGACACCGGGTTCCAGCTCGACGAAGGCACCGTAGTCGGTGATGTTGGTCACGCGGCCGGTGTGCACGGACTCCAGCGGGTACTTGGCCGAAACGGCATCCCACGGATCGTCCTGCAGCTGCTTCATGCCCAGGCTGATGCGATGGGTTTCCTTGTTGATCTTGATGACCTGCACCTTGACCGTTTCGCCGATCGACAGGATCTCGGAGGGGTGGTTCACACGGCGCCAGGCCATGTCGGTGACGTGCAGCAGCCCGTCGACACCGCCAAGATCCACGAAGGCGCCGTATTCGGTGATGTTCTTGACGACACCGTCGACGGCCTGGCCTTCTGCCAGCTTGGCGATGACCTCGGCGCGCTGTTCGGCGCGGCTCTCTTCGAGGATCGCACGGCGCGAGACCACGATGTTGCCGCGGCGGCGGTCCATCTTGAGGATCTGGAAAGGCTGCTTGAGGCCCATGAGCGGCCCGGCGTCACGCACCGGACGCACGTCGACCTGGCTGCCGGGCAGGAAGGCCACGGCACCGCCCAAGTCGACGGTGAAACCGCCCTTGACCCGGCCGAAGATGGCGCCCTCGACACGCTCCTCGGCGGCATAGGCTTTCTCAAGCCGGTCCCAGGCAGCTTCGCGCCGGGCCATCTCGCGGGAGATCACCGCTTCGCCGCGGGCATTCTCGGAGGCGCGCAGGTAAACCTCGACCTCGTCGCCGACGGCGATCTCGGCGGCCTCACCGGGATTTGCAAATTCCTTGACGTCGACGCGGCCTTCCATCTTGTAGCCGACGTCGATGATGGCTTGGCCCGCCTCGATGGCGATGACCTTGCCCTTGACGACAGAGCCCTCGGCGGGCGTGTCCATTTCGAAGCTTTCGTTCAGGAGGGCTTCGAATTCCTCCATGGATGTGTTCTGAGCCATGTGGCGACTTGTTCCTTTTAGCGTCTTATTCCGGCCACGCGGTTGTCTCCGCGGGTCTTGGGGTGAATTGGTCGAACCCGATTTTCGGGGCTTGCGAAAACGAAAGAGGGCCGGGGGTCCCGACCCTGCTCGCCTTGTGGCTGTCCCGCCACTTCGACAGGCGCGCGTATATGGGATAATCGGGCGACAGGCAAGAGGCGCGGGGGCTGCGGCGGCGTCAGGTTCGGGCCGCCGTCACCGCCGCGATCGCGCTGCCTACCGCCTGGGCAATGGTCAGGTCCGATGTGTCGATGCAGGTTGCGTCCGCCGCCGGCCGCAGTGGCGCCGCCACGCGGTCGGAATCGCGGGCGTCGCGCTCGCGGACATCGGCCAGCACGCTGTCATAGCTCGCCTGGTGTCCATTTTCGACAAGCTCTTTCAGGCGCCGCTCGGCCCGGCATTCCGCACTGGCCGTCACGAAGAGTTTCGCCTCGGCCTCCGGACAGATCACCGTGCCGATGTCGCGCCCGTCCAGTACCGCACCCCCGGACCGGCGCGCGAAGGCGCGCTGAAAGTCCACCATGGCCTCGCGCACCTCCGGCATCACGGCGACCTTGCTTGCCGCCTGCGCCACGTCTTGCGTGCGCAGGCCATCGGCTTCCAGGTCCTCCGCCCTCAGCGCCCGTGCCGCCGCGACCGGGTTCTCGCCCAGAAGGACACGCTTGCCCACGGCGCGGTAGAGCAGCCCGGTATCGAGGTGCGCCAAGCCGAAATGCGCGGCAACCGCCCGGGAAACGGTGCCCTTGCCTGCCGCGGCGGGTCCATCGATGGCGACGGTAAAACTCATGGACGGGGCCTCCTCAGATGCCAGATCAAGACAAGCACAGCCAGGTAAAGCGATGCAAACTTTGCCTGCGTCAGGGACGAGGCAGAACGCACCGCCACCGGGTCCGGTGCGGGGTTGAAAACAAGGCGGTGAAGCGCCGCGTTCTCGGCCAGGTCGATCCCGGCATAGAGTGCCGCCAGCACCGCCACGAGGGCCCGCAACCCTCCCCCGCGCCAGCCCACCAATGCCAGCCAGGCGGCCAGCGCCACCGCGAAGACCCTGTCCCAACCCGTTAGAAGCCGGGCATAAGCCTGGCCCGCCTCCGGTGTCAGGGCCTTCAGGAAAGGTGCGATCACGGCGGCATCATAGCCCAGCAGGCGGAAATCGGGCGGAACATGCCCCCCGGCACCAGGGATCACCGTGAAATAGAGCAGCGCCCCCATCACCAGGTAACTGCCCAGGGCAACGGCCCCTGTGATCCGCCTGGCCGCCCCCAAATCAGTTCGTCCGGACAAGGCCGGCGCCCAGCCCGGTCATCAGGCCTTCGAAGATCGGGAAGGACGTCGCGATCGGCCCGCCATCGTCCACGCGCATCGGTTTCTCCGTGGCCAACCCCATCACCAGGAAGGCCATGGCAATCCTGTGGTCCAGGCGGCTTTCGACCGTCACGCCACCCGGCACATCGCCATGGTCCCGGCCATGAACGATCCACCAGTCCGTGCCTTCCTCGACCTTGACGCCCGCCGCGCGCAGTCCCCGCGCCATGGCGTCGATCCGGTCACATTCCTTGACACGCAGTTCCTTGACGCCGCGCATCTCGGTCTTGCCCTGCGCAAAAGCGGCGACCACCGACAGCACCGGGTATTCGTCGATCATGCTCGCCGCGCGCTCGGGCGGCACCTCGACCCCTGCCATGTCGGGTGAGAACCGTGCGCGCAGGTCCGCCACGGGTTCGCCACCCTCTTCGCGCATGTTCTCGAAGGTCAGATCGGCCCCCATCTCCTGCAAGGTATGGAACAGCCCGGCACGCGTCGGATTCAACCCGATATTGGGCACCAGCACGTCCGAGCCTTCGACAAGAAGCGCAGCGCAAACCGGGAACGCCGCCGAGCTGGGGTCACGCGGCACAACGATCGCCTGCGGTTTCAATTCCGGCTGCCCCGTCAGGGTGATCACACGGCCCTCCTGCGTTTCCTCGACCGACAATTCCGCCCCGAACCCCGCCAGCATGCGCTCGGTGTGGTCGCGGGTCGCGTCCTTCTCGATCACCACCGTTTCGCCGGGCGCATTCAGTCCGGCCAGCAGCACGGCCGATTTCACCTGCGCCGATGGCACGGGCACCGCGTAGCGCACCGGCACCGGGTCCGCCGCCCCCACGATGGTCATCGGCAGCCGCCCCCCGTCACGCCCGAAGGCCTGCGCCCCGAACAGTGCAAGCGGGTCCGTCACCCGCCCCATGGGCCGCGCATTGAGCGATGCGTCCCCGGTGAAGGTCACCGTGATGGGCGATGTCGCCATCGTCCCCATGATCAGGCGGACACCGGTCCCCGAATTGCCGCAATCTATGACCTGTTCCGGTTCCGAGAACCCGCCGACGCCCACGCCATGCACCGACCATTCACCGCCACCATGATCCGTCACCTCGGCCCCGAAGGCCCGCATGGCCTTGGCGGTGTTCAGCACGTCCTGGCCTTCCAGCAAGTCCGTGATCCGGGTCTCGCCGACGCTCAGCGCGCCAAGGATCAGCGCCCGGTGCGAGATCGACTTGTCCCCGGGCACATCGGCGGTGCCGGTCAACGGCCCGCCCTTGCGGGATATCATCGGGATGGGGGCGCCATGGCTCGACATGCGGGTCTCCGGGATTGGTGTCCGCAGCCTGATAGACCGCCCTGCCGCGAGCGTCCACACCATCTGCCCATCTGCGCGCCCGGGGCGAGGTGCCAGGGGCTGCTTCGGGTCGGAAACACCGCGGGGAAGCGGCGATGGCAGGGCGGGCGCAGCCCCCCCGCTACGACTTGCGGAAGGTCAGGTAATGCGGGACGCGCCCTTCGCGCAGCGCTTTTTGCTCGTACCGGGTCGGCATCCAGTCACTCCAGGACTCGCGCCAATCGGCCGGCCCCTCGGCGAGCCACTCGAAACCATGTGCCGGCACCTGTTCGAGGGTCTGGCGCACGTAGTCCTGAATGTCGGTGGCCACGCGGAACTCTGCACCCGGCTTGAGCACGCGTGCCAGCGCCTCGAGGTAGTCCGGGGTCACGAAGCGGCGGCGGTGGTGCCGTTTCTTGGGCCAGGGATCGGGATAAAGCAGGAACGCCTTGGCAATCGAGGCCTCGGGCAGCACATCGAAAAGGTCACGCACATCGCCGGGATGCACGGCCAGGTTTTCCACGCCCGCCTTGCGGATCTTGCCCAGAAGCATGGCGACGCCGTTGATATAGGGCTCGCACCCGATGATGCCGATATCGGGGTTGCCCGCAGCCTGGTGGACAAGATGCTCGCCACCGCCGAAACCGATCTCGAGCCAGACCTCCTTGCCGCCGAACAGCGCGGCAAGGTCAAGCGGCACACGCTGGGGGTTCGCGTCCCAGTCGACCGGCCCGGGCGAGAGCTTTTCCAGGTCTTCGTCCAGATAAGTTCGCTGGCTGTCACGCAGGCCCTTGCCCTTGGTGCGGCCATAGAAATTGCGCCAGGGTGCGTCCGGGTGCTTGTCAGGTTGTGTGCGGTCACTCATGCGCGGGTCTTTAGCGGCGTGGCAACGGTTGCGCAACGGCAGCAATCCTTGACCCATCTAATGTGCGAATACGCACGGATTTTGCTGATATATGCCGAACTGTGACTTTAGCCAGAAACACGCAAACCGTCCCGGTCACCTGTCACAACGAGGATGCGCAAAATGACCCAAGTCACTCCATATGCCGCGCCGGTTGCCCGGCTTCTGCTATCTTTCATGTTTATCCTGTCAGGCCTGCAAAAGATCACCGGCTATGCCGGCACCCAGCAATACATGGAGGCCATGGGCGTGCCCGGCGCCTTCCTGCCGCTGGCCATCCTCACCGAGGTCGCGGGCGGTATCGCCCTGCTGCTTGGCTGGCAGGCCCGGATTGCCGCCGTCCTGCTGGCCGGGTTCTCGGTCATCTCCGGCCTGCTGTTTCACTTCCTCCCCTCCCTCGGGATGGAGGGCATGGCCGCCCAGGGCGAGATGATCAGCTTCATGAAGAACCTGACCATCGCCGGTGGTATGCTGATGGTGGTGGCCGCGGGCCCTGGCAAGTGGTCGCTCGACGCGCGGGCCGGACGCGAAACCGCCACCGCCTGAGCCCATCAGGCCAATCCGCATACGGCCCCGCCCCGGCGGGGACGTTTTCCGTTTGATCAGACCGCCTTGAGAAGCGCCTCGACAAGGTCGGTGCGCTCCCAGCTGAAGCCACCGTCGGCCTCGGGCGCGCGACCGAAATGGCCATAGGCGGCGGTGCGGGCATAGATCGGCTTGTTCAGGTCAAGATGGGTACGGATGCCGCGCGGGGTCAAGTCCATGACCCGTCCAATCGCGGCCTCGATCGCCTCCTCCGCAATCTCGCCGCTGCCGTGCGTGTCGATATAGATTGACAGGGGGTGCGATATCCCGATGGCGTAGGACAGCTGAAGCGTGCAGCGCCCGGCAAGGCCCGCGGCCACCACGTTCTTGGCCAGGTAGCGTGCGGCATAGGCGGCCGACCGGTCCACCTTGGTCGGGTCCTTGCCGGAAAAGGCACCCCCACCGTGCGGGGCAGCACCCCCATAGGTGTCGACGATGATCTTGCGGCCCGTCAGGCCCGCATCGCCGTCGGGGCCGCCGATGACGAACTTGCCAGTCGGGTTCACCCACCATTCGGTTCGGTCACTGAGCAGGGTCGCGGGCAGGACCGCGCGGATATGGGGTTCGACGATGGCGCGGATGTCATCGCTGGTCTGGCCCTCGTCAGAATGCTGGGTCGAGAGCACGATCTGGGTCACTTCGACCGGCTTGCCATTCTCATAGCGCAGGCTGACCTGGCTTTTCGCGTCCGGCCGCAGCGCAGGTTCCGTGCCGTTCTTGCGGACCTCCGCGAGGCGCTTAAGGATCGCGTGAGAATAGAGGATCGGCGCGGGCATCAGCTCGGGCGTCTCGTTGCAGGCAAATCCGAACATGATGCCCTGGTCGCCCGCGCCCTCTTCCTTGTCGGCTCCGGCGTCGACGCCCTGGGCGATATGGGCGGATTGCTCGTGCAGCAGGTTGGTGATCTCGCAGGTGCGCCAATGGAACTCGTCCTGCTCGTAGCCGATGTCGCGAATGCAATCGCGGGCGATCCCTTCGATCGCCTCCATCTTCTCGGCCAGCTTGCCCTTGTCGGCCAGGCCGATCTCGCCGCCGATCACGACGCGATCCGTCGTGGCGAAGGTCTCGCAGGCCACGCGCGCCTCGGGCTCTTCGGCGAGCAATGCGTCCAGAACGGCATCGGAGATCCGGTCGCACACCTTGTCCGGGTGCCCCTCGGAAACGGATTCCGAGGTGAAGGTATAATTATCGCGTGTCATCGAGAGTGCTCCGTTCAGGTTTTGCCGCGCCACGCCAGGAAGCCGTTGTGGGCGGATTTCTTGTTGCATACGGCCTAGTGAGCGGCCCCGTCGCCGTCAACGTGAATCCGCCTACGCCGCACCGAAACCAGCCCGAGTGTGGCTATCAGCACCGCCAGAACCGGCCAGTCACCGGCCCGCGAATAGAGCGTCGGCGGCAGCGGGTCGCTCACCCGCACGTCAAGGTACCCGGCCTCGCCCAGGGGGAGGCTGTCACCGATGCGCCCGCGCGCGTCGATCACCGCCGAGATGCCGGTGTTGGCCGCGCGCAGTACGGGCAGGCCCTGTTCGATGGCCCGGGCACGGGCTTGCAGCAGGTGTTGGCGCGGACCGGGCCCCGTGCCGAACCAGGCGTCGTTCGTCATCACGACCAGAACCTCCGGGCGCGTGCCGCCCTCGACGATCTCCTCGGGAAAGATGCCTTCGTAACAGATCAGGATGCGCGCCCGGCCCAGGCCGGCAACATCGAGCGTCCCGCCACCGGTGCCAGGGGCGTAGCCACGCGCCATGTCCACGACGCCAGTCAGGCCGATCTTGCCGAAAATCCAGACCAGCGGGACATATTCACCGAAGGGCACGAGGTGTTGCTTGTCATAGAGCGCGGCGACGCTGCCGTCGGTTTCCACCACGATGGCACTGTTGTGATATCCCGCCTCCGGTGCCCAGCGCTGAATGCCGGCCAGGACCGGTGCCCCGCGCCCTGCCCGGCCAATCTGTGCGAGCCAGGTGTCGGCATTGCGCAAGAGCGTCGCCACCGAGGTCTCGGGCCAGATCACAAGGTCAGGTGGCGGATCGGCAGCAGTCGCTGCAATCGCGCGCTCGAAAAAGACAGGGATCCACTCAGGGTCCCACTTGAGATGCTGCGGCGCGTTGGGCTGGACCAGCCGCACCCGGGGCGCCGTCTCGTTGGTTCCGGGCATCGGCGTGGCAAAACTGGCAGTCACCAGCCCGGCGCAGATCACTGCCAGCCCCGGCCAGAGGATCGTCCGGCCCCGGTCCAGGGACACAGAGGCCAGCACCGCAACCGCCACCAGAACCGCACTGGCCCCGTGCGGGCCCACGACGGCAAAGAGGTAATCCACCGGGCCGCCGATCAGACTGTAGGACAGCATCGCCCAGGGAAATCCGCTGAACACGTGTGCGCGCGCGAACTCCGCTGCGATCAGCGCGGCCGCAACGCCCACCGGCCTGAGGATTGCCGAACGAGCCCCGAAAGCCCCCAGACCGAAGGCCGCGGCCCAGAACAGCGCCAACCCCCCGGCCAGTCCCACGATGGCGATCGGTGCCATCCAACCGTGCCGCAGCGGGTCCACGAAGAAGGGCTCGACGATCCAGCGCAGCGTGATGCCGAAGTAGGCCAGGCCCATGGCCCAACCGAACCAGGCGGCCTGCCGGGCCGACAGCGCATGGCTCGCCCGCAGCGCCAGCACCAGCCCGGCCAGGACCCAGAGCGCGCGCAACGGGCCCTCGCCCATCTGGCCGAAGGACAGGACCATCCCGATGGCCAGCGCCAGGCCGCCCCTGCGCGAGCGCCGCCATCCGGCGATTGCCGCGGCACCCGCCGCCAGGCGCCTTCTGTCAGCCACCTTCGCGCCCGGGCAGCCGCACGCGCAGCCGCTTGATGCGGCGCGGATCGGCCTCGACCACCTCGAATTCCGGCCCGTCGGGATGCGGGATCACCTCGCCGCGCGCGGGAACATGCCCGGCCAGCATGAAGACCAGACCGCCCAGGGTGTCGACCTCGTCCTCGTCGATCTCGTCGTGGCCGGTCAGGGTGCGGCCGATCTCGGCCTCGAATTCGTCCAGCGGGGTGCGGGACTCGACCATGTAGACGCCGGGCTGTTCCAGCTTCCAGGGCACGGTCTCGTCGGTGTCGTGCTCGTCCTCGATCTCGCCCACGACCTGTTCCAGAAGATCCTCGATCGTCAGCAACCCGTCGGTGCCACCGTATTCGTCGATCACCAGCGCCATGTGAATCCGGTCCGACTGCATCTTTTGCAGCAGCACCCCCAGCGGCATCGAGGGCGGCACGTAGAGCAGGGCACGCAGCAGGGCGCGCAGGTCGAAGATATCGCCGGCGCAGTCGAACCCATGGGTCAGCGCCAGGTCCTTGAGGTTGGCAAATCCGACCGGCGTGTCCAGCGTCCCGTCGAAAACCGGCAAACGCGTGTAACCGCTTTCGCGGAAGACCTTGACCAGATCCTCCTTCGAGATGTCCAGGGGCACCGCGACAATCTCGGCCTTCGGGATCATAACGTCCTCAACCCGCATCCGCCGCAGGTTGGCTAGACCCGGACGCGACAAGGCCACCGCCTTGCCGTTGGCCTCGCTGGCTTGGGTCTGGGACATGTCAGAAGGGTTGAATGCCTCCACGATGCGATCAAAGAAACCGCGCTGAAGGTGCTGGCTGGTGTCAGGTGGCGCGCTTTGCGCCGCGTTAGAAGACCCGTCGGTGGTGTCGCCCATTTTCTCCTACCGGTGATGGCCCCTGGAAAACGCCGGGCCGGGAAGCGCTCATCACGTATATGGGTCAGGAACACCCAGTTTGCCAAGTATTTCCACCTCCAATCCTTCCATGAGGGTGGCATCCCCGTCACGCTCGTGGTCATAGCCCAACAGGTGCAGCGTGGCATGTACGATCAGATGGGTCACATGCGCCGCCAATGGCTTGGTCTGTTCGGCGGCTTCACGGGCGCAGGTCTCGTGGGCGATGGCGATATCGCCCAGCTCAGGTTCCCGCGGCGGCAGGGGCCGGCCGCCCTCCTCGGGCGCGGCGCGGTCCTCGCCGGGCCAGCTGAGCACGTTCGTCGGCTGCGGCTTGTCGCGGTAATCACCGTTCAGCGCGGCGATGCGCGCGTCGTCGCAAGCAAGAACCGCGATCTCGAAGGCGGCCGGGTCATGGCCCAGGTGCACCAGCGTCGCCCCCGCCGCCCGCTCCGCCAGCAGCGCTAGGTCCAGGACAGCCCAAGCCGGGGCCTCGATCAGGCAATCTGTTGTCATCGGGGCCTCTTATCCCGGTTCAGATCCGCGGGGAATGCCCGTCTTCCGGAACGCGGCCCCATCCTGCCCGTACTAACGCGCCGCGTCGGCGTCATAGGCCTCGATGATGGCGGCCACGAGCGGGTGGCGCACCACGTCGCGGGCCGTGAAATAGTCGAAGGAAATCTTGTCGATGTGGCCCAGGAGCCGTTCGGCGTCATGCAGGCCCGATTGCTGGCCGCGCGGAAGGTCCACCTGGCTGCGGTCCCCGGTGACAACCATGCGGCTGCCCTCGCCCAGGCGGGTCAGGAACATCTTCATCTGCATGGTCGTGGCATTCTGCGCCTCGTCCAGAACGACAAAGGCATTGGACAGGGTGCGCCCCCGCATGAAGGCAAGGGGCGCGATCTCGATCTTCTTTTCCTCGATCAGCTTGGAGACCTGCTTGCCAGGCAGGAAATCGTTCAGCGCGTCATAAAGCGGCTGCATGTAGGGGTCGACCTTGTCCTTCATGTCACCGGGCAGGTAGCCCAGCTTCTCGCCCGCCTCGACGGCCGGGCGAGACAGTATCAGCCGGTCCACATGACCGCCTATGAACATGTTCACCCCCACGGCAACGGCAAGGTAGGTCTTGCCGGTACCTGCCGGACCGATCCCGAAGGCCAGTTCGTTCTCGAACAGGGACCGGACATAGGCTTTCTGGGCGTCGGTGCGCGGCTCGATGATCTTCTTGCGGGTCTTGATTTCCACCCGGGCGTCGGGCAGCAGGTCCAACTGGTCCCCCCTGCGGGGGTCAGTGTCGCGCTCGGCCCCACTCATGCGCATCTCTCGGTCGATGTCCGCGGTTTCGACAGGTCGCCCGGCTTCCAGCCGCTCATAGAGCGACGTGAGGATTTCCGCGGCGGCAAGGCGCATCGACGCTTCGCCGTGAATCGTCAACTGGTTGCCCCGCCGAAGGATCTGAACGCCCGTCTTCGCCTCGATGTCCGCAAGGTGCCTGTCATGTTCGCCGCACAGGTCGATGAGCAGGAAATTGTCCGGAAATTCAAGCACCTCTGACGCGTCTGCGGCGGGCTGGGACGGGGGCGGTGCGGATATGGCCAAGCAAGACTCCTGAACGGTATTTCCCCGATGTTGGCAAGCAGGGCCGGCCAGCGCAAGGGACCTTGGCACAATGTCACATGTTTGAAACGAAAAAGGGCGCGCCGATCCCGCCGCGCGCGCCCCTTCTTGGTATTGTCCGGTAGTGCCCGGCCCGAATGATCAGGGCAGGATGTCGATGAACCCTGTCCTCTGCGGGTCCCGGATCACGGCCCCAGGGGGCAACCGATCGGTACAAACCGGCTTGCCGGTGACAGGGTCGTAACGGGCATTGGCGTAGCCTTCGGCACCGTCATCACCAAACCAGTGCATGCACCCGTCCGGATCAATCGCAATGGACATGGGTCGGTCCGACAGGAGGTCGGTGTTGTTGACCGCGCTGTCGGTGGGCCGGGCCAGCAGACGGGTGCCGTCTGCGGTGGTGGACTGGCCCATCCCGCATGCAGCAAGAGCGGGCGTCAAGGCCAATAGAATGAAATGGATACGCATGACTTACCTCGGCATGTGATAGCAGACGACCTCGACCCGGCGGTTCTGGCGCCAGGCGGTCTCATTGTGTCCGGCGGCAACCGGACGCGTCTCGCCGAAGCCTTCCTCGACCTCGATGAAGGCCCCGACCGAGCGCGCCACCGAGGCGACCGTGCCGGCACGACGCTCCGAGAGGGCCTGGTTGTAGGCATCCGAGGCACGCTCGTCAGTGTGTCCGTAAACGGCGTAGGAAAAGGCGCCTTCGGACCGGAAGAACCGTTCAAGCACTTCTCGCTGACCCGGCTTGAGATGATGGCTGTCAGTGTGGATCAGCGTGTCCGTCGACTCGGTCAGGCAGCTTTCTTTCTGAAGGCACAGCGGGCGCCCGGTTTCGGGGTTGAAACGGGTGGTCATGTATCCCTCGAGCCCACCGTCCGCCCACCAGTGCATACAGCCGTCGCGGTCGACGAAAATACCCCATTCGACCTGGCCCGACACCACGACCTGGTCCTGCGCGGCGGCGGGCTGCACCAGCGTCATGGCGGCAAGGGCAGCAGCAGCCAACCCGGCCGGGATCGCCTTTGCGTTTCTCGTCATCATTCTTGCCACTCCACTATCCCCCGAAATTCAATCCTGTGCAGACCGCGCGGCGGCCCGGCACGCACTGCAGCCGTGTTACGGTATCTTCTAATAAAAGACACAATCTGGTCAAACTTAAACGCGTTTTGTCCAGATTTCGTGTCGCCCTACGCGACAGAGCGCCATTTTGCCACGCATTGTTCCCCAAAGAATGGGTTTACAAGGCCCGGGCACAATTCACGGTTGCACCACTTCTTGCGCGGTCACAAGTTCGCCGGCCAGGGAATTCGGCGCGCTCTGCGTGATCCTGACCCGGCGGATCTGCCCCGGGACAATATCATCGGCGGAGACATGCACGGCGTGCAAGTGTTCCGACTTGCCGACCATCTGCCCTGCCATCCGGCCGGGCTTCTCGAACAGGACCGAAACCTCGCGCCCCACCATGGCTTCCTGCTGGGCGGTCTGCTGCGCGGTGATCCGTTCCTGCAAACGATGGAGCCGTGCGCTGGCGACCTCCGGATCGACCATCTTCGCGGCCTTCTCGGCCGCGGGGGTGCCGGGCCGCGGCGAATACTTGAACGAGAACGCCGTGCCGAAGCCCGCCGCACGGGTGATCTCCATTGTGTCTTCGAAATCCTGTTCGGTCTCACCGGGGAAGCCGACGATGAAATCGCCTGACAGGTGCAGATCGGGCCGCGCGGCGCGTATGCGCTCGATCAGGCGCAGGTAGTCCCCGGCAGTGTGCTTGCGGTTCATCGCCTTGAGAATACGGTCCGAGCCGGACTGCACGGGCAAATGCAGGTAGGGCATCAGCTTGTCGCAGGTGCCATGGGCCTCGATCAGGGCCTCGTCCATGTCGTTGGGATGGCTGGTGGTGAACCGGATACGGGCCAGCCCGTCGATCTTGTCCAGCTCCCAAATCAGCCCGGCGAGGCCTTGGGCATGTCCGTTGTAGGCGTTCACGTTCTGGCCCAGCAGCGTGATCTCGCGCACGCCGGCCTCGACCAGATCCCGCGCTTCGCGGATGATCCGGTCCGCGGGACGGCTGAGCTCTGCGCCGCGGGTATAGGGCACAACACAGAAGGAGCAGAACTTGTCACAACCTTCCTGCACAGTCAGGAAGGCTGTCGGGCCGCGCCCGGCTTTGGGGCGCCTCTTGAGCTCTTCGAACTTGTCCTCTTCGGGAAAGTCCGTATCGAGCGCCTTGCCGCCCTGCGCCAGGGCCTCTTCCATCGCCGGAAGGCGGTGATAGCTCTGCGGACCGACCACGAGGTCGACCATCGGCTGACGACGCATGATCTCTTCGCCCTCGGCCTGGGCAACGCAGCCGGCAACACCGATCTTCAGGTCCGGGTTTTCCGACTTGAGCCCCTTGTAGCGGCCCAGCTCCGAATAGACCTTCTCGGCCGCTTTTTCCCTTATATGGCAGGTATTTAGCAGGATCATGTCCGCGTCGTCGGGGCTTTGGGTTTGCTCATAACCCTTGCCGCCCAGCGCCTCGACCATGCGCTCGCTGTCGTAGACGTTCATCTGGCAGCCATAGGTCTTGATAAAGAGCTTCTTGGGCGCGGACATAAAGGCACTTTCAGGGATGGGACCAATCTTGTTGAGCGTCATATCGCGCATAAGGGGCGCTTGCAATGAAAGGCGTTTTGCCGGAGTTTGACCGCGATCGGGCAAGACCATGGGCAATATGCGGTATTCGTCGCTTTCCGACTTCATCTCCAAGGGGCGACAGGCCCTGGCCAAAGGCCCGGTGGCACTCGTCATGGCCGAGGACGAGGTCGAGTTGGACAGCACGATCCGCCACAACCTTGATGCGGGGTTCAAGGCGGTGGTGGTTTTTGCCATGCCCCATTTCACCCTGGCCGGGGATATCGTCGAACGGGTTCATCGCATCGACTACGCGACCTCCGACGAAAGCGCGCTGGAACGCGCGGTCAACGCGGTGATCAGCGCGGCCGGACCGATCTGGATCTACTATTGCTACAACGCCGAATACCTCTTCTATCCCTTCTGCGAAAGCCGCACGGTGAGCGAGATGCTCGCCTTCAACACCGAGGAGCGGCGCGACACGATCCTGACCTACGTGATCGACCTCTATGCCGGCGACCTCGGCCAACACCCCGGCGCCGTCTCTCTGGAGGATGCCCACCTGGACAAGTCGGGCTATTACGCATTGTCGCGCAAGGACCGCTGGAACAACGACCTGGACCGCCAGATGGATTTCTACGGCGGGCTGCGCTGGCGCTTCGAGGAGCATATCCCCAAGCCGCGCCGCCGGATCGACCGAGTGTCATTGTTCCGAAACAAGCCGGGGCTGGAGCTTCTGCCCGGCCACCTATTCAACGATCCCGAGTACAACACCTACTCGTGCCCTTGGCATCACAACCTTACCGCAGCCGTGTGTTCGTTTCGCACGGCCAAGGCGCTCAAGCGCAACCCGGGCAGCACCTTCGACATCGAGACTTTCCGCTGGCACAATTCGGTGCCTTTCGAATGGCATTCGCAGCAGTTGCTGGACCTTGGCCTGATGGAGCCGGGGCAGTGGTTTTGACGGATACCTCGGGCCAGGGTCAGGCCGGGGCGCAATCGCCCCGCAAGGCCCCGCGGCGATGCAAAGAACTGTAGGGCCAGTCGCCGGGATCACGCACCAGACCCGCCCGCACCGGGGCGCCCAGCAGGAAGCGCCGCCGGCCAGCAATCGCCGCGGCAGGCACCTCGGCCAAGGTCATCTCGCGGTCCCAGACCGGTCCATCTGCGCCCGCGTGGCGTGCAAAACCCACCTGGATAGCGCGCAGGGTCGGACCCGGGTCCTCGCCCGGCAAAAGGCGGCAGAGCAGATGCATCTCGGCGGGCAGGACCGTGGCGGTGTCGATCTCGGCCCCGGTGCGAAGGCGCGCGAGCGCGACACAATCGCGCAGCAGGCTGATATGCCGAACCAGTAGGTCCGACGTGGCATCTGCCAGTCGCATGGTCACTGCGAAATGGGTGAAGAACGGGGTGGTAACAGGCGGCTGGATCATGGCACCAGCATCCGCCGGGAAGGTTAACGGCCGGTGAACAGCCGCAGCTTCAGCTCTTGCGCAAACGGATCACCACATCGACCGAGGCGATTTCAGCCCCTTCCGGCGCATCGGGCAGGCTGGCGATGCTCAGTTCGGCCGAGGGAGCATCGGACAGGTGCCCGTCCTCTTCCCAGTAGAAATGCGGGTGATCGCTCATGTTCGTGTCAAAATAGCTCTTGGACCCGTCCACCGTGATCTCGCGCAACAGTCCCGCGTCACAAAAAGCCTTGAGCGTGTTGTAGACAGTGGCAAGGGACACCCGCTCTCCCGCGCGCTCGACATCGGCGAACAGGCTTTCCGCCGTAACATGGCGATCCTTGCCGTCGCCGACAAGAAGCTCGGCCAAGGCAAGTCGCTGCCGGGTCGGGCGCAGGCCTGCGCCCGCCAGCCAGGTGCTAGTGCGTTCTGTTGTCATCTCGGTCATTGGGCAACCCGCCTACATTTCCAAGATTAATATGGCCGATTGCGAACAGTTTTCAATAGTAAAGCACTGTTCGGCAGGGCGTCAGCACCCTCGGGCCCCGCACTTGCCCTTGCGCACGTCCGGGTGCTAGACGCCTTGGCAAGCACTGACCAGGAGATCCCCAGAAAATGACCGACCTTCCGCGCAGCTTCGATCGCGATGACCTTCTCAAGTGTGCTCGCGGTGAATTGTTCGGACCCGGCAACGCGCAATTGCCCGAGCCACCCATGCTGATGATGGATCGGATCACCGATATCAGCGGCGACGAGGGGCTGCACGGCAAGGGCCATGTGGTGGCGGAGTTCGACATCACGCCCGATCTGTGGTTCTTCGAATGCCACTTTCCCGGCAACCCGATCATGCCCGGCTGCCTTGGGCTGGACGGACTGTGGCAGCTGACCGGCTTCAACCTCGGCTGGCGCGGTTGGCAGGGGCGCGGTTATGCCTTGGGCGTAGGCGAGGTCAAGCTGAAGGGCATGGTCCGCCCGGACCGCAAGATGCTGACCTACAAGGTGGATTTCACCAAGGCCGTGCAAAGCCGCCGCCTGACCATGGGCGTGGCCGACGGAATCGTCGAGGCTGATGGCGAGATCATCTACGAGGTCAGCGACATGAAAGTCGCGCTCAGCGAGAGCTGACGCTACCAACTCCGACCATGCCTTGTTTCTGGCCGGCGTCGGGTTTTCAGCCTGATCATGTCGGCGCGCGCATCGTCGGATTCACCGGGGTTTTGGGCAAGAGATCCGACATCCTGACCTTCGGTTTTCGAAAGATGTCCCACACCATCCGGCAGGCCTGAAGCTGTCTCGGGACCAGCTTCATCGCAACGACTGGTCATTGGTATCTTCGTTCTATGTGACCTCCGCGACGGGACCTGCCGTCTGCCCTCCTGTCCGCCGCGACTCATCAACCGGCCCGCACAGATCCTCAAAAGAAAGACCCCCGGTCCGTTCGGACCGGGGGCCGGGTCACCCAGCAGGGGCGGGATCAGTCCTCGTCGTCGTCGCCGTCATCGTCGGGCAGGTTGAAGAAGCTGTCGGCGTCGGGCGTGGGTTCCTCCTTGTCCTCTTCGTGATCGACATTGGACAACGAGAAGGTTTCCAGCCCTTCGATCGCCGTGGGCATCCGCGGCTCGGTATCGGCGGCAAGGCTCTGCTCGGTCGAGACCAGTTTGCGGCGCTCGTCATCCGACATGACCTCACCGTCCTGGGCGCGCTTGGCGTTGGCCTTCTGGACGGCGGCGTCCAGCTCGGACTGCTTGCACAGGCCAAGCGCGACCGGGTCGATGGGTTCCATGTTCGAGATGTTCCAGTGCGTCCGCTCGCGGATCGACTGGATTGTCGGCTTGGTGGTCCCCACCAGTCGGGAAATCTGCGCATCGGTCAGTTCGGGGTGGAACTTGACCAGCCAGAGGATCGAGTTGGGTCGGTCCTGGCGCTTGGACAGCGGGGTATAGCGCGGGCCGCGACGCTTTTCCTCACCCTCGGCGGCGGGGTTGTGCTTGAGCGTGAGCTTGTGCAGCGGATCCGCCTCGGCGCGGTCGATCTCGTCCTGGGTCAACTGGTTGTTCGAGACGGGGTCGAAGCCCTTGACACCGGCGGCCACATCGCCGTCCGCGATGCCCTGCACCTCCAGCTCGTGCAGGCCCACGAAATCGGCAATCTGCTTGAAGGTCATAGTCGTGTTGTCCACCAGCCAGACGGCGGTTGCCTTGGCCATGATCGGTTTGTCAGCCATGTTCTCGGCTCCTTCGCGAATACATCTTTCCCCTGCCCCGGATGGGGCGACCCGTGTTGCGGATCAGGTTCTCTTTTTCGGGGAACTCGGCCGTTGTATAGTCGTGGCAAGACCACATGGAAAGCCCCGAAATGCTGAGACTGATCCTTGTCCTTCTCATTGTTTCCGGCCCACTGCGCGCCGGGGGCAACGCGGGCGAGTTCGACTATTATGTAATGGCCCTGAGCTGGTCGCCCAACTGGTGCGCGCTCGAGGGGGAAAACCGGGATTCCCCGCAATGCGCGCCCGCGGCGGATTTCGGCTGGGTGCTGCACGGCCTCTGGCCGCAATACGAACGCGGCTGGCCGGATTACTGCACAACGGGGCATCGCAACCCCTCGCGGGCGGACACCGCCGCACAAGCCTGGCTGTTCGGGACCGCCGGGTCGGCTTGGCACCAGTGGAACAAGCACGGGCGCTGTTCGGGCCTGTCGGCCGACACCTATTACGACCTTTCAGCCACAGCCTATGCCCACGTCACCCGGCCAGCCGTCTTCCGGGACCTGCAAGACCCTGTCCGCCTGCCCGCCGCGGTGGTCGAAGAGGCCTTTCTGCGCGACAACCCGGCTCTGTCCGCCGATCAGATCACGATCACCTGCCGGTCTGGCCGAATCCAGGAAGCCCGAATCTGCCTGACCCGCGATCTCGATTTTCGCGACTGTGGCAAGGACGTGCGGCGCGATTGCGCGCTGGACGACGCCCTGTTCGCCCCGGTCCGCTAGGAGCGTGGCGTCGTCACCCTGCCCGTCGCATCTACGTTGTAGGGCTCTTCAGGTGGCGCGTTGCTGGCAATCCATGTTTCCGCCTCCGATTGCTGGTCGAGAGGGAAGGCCCTGACCGGCGCGCGCACCAGCGGGCCGAAAACACTGACCGCGCCGCGAATCCAGCCGACATCGGTCACCACGGCAATCCGCGCGAAATCGTGCAGGTGCTGCAGGCCCAGCCGCGCATCGTCCCAGGCGGCCCCGGCGGTAAAACCCTCGAAGTCCTCGCCCAGCAGGTAGAACAGCTTGGCCTTGCCTTCTTTCGCGACCATCGCCTCCAGCGCGGGCTCAAGCGTCGTGTCGTAGCTATCACCGTCGATCCGCCCGTGGGCGGCAATGGCCAGCACGTCGTCCGGGTAACCGGACAGAATTTCAAACGATCCGGACATGTGATCCTCCTTCGCCGCTTTGTCCCAGCCTAAGGGATCACGTGGGGCGCACCTTGATCTGTCGCAAGGCCCGATCCGGATCAGATCCTGAGGACGATCTTGCCGATATGGGCGCTGCTTTCCATGCGAGCGTGGGCGGCGGCGGCCTCTTCAAGCGGGAATTCGAGGTCCATGACCGGGGCGATGCGGCCACTGTCCAGCAACGGCCAGACACGGTGGCGCAGCGCGCGGGCGATCCCGGCCTTGGCCTGGTCGGACTGCGGGCGCAGGGTCGATCCCGTTATTGTCAGCCGACGCATCATGACCTGAGCGAAGTTCAATTCGACCTTCGGACCCTCAAGAAAGGCGATCTGCACCAGCCGACCCTCGTCGGCGAGCGCCTTGACGTTGCGGGGCAGGTAGTCGCCGCCCACCATGTCGAGGATCAGGTTGGCGCCGCCCTCGCCCTTGAGCACTTCGACGAAATCCTCGGAGCGATAGTTGATCGCGCGCTCGGCGCCCAGATCGGTACAGGCGCGGCATTTTTCGTCCGATCCCGCGGTGGCAAAGACGCGGGCGCCCATGACATGGGCCAGCTGGATCGCCGTGGTGCCGATGCCGGAGGTGCCGCCGTGCACCAGGAATCGCTCGCCGGCTTGCAGGTCGCCGCGGTCGAACACGTTTGACCAGACGGTAAAGAAGGTTTCGGGCAGACAGGCCGCCTGTTTCAGCGACATGCCATCCGGGACCGGAAGGCAATGGGCGGCGGGCGTAACCACCTCCTCGGCATAGCCGCCACCGGGCAGCAGGGCGCAGACCTTGTCACCCACGGACCAATCCGTGACGCCGGCGCCAATGGCGCTGACCTCGCCCGCGGCCTCCAGTCCCGGCAGGTCCGAGGCGCCGGGCGGGGGATTGTAAAGCCCCGCCCGCTGCAGCGCATCGGGGCGGTTCACCCCGGCATGGGCCACCCTGATCCGAACCTCCCCCAAGCCGGGCTGCGGCACGTCACGGCTGGCTGGTGTCAGGACTTCGGGTCCGCCGGGTTCACGAATTTCGACAACGCGCATGGAGCCTCCTGTTGACTGGACCCAGACTTACCGCAGGGAATTGCCGGTACAAGCCTAGCGAGGCTCGGTCCAGCGTCCTGGCAGGTCATCGGGCGCACGGCGCGGTGCCCTGATCCGAGTGGCCAGCTTGCCCAGCGGCACGGTCAGCGGCTTGAGCAGTGGGTTGTCGTTGATGGTCGCCTTGACCTTCTCGAAACGCATCACGTCCTCGATCCGGCGATCGATGAAGGCATCGGTATCCATGTCATCGGGGCTGGTGTCGCCCAGCCAGAACAGCACCACCGACCCATAGACGGCCGAGAGCGTCGCGCGCTTGGTATACCAGTTGGCATCCTCCGAGGTGTCGCCAAGCGCAGTCCAGATCGCGTCGGCGGTGCCCCAGATCAGGCCCGAGCCCTCGGGCGCCATGTGCGGCAGGGCGAAAAGCGCGGTCCCGCGGCGCACAGCCTCCTTGTCGCCGGCGGCCTGCAGCCGCAGGCGGATCGCATGGGCGACCTTTTCGCGAAAGCGCATCTGCATCAGGTCGGCGGCGTCCAGCATCTCGACCATGCGCTGGTCACCCTCCCGGTGGAACAGGACGGCCAGGTCCACCGCGCCGCGCGGGCACAGCAGACGGGCCTTTTCCAGCGGTATGTCGACATCGGAACAGGCGGCGCGAAAGGCCTGCTCGCTCCAGCCGTCAAAGACGACATGAGGCACGATGGACTCCAGCAGCTTGATGGTCTCGGCGTCCGGCGCGGGATGGTGCATGGGGGCCTCCTGTTCAATCTCGTCCACCCTAGACAAGGTAGCGGGACTTTGCTATCCGGCCACTTCCTGCAAATCCTTGCAACCCCAACCCTAGAAAGGTGGTGACAACCACATGCAGGTAAGCGTCCGTGACAACAACGTCGATCAGGCTCTCCGTGCCCTGAAGAAGAAACTTCAGCGCGAAGGCGTCTTCCGCGAAATGAAGCTGCGTCAGCACTTCGAGAAGCCGTCCGAGAAAAAGGCACGCCAGAAAGCCGAGGCGATTCGCCGTCAGCGCAAGCTCGCGCGCAAGAAGGCCCAGCGCGAAGGTCTGCTGTAAGCAGCCCCCGGCCCGTGCCGAGAGGAAATGACGACCCCCGTGGCCCCGCCCCGGGGGTTTGTCGTATCAGGTGCAGGCTGCCGCCATCGTGGCGCCACCCGCCGGGCGGTCTTGCCGCGGCCGGGCGGTCCTAGCCCCCGAAACTGGTCAGCACGTAGATCGGGATCGCCGAGGCCATGGCCATGAACCCTGCCCCCACGAAGACAAGCAGCCCGTCGCGGGCGATGAAGGCCACCGAACAGCTCAGCACCGCCATCCCGAGGATGGACGACGAAAAGGGCACCAGTTCCAAGAGCGGCATCGACGCGCCCGAGACCACGCACATGGCCTTTGGCAGACGGTCACCGGGTGGCTGTACCAGCACCCGGAACCTGTCGCGCGACACACGGTCAAGCCGGTCGGCCAAGCCGTGCATCCGCTGCAGCGCCGCGTGCAACTGTGACCGGCGCACGTGGCGACGCAACAGCACCTCGGGCAGCCAGACCGACCGCCGCGCGAACAACATCTGCATGGCAATCAAGGCGATGGACAACCCGCATATCGTCGAGAACAAAGGGATGCCCGACAGCGGCGAGACCACCAGGAGCGAAGGCACCATCAGGGCGGGCACGAAAGAGGTCGGCCCGAACGCGTGCAGCATCATGCCCAGCGTGATCGGGTCCGCGTCGCCCAGCGCCTCGAGGCGCTCAATGGTGTCGCGCACCGGCTTGGTGGTCCTCACATGGTCCATGTCAGAGCGGCAGCGCCGTGGTTTGTCGTACCGTGCGCAGGGCGAAGGAGGACTGCATCCCCTGCACGCCGGGCAGGCGGGTCAGGGCACGGCGGTGCAACCTTGCAAAATCCTCGGCATCCTCGGCCACGACCTTGAGCAGGTAGTCCGCCGACCCTGCCATCAGGTGGCATTCCAGAACTTCCGGCACGCGGGCGACGGCCTTCTCGAAAGCATCGAGCAAGTCGTCCGCCTGTGCCGAGAGTGTGATCTCGACATAGACGATGGTCCGCCGGTTGACCTTGGCCGGGTCCAGAAGCGCCACGTAACCGCTGATATAGCCATCCCGTTCAAGCCGCTGCACCCTGCGATGGCAGGCCGAGGGGGACAGGTTCACCGCCTCGGAGAGTTCCGTGTTGGACAGCCGCCCGCGGCGTTGCAGGGCGTTCAGAAGGCGGCGGTCCGTCTCGTCGAGCGACATGCGAGAATTTCTCCCGAAAAAGCACCGGTTCGCGCAATCATGTATCGCCCTCACGCGGGAATGGCAAAGAAATCCCCAAGCATTTGCATTGCATCGGCGCGATCCTGCATCACCGAAAGAGGAGGAACGCGATGCACATCGGATGCCCCACCGAGATCAAACCGCAGGAGTTTCGCGTCGGCCTGACCCCGAACGCCGCGCGCGAGGCCGTGGCCCATGGCCATGATGTCACCGTGCAATCGGGGGCCGGGCTGGGCGCAGGTTTCACCGACGCGGATTATCACGCCGCCGGGGCCCTTACTGTCGATACGGCCGAGGAGATCTTCGCGACTGCCGAGATGATCGTGA
>Ga0209931_1000371_pt1 | contig 27140 bp, 12 predicted proteins | sample SalPonR1_B_D1_MG_FD_185697 | JGI IMG/M metagenome (GOLD analysis project Ga0209931, IMG submission 185697) | Salt pond soil microbial communities from South San Francisco under conditions of wetland restoration - Salt Pond MetaG R1_B_D1_MG... ...
TGCCGGAGATTACTATATTGCTTTCTCAGCAACCAGTGACTTCTATTATTATGGGTATTATTCCTATATTCTTATTGATAATGTTACCGGCCCATTCCTTGCTGCGCCTCAACCTGTTATTGTTGTTCCCGAAGATGGAGAAACAGGGGTAGCGTTGGATGCTTTTGTTGGAGTATTGTTTGATCAGGCAATTGATAGCGCAGACTTTAGCGGAATTACTATTGTGGGTGAAAATGAAGGTGAAGTTGGGAATGTCGTGGCTGAACTAGACGCAGAATTCCCTGCTTTAAACATTTACCACGATCCTTTTACCGGTAATGCCGAAGAATATACGGTAACTATTCCTGCCGGAACAGTTACCAATAATTCAGCAATGAATGAGGAAATAACCTGGTCGTTTACAACCATTATGGCAGCACCTGAATATACTGTATTATCGCCTGTTAACGAAGCCGAAGGTATTGCTTTGGATGCTGAAATTTCAGTAATATTTAATCAGGAAATTACCGATATTAACCTTGCTTCAGTTACTATGGAAGGAACTGTTGAAGGTGCTGTAACGGGAGTTAATGCTTTTGTAAATCCTGACGGAAAAACGGTTGTTATCACCCATGATGACTTTACAGAATATGAAGACACTATTGTTGTTACCATTCCTGCAAATGCTGTAGAAAATGAAGATGGCGTTAACAATAGTGAAATCACCTGGGAATTTTATTTGATGAAAGAAGGACAGCCTGTTGCCGACTCGTTAGCTCCGGCTAATAATGAAACAGGTGTTGCATTAGATGCAGATGTACTTATTCGTTTTGATACCGAAGTTGCTGAAGGTGATTTAAGTGGAGTGGTGATAGAAGGAGCTACCGAAGGTGCTGTTGCAAATGTTGTGGCTACCTTAACCGATAGTACCATACATATCGCTCACGATGCTTTTGCCGGTAATAATGAATTGTATACTGTTACAATTCCCACAGGAGCAGTTACCTCAGTAGCAACATCCGAACCAAATGCTGAGATTAAGTGGAACTTTACAACCATTAAAACAGCTCCTCAGGTAGTAGAAATGACTCCTGCGGATGGAGCAACAAAAGTTGCCCTGGATCAGGAAATCGTTTTTAGCTTCGATCAAAAAGTAAATACCGATTATGATCTGGATACATTGGTTACCATTATTGGTGAAAATGAAGATACAGTTCAGAATTTAAATACTGTATTTAATGGTGACCAAATGGGCTTTACCGTAAGCCATGATGATATGGAATACAACAACGCATTGTATACGGTTACCATTCCTGCCGAGGTAGTTTATAACTCCGACGGAGTGATGAATGCCGAAGAGGTAAGCTGGACATTTACCACTATTATGGCTGCACCCGAAGCAGAAACTATAACTCCTGAAGATGGAGCCATTGATGTTGCCCTGGATGCTGCAATATCCGTTGTCTTTGACCAGGAGGTTATAGTGAACGACCTGGGAGCCGTTAAGATAGAGAGTGAAGCAAATGGCCTTGTATCTAATGTTATGGCAACCTTACAGGATGATAACAAAACGGTAATCATTGAACATGATCGTTTCTTCGATACCAATAACGATACTTATTTTGTTACGATTCCTGCACGTTCGGTTAAAAATGCTGAGGAAGTTTTCAATGAGAAGATTATGTGGGAATTCGGTACTGTTGAAACCCATGATATTACTTTCTATGTGAAATCTGGAGACAATTTTGTTGAAGATGTATCTATTGATTTCGGAGGAATGACAGAAATGACGGATGCAGATGGCATGGCATTTTTTAATGGTGTTGCCATTGGAACAGATCTTCCATATGTTGCAGAAAAAGCAGGTTATGAAACACTTGAGGGAACGGTTGATGTTACTCAACCAATGACTCTTGTGTTAACCATGACAGAATCTTATACGGTTACTTTTGCAGTTACAGATGGTGCTGATGCACTTGCTGATGCTGAAGTGATCTTTAACTCAGAAACAAAAGTTACCGATACCGAAGGTAAGGCAATTTTCGAAAATGTTGAACCTGGTGAGAGTTTGGTATATCTTGTTTCTAAAGATCAGTATGAAAGTAAATATGGAACCATTGATGTCTCTTCTGATCTTGTGAAGAACGTTGTTCTTGATCAAGTTACCGGCATTAATAAGTTAGATGAATATGGAATTAAGGTATATCCTGTTCCTGCATCAGATTATATTAATATCAATAACCTTATGATGCCAGGTAGCAAAAAAGTTGAAATTATTGATGTAACAGGAAAAGTTGTTTACAACAATACATTGGATAATGTAAATAACAACATTAATGTTTCTGATTTTGCAAAAGGAATTTATTTCCTCAGAATCACCATTGATAATGACGTAATTGATGCAAAAATCAGTGTTCAATAAATAACTTTTTGAAATTTACTTAATTTTAAGAACCCGGGTTTTTCCGGGTTCTTTTTTTTGCGATTTTATAGTATATCTTTTGTCATTAAGTAACCTCCCTGATCACCTCCTGTTGGCCCAAGTTCGATAAGGTAATCGGCAATATTATAAAACCATGGATGATGCTCAATAATGTATAATGCATGGCCCTGGTTACGCAAACGAAATAATACTTTTAAAAGTTTCTCTACATCATAAAAGTGTAATCCTGTTGTTGGTTCATCAAGTAAATACAAACATTTTTTTTGGGTTGGTTTGATTAACTCTTTGGCCAGTTTTAATCGTTGTGCTTCGCCCCCTGAAAGGGTTGTTGCTGACTGCCCTAGTTTTAAGTGTCCTAATCCTAAATTGTTTAACATTTGGAATGAGGTGTTTAGTTTTTCTTCTGAAGCAAATATTTCGGCAGCTTTGTGTATTGTCAATTCCAATATATTATAAATGGTAAAGCCATTCCAATTGATTTGTAAAATATTTTCTGTAAACCTTTTTCCTTTGCAGGTTGGGCAAGGAACCCAAACATCCGACAAAAAATCCATAGCAATTTTTAGTTGTCCCTGTCCTTTACAATTTTCGCATCTTCCACCTTTTGTGTTAAAGGAGAAGTGTGTTTTTTTTAGATTTTGATTTTTAGCAGCTTCTGTTGATGCAAAAAGCTCTCTTATCTCATCATAGATACCAAGAAATGTTGTAGGTGTACTTAATGGATTTTTTCCAATGGGGGTCTGATCCATGATAAGAATTTTATCAAATAATTCAAGTCCATAAATATTGTTGCAATTTACTGCTTTTTTTACATGTGCTGATTGAGCAATAACATCAAACAATAAGCTGGATTTTCCACTTCCTGAAACCCCCGATAAAACTGTTAATCCATTGGAAGGTAGTGTTAAATTAATGTTTTTAAGATTGTGTGCTTTAGCGCCTAGTATTTTTACATCAAAATTCAATTTTAAATCGGACTTATATTGTTTGAAAGTATAATTTTGTTTAATGTATTTTGCAGTCAGTGTGTTGTTAGTTTCAATGAAATGTTTAAATTCACCCTGCCACATTAATTTCCCTCCTTCATCGCCTGCTTTAGGGCCTAGTTCTATAATATGATGTGCCGATCTTATGATATTTTCATCATGCTCTACTACCACAACCGTGTTGTTTTTTGCAAGTTGATGTAATAGTTTTATCAGATTTTGTGTGTCTTTTGAATGAAGCCCTACAGTTGGTTCGTCTAATACATAGGTTATTCCGTTTAATTCACCACCCATCTGCGAAACCAACCTTAACCTTCTATCTTCACCTCCTGATAATGTTATTGTTCCACGGTTAATGCTTAAATATCCCAGTCCGATATTTTTCATGGCCTCTAACTTGTCTTTACAAAGTCGTATAATTTCTGCACTAATAAAGAGTTCATCTTCTGATAATGAATTATTTATGTTTTTGAAAAAGTTTAAGGCTTCGTTTGCTTCCAATGCAGCTAAATGGTCAATATTTTTACCGGCAATCTTGTATTTTAAAGCTCCAGGCTTTAATCTTGAGCCACCGCAGCTTTTACATCTTACTTCTTTCATTAAATATGCTATGTCGGCACCACCCTGTTTGTCGTGTTTCCGGAGATATTCGTCATTGATGTAATGAATAAGTCCTAACCAGGTTCCTTTAAAATGGTGAATACCCTCCCTGTTTTTGCGTTTGTATTTCCAGTCCACATTATATTCTTTTTCATCACTTCCATATAATGCAATATTTTTTGCTTCAATACTTAAGGAATTCCAGGGTTTTGAAAAATCAATATTATGTTTTTTTCCTACGGCATTTAAAATGGCCATATATTGGCCATATGGATCGCCATAAAATTTCCCGGTTTTGCTTCCTTTCATAGCTCCATCATTTAAAGCAAGTTCAGGATTTGAAATCAATCGTTCTGGATCACAGGTTAATTCAACTCCTAAACCATTGCAAACAGGGCAAGCACCTGCCTGATGATTAAATGAAAAATGATTGGAAAGTAATGTGCATCTGTTCCCATTTGCGTCTTTTGAAATTCTGGAATAGATTAATCGATATAAATCGTATAAACCGGTAATGGTTCCGACGGTTGCTCTTGGGTTTCTTGTAATCGATTTATTGTCAATAGCAATTGTTGGTGTTAATCCTGAACTTTCCATCAGGTCAGGGCGCTTTTTTTGTTGAATTAAACTACGTGCATAGGTAGAAAAACTTTCGGTAAATCTTAATTGGCCCTCTGCGAAAAGGGTGTCGAATGCCAACGAAGATTTTCCGCTACCACTAACTCCGGTAATTACCGTAAGTTTATTTCTGGGGATTTTAACATCAATGTTTTTTAGGTTATGTGTCCTAACACCTTTCAGTTCTATAGGATTTTTAATGATCTGTTCTGTATTATTTTTTCCTTCTGTTCTTTTTTGCTTTTTGGTACTTAATAATGCTTGTGCAGTATACGATTTTTTACAAAGTAATAATTTATTATAACTACCGGAGTAAATAACTTCGCCACCATAATCGCCTCCATCAGGGCCCAGGTCAACAATATGGTCGGCATTCCGGATAATTCCTTCGTCGTGTTCGATGACAATAACCGTATGTCCATTTTGCGTTAGGTTTTGCAACGCTTTTAACAGGATAGAAACATCATAAGCGTGTAAGCCGGTGGTTGGTTCGTCAAAAAGATACAGGGTGTGATTTTTTGAAGGTTTTACCAGTTCGGCGGCTAGTTTTAATCGTTGTGCTTCGCCACCGGATAATGTTGTTGCTGACTGCCCAAGCGCCAGGTATCCTAATCCCAAATCATTCATGATTTTAAGATAATGATAAATGGTTGGTTTATCCTGAAAAAACAGTTGGGCATCTGATATTTCCATTTCTAAAATTTCAGAAATATTTTTACCCTTATATTTTATTTTTAGCGTTTCATCATCGTATCGTCTTCCCTGGCAGGTTTCACAAATGGTTTCAACATTTGCTAAAAAGTGCATTCCGGTTTGTATGGTTCCGGCACCCTGACAGGTTTCGCATCTTCCGCCTTTGGTGTTAAATGAGAAATGTCCCTGTTTCCATTTCCTTTTTTTCGATTCGGGCAGTGAAGCAAATAATTTACGGATCAGATCAAATAATTTAGTATATGTAGCCGGATTGCTCCGGGGTGTTCGCCCGATCGGCGTTTGGTTAATTTCTATAATTTTTTGAATTGGAGTATCTGCAACAATTTCATTTACTTCCAAATTTTCTATTTTTTCTTGATTAAGTTTTTTCTCAAAATACTTTCCAATAACATCAAAAACCAAGCTTGATTTTCCGGCTCCTGAAACGCCGGTAACAACATTGAGTGCATGTAAACGAAAAGCTGCATCAATATTTTTAAGGTTATGCAGCGTTGCATTCTTTATATTTAACCATTTGTTTTCTAACTTCCTTGACGAAATATTTTTTATTGATTTTTTATTTAGAAAATTTAATGTTTCACTTTCCGCACATTCAATTTTTTTGAGATGATTCAAATCCGATTGAAATAAAATTTTTCCACCCTCTTTCCCTGCTTTTGGGCCAATATCAATAATTTGATCGGCACTGAGTATGGTTTCTTTATCATGTTCAACAACCAAAACCGTGTTCCCTTGGTTTCGTAGCTGTTTCATAATTTTAATCATACGTGCATTGTCTTTTGGGTGGAGTCCAATGGAAGGCTCATCCAGGATATATAAGATTCCGCGTAATCCATTACCCATTTGTGTAGCCAATCGAATCCTTTGTGCTTCTCCACCCGAAAGGGTGGTTGATTCGCGCATTAAGGTTAAATACCCTAATCCAAGCTCTTCGAGAATCCGGCAACGTTCAATAATCTTATTTTTGATCGATTCAAAAACTTCTCTATCGGTTTTATTGTAAGCAATATTTTCTAAAGTTGTTTTTAATGAAGATATCGATAAGGAGCTATAATCGGCAATATTTTTTTGATAAAAAGTAACCGACAGCGCTTTGTCGTTAAGCCTTTTACCATTACACTGTTTGCATTTTATGGTTTTGGCAAATCGCAAAATATTTGGATTCCTGTCTACACGTAAAATATTTTCCATAATGGGTAATATCCCTTTGTAATATCCTTCTTCGCGCGGCTTGGCTGTAATTCCGCTCCATTTCATGCGCGATTCGAGCGTATGTTTACCAAAAGGGATTATGCTTTTATTACTCCCGTAAAAAATGATTTTTTTTTGTTCATTGGTTAAATCTTTCCATGGAATATCCACATGAAAGCCTTCGGAACGGCAAACCTTATCGAGCACATCGATGGTAACCTGGGAGTAGATGGTATACCCTGATGGTGTGGTGATTCTTAAGGCTCCCTCACGTAAGCTTTTCGTTGGGTCTTTAATTAATAATTCCGGGTCAATTTGGTCTTCAACACCCAGTCCTTTACAATGAGAGCAATAGCCCTCCGGGCTGTTAAATGAAAACAAGCTTCTGGACAATTTAATCTCGGGAAACGGTTTGGTTTTTTTTCCTAAACGGGCAAACAGCAAACGCAGATAATCATAAATTTCGCTCATTGTTCCAACGGTAGATCGTGGATTTCGGCTTACCGTTTTTTGATCGACAGAAATAGCCGGCATTAATCCTTCGATTCGTTCTAGCTCAGGACGGCTCATTTTGCCTAAAAATTGGCGGGCATACGAGGAAAAGGATTCAAAATAACGACGCTGGCTTTCTTTACAAATAACATCATACACTAACGATGATTTCCCAGACCCTGAAACTCCGGTTATACAGGTTATTTGATGATGTGGAATCGTTAAGCTAATATTTTTTAAATTGTTTTCACTGGCTTTCTCGATAACAATATTTGGTTGTTCCTTTTTATGCATACCCGTTTTGTTTGTTAAACAAAGATAAATAAATAGAATATTGTTTTTGAATGTTATATTTTTAACAAATAAAATTAAATGCTTAACCTTTATGAAAAATATTATTTTTTTAGGATTCTTTCTTTTAATATTATCCTGTAAAACAGATAAAAACAGACCTGTAGAAGTAAAAATCGAAACAGAATTAGGAAATATTTTTATTGAATTATATGTTGATAAAGCCCCAATAACTTGTGAAAATTTCATAAAATATATTAAGAATAATAAGTTCGAAGGTGCAAATTTTTACAGAGTTGTTCGAATGGATAATCAGCTAAATAATGATATTAAAATTGAAGTTATACAAGGTGGATTAGGCTTTGATGTGGAAGAATCGCCATATCCTCCAATTAAGCACGAAACTACACTGGAAACAGGTCTTTTGCATAAAAATGGAACCTTGTCGATGGCCAGAGCTGAACCAGGAACCGCAAGTTCTGAGTTTTTTATTTGTATAGGCAATCAGCCAGAGCTTGATTTTGGTGGGAAAAGAAATCCCGATGGACAAGGATTTGCGGCTTTTGGAAAAGTTCTGAGTGGAATGGATATTGTGAGAAAAATTCAACAAATGAAAGATGAAAGACAAATGTTAATCAATCCGTTTGAAATTAAGTGCATTGGTCTTTTAAAATAAAATTTTTATTTTTACAAAGGCCATTAATTATAATTAAAATCATAGCAGATGGAAAATAATCAATTAATCAATAATGAACCAGCAATTAAACAAGCTTGGTTAAGAATTCTACTTTTTATCCTGATGTATCTTATAGGAACTGGTTTAATTACAATGATTTTCGGTGCTTTATTTGTGGTTATTCAGGGATTGTCAATTCAGGAATTTCAGGAAATGATGAGTAGTAGTGAAAATTTGCTTTTTATGGTTTTTTCCCAGTTTATATCGTTAATTATAGCAGGATTAGCAATTTGGATATTTAGAAAATTTATAGACAGGAAATCAATACTATCTTTAGGATTTAGTATAAAAGGAAGATTTAAAGATATTATTGCCGGATTTTTACTTGGTTTTATTTTACAAGGATTAGGGTTTATTATTCTTTATTTTTTTAATCAGCTTACCGTTACAGAAATTGTTTTTAATGCAAATGCATTTTGGGGTTCATTGCTCATGTTTATAATAGTAGGAGTTGTCGAAGAGAGTGTAATGAGGGGATATATCCTTTGCAATTTAATGGATTCGATGAAAAACAACTACCTGGCTTTATTGATTTCTGCGGTTATCTTTGCTGTTTTCCATGGGTTAAATCCTAATATTACTGTGCTTGGGCTTATTAATTTAATTTTAGCCGGTTTTGTTTTAGGGATTGCTTTTATCCATACCAGAAACTTATGGTTCCCCATATTTCTGCATATTAGCTGGAACTTTTTTCAGGGTCCTGTATTTGGATTCGAAGTAAGTGGTATGGATACAAAGGCAATAATTAATCATGATATTACCGGAAGTGATTTAATAACAGGAGGTAAATTCGGATTCGAGGGGTCAATTTTAATTACCATTATATTAGTTATTATTACTTTTAGTATTGATTTATATTATCGAAAAAAAACAATTAAAAATTAGGATTAACAATTATTTGATTGAACAAACACATATCTTTGCAGGCAAACTATTAAATGATTTTAAAATGAAATTTTTAAAAATTGTTATTTTCCTTATTCCAGTTATATTTTTTACTGCATGTGATGAAGATGATTATGATGCTGAAGCACAGTTAAAAAAAGATATTGCACTAATTGAAGATTATTTGCTGGAGAATGATTTAACCGCACAATCTACAGAATCCGGTTTATATTATATTATTGAAGAACAAGGAACAGGGATAAAACCAGATTTACAATCTAGAGTTACTGTAGCATATACAGGGAAATTACTTAACGGAGACATTTTTGATAGTGGAACAATAACTCTTTATTTATATGAATTTATTGAAGGATGGAAAGAGGGACTGCAATTATTTAATGAAGGAGGGAAAGGCCAACTTTTTGTTCCTTCAACTATGGCTTATAAAGATAACGATCAAGAAACCATTCCTGCAAATTCGGTATTGATTTTTGATATCCATTTACAAGCTGTGTGGAATTAAATAAAACAATATTTTATTTATTCCTTTATATAGTCAATAAGCTCGTATTGCTGATTTCTTAATTGAGGTTTAAATCCTGCTTCACGGATTGCTGCCTGAATACCATCTGCATCAAATGTATAATCGGCGCCAGCCGACGATACCACATTTTCTTCAATCATGATGGAACCAAAATCGTTGGCACCAGCATGTAGGCATATTTGTGCAATATCTTTTCCTATGGTAAGCCACGATGCCTGGATATTTTTGATATTGGGTAACATAATTCGTGATATAGCAATGGTTCTGATATACTCTTCCGAAGTGACCCTGTTCTTAACCCCCATTTGTTTTTGTAAAACGGTGTTTTCATCCTGAAAAGGCCAGGGAATAAAAGCTAAAAACCCCGGAGCATCTTCCGGTTTTTCTGATTGAACCTGGCGAATTGCTACTAAATGCTCCAAACGTTCTCTTTTTGTTTCAACATGCCCGAACATCATCGTTGCCGAGGTCACCATATTTAGTTTATGCGCTTCTCGCATAACATCGAGCCATTGCTGTGTGTTTGCTTTTCCGGGCGATATACTTTGCCTTACCCTGTCGCAAAGAATTTCAGCGCCTGCTCCGGGTAAACTGTTTAATCCCGCATCAATCAATGCCTCAAGTACCTCTTTGTAACTTTTTTTCTCAAGCCTTGCTAAATGAACAATCTCGGGAGGACCTAATGCATGCAATTTTAAATCCGGATAAAGTCTTTTTAACTCGCTGAATAAACCAGTATAAAAATCTAATTTTAATTTAGGGTGCAACCCTCCCTGCAATAATATCTGAGAGCCTCCTAACTTAAATAACTCATCTATTTTGGTTTTATATTCTTCTATCGAAGTAATATAAACATCCTTATCGTTTGGTCTGCGGTAAAAATTACAGAACTTACATTGTGAGATGCAGGCATTGGTGATGTTTATATTTCGGTCGATTTGCCAGGTGACAATATTCCCCGGTTTTTGATATTGTTTTAAAGTGTTGCTTATATAAATTAACTCATCTAGCGGAGCATTATTATACAACAAAAGTCCTTCGTCAACTGTTAAAAATTTAAAGCTTAGTGCCTTTTTATAAAGTTTATTTCTCTCCATTTAATGATTAATTAAATGCAAAAATAAACAATTCTGTGGATGATATTAACATGATCACTTGAATCAAATTTATTAACTTTACAAATTACACGTAAAGATGTTCAATGATGGAAATAAGAATCACAAAAACCGAAGCGTTTCAAATTGATTTACCGGTAATATACCTTACCTCAGATGTTGAAAAATTAATAGAATATTCTTTTACACCTACCGAATTTGAGTATATAAAAAGACAAATTGCCGAGGATGAAAAGCAGGTTAAAATCAATTCATATTTTAAATGGTCCTACATATATATTATTGATTCAGATAAAGAGGTAGCTTCTCGAAAAGAAAAATTAAGGAGGGCAGCCGGAGATTTGTATAAAGATTTAAAGGAGCATAAACACGAAGAAATTTTGGTTGTTGACTTGAGTGAAAATATTGAGCTTACTTTGGCTTTTATCGAAGGATTGGGATTATGTCATTATCAGTTTGTAAAATATCAAACAAATAAAGAAGAGAAAAGAAATCCGCTTAAAGAAATAAAAATTTTTAGTTCTCTAATTACCGAAGAACAAGTCGACCAACTTAATTTTTTATTACAAGCGATGTATTACACCCGGGATTTGGTAAACGAACCAGTTGCCGGTCTTAATGCTGTACAATTGGCCAATAAATTTGAGGAAATGGGTCAATTAGCGGGTTTTGAGGTAGAAATATTTAATAAAAAGAAAATTGAGTCTTTGAAAATGAATGGATTATTAACGGTAAATAAAGGAAGTGTGGATCCACCCTCTTTTTCTGTTTTAACCTGGAAACCTAAAAATGCAATCAATAAAAATCCATATGTTTTAGTTGGAAAAGGAATAGTATATGATACCGGAGGAATGAATTTAAAACCCGGCAATTATTTAGATACGATGAAGTCGGATATGGCTGGTGCAGCGAGTGTTGCAGGAGCTTTATATGCTTTGGCAAAAGCAGCGGTGCCGGTATATGTGATAGCCCTTATACCTGCTACCGATAACCGAACCAATGGGAATGCGTATGTTCCAGATGATATTATACAATTTAAGAATGGAGTAACTGTTGAAGTAAAAAATACCGATGCCGAAGGACGTTTAGTTTTAGCCGATGCGTTGATTTTTGCAAAACAATATAACCCCAGGTTAGTTATCGACATTGCTACACTTACAGGTTCAGCAGCTCATGCTATAGGCAACATGGGCATTGTTGCTATGTCAACGATTAATGAGGATTTGAATCAATTAAAAGTTTCGGGCAATAATGTTTACGAAAGAATTGTAGAATTTCCTCTTTGGGACGAATATGATAAAATGCTGGAATCAGCTATTGCCGATATTAAAAATATTGGAGGAAAAGATGCTGGAGCAATCACTGCGGCCATGTTTTTAAAACATTTTGTAGATTATCCATGGATTCATCTTGACATTGCCGGGCCTGCTTTTTTGCTAAAAGCAGACAACTATAGAGGTGTTGGAGCTACAGGTGTTGGTGTTCGTTTGTTTTTTGACTTCTTTAAGAACCAGTTATAAAACTTAGCGAATAATTGTTAATTTTGCTTAAAATAGAAAATTATAAAAAAACAAATATATGATTCAAGATAAAATAGTTGTTGGTATATCGCATGGAGATATTAATGGGATTAGTTACGAAGTGATTATAAAATCATTAATGGATAATAGGGTGCTTGATTTTTGTGTTCCTATAGTTTTTGGATCAGCAAAAGTAGCAGCTTATCATCGAAAAGCGTTAAATATTGCAAATTTTAGTTTTAACAATATAAAGTCCGCCGATGAAGCAAACACAAAACGAGCAAATATTATTAATTGTCTTGATGATAATGTGCGTGTGGAGCTTGGTAAATCAACACCTATTGCTGGTGAGTCCTCGTTTATTTCTCTTGAACAAGCGGTAAAAAGTTTAAAAGAAAAGAAAATTGATGTATTGGTAACTGCACCCATAAATAAAGACAATATCCAATCCGAGCAGTTTCAATTTCCCGGACATACGGAGTATTTAACTAAGGAAAGTAATGCTGAAGAGTCGCTTATGCTTATGGTAAGCGAAAATCTAAAAATTGGTGTGGTTACCGGGCATATTCCAATTAGCGAAGTTCCGAATGCAATTAATGTTGAAAATATTTTGAATAAACTTAGGATAATGAATCATAGTCTTATTCAAGACTTTAAAGTTAGAAAACCAAAAATTGCTGTACTTGGTTTAAATCCACATGCCGGAGATAATGGTTTAATAGGGACAGAGGAGAATGATATTATTATTCCTGCCATAGATAAAGCGAAAGAGGAAAATATTTTTGCAATAGGACCTTACCCTGCCGATGGTTTTTTTGGTAGTAACCATTTTAATAAATTCGATGCTGTATTAGCCATGTACCATGATCAGGGATTAGCTCCTTTTAAAGCATTAGCTTTTGATTCGGGAGTAAATTTTACCGCCGGATTAGATTTTATTCGAACCTCACCAGGACATGGAACAGCATACGAAATTGCAGGGCAAGGGAAAGCTTCTGCCGATTCTTTTAGAAAAGCTATTTATCTCGCTTGCGATATCTATAGAAATAGAAGAGAATACAAAGAAATTACAAAAGATCCTTTGCAACATTATGAAATATTAGATAAGGATCCTGAATAGATGACTTATCGAACCTTATAGGAGCTGACTAGAAAGTTATTTTTTATGTTTTATAACATAAGGTTTGACGTTTGTTTTTTTGAAGATGATTTTTGATTATTGTTTAAGCCATAAATTATAAACTAAATACGGAGGTACTCATGTCTAAAATTGATCTGTCCCTGAAAAATCTAGAAGATCTTTTTCCTGCTGATTTTTCCCAGGAACAAATAGCTAAGGCTAAAACATTGTTTTTGAAACAATTGGCACTATTAAGCCATAAATTCTATGGAGGAAAAATACAAACTCTTCCAAAGGCTGGGGTTTATGGGTTTAACTGGTTTAATGTGTATTATACCCCGGGGGTTTCAAAAATCTCCACAACGATCCGTGACGATAACAATGCATCGTTTGAATTTTCCAACAGAGGAAATATGGTAGCTATAGTTTCCGACTCAACCAGGGTTTTGGGAGATGGTGATTGTACCCCTCCAGGAGGTTTAGGAGTGATGGAAGGAAAAGCTTATTTAATGAAATATCTAGCCGGAATTGATGCCGTTGCCCTTTGTGTTGATAGTTATAATGATAAAGGAGAGCATGATCCGGATAAAATTATTGACTTCGTAAAAATGCTACAACCTAGTTTTGGAGCAGTAAATCTTGAAGATATTTCTCAACCCAATTGTTATAAAGTGTTGGATACTTTGCGCGAAGAATGTAATATTCCTGTTTGGCACGATGATGCTCAGGGTACCGGTTCAGTTACTGTTGCCGGATTGATTAATGCATTACGGATTGTTGATAAGGAAATACAGGATATAAAAATTGTTTTTCACGGAGCAGGAGCATCTAATGCAACCATTGCACGGTTAGTCTTGCAAGCAGGAGCAGATCCCGAAAAAATGATTTTATTTGATTCTAAAGGTGGATTACATAAAGATCGAAGCGACATAGAGAAAGATCCTCGCTTTTATCGTAAATGGGATCTTTGTAAAAAGACCAACCCTAAAAAAATAAATGATGTAGAAGAAGCTTTAAAAGGAGCTGATGTATTAATATCTTTAAGTAAACCAGGGCCAGATGTTATAAAACCCCAATGGATAAAAGGAATGGGAACAAAACCCATCGTTTTTGCCTGTGCAAACCCTGTTCCTGAAATTTATCCTTATGCCGCTAAAGAAGCAGGCGCTTATATTGTTGCCACCGGACGTGGAGACTTTCCCAATCAAGTAAATAATTCTTTAGGTTTCCCGGGAATTTTAAAAGGTGCTCTTTTAGTTCGTGCACGTAAAATTACCGACCAAATGGCTGTTAAAGCAGCTTATTCTATGGCTAATTATGCCGAAAAGAATGGCATTAACCCTGACTATATCATGCCTAAAATGGATGAAACTGAAATGTTTGCCCATGAAGCAGCAGATGTAGCTACGGAAGCCATTAAGAATGGCGTGGCTCGTACCGAATTAACTTGGGATGATGTATTTAAAAAAACAATGGATGATATCAAGCAAACGCGAAGCACCATTGATATGATGATGCAGCATAATTTTATCCAGCAACCTGATATGGAAATGCTTGAAGAGGCATTGAAATTTGCTGTTGATCAAGTTAAGTAATTTATAACAATTGATGATAGAGTTGCCAGAATAAGGCAGCTCTATTTTTTTATAAGAATTTTATAGGTTTTACTTTGATCTGCTGATATAATTTGTAGAAAGTAGATTCCTGCATTGTTGTTTTTTAGTTTTATTTGGGTTAGGGTACTTTGTAAAGTCCCTTCGTCTATTAAACTACCTGTAACATCTAAAACCTTATAAAAGTATTTTTTTAAATGCATTTTATCAGATACTATTTCAATAGTAAATTCTCCTTGGTTAGGATTAGGATAAATTTGTATATCTGTTTGCTCTTGGATGATTTCTTTTAAGTGATCGGTATTACTTGTAACAACAAGATATTGTTGATCAGAAAATACGGTACAGCCTGCAAAATTTGTAACCGACACAGCGTACTCTCCATCGGTTTCTATGGTATACTTTTTTTTGGTTGCTCCAGGTATGGGTACATTATTGAGAAACCATTGATTGTTGATTGCTGAACTTGATGTTAACGTATTTCCTTCCACTGTAAACGAAGGTTTTTCAGGAATATCAAATACTGATATTCTTTGGACTTTATCATAAGTATTATTCACCCTTAATAAGATTTCTTTAACGCCAATCGTATTATATTTTACCCAATGTGGCCCGGGGCCTGTATTTTGCTGAGGAACAGCATCCTTGCCAAAATCCCATTGTAAATCGTAAAACTTATCTAAGTCTGTTGCGATTTGAATGCTGTCATTAAAACATAAAGTGTCCGACAATATAAGAATTTGAGGATCAATATTATTAAAGTCTTCTATAATAGAGATACTATCAATGCTTATTCCGTATCCGTTTAATCCAATAGCTTTAAAAGCAATGCGATAGTTGCTCGATAAGTTGGGTAAAGGAACTTGTTTTTTCTGCCATACAGAGATATCAGTATTATAGCTACGGATAATTTTCCAATGTAAAGAATCCGTTTCTTTATATAAAATATCTAACTGGTGTACTTCATCATGATTAGATGGATTATGAAGATAAAAATTAAGTAAATAATGTTCTCCATTGGATAAGTTTACTATTGGAGAAACTAACTTGGATGATTCTGAATTGTTATCTTGAAAATAGGCATTAAAATTACCCTCAAAGGCAGTATCTAAAACTTCTGTTTCACCTCCTGATTGAATAACCCAATCAACGGTATCATTTGTTTTTTCTTGGTACCAACGATTAAAAAAATTGGCAGAATCCTCAAAGGTTTCATAAAAAGGAGTGTATAGTGTGTCCACTCTTTTAATATAGGCTTTATTAGAAGCAGCTGATTCGTTATTATCAGGGGACAAAAATTTTGCGGTCACCTGATACTGATATGTTGAATCAATAAAAGTAGTAGAGTCGGTATACGATATGTTAGCTGTTGAATCAATTTTTACATTATTTCGATAAATATAAAAGGTATTAAGGTTTTCATGGTTAACAACCTCGTTCCATTTCAGATTAACAAGTGTATCTTCAACCCATGATTTAAGATGCGATGGGATAGTATCATAGGGTAGATATCCATCAGTAAATAAAATTCCTGTACTATCTGGATCCAGCCAGGTTTTTAATTGATGCGCAGGATCAGGATAATCCTGCCATGATCGGTGGAGCTGTTGGTAGTAGTCGTTAAAATTAAAACTACAACTAGCTTCGCCACCTGTTAAGTCTCCAATAATCCGTTGATTTTGATCAAACAATGGGCTGCCCGACGATCCTCCTTCTGTAGTTCCAATATCCCAGGCTTCAATCCACCAATGGCTATTTGGAGTATATACTCCTCCAAAGTTTCCCGTGGTAGCTCCGTTATTCGCAATGGTTATTTTTTTTATATCACCACTTGGGTGATGAATGGATGTAACCGTTGAGGGATCAGCAAAATCTCTGCTCCATCCGGCATAATAGGGCGAATATTCGGGGGGTGGCATTTCTGATAATTCAAGTAAAGTAAAATCCAGTGTTCCGCTGGGCGGGGTTGCTATCAGACTAGAGCCTGAAATCGTTTGAGTTTTATCTCCATCAATGTTATCACAGTTCGGACTTTCATAATTGAAATAAAAGATCGCATTATCTGCATCTAAAGTATCATCAATACAATGATTCGCCGTTAAAAAATAGGGAGTTTCATTATTTCTTGTATTATTAACCAACGCTCCGGAACAAAGAAAACCATTAAATGTAATTTTGCATACAGATTTTTTTACGGTTTGCCAGCTTTCACCCTCAGGGCAATTTATATTAACATTACAACTACCTGATGCACCAAAATTTTTTTCATTATTGTTCAACAGGTTAAAGATGTTTTTGTAATCATGCCCAATAGATGAAATATGTAATTCGCCAGTAAAATTAACATCCTTGGGTTCAAAATATTCAATAATTATTTCATCTCCTTTTACCGGAGCAATAGCTAAAGTTTTACTTTTTTTGTTATTTTGTGCTGTAAAGGCTCCTAAAATATGCTGGTTTTTATGATTATAAATAAAAAGTTTTGCTCCTTGAGGAACTTTAAAATAATCAAAAACAACACTTAAAGAAAAGGCTCCTGGAGAACTGATTTTTAATTGCCATAATTTATCACCATTATCTAACGTGTTCCACACACCAACAGTTTCTGGATAAATATCCGTTTCAATCATTTGTGCAAAACGAAAAGGTTTTAATCTGGATTCTTCAAAAATAAGATCTTCTTCTAATAATTTATCTGTTTCAATAGGAGGTAAAATAATGGAGGGAATACTGTTCTTGGGCTGATTAATATTGTGAGGTAATCCGGGCTGCTTTATTTGTGAAAACGAGGTAGGACAAATAAATAAAAAACTTAATAGTATGCTTATTTTTAATTTTAATGCCATTTTTTTAGGTGTCAATCTAACCAAAATTACATTTTAAATTTAAAATTAAAAAATGGATGATCAATATTGCCATAACCTATACATAAAATAATTTTACCAGAATTTTTATGCACTCAATTTTTATGTATTTTTATCGTTTATTATAAAAAAGCGATATGTACGAATTTATAACCGGAGAAATAAACGAAATTTATCCAACATACATTGTATTAGAAAATTCAGGAATAGGATTTTTTATAAATATATCTGTAAATACTTACGCTCAGGTTACAGGGAAAGAACAGTGCAAGCTATATATTTATGAAGTTATTCGTGAAGATGCACATCAGCTTTATGGGTTTTTTGAAAAAAAGGAACGAGATATCTTTTTGCATTTAATCTCAGTTTCCGGAGTAGGGGCGAATACCGCTCGAATGATGTTATCATCCCTTCATGCCGAAGAAATTCAAAATGCAATTATGCAGGGAGATGTTCATTTATTAAAAAGTATTAAAGGAATAGGGGCAAAATCTGCGCAACGTATTATTGTTGATTTAAGAGATAAAGTAGGAAAAACGGATGATAACGAACAAATTATTTCTACTTTAAACAATACAATTAAAGACGAAGCGTTATCTGCTTTAGTTATGCTAGGATTTCCAAAAGCTAAAGTAGATAAATTGATCAATAATATTCTTAAAGAGCAAAAAGATCTTACAGTGGAAGATTTAGTTAAAGAGTCTCTAAAAAGAATTTAAAATGATTTAAAGGTTAGTTAAATCTTGCTGTTGAAAAAATATATTAAATACCCGGTACTCATTCTATTGTTTATTGTGCCCTGGATGTTTTATACCAGTGCACAAACAGACACAATAAATGTTCAGCAATCATATCTTCTTGAGGAATTAAGCATATTTCAAGACAAAAATCAATTTCCATTACAGTTAGCGAGTCCTTCTAATATAAAAGATACGGTTGAATACGACCCGGAAAGCAATGAGTATATTTTTTCCAAAAAAGTTGGAGAGCATGATTATAAGCCCTCTTTGCGAATGACCTTTGAAGAATATAAAGATTATCAGTTTGAACAGTCATTACGCGATTATTGGCGACAAAGAGCAAAAGGACAAACGCAGGATACACAAACAGGATTATTTCCCAATCTCCGGTTAGGAGGGGAAGCTTTTGATAAGCTTTTTGGTAGCAGTGCCATAAATATTGTTCCTATGGGATCAGCTGAATTAATTTTTGGTATCAATATTAATAGCACCGAAGATCCCACCATTGCTGAAAATCTTAGAAAAACAACTACTTTTGATTTCGAAGAAAAAATAATGATGAATGTCACCGGTACTATTGGTGATAAAATTAAACTCGGGGTAAATTATAACACCGAAGCAACTTTTGATTTTGAAAATCAAACCAAACTAGAATATATAGGGAAAGAAGATGAAATTATCAAACGAATTGAAGCAGGTAATGTTACTTTACCTCTTCCGGGATCATTAATTACCGGGAGCCAGAGTTTATTTGGGATTAAAACCGAACTGCAATTTGGAAAGCTAACCGTTTCCAGTGTTTTTTCCCAACAAAAAGGAGAAACAAAGGTTATTGAAGTAAAAGGAGGGGCACAAACGCAATATTTTGAGCTTAAAGCCGATGAATACGATGCCAACAGGCACTTTTTCCTATCGCAATATTTTAAAGACAACTATAATAAAGCATTAGAAGAGTTACCCGTAATTAAATCCCCATATACCATAACTAAGGTTGAAGTCTGGGTAACCAATAAAGCCAATAACAACGAAGAAAACCGGAATGTTTTGGCATTGTTAGACCTGGGCGAAAGTGGCGATAATGTTTACGCTCAGCCCGAAATAATTAATCCGGCTACAATTATTAGTCCATACCCTTCCAATAGTACCAACGAGCTTTATAATAATATTTTAGCCGAATTACCTGCCAGAGATTTTAACAATATCAATCAAGCATTACAAAGCTGGAGTACTTATAATTATCTGCCAGGTCAGGATTATGAAAAAATTGGAAGCGCAAGGAAGTTGAAACCCAATGAATATGAACTAAATGAACAATTAGGATATATTTCGTTAAATACCTCCCTTAATTCCGATGAGATTTTAGCGGTAGTTTATGAATATGATTTGGGAGGACAAAGATTCCAGGTTGGAGATTTCTCTACCGATGGGATTACATCCGAAGAATTTTTGGTAGCAAAATTACTCAAAGGTACTAATTTAACACCTTCTTTGCCCACCTGGGATTTGATGATGAAAAATATTTATGCTATTGGTGCATATCAAGTGAATAGTGAGGATTTTGTGCTTGATATTTTATATCAGGATGATAAAACAGGGAATGCGTTGAACTATATCCCGGAAGGAAAAATTAAAAAACAGATTTTATTAAAAGTGCTTAACCTTGATAATTTAAACAAGCAAAGCGATGCTATTCCCGATGGGCGCTTCGATTTTATCAATGGAATTACGATTAATGCATCTAACGGACGTGTAATTTTTCCTGTACTACAGCCTTTTGGCAAATATTTGAGGAATCAATTTGGAGATTCAGATGCTGAGCAAAGAATTGCTGATAAATATGTTTTTCAGGAACTTTATGACACTACGTTAACTTATGCACGCCTGGTCGCCGATAAAAATAAATTTAAATTAAGAGGTGAATATAAATCAGCATCAAGTTCAGATATAGCCCTTAATGCATTTAATATTCCACAGGGATCTGTAGTTGTTACTGCCGGAGGGCGAAAATTAACCGAAAATATTGATTATACTGTTGATTATAATTTGGGACGTGTAAAAATTATTAATGATGGATTATTGGAATCAGGCACTCCTTTACAAATATCTCTCGAAAGTCAGGCTTTATATAGCATTCAGACTAAAACACTTCTTGGGACCCATTTAAATTATCAGGTTGCCGATAATTTTAATATTGGTGCTACTATCCTGAATTTAACCGAACGGCCGCTTACACAGAAAGTTGCTTTCGGTGAGGAACCTATTTCAAATACTATATGGGGATTAAACACATCCTACCAAACCGAATCTCAGCTTATTACCAGCTTGGTGGATAAGTTGCCTTTTCTCGAAACCAAAGAAACTTCATCCATTATGTTTGATGCTGAATTTGCACATCTTATTCCCGGGCACTCCAAAGCCATTGAAAAAGAAGGGAATGCATATATTGATGATTTTGAGGGGAGCGAAACTTCGCTTGATTTGAAAAGTTTTAATACCTGGATAATCGCTAGCGCTCCGCAGGGGCAGCCGGATATTTTTCCTGAGGCTTCTTTATTAAATGATTTAGCCTATGGGAAAAATCGCGCAAAGATTGCCTGGTATGTAATTGATCCGCTATTTTTACGAAATAATTCGTTAACACCTGGACATATTAAAAGTGATGTTGAGCAACAATCCAACCATTTTGTGCGGGAGATATTCGAAAAAGAGATTTTTCCTAATAAAGAATCCGAAACAACGGTACCAACAGCATTGCGGGTTTTAAATGTTGCTTATTATCCTGATGAAAGAGGCCCTTATAATTATGATGATGGCACGGACCCAATTTTTGGTGGGATAAATCCTGATGGAACTTTAAGAAATCCTAAAGAAAGATGGGGTGGTATTATGCGGGAATTGCCTACTACCGACTTCGAAGCAGCTAATGTGGAGTATATCGAATTTTGGCTGATGGACCCCTTTGTTTATGATTCTACAAACACGAATGGAGGTTCTCTATTTTTTAACCTTGGGAATGTATCCGAAGATATATTACGTGACTCAAGAAAGAGTTTCGAAGATGGATTGCCGGACACTGAAGATATCTCAGGAGTTGATACCACTGTTTGGGGTAGAGTGCCCAGTAATGATTTTACCGTTGAAGCCTTCGACGTGGGGCGTGAAAATCAGGATGTGGGAATTGATGGATTGGGAAACGTGGATGAACAAAGTTTTTTCGAGGCATATCTCGAAAACCTGGAATCGGTTTTAACCGATGAAGCTTATGGTCAATTTGAGAATGATCCTTCTGGAGATGATTTTCATTATTATCGAGGAGGCGATTATGATGCTCAGCAATTAAGTATTCTCGACCGCTATAAAAATTACAATGGCATGGAAGGAAATTCTACCGGAGAAGCTTCAGAGATTGCTACGAAAAGGCCTGACACAGAAGATATTAATCGTGACAAAACCCTAAGTGAAACCGAAAGTTATTTTCAGTACAAAGTAGAACTTCGGCCCGAACTAATGGAAATTGGACAGAATTATATTGTGGATAAGAAAAAAGGGCATAATGTTAATCTTCCCAATGGTGAAAAAAATGCAGATATTACCTGGTATCAATTTAGAATTCCTATCCGTGAACCTGAAAAAACGATTGGTGGTATTCAGGATTTTAAATCTATCCGCTTTATGCGAATGCTCTTAAAAGAGTTCTCGGATAGTGTAATTTTAAGGTTTGCCAAATTTGATTTGGTTCGTGGTGAATGGCGGAAGTATGATTTAAGCCTTATGGAAGGACAGGAAGGATTAGCTACACCAGAACTATCCAATGGAACGCTTGATATTTCATCGGTAAATATCGAAGAAAATAACAACTATGTATTGCCTCCAGGTGTAGATCGTGTGATTGACCCTACCAACCCACAATTACGTCAGTTAAACGAGCAATCAATGGTGCTCAGGGTTCGTGATCTTGACGATGGAGATGCCAGGGCAGCGTATAAAACTATTAATATGGATATGCGCGAATATGAAAAACTAAAAATGTTTGTACATGCCGAAGCCCTTGAAAATGAAATACTGGAAGATGAAGATGTAAGAATTTTTGTAAGATTGGGTACCGATTATAAAAACAATTATTATGAATATGAAATCCCGATTAAGGTAACCCAACCCGGAAATTATGGTGATTTAGACCGGTTAACTGTTTGGCCTGAAGAAAATAATGTAGAGATTATTCTCAATGAACTTGTTCAGGTAAAACAAGCACGTAATGATGAAATGCGTCGGGCTAATTCTTCTATTTCTGTTAATACCATTTACTCAGTATATAAAGATAATCGTAAACGTTTATCGGTTCGTGGAAATCCAAACCTAAGCAATGTAGTAACCATCATGATTGGTGTACGAAATCCAAGTAAACAGAATAATATTATTTCTCCCGATGATGGAATGATAAAATCAGGCGAAATATGGGTAAATGAGCTTCGACTGACTGATTTTAAAGAAGAAGGAGGATGGGCTGCTCGTGGCCGTCTTTCAACGCGATTAGCCGATCTGGGGATGGTAAACCTTTCCGGTAATATCAGTACCCCGGGATTTGGTAGTATTGAGAAAAAAGTAAATGAACGAAGCAAGGAAGAAGTTATTGAATACGACGTTTCTACGAACTTAGATTTAGGAAAATTTTTCTCTGACGATGCTCAAGTGAGTATCCCTATGTATGCCGGATATTCCGAATCGTTTGTTAATCCCCAATATAATCCTTTAGATCCCGATGTTTCTCTTGATGAGGCCATAAAAAATGCAGATTCAAAAGCTGAAAAGGATTCGATTAAAAATATCGCTCAGGATTACACCCAGCGCAAAAGTTTAAATTTTACGAATGTTAAAATAAATAAACGTGGTGAAAAACCACGAATATACGATCCGGCAAATTTTTCGCTGAGTTATTCCTATTCAGAAATTTTTGCCCGCGATATCAATACCGAATATGATATATTAAAAAACTATAGGGGAGCTTTTTCTTATATTTATAATACACGGCCTAAAACAATTACTCCTTTCCGTAAAGCTAAAGGAATCCTTAGCTGGAAGGCATTGGCATTAATTAAAGATTTTAACTTTAATTATATGCCTTCGAGCTTTTCTTTTAGAACCGATATGTTTCGGAAATATCAAAGCAATAAAACAAGGAATATTTATAACCCCGAGATCATTATTGAACCAACTTATGATAAGGAATTTGTTTGGAATCGTAATTACGATTTGCAATGGGACATCACCCGATCGTTAAAGCTCGATTTTTCGGCTACGAATATTGCACGTATTGACGAACCTTATGGTGAAGTAGATAAGCAATATCGCGATACTTACGAACATTGGAGAGATTCGGTGTGGAATAATATTTTAAACTTTGGCCGAAATACCCAGTATCATCATAATATTAATGCAACATACCGAGTACCCATAAATAAAATTCCATTTCTGGATTGGACTAGCGTTAATGCAAGGTATAATGCAACCTATAATTGGGATGCCGGGCCAATGTTAAAAAAAGATAGCGAGTATGACCTCGGCAATAATATTCGAAATTCAAGTACAATCCAGCTCAATGGACAGGCCAATATGGTGAATCTTTATAATAAAGTTGGATTTCTGAAGAAAATAAATCAGAAATATAGTCGCGGAAGATCGCGGAAAGAAATAGAATATGAAGATGTTGAATACCAGGATCCTGATGTTTGGTTTAGAGAAGGCCGTTCTCGATCCATTTATCATGATATGGGTACTGAGGATATTACTCGTATTGAAGTAACTGATGCTGAAGGAGAAGAGGTGAAAGGTGAGTGGGAGGTGGTTTCGAAGCGTAAAATTCGCTTCCGCTCTGATAGGGACATTGATAATGGATCGATTATAGTTGAAGGACGTATTGAAAAGAAAGAAAATCCATTCGTATTTATTGCAGAGAATACCGCAAGATTACTCATGTCGATAAAAAATGTATCGGTATCTTATACCATAACAGAAGGATCAAGTATGCCGGGATATAAACCTTCCACTAATCTGTTGGGAATGGAATCGTATAATAATGTTACGGCTCCGGGCTGGCCCTATATTTTGGGATGGCAAGAAGAAGATTTTGCGATAAAAGCCATTCAAAATGGTTGGTATACACAGGACACCACGCTTAATAAACCCTATTTAATGACTCATAACGAAAATTTAAATATTAGGGTAACTCTGGAACCGGTTCGTGGGTTTAAAATTGACCTTACAGCTAACCGTAGTTATTCGGAAAATAATAATCGTTATTATATGCCCACATTATATGGAACCGAACCCTATAATCAACAGATTACCGGTAATTTTTCTATGACTTACTTAACCATTGGTAGTGCATTTGAAGAATTAACCAGCAGCAACAATTACTATTCTGAATCTTACGAAAATTTTAAAAGCTATAGGACTACCATATCAAAACGATTGGGCAAAGAGCGCCAGAGTGATCCTATATATGCTGGAGGTACAAGCCCTGAGGAACCAGGGTACATGGATGGATATGGCAGTTTGTCGCAACAGGTAATGGCTCCGGCATTCCTGGCAGCATATGGTTATTATGATGAAAATAATGTACCGCTTGAATTGTTTCATCAGATTCCTTTACCTAACTGGAGCGTTCGATACGATGGGTTGAAAGATATCCCTTTTATTAAGCGATTTTTCCGGTCAATCAACTTAAGCCATACCTATCGATCATCCTATAATGTGGGATCGTTTATAAATAATGCCGATTACGAAGAGGTTGACGGTTATAGTTATGTTATTGATCAGCTCAATAATTTTATACCTCAATATGAAGTAAACAGCATTACCATCAACGAACAGTTTAGTCCGCTAATTAATGTTGATATGACCATGAATAATAATTTAACGGCACGGTTTGAAATGAAAAAGAACAGGACCGTGACATTAAGTTTTACCAATAATCAGGTAACCGAGGTATTAAGTGAAGAGTTTGGTGTTAGTGTTGGCTATCGGTTTGATGATTTTAACCTGATATTTGATTTTGGCAATCAGCAGGAGAATTTTAAAAGTGATTTAAATATCCGGGGAAATTTTAAAATTAGAGATAACAAAACTATCCTGCGAAAAGTGGTTGAAGATGATGAGCTCCCATCGGCAGGACAAAAAGCGACTATTATTGGTGTTTCGGCTGATTATATGTTAAGCAACCGGTTAACCTTACGATTATTTTACGATCAGAATATCTCCGATCCGCTCATTGGTAATGCTTATCGAACCTCAAATACCGATATAGGGTTTAGTCTTCGATTTACTTTAACAGAATAATTTTATTTTCGGAAAAAATGCTTAATTTTGGATTGAATTTTTTGTTTAAGTAAAATTAATCTTTTTAAAATAAATTAATTATGAATATTCCAGAAAATCTAAAGTTTACAAAAGATCACGAATGGATTCGTGTGGAAGGTAATGAAGCCTATGTAGGAATTACAGAATATGCTCAAGGCGAACTGGGTGATGTAGTTTTTGTAGAAATTGAAACAGAAGGCGAAGAGTTAGATAAAGAAGAAGTTTTTGGAACCATTGAAGCCGTAAAAACTGTTTCGGATATGTTTATGCCTGTTTCCGGCGAAGTACTGGAAGTTAACGGTAAATTAGAAGATACTCCCGAAATCGTAAATAAAGATCCTTACGGAGAGGGATGGTTAATTAAAATCAGTATTAAAGACGAAGCAGAACTAAATGACCTTTTAGATGCCGGTGCTTACAAAAAATTATTAGACGCTTAATACATTTTTATGTACTTAAAATAAAACCGGACTGAAAAATCAGCCCGGTTTTTTGATGAAATAAAAAAGAGGGTGTCCAAAAAGTAGTCATTCCGAACGAAGTGAAGGAATCTTTAAATTTCAATGGCCTGAGAATAAAAAGATTACTTCTTCGTTCCTCATCGTAATGACGTTGCTTTTTTTCTTTTTGGACAGCTCCATAAATTAGTTAAATTATAAATCAGTTACCTGAACATTATCTAACTGGAATGTGGTTGTATTAATGTCATTGTCGCCAACATATTTAAATAAAATATAGATTGTTCCGGAATAAGACGATAAATCAATATTACCTGAATTAGTCCAGGTTCCATACGCATTGTCCGGTCCGACTGCTATTGTAGCTTGGTCAGTAATTTCTGTCCATGTTGAGGAAAATAAATTTGAGTTATTTCCATCAAAATCAGTGGATACCCATATTGTTAAACCCTCGTGTTTATAATAGCCTGTATTAGTGTCAAAGTTTAATTTTTTGGCTGTTGACAACTCAATTCCAGGAGAAACTAACCACATTTCAATATTTTCTGATGTGGCATTATAGGCCGTTGACTGTGCATATTTATTGCTTTCAAATTCTTTTCCTTGCCAATATCTTTCACCCTCTTTATTGGCATTTAACCAACCGTTTTCTGCAAAATTTTCATTTGCCGTAGCGCTGTTAAAGCTTTCGTTTAATGTTGAAACAGTAGTTGAAGTTCCTAATATTTCAACTACACCACCACTTAACCGTTCATTGTCCATTTCTACCTCTTCTGTCGATCTTATGTAAAGTTGCGGAGTGTTACCATATTGTCCGAGAATGGCTACTATCGAACCGCTGCCATTGGGAATGGAGTCGTTCGCAAAAGAGGCAT
>Ga0209931_1000373_pt1 | contig 27064 bp, 22 predicted proteins | sample SalPonR1_B_D1_MG_FD_185697 | JGI IMG/M metagenome (GOLD analysis project Ga0209931, IMG submission 185697) | Salt pond soil microbial communities from South San Francisco under conditions of wetland restoration - Salt Pond MetaG R1_B_D1_MG... ...
GTTGCCCTAAAAAGATTACTGCAATTAATCTGAAACAATATAAAAAGGCAATAATTCCGGCAAATGAAACTAATGCACCCTGCAGGTACCATTGTTTTTCCATGATGGCATTAAAGAAAAGCCACTTACCGCCAAATCCTGTTAAAGGGGGAATCCCTGCCAGTACAATAATTCCTATAAGCACAGAAATAAAGCTGAAAGGCATCTTTTTAATTAATCCGCCCATGCGGTACATGTATTTGGTTTTTACTCTCCAAACCACACCACCAATAGCAAGGAACAACATAGCTTTAAACATAAAATGCATTACTGCAATAGAAATAGCTCCCAACCAGCCTAAATGTGACATTAAAGCCAGGCCAAATAATGCGTATCCCATTACACCAACACTTGAATAAGCCAGCAATCGTTTAGCATCTTCCTGCAGTGCAGCCATTAAGTTCCCTACAAGTGCAGAAATAGCACCAATCCAGCCCAAAACATATGCTACACTGATGTTTCCAATGGTTTGGTCGCCCATTAATACCATCATCGTAACCAGTCCAAACAAACCACCCTTAAGCAGAATGGCTGAAACCATAGGCGAGACATCGGTTTCGGCTTCGGCATGAGCTCCGGGTAACCAGATATGAAGTCCCACCGATGCTGTTTTGGTCATAAAACCAATAGCCAGTAGAACAAAAATTAAAGGAGCATAATTATTTATATTAGCCAGAACTTCCAAATGAAACGAAGTTTGCCCTATGGAAGCCAGCCCGAATGCTGCTAAAATAGCATAAGCACCGCCCATAGAAAAAAGCATGTAGCTGTATGCATGAGGGCGTGAATTTTTGCCACGGATAATTAAAAAGTAAGAACCAATGGTCATGATTTCCCATGCAAAAAAGAATTCAAGCATTGATTTAGCTTCAATTAATCCTATTAATCCGGCAAACATCATTAAAGCAACAGGATAAAAACCCCGTCTTTTTCCTTTGTAAGCATAACCTGCAACTAATAATAAAATTCCACCGGCTAAAAATATCGAACCGAAAATCAAACGATAAGATTCCAGGTCGGGATGAATGGTATAATAATAAAATCCTAAACCTAAAATGGCTAATGTATTTTTGATGTAAACAGGCAGAAAATCGATAAACAGAAAAGCCAGCGCAAAAGCAAGTGGTATAAAGTTGATAAATTTCGCATATTCATTCATTTGTGATGCATAAAAAGCACCAACGAATAAAGCTAATCCGAAAAGGAATGGACTTATGAACTTATTCCAGCTAACTTTTAGCCCGGCTTCTTTTTTAGTATCATTTTTTAATGTAAATCCAAGCCATCTGAATAAGTATACAATCTCAAACAATGAGCCCAAAAGAATGGCTGCTATAAAATAGAAATGTCCGCTCTGCGATAAGCTTATGATAAGCTCCCATTTCCCAAAAAATCCCGGAAAGGGAGGCATTCCCGATAAAGCAAGAATAAACACTGCAAACAGTATCAATAATACTTTGTTGTTACGAAGTAATCCCCAATCGTTGGTTTTGTCTTTTTTCACTATCCCGCTAATCCAGAACAATCCTGCTTTGGCTAAAAAATGGGTGATTAAAATGGTTAACATGATATAAATAAACTGACTTCCCAAAAATTCTTGTAACCCTATAATTGCAACCATCAAACCAATTTGTGCAATAGAAGAATAGCCTAATAATCGATTAGGATTTTTTTGTTTTAATCCGAGAAGATTGGAAAAAATAAATGTGAATACTCCAATACCCGCAATTACAGTATTAAATATGCCACCTGCTATGGGCATTATTTTAAAAAGTACGTACAATGAAGCGGTAGCAGCGGCAGCAGATATTATTGCAGAAACTCCCGGATGCGCCGCCTGATAAACATCCAGAGCCCAGCCATTTGCAGGGAATGGTTTTAGCTCAAGAATAATAGCAATAAAAATTAAAAACAAGGCAACAATACCGCCTTTAACATAAAATAGTTTGGTATTGATGATATCATCAATAAATAATGAACCTGAAATAGAATAAAGGGCGATAATACCTATAAGTAAAATCCCGCTTATAATAGCTGTTGCAATAATATATTTAAAACCAGCAACCGTTGAATCGGATTTTTTCTCCAAAATAATTAACCCGGCGGTTGCAATACTGGCAATTTCGAGAAACACAAAGAGATTAAAAATATCGCGGGTCATGATGATTACGTTTAATCCCATAAACAGAAGAATAAAAACCATCATCATTTGCACTCCTTTATCACGGAAAAGTTCGTATAAATAGATTGCTGATAACAAACCAATTACATTGACCATGCTTATAAAAACCGCTTCGTGCAAGCCCATTTGCAAACTAATTGAAAATGGTGGTTGATAGCCTGCCGTAAAAATCTGGATTGCTTCTTGTTGTCCGGCTATAAAAACATAAAGCCATTGCCCCGAAATAAAGGTCATTAAGGCGATAGCCAAAAACATGAAAGCAAAAGGTATATTCCGATTGGCCTTTTTGAAAAATCCCAGCGAGAATGCTGTTCCTAACGCAATTGCAATAATATATAAAGGTCCTACCATTTTAATTCGTTATAATGATTGATTTCTAAAGATTTCTTTTTCTGATACATTTTTAAAACATAGGCAAGCATTAAAGCGGTAATTCCCAAACCGATAACAATGGCTGTAAGCACAAGTGCCTGTGGAACAGGGTCTACAATTTTTTCTGCTGCTTCGTTTGTTTTAACTGCCTGGTCGAGTATTGGAGCCGTGCGATTTTTAACATATCCGATACTTACCATGATAATATGTATTCCGGTATCAAATAAAGCAAACCCGATAACCATTTTTATCAGATTCTTTTGGGTTAGTAAACCCCAAATCCCGATTAATAAAAGGATTATCCCGGTAATTAATGTTACTATTTCCAAACTTATTTTTTCCATTATGCTTCTTTCTGATTTTCCTGTAAATTAGCTATTATTGAAGATAGTTCGGCACCAACTTTTAATCCTACGAAAATGTAAATCACAGGAATTGCGCCTGCACTAAAAATTGTTCCAAATTTACCCAGCGAAAGGATTTTATTATCTAAAAAACCGGCTGCAAAGAGAATTCCTGCAACACCCAACAAAACAAAGCTTAACCCCGAAATGGATTCGATAATCGAAATCAGCCTTTGGCTAATTTGCCTTAATGGTTTGGCTAACAGGATAAGCACTAATCCCGATGCTATAATTGCACCGCCTTGGAATCCGCCGCCCGGAGTAAGGTGCCCATTGATAAAAACATAAATACCAAAAATAAAAATTACGGGAACTAAAATTTTTGATGCAGTATCTAAAATTTCGCTTGTGGCTCTTAGTTTTCTATTTTCAGTCGATGCTGTTTCAATTTTTAGTAAAAAGCTAACAATGGCAGCCGACAGGAATAAAATAGTAACTTCGCCCAGGGTATCTAATCCGCGATAAGTAACAATCACTGCAGTTACAAGGTTTGCGGCGCCAACTTCTTTATGTGCTGATTCGGCATAATGACCAGCCAAACCATTAAGTTCTGTGTTTCCGCTAAAATCGGCAAAAAGATTGAAGAACAGAAATACAAAGCCTAATAGCAAAACAAATATGAATGAGTTTTTAACCATTTTGTCTCTTTATTTTATTGAGTACATAAAAGAAAATAATTGTAGAAAGTCCACTGCCTATGGCGGCTTCGGTCATTGCAACATCGGGTGCGGCTAGTAGTAAATACAGAATGGAAGCAAATAAACTTACTGCTCCTGCTGCTATAATGCCTATTACAAGACTTTTATTATGTATGGCGACGATAGCCATAATCAAAATTAAAATTCCGATGACAATTGCTATTAAAAGATTAATCATGCGTGTCGTTTTTTATTTCGTCGTTAATCGAAAGTGTCTTTTCTTCCTGTTTATATTTATCGGTTACCGTTTTATCAGCCAACGGAACACCAATAAAATGAGCTGCTCTTGCCAAAACATGTGATGAAACAGGATTGGTAATTAAAATAAATATCATTAATAAAATCAATTTGCCCCACCATTCGGGTGTAATAAGCAATAATCCGATTAAGGATAAGAATGTACCTAATGTTGATGCTTTGGTTCCTGCCTGGATACGATTAAATAAATCGGGCATTCGTACCAATCCCAATGCACCCAAAAAAAGGAAAATGGAACCCAATAACACCAAAATTGCACCTAATATTTCTAACATATTATCCATAATTACAATCCCCTTTCCAGATAACGTGAAACAATAATTACACCCAGAAAACTGAGGAGCCCGTATACAATGGCCACATCAAGATAAATTACCCGGGATGCAAAATTTGCTATTAATGCAATAAGTGCTAGCGAACTAACAGTCATCACATCAAAAGCGACCAAACGGTCGGCAGCGACAGGACCTTTAATAAATCGATAAAGTGTTAGCAAAAGAGCTAACAACATGATGATTGCTGCTACAAAAAGAATTTTATTAACCATATATTTTAACTAAATGTTTTTCAAATTTTTTGACAATGGCATCTGTTGCCTTATCCATATCTTCGCAACATACGTCAATCCAGTGTATATATAATGTATCGCCCTTAATATCAACGGTAAGTGTTCCGGGTGTAAGCGTTATTGAGTTAGCTAAAATCATACGTCCCATTTTTGATTTTAAAATGGTTTTTGTTTTAACAATTCCCGGATTAATTGGTAATGATGGAGTAAGAACCCGGCGGGCAACATCAAGGTTTGATTTGATTAACTCAATTAAAAATACAAAAAGATAAATTAAAGTGTATCCTAAGGATGCCGGGGTAAATTTAAGCTCATCGAAAATTCGTAAATTCACTCCGAAAAGAAGGGTTATCATTGCCGAAAGGATTAACCCGATAATGATTATTTGTCCTGAAAATGAGTTGTTTACTAATATCCAGACAACCATTAAAATAAGGAATAGGGCAATGCTGTTTTTGATTTTCATATTTAATATATATTATTTTATATATTTAGATATTTAGACTTTGTAAAACTACAATACAAATTCATAATAATTATTCACAAACAGCCTTTTATAAAATATAAAAATACTATAAATTTGATAGAAGTACACTATACAAAAATCTATTCATATATAGATTTATGTTTATAAAAAAATAAATATATATTTACAGACTAACGAAAGGTGCTTTTTTTTACTATTTTTAATTAATTTATGAAATCATTATTGATAACAGAATGCAAGGAATGTGAAAATAAATCTCTTTGTTTTAAACAATTAGATGAAAAAGAGTTATTGCTAACGAATGAAAATAAGGTTCAGATTCGGTTTAAAAAAGGAGAAATAATTTCTAAACAAGGTTCTTTTGTTACGCATATTATGTACATCAAAAAGGGTGTAGCTAAAGTATATAAAGAAACAGATTTAGATAGCAATCTTATTTTAGATATTATTCCGGAGGGGAAATTAATCGGTTTAACTTCATTATTCAATTCAGATAATATTGCCCGTTTTTCAGTTGCAGCTTTATCTGATACAGTAGTATGCTCCATTGACCGTAGTATAATTGAGAAGTTAATCTATAAGAATAATAAATTTGCAAAGACGGTCATCTCATCATTAAATACAGAGGCATTGCAATTTTACGATAAAATGGCCAGTTTAACACAGAAACAGATGAATGGGCGGGTAGCTGATGCATTAATTTATTTATCGGAAAATATATTTAAATCCAATGAATTTGAGATGTTTCTGTCACGGAAGGATTTGGCTGAATTTACCGGAATGTCTACCATGAGCGTAGTTCGTACGTTGAAGGATTTGCGAAAAGAAGGAATTATTAAAGACGAAAAAGGGAAAATTGATATAAAAAATTTAGAGTTATTAAAAAAAATTAGTCAAAGTGGGTGATTTTAAGTCACATAATGATGTTTTATTTAAATGACACAAAATATGTGAATTTATATATTTATATAGTTATAAGTTTATTTGTTAAAATAATAACACTTACATTAAACAAATTGTTGTTTTAATGATAAAAAAAAGATAACAGAATTTATAATTTTGTTTAAATTTGTTTCACATATCGATTCAATAACATAACAATCTAATATGTCGAAAGTTATAAAAATTAAAAAAGGTTTAGATATTAAACTTGTTGGAACGGCAGAAAAAATTCTAAAAAAGGCTGAACAAGCAGAAACTTATGCAGTAAAACCAGCGGATTTTCAGGGAATAAGGCCTAAGCTTTTGGTAAAAACTGGCGATAAAGTAAAAGCAGGAGCTCCTTTGTTTTTTGATAAATTTCAACCGGAGGTTCAATTTACATCACCGGTTAGTGGGGAAGTAATTGAAATTAATCGTGGTGAACGCAGAATGATTCTTGAAGTTGTGGTTAAAGCAGACCCGGAAATTGAATATGAAAGCTTTGGAGTTACTGACTCCAAAAGTCTTACCAGAGAAGAGATTATTGCTGTATTACAGCAGTCGGGTTTATGGCCTTCAATAAGGCAGAGGCCTTACTCCATCATTGCTCGATCTACTGATATTCCGAAAGCTATTTTTATTTCTGCTTTTGATACCGCTCCTTTAGCTCCCGATATGGATTATATCGTTAAAGAATATGGTGATGAGTTTCAAAAAGGAATTGATATTCTATCGAAACTTACCGATGGTAAAGTTCATCTGAGCTTAAATGCCGAATATCCACCTGCAGATACGTTTACCAAAGTGAAAGGTGTTGAATTTTATTATTTTAAAGGTCCACATCCTGCCGGGAATGTTGGTGTTCAAATGAATAAAATTGATCCGGTTAATAAAGGAGATATTGTTTGGTATACCTATGCTCAGGAAATTATTATGATTGGGCGCTTATTTAGTAAAGGAATTTACGATGCATCTAAAATTATTGCCCTCGCTGGCTCAGAAGTTATTCATCCTAAATATTTTAAAATTATCAGTGGAGCCTGTATTGCAAATCTTGTAAAAGATAATGTTACAAAAGATAAACCATTGCGTTTCATTAGTGGAAATGTACTTACCGGTTCAAAAATTTATAACGAAGGATATGTAGGTTATTATGATAATATGGTAACCGTAATTCCTGAAGGAGAATATTATGAAATGTTTGGATGGGCTAAACCCGGATTTAATAAATTTAGCGCTTCCAGGGCTGTGCTTTCGTGGCTAATACCCGGACGCAAATTTAAATTGGATACTAATTTGCATGGAGGCCCCAGAGCTTACGTAATGACTGGCGAGTATGAAAAGGTTTTCCCCATGGATATTTATCCGGTACAATTAATTAAAGCCATTATGATTGAAGATATCGACTTAATGGAAAAGCTTGGTATTTACGAAGTGGATGAAGAAGATTTTGCCCTTTGCGAATATGTATGTACTTCAAAAGCTGAAGTACAATCGATTGTTCGTAAAGGACTTGATTTGATGCGACAAGAAATGAGCTAATTATTGATTAGTTATAAAGGGAACAAAAAATTATTGTAACATAAAAATATTTTAATAGTGAATTCATTAAGAAAATTTGTTGATAAAATAAAACCTCAATTTGAAAAGGGAGGAAAATTTGAAAAATTACAATCAACTTTCGAAGCTTTCGAAACCTTTTTATTTGTCCCAAATACGGTAACTACAAAAGGAGCACATATAAGAGATGCCAATGATATGAAACGAACAATGATTATGGTTGTTTTGGCATTGGTTCCGTCACTTCTTTTTGGTATGTGGAATATTGGATTGCAACATTTTTATGCAACCGGACAGGAGGGAGGAACAATAGTAGAACTTTTTTGGATTGGATTTAAAGCAGTGTTTCCCATAATTGTAGTATCTTATGTTACGGGACTTGCTATAGAATTTGCTTTTGCTCAAATTCGTGGTCATGAGGTAAACGAAGGATTTTTAGTTTCAGGAATGCTTATTCCGATTGTATTACCCGTTGATATTCCTTTATGGATGGTTGCTGTAGCCACAGCTTTTGCTGTAGTTATTGGCAAAGAGGTATTTGGTGGTACAGGAATGAATATTTTAAATCCTGCGTTAACAGCTAGAGCGTTTCTTTTCTTTGCATATCCGTCCTACATGTCTGGTAATGCAGTATGGATCCATGGTATGTCAGCAGGTGAAGGAATTGTTGATTCATATTCCGGAGCTACTCCATTGGCAGAAGCTGCTGCCGGAAATATTGATAAACTGCCAAGTGTGGCCGAAATGTTCTTTGGAACGATTCCGGGTTCTATTGCTGAAACTTCTACGCTTGCTGTATTAATTGGAGCAGCATTGTTACTTTTTACCGGTATTGGAAGTGCACGGATTATGATTTCCACTTTTATTGGCGGATTAGTTATGGGGCTTTTACTTAATATTTTTGCGGTAAATCCATTTATGGAAATACCGGCCTGGGAACACTTGCTACTCGGGGGATTTGCCTTCGGGGCTGTATTTATGGCTACCGACCCGGTTTCTGCAGCACAAACACCCAAAGGAAAAATTATTTATGGTTTTTTAATCGGATTCCTGGCAATTCTGATAAGAGTTATTAATCCGGCGTATCCCGAAGGGGTTATGTTGGCTATATTGTTAATGAACGTATTTGCTCCATTAATTGATCATTATATAATGGAAGCTAATATGAAAAAAAGAATGAAAAGAGCTAAAGTAAGCGCATAATAAAACATTAAATAAACTATGAAGTCATTTAGTAATACCTATATTTTTGTTTTTTCTACCATCATGGTGGTTGTGGTTGCAGCAATACTTTCTATCGCTGCAATAACTCTTCAGCCTATGCAAAAGAAAAATGTAGAAATTAATAAAAAAGAGAATATTCTTACATCAATAAATGTTGAAAGTACAGCAAAAAATGCCGTAGAGCTTTACGATAAATATATTATTGAAAGTTATGTTTTAGACCATGCAGGGAAGGTGAAAGAGGGTGTGGATGCATTTGAAGTAGATATGAAAAAAGAGATGACAAAACCTTTAGAAGAAAGGAATTTACCCGTTTTTATTAGTTTAACAGATAGTGGCAAAAATCAATATATTCTTCCTGTTTATGGTAAGGGTTTATGGGGTCCGGTTTGGGGGTATGTTTCATTAGAAAGTAATTTGTCAACAATTTATGGAGCCAACTTTAGCCACCAGGGAGAAACTCCCGGACTTGGAGCTGAGATAGCTACAGAAGATTTTCAGAATCAATTTATTGGCAAAGAAATTTTTAACGAGCAAGGCGAATTTGTTTCCGTAAGTGTTAAAAAAGGAGGAACAGCAAATCCACAATCGAAATATGAAGTTGATGGAATATCTGGTGGCACAATTACCAGCGAGGGTGTTGATGAAATGTTAAACGATTGCTTAAAAAGCTATATCCTATATTTTGAAAATATTAAAAATCAATAAATAATGAATAAAGAAAAAGAACCTTTATTTTCAGCTAAAAATTTAAAATTACTACGTGAACCTTTAAACAATAATAATCCGATTACAGTTCAGGTACTGGGTATTTGCTCGGCACTTGCAATAACCGTAAAACTGAAGCCGGCCATTGTTATGGCACTGTCGGTTGTATTTGTAATGGCTGTAGCAAATGTTGTTATTTCGTTAATACGAAAATCTATCCCCCCCAGAATTCGAATCATTGTTCAACTGGTTGTTATTGCTTCGTTGGTAATTTTGGTTGATCAGGTACTGAAAGCGTTTTTATTTGATGTAAGTAAACAATTATCCGTTTTTGTTGGATTGATTATTACCAACTGTATTATCATGGGCCGACTGGAAGCTTTTGCGTTAGCCAATAAACCCTGGCCCTCCTTTTTGGATGGCATAGGGAATGCTGCCGGTTATGGTGTAATCCTTATTATTGTAGCTTTTTTGAGAGAATTCTTGGGTTCAGGTACCATTCTAGATTACCAGGTTATCCCTCAGGGATTTTACAATTTTGGCTACGAAAATAACGGATTAATGATATTACCACCTATGGCTTTGATTGTTGTAGGAATAATTATTTGGGTACAGCGTTCCAAAAACAGGAAATTAATAGAATCGAACTAAGAACTTGAAATGATATAACAAACATGGAAAATTTAATTAACATATTTGTCAAGTCAGTATTTATCGATAACATGATATTCGCATACTTTTTGGGAATGTGTTCATATCTTGCTGTATCGAAAACGGTAAAAACATCAACAGGTTTAGGTATTGCCGTAATTTTTGTATTAGGATTTACGGTTCCTATTGATTATTTAATTCATAATTATTTATTAAAAGAAGGTGCTCTTGCCTGGTTAAGTCCCAGGTTTGCCGATGTAGATTTAAGCTTCTTAAGCTTTATTATTTTTATTGCCGTAATTGCTTCCATGGTTCAATTGGTAGAAATGATTATCGAGAAGTTTTCACCAACTTTATACAATTCATTAGGTATATTTTTACCATTGATTGCAGTAAACTGTGCTATCCTTGGAGGATCTTTGTTTATGCAGGAACGAGATTATAATAGCATTGCTGAGGCAACTGCTTTTGGATTAGGTTCTGGTGTCGGTTGGTTTCTTGCCATTGTAGGAATTGCTGCTATTCGTGAAAAAATAAGATATTCGAATGTCCCTGCTCCATTAAAAGGCCTTGGCATAACTTTTATCATTACCGGATTAATGGGAATTGCCTTTATGGGATTTATGGGCATCAAATTATAAACGGATTATTTTAAAAAAGATTAATATACCAAAAGCCGTGGACTATTTATAATACAATGAATAAATGAAACGGCCCATTTAAAAAATATTAAGAATGATATTACTAACATCACAAACAACGGTTATATTACTTAGTATAGCAGTATTCTTAACCATTATTCTTGCATTGGTTTTGGTTCTTTTATTGGCAAGAAAAAAACTTACACCTCAGGGGAAAGTAAAACTGACGATTAACGATGAAAAAGAAATTGAAGTTGAACCTGGGAATACAATTTTAACCACACTTTCTAACAATGATGTTTATCTCCCGTCAGCTTGCGGTGGAGGAGGAACCTGTGGGTTGTGTAAATGCCAGGTGTTAGAAGGAGGAGGAAGTATCCTTCCTACCGAAACCGGTTTTTTTTCCCGAAAAGAACAACAAAACTATTGGCGATTGGGTTGCCAGGTAAAAATCAGGAACGACATGAAGATAAAAGTTCCTGATGAGGTTATGGGTATTAAGAAGTGGGAATGCGAAGTTGTTTCGAACAAAAATGTGGCTACATTTATTAAAGAATTTGTGGTTAAATTACCCGAAGGCGAAGATCTTGATTTTAAACCGGGTGGATATGTACAGATAGATGTTCCAAAAATAGAAGTGGATTTTAAAGATATAGAAGTGGATGAACGTTTCCGTGAAGATTGGGATCAGTTTAATATGTGGGATTTAAAGATGAAAAATTCGGAAGAAACATTCCGTGCTTATTCTATGGCCAATCATCCTGCCGAGGGGAATATTGTTAAGTTAAATATACGAATTGCCACACCACCATGGGATCGCTCAAAAGGAGCCTTTAAAAATGTTAATCCTGGTATTTGCTCCTCTTATATCTTCTCCAGGAAACCGGGCGATAAGGTGTCTTTATCAGGCCCTTACGGTGAATTTTTCATTAAAGATACTGATCGCGAGATGGTGTATATTGGTGGTGGTGCAGGAATGGCTCCCTTAAGGTCTCATATTTTTCACCTTTTCCATACCCTCAAAACCGATCGAAAAGTATCGTACTGGTATGGTGCACGATCCAAGCAAGAAGTATTTTACGAAGATGAGTTTAGAAAAATTGAAAAAGAATTTCCTAACTTTTCATTCCACCTGGCATTATCAGAACCGAAAGAAGAAGATAACTGGGATGGTTTAACCGGATTTATCCATCAGGTAGTTTATGATGAATATTTAAGTAAACATGAAGAACCTGAAGAGATAGAATATTATTTGTGCGGTCCTCCAGTTATGAATGATGCAGTGCAAGATGTGCTATATAATTTAGGTGTTCCCGATGAAATGATTGATTTTGATGATTTTGGAGGATAAATTCTTTATTGAAAAAAATATACTCGGTAGTTTTTTACTTCCGGGTTTATTTTTTTATTTCAAAAATTTCGTGTCTATTCCAGTCTTTCCATCTGTTAATAGCTATATCCCGAACCATATCCCAGTAAATATTGCTATCTAATCCGTGGATATAACTTAACTTTTTGATTTTAGAAGCTACCTGTGTTTTATATTCATCTTTTAATGATATCGTAATTTTTTGTCCTAAATAAAAGAAATCTGCTTGAGGTATTTTACTATCTTTTTGTACTGAAATTAACCCATGCCCTAAGGTAGCCCCAGTGCTAACCTGTAATCCATCATTCAGGCAACTGAATGGAGGCTCCAGTCCGGCATAGGATATAATTTGGAGCTCATCAAGTCCGGCACCAAAATACTCTCTTGCCCGAACTCCCATTTTTGCACCAATCAAAGTATAAACGCCAACATGCCGGTGTATTTCGCAGGTTAAAACGCAGGTTACCCACTCATCTTTGCCCCATTTCCGAATAGCTTCAGGCATAATCTCTTGTATATCTTCAATATAATCCGATTCCCCTTCGGGAAAATGTGAAAAAGCCTGAGTGTTAATAATTTTGCTTGAGAAGATCGAATCCATTACCGTAGTCAAGGACTCAATGTCGGTTTTCAGTTCCCGTTTTAGAATATCTTTTTCTAGTTTTTGAGTAAAAAAAATAGGTTTTAATAAGTATAAAAATGCGATTTCGTCATATAGATTTTTTGAAAAAAAATTATTGGGTTGATTTAAGCTTTTTAAGATATCCTCACTTAATACTGTTCCAGTTTTTTTGAGATATTCTATCCAGTTTTCATTATAGCGCTTAAACGTTTCGTTATGTATAGCAGTTAACGGAAGATTTAAGTTGAGAAAGGAATGATAAGCGGAGGAGTCCAGACAATAGTTAAAATCTTCAGAAGGCATCTTATAATTTGTAGTCCATAATACTTCTTTTATTTTATTTTTATGTTCAGGATATTTTGAAAAATAGTTAAATATTGTATTTAAGCTCCCTAAGTTGATAAATATTATTTCTCCATTATGATGCTCAAAAATCCTGTTTAATACTTCGGTATAGTCATTGCATTTAATGTCTTTATTAAATTTATTATTACTCCAACAGAAATTTTGAGCTGTTTCACAATCAATTATTTTTGATTCAGTGTTTTTATTTGCACCTACCAAAATTCCTTCGTGATGTGTTGCTTGTAATAGATTTCTCACCTTATAGTAACCGTCTTTAGCGCTAATAACTCCATTAGAAGTAGTAATGGCTAATATTCTAATATTTGATGATTCTAGCATTAACCGGATTGCTCTGAAATCATCCAAACCACAATCGGTATCAATAACAATATAATGATCCGGTTTCCATGGATGAGCTTTTGCATGGAGAAAAATTATGAATAGGCTTACAATAATTGTGAATATTTTTTGCATGATTAGAGGGATTTTATCAATTTTAATAATTTAATAAAATTATTGATTTTTAGAGAAAAAACTTGTTAACTTCGTATAACTTTTATTTTATATAATAAAGATTTGATCATGAAAAAGATAACACTGCTTTTTGTTTTTTTTTCTCTTTTAGTAAGTTGTAATCGTCAACCCAAACCAATTTTTATATCATTTGGAGGCTTTACTCAAGGCACAACCTATTCGATTACATATGAAAATCCAGATAGTTCTGTTTATAAACTAGCTATTGAAACATTACTTGCAAATTTTGATTCATCATTATCCATTTATAATTCACAATCTGTCATAACAAAAATCAATAATAATCAATTGAATTTCCCTGATACATATTTCCAAACTGTTTTTGAAAAAGCTCAAGAAGTTTACAATAATACAGATGGGGCATTTGATATCACTGTTGCACCCTTGGTAAATGCATGGGGATTTGGATTTCATAATAGATCAGGAATTACTAATTCGCTAGTTGATAGTTTGCTTGAGTTTGTCGGATTCAACCATATTTCAATAAAGGATTCATTAATCATAAAAACTGATCCTAGGATAATGATTGATATGAATGCTATAGCTCAAGGCTATTCTGTTGATATTGTTGCTGATTTTTTAGAAAAAAAAGGAGTTGATAATTACCTGGTAGAAATTGGGGGAGAAGTAAAAACCAAAGGATTAAATCCTAAACAAAAACCGTGGCGAATAGGAATTGATAAACCCGAAGATAACAATATGATTCCTGGTAAGAACCTGCAGGCTATTATTACATTAACTAATAAATCTTTGGCAACATCGGGCAATTATCGTAAATTTTACGAACACAATGGAGTAAAATATTCACATACCATTAATCCAAAAACCGGTTATCCGGTAACTCATTCATTACTAAGTACTACAGTTACTGCCAACGATTGTATGACTGCCGATGCCTATGCTACCGCTTTTATGGTTATGGGTTTAGAGAAAGCTTATGAATTAGCCATAAACCTACCCGATATTGAAGCTTATTTTGTTTACAGCGATAAAAATGGCCAATACCAAGTTAAATCAACACCAGGAATCGATCAATGGATTGAAGAGGTTAAAAATTAAGTTGTCCTCGAGAAAATTATTTTAATGGATCCTTTTTATTCACTTCATGCCTTACCAGTTTTCGTGCGTGTTTATCCACCTCGCGGTTATAGTTTGCTGTAGAGGTTGATTTTTGATGAGCTTTCACCTTGATAAATTCTATATTTAGTTCCTGAGTAAGTTTTAGGATGGTTTTTACCAGATCCTTATTTTGGATATCCTTTCCTTTATTGGTTGTAAATTTTTTTGTTATTAATTTTTGTGCTCGCAGCGGTATCTTTTCAACATACTGACTATCAGTAAAAATATGCATTGCTTGGTGCTGTGGAAAGTTTTTTACAACATAATGAATAGCTTCTATTACAGCAATTAGTTCCATCCTGTTGTGAGTGGTTTCCTTTTCAATACCATCTATAATCTTTTTTTTACCTCTATAAAAGATAATAGCAGCCCATGCTCCAATATTAAATTCCTTGTTGCAGCTTCCATCGGTATAAATTTCAATAATTTCTTCCTGCACCATATAATGTATTAAACCCCTTGAATAGCTTTTGAATAGGGAAAAGAAGCTGTCCAAAAAGTATTTTTTTCAAAGTATACACTTCGACAGGCTCAGTGTGACGTTTTGATTATTAATTAGTTGTCATATTGAGCCCGCCGAAATATGAATAGCTAATGTACTTTTTGGACAGCTTCTTTTATAGAGGTTAAATTATTTTCTATTCTTTATTGGCTTTCTTTAAAATGATTTCATGATAGGTGTCATTTCTCCATATCTTTAGTAAATCACAGAAAGCACTATATTCTTCAGGATTTATCAACCATTTTTTGATTTCTAATGACCGGTTAATTTTTAGTGTATTGTTCTCCTCGGTTACAGTTATTGATACAGAACCTAAATTGTTGTTGAGCTCTTTTGTTATATCCGGAGCAACAAAAGCAAATCCTTCGGGTATTGTAACAGTATACTCATATGATTCATTAATGTTTTGCGAGAGCTTTAAAGGACTTTCACGTTTTTCAGTCAGAATAACTATATGCTCTCCTTTTATTCCATATTCAGATTTGGGCAGAGTTAAAAAGTAATAATCACCCTGTTTTTTCCATAGCTCTTTTTGTTCAATATCAGCACTTAGTTTACTGCCAATGAAATCAAACTGTTTTACCTCGTAATCCTGAATTGTATTTCCAGGAAATATCGATTGAAAGACCTCCTTAGCATTTTCAACCTGATCCAAATAGTTTAAGTATGGATTATTTGCTCCAAAAACACTGACCTCAGTTCTTCCTGAAAGATACCCTTGTGGATTCAACTGGAAATTACCTTTTACCGTAACTTTAGGTTCTGATTCTGTTGAGGTGACCGGCTGCTCCATTCTTTCAGCATTCATATCCAGCAATACATGATCCTTTAAATAAAAAGCCATGTTATTTTTTTGATTTGCATCAGTAGAAATAATAAACTCCTCATTATTATTAATTTGTACAAGATTATAAAATTCACCAGTTTCATTGAGAATTCCTACATTCTCGTTATACAATTTCGAAGGGATGGTATAAATTAATTCACTAGGGATACCCGAAAAGTTAAGCATCTTATTTAAAAGAATACTTTTTTCAATAGCCGTGGCTCCATTTGATTGCCATATATCCTCTAAAGTTCTTATAGTATATTTTGCATATTCGATAGGAATATTAAAATCATTGATTTCATCGCCTACCAGGGTTTGCAATTCTCTAATAATTTGTATTTCTTTTTCTATCCCGGTTATTCTTTGCGTAACCGCCTGTTTTATTTCATCATTTAGAACCATGTCTTTATTGGAAACCTGTTGTAATGCCTCTGTCATGGTTGCATCAGTAAAAATTAATCTGGGCAGGTGGCTTTGGTCTTGTGGTTGATTGGATTCGTAAACGTTGTTTTTTAAATTTTTAAATTTCCAGGAATATTGAGTATATCCATCTTTTTGGGTTGTTTTTACCTGCCCGTCAATATTTACCAATTTATAATTCAATTCGGTTCCTTCGGGAACCTTAACAACAATCTCTAAGTTTTCTACAGGAACCAGTTCTTGTAAAACAATATTTTTATTTAAGAAGGGCAGATATCCGGCTTTTGAATGTATTTCGTAGTCGAAATCAACATTGCAGCCCAGTTCAAGTCCGGTGTGTGTAACCACCATTTCACGTAAATGATTAAAAGCAGGTGTTCCGGCGGCAAACCTTGGTAAAACTTTGTTGAATGCATTCTCCGGTGCTTCAACCACTTTCCCGTCTGCCATGGTAGTTTCTACCTTGTTGAATTTTAGTTCCTGGTAGTTAGGGTTATAAATTATAAAAGATTCTCCATATAATCGGTTAAACGAGAAATGCGTAATGTATTTTAACTCGTGTTGATAATGATAATTCATCGACCCGTCAGGATTTAATTCGTAAACCTTTTTTATGGATTTAAAGAGAGCGTCGTTTTGTTCTTCAGTTGTACTTTTTTGGCAAGAGCCTGCAAGAAAAACTATTGCTGTAAAATAGATAATATGTTTTATTTTCATGATGTTCATTTTTTATGATTTTATCGTGATAAAATTATTTTCTCATCGGCAAATTTTTGTTGAGATTCAACCACTGATTTATAATTGGGCCATTCATCAGGCTCGAATATTCGTTTTTTAATCGTAATAGTCTCAGATAATTTTATTTGGTTATTTTCAACGGAATATTTGCCACTAAAAGCGGCAGCTGAGCCATCAATATTTTCTTGAGAAGTGAGATATACTGCCTCTTTAAAGGTGGGCAATGTTATGGTTTCATTCTGTTCAACCAGTCGGCTGCATCGGTCTCTGAATGGATATTCCCTTTCCTCAAGCGAGGTATTTGTATACAAATGTGTCTGAGCCCTTGTAAAGATGTTTGTAGCTACTATGGGGGTAAAAATAATTTCATCTTCTGTAATTATTGCATAGTCAGGGATACGAAACTTAAAGGATATATTGATAGACCCTTCCATATGTCCGTATGGATCGCTAAAATTCATTTCGATAATTTCCATGTTTTCGGCAATACTTTTTAGCTCACGCTCGAGGGCTGTTTCCCAGTTTGATTTTAAATTGCGGGTAAAAATTCCACGAAGTGCAGCATCGGATTGTCCGTCGGCAGTAACATGGATTGATCCTTCTAATGTACCATCGGCTAAAATGCTGGTAATCCCGTTAATTTTTAACGGATGATTTTCGGGTGGAGAGATGTCCGTAATCATTAAGTCAGCACCTTCGGGAAGGCCCATTAAGTAGTTTTGTTGCTGTTCGGCACTCGACCATTCTTCGCGTACAAACGGAACCCAGGTTGGATCGAGCAGCATATATTCTCCATTACGTTTTTTTACCACAGTAACGCTGTGATTAAACTGATCGGCCGGGATATCTTCAATTCTTGAACCTGCCATGGTCATGGCGGCATAAGATTCAAATCCTGCCGCACGCAACATGGTAATTAGCATTCCGGCTTTGTCTTTACATACCCCACAGCGATCGGTAAAGGTCATGTCGCCGGTATGTAGCGTGTATCCTTCACCTTCGCCCATAGATATTCCTGAATATCGGATATTATCGGCAACCCAGTGGTTTAATAAGGAGATGCTATCCATTTCGTTTTTTGCTTCTTCCAGTATTTCCGCTACTTTTTGATCGATCTCAGGGGTTGATTCGAAACTGCCAAAATCTTCATTCACATTGTAAAACCATATCGATTTTTCTTCCCACTCAGCAGTAGTTGTTAAAAGTAATTTGGGGGCTACATCAGAAAGGGCAACCATTCCCGGCTTTCGTTTTAAAGGCATCATATTTTTTTTAGTAAAACGATACAATGTTTTTTTTCCCTGGTCGTGGATATAAGAATTTACATCACCATGAAAAAATTTATAATGTAACTCTTTCGTGTTTGGAATTTTGACTTCGTAAACTTTCTTTAAAACCGGTTGGTTGTTCCAAAATTCAATTATATCGTAGAACTCTCCCCGCATAGGTGGTATGTATTTTGAGTCATCGGGTTGGGCATCGTCATATAATAAAGCATAGGTAAATCCCTTTTTAAACAGGGTTACTTCAATACCATCGCCGGGCTCCAGTCTTCCAATATCAACCATTTTTTGACGTGCACCCCAATAAATGGCACGTGCTGGTGCCGGGTAGTCGTATATCCGGTCTTTGTCTAAAATTTCTACAACTCCGTTTTTGCGATAAATTTTTATTTCTTTAATTTCAATAAACGCTGAAAGTGGGTCATAGTCGAAGTTTAAATGACTTAAGTGCTTAGCTCCTTGTGGTGTAAGCACCTTAAATACTTTGTGAATATCGTTATAACTCAAGCCGGATTCTTGCATATCCACAATCGTCTCGTCTAACACAATTAGATAATCAGCATGAGGATAATTTTTTGATGTTCCAGCCTTTTTTATTAAGTCCGAAGGACATGAAAAAGCGGTAAACTGCAGTAAAATAAGTGTGGTAAATAAAAGGATTTGTTGTTTCATAATCGTATATTTTTTGATGTTAATTTGTAGAATAGCTTTTTAAATGGGACTAAAGATAATATTTGTTCAGTTAAATGTTCTTATATTTGTTTTAAATTATAATTTATATGAGAAAAGTTTTTTTACTTCTTCTACTGATTCAAAGTATACAATCAGTAGCACAAGGAGTCCTGGAAGATAAAATCTACAAAGATAATATTAAAACAGCCTTGATATTTGTTGAAGGAAATGAACTTTCATTTCCTGTATTGGATTTAACCTCGGATAAAAAGATGATATTGTTATTTGATGACCTGGATGCGAATATTAAAGATTATTATTATACGATTATTCATTGCAATGCCGACTGGACTCCCTCGGATTTAGCTCCCAGTGAATATATTGATGGCTATTTCGAGGATCAAATCGATCAATATCAATCATCTTTTAATACTACCGTTGACTATACACATTATACCCTTTCTTTACCCAATGATTATGTGAAACCTGTACTTTCAGGAAACTATATAATAAAGGTTTATGATAGTGCAAATCCGGAAGAGATTGTTTTTACCAAACGTTTTATGCTGGTTGAATCTCAAACACAAATTGAAACCCAGGTGAAAAATATGGGACAATCCAGCTATTTTTATAACGATCAGCAGTTGGATATTAAGGTAGAATATATTGGCTCTGATTTTTATGATATAGACCAGAATATAAAAGTTAATGTGTTAAAAAATTTTAACTGGAAACAATCGTTGGTTCTCAGCAAACCGGATGTTATTCGCAACAAAGAATTTATTTATCATGATTTTAGCCGGTTAAAGTTTAAAGGGGAAAATGAGTTTCATCATTTTAATACCAAAAACATCCATTATGCCGGAGAAAATATTCAAAATATCAGTTTTGCAAATCAAATGTATCATTTTGAATTGACTAAAAATAAGGATAAAACATTTGATGATTATCAATATAAGCAGGATATAAACGGACAATTTAAAATTGATGTAACCCAAAGTAATTATTTACATACCGAAGCCGATTATGCCTATGTTTACTTTACGTTGAACATGGACGCTCCTGTTCAAAATGGTGATATTTATGTTTGGGGTGCTTTATCCAATTACAATTTTGCCCATGAAAATAAAATGCGATACAATTTTGAGCACAAAGCATACGAATGCCGTTTATTATTAAAACAGGGATATTATAATTATCGGTATGTTTTAGTAGAAGATAATCAGCCCGATTTTACTTTTATTGATGGTAATCATGTGCAAACTGAAAACAGGTATACCGTACTGGTCTATTACCACGATTTTCGGGGTAATTATGATCGGTTAATCGGTGTAAATCATGTTCAATCGGTTAAATAAATTAACTAAAAACTAACTATTATGTTTCAGGAAATTTTTACAAAAGATTTATGGATGGGTATTTTTAATCAAATTGTAAGCTGGATTATTAACGAAGGCCCTTCAATTGTAATATTACTCATTCTTTTATTTGTCACTTTAAAAGTATTATATATTTCTATAGGGAAGTTAAATAAAATATTAATAAACCGGGCAACAAAAAGCGAAAGTCTGGATACGCAAGAAGCCTCAAAAAGGATTAATACATTAGTGAATATATTGAAAGGGATAGGTAAGATATTAATCTGGTCCATTTTTTTAATGATTCTACTTAAGAAGTTTAATATAGATATCGGGCCTATACTTGCGGGTGCCGGTATTTTGGGATTGGCTGTAGGTTTTGGAGCCCAGGAATTGGTTAGGGACATTATTTCCGGATTTTTTATTCTGCTCGAAAATCAGGTGCGTGCCGGCGATGTGGCTATTATTAATGGAACGGGAGGCCTGGTAGAGAAAATTGAATTACGAACCATCACCTTACGTGATTTTTCCGGGGTGGTGCATGTTATTCAGAATGGGAAAATTAATTCACTAGCCAATATGACCAAAGAATGGTCGGCTATTGTTTTTGATATTGGAGTAGCTTACAAAGAAGATGTAGATGAGGTTATTAAGGTCATGCAGGAAGTTGGTGAAAAAATGTTGAATGATTCGGAATATAAAGAAAAAATAAAAGAACCATTAGAGATATTCGGGTTGGATAAGTTTGATGACAGCGCTATTGTTATTAAAGCAAGATTAAAAACCAATCCCGGGGAACAGTGGTCTTTGGGACGCGAATATCGAAGAAGGCTTAAAAAGGCATTCGACGAAAAAGGTATTGAAATCCCATTCCCACATACTACCGTTTATTGGGGTGAGGAAATTAAACCCTTAGAGTTGGAAGTAAAGAAATAAAAAATTAATTTCTAAAAGTTTCTATTTATAATTAAATTTTTCATGAATTGAACACAATGAAAACCACATAGGCCAAACAGTATATCACAAAGAAACCCGAAGGAAGCCTTTGCGTATTTAGCAGGTTCTTGTTGTCCGTTACAGTATTAGAATAAGCAGTAAAACAGAAAATTAATTAAACATATATTCAAAGAAAAACCTCAAGGTTTCCACAGCCTTGAGGTTTCCTTTTATTTATTGTATAATAATGTTATAAATTTTTTTCCGGATACAGTTCATTCCACTGTTGTGGCTGACCTTTTAGTTTATTATCAAACCACGAAATAATAGTATAATGCCATTTTATTCTTTTGTCATAGTCCAATATCCAGTGATTTTGTCCGTCAACCAATACCATTTCCACATCTTTCCCCAACAGGTTAAGCGCAGCATAGTATTGCAGGCTTTCACCTACAGGTACATTGGTGTCATCGGTTCCGTGTAATAAAAGAATGGAGTTTTGGAATTTATCGGCATTGTAAACAGGACTGTTTTCTACATAAATATCTTTCCGGTTCCAGGGATAGCTATTTTTTGCAGCTCCTGCATTGTAAGTGTATCCCCAGTATCCTTCGCCCCAGTAGCTGGTAATGGAGCTTATACCGGCATGAGAAATAGCCGTTTTAAAAATATCGGTACGCGTTTGGATTAGCATGGTGGTGTATCCTCCGTAAGATGCTCCGATACAACCTACATTTTCGGCATCAGCCGAAGGGTGTGATGCTAAGAATTTTTTGCTTCCGTCAATAATATCATCTATGGCATCAAAGCCCCAACCGTTTACATGCAGTGCCGAGAAATCCTGGCCAAAGCCGGTAGCTCCACTGGGTTGCAAAACATAAACGATATATCCGTTGGCTGCCCAGTTGTTTATCGGGTAACGCCCTCCAAATGAACGTTCAATGGGGGAGGTGCCGGCATAATAATTGACAATCACCGGGTATTTTTTATGCTCATCATAATTGGGTGGATAGTAAACCCTGCCATAAATGGTTGTCCCGTTTTTATTCACAAAGTTCCAGGGTTCTGTTTTGCCGAATTTAATCTGGTCAAAACGCTCTTTATCAGGATAATAAAGAAGTGAGCTTTTTTCTTTTTTTAGCTGAAGCGAATATAACTTTTGTGGAGTTGATATGCTTGTGCCGCTATAAACTGCCACTGGCTTATTTTTTGCAATATCAAAATCGCCAAGAACTTCTACTTCTAAATCAATTTTTTCGTAAGATTCAGCTTTTAAGTTGTACTTATAAAGATTGATATAATCTTTTTCGCCTACCGATAAGTAAATTTCATTTTTAGCATTCCAATCGGTCGAATGGACAGCAGGAGCAAAATTTTTAGTAATCGGGTTTATTTTTTTGGTTGTTAAGTCAAAAATATACAGTTGAGCATCATAGTTGTTAGGCATATGGTCAACGCTTACATTTACGCCTATGTCACCAAAACATTCGGGCCCGCCCTGAACCAATAACTTTGTTCCATCGGGAGAATATTGGCAATAACCTGCATAGTTTTTATCTTCCCAAATCGTAGTAAGCTCAAAGCTGTTGATGTCCATCTCATATAAATTTTGTTTAGAAAATGGAGGCTCGGAATAATCCATTCGGGATGTTGAAAATAAAATTCTGGAGCCATCTGGTTTTATATCGTGAAGGTTTGCCGACAGGTTCCCGGCTGTTAGCTGGGTGATTTTTTTCGTATTTACTTCTACTTTGTATAAAAAGGATCGGTTTCTGAAATAGGGTAATCGGTCTTCAGCTCCATAAACTCTTTTTAAATCACCCGGTTTTTCTGCCTTTTTATAAAGGGAGTAGATAATAAAATCTTCGGTGGGCGACCAGCTAAAACTTGATAAGTCAGCAATTCCATCTACGATGGATTTTTCCTTTCCAGTTTCGATATCATAAACAAAAATTTCCGATTTACCTTCAAAATTTGTTGAATAAGATAACCGGTCGGTTTCAGGCATCCATCTTAAGTTGGATACATCTTTATTTCTTAAAACACAGATGTTCTGATTATTATTCAAATCATAAATTTCTGCGTAGTTTTTATTTTTACCGCTTCCATGTACTGTTTCAGAATAATTAATTAATACAAAGTTACCTGAAGGTGAAATTTGGGCCGATGAAACGCGATTGCCTTCCAACACATCGTTGATGGTAAAATATCGCTCAGGATTTAAGCTTGCCGTAGCATTGCAATCTTTAAACTCATCTGCGTATTCAAATTGGGCAGCCAGTTTAACATTTTCATCAGAAGTAATCGCTTTTACTATAATTTCATGATTCCCCCGGTTAAGCTCAAGTTGAATTTTGTTACTGTTTTCATCTGCACTGTTTTTTGTTTTAACCGGGTCTCCATCAACAAATACCTGGTAATAGCAGTTAAGGGTAAGGTTTAATGTTCCTTTAGTCCACCGGTTAACCGACAAATAGCTTTTGAGCAGGAATAAATTATTTTTACTTGTTTGAGCAAAAAGCAGACTGTCGTCATTTATACTTTTGGTGTTCCAGTTCAACGATTCATCATCAATTTGGGTTGTGTTAATTAAGTTCGACGCTTCAAAAGTTTCTCCATCAACATTCTTAACATCGGCAAAAGCCGGTAGGTTAACTTGTTGTGTTTTTGTTACCAACCATTGTTTGATTTCAGCCTTTTGCTGTGCAAAAGCCGGTTGAATAAGGAAACTAAGTAATACGAGCAGATAAATTTTTTTCATGGTATTTTATTTTTGTTTTGAATTTGACTTATAAAATGATTTCAAGTTTAACAAAAATAACTAAAAATTGCTGCCGGTTTTTTATTTTTAACACTGTTGTCCGATAAAAATATTGAATCCATTCTGAAACCTTGATTTTATTTGCTATTTACCAATTTCCTATTTCAGGGGCTTTGCCCCAGACCCCACATACTTTCTTGTCTTGAAACAAGAAAGTACGCAAAGAAATTCAAGGCTACGCCCGCCTCACTCGAAAAACTACGCGATGTGAGCTAAAAAATCTAAACTTGCACTTTCCTCCGGTCAGTGGTTGCCTTCGGCGAGCTCGCACAAAACGCTCGGTTCGAACAGCAGATTTTTTTTAACGCTCACTGTGCTTGTTTTTCGGCTCGCCGGACAATGCCAATCAGAAAACGAATCGTCAAACAAAAAAATAATCAGCTAGGCGGGAAAAATTCCTAAACCCGGAGGTTATAGTTGCCATCCAATCCAACCCGTGGCAAGTTCCGCAGGCCATTGCTTGCAAAAGACAAACATGCTGCGGAATATTAAAATCATAATTTACAACCCCGGATCTGAAGCCTTGATTTTATTTATTTTTTATCGGACAATAATGATTTTTTTAATATATTCTCTGAATGTTAGCATTGTATAAGTTAGCCGACGACTATAGAACCAAATTCATCCTAAGATTATGTAATTGTAATTGTTAACTGGGGAAATGATCCACTGATTCATGTGGCAAAACCAATGCGATGTCTTTTATTATCTGATGGTTTAGGATATTTTAATAATCGCAGAAAATATCAGTTGTTTGTTTTTGTTCTGGTCTTTTCCAATGAACTATTGATGAATAAAAACAATTATTAAAAATAAAGCACTACCTTTGCCTAAATTTATGATCAACAATTTACTGCATTAGAACTTTCACCCCAAAGACAAAAGCTTGTAAACTTGTCGAACTAAGCGAAGCGAGTAATAGAATAAAATTTAATACTACAACATACAAAATTATTTATGCCATTTAATTCATTAAACATTATTAAGCCCGTTTTAGAGGCTATAAAAGAAGAAGGTTATACAACCCCAACACCCATACAGGAACAATCTATCCCAATCATATTGCAAGGTAAAGATTTGATGGGATGCGCGCAAACCGGAACCGGAAAAACTGCTGCCTTTGCTGTTCCTATTCTGCAATTATTAAGTGCTGATAAAAACTCTGATAAGAAAAGAAAAATAAGAAGCTTAATTGTAACTCCAACACGTGAGTTAGCCATACAGATTGGAGAAAGTTTTAAAGCCTATGGCCGGAATACGGGTTTAAAGAGCACGGTAATATTTGGGGGTGTAAATCAAAATAAGCAAACGTCTTCATTGCAAGGTGGAGTAGATATTGTGGTTGCAACTCCCGGGCGTTTGTTAGACCTGATGAACCAGGGATTTATTAGTTTGCACGATGTGGAGATTTTTGTACTGGACGAGGCTGACCGTATGCTTGATATGGGATTTATTCACGATGTGAAACGAATAATTCAGGCTCTTCCAAAGAAAAGACAATCCCTTTTCTTTTCGGCAACCATGCCGCCGTCAATTGTTAAGTTAGCTGGCTCTATACTGTATAACCCAAAGGAAGTTACCGTAAGCCCGGAATCTTTAACGGTCGATATCATTAAACAATCGGTTTATTTTGTTGATAAAGGGAATAAAAATGTTTTATTAGCTGAAATTTTAAAAAACAAAGACATTAAAACTGCTTTGGTTTTTACCAGGACAAAGTATGGCGCTGATAAAGTAGCTAAAATGCTGAATAAGAAAAATGTTAAGGCAGAAGCCATACATGGTGATAAATCACAAAATGCACGGCAAAAAGCGTTACGTAATTTTAAAGAACAAACAACGCGTGTGTTAGTGGCGACTGATATTGCTGCACGTGGAATTGATATTGATGAACTGGAATTTGTGATCAATTATGAAGTCCCAAATATTTCTGAAACCTATGTTCATCGTATTGGAAGAACAGGTAGGGCAGGTGCTAAAGGAACAGCCATTTCGTTTTGCGATGCCACAGAGAAAGCGTATTTAAAAGAAATTGAGAAATTGATTGCTAAAAAAATACCTGTGATTCAAGATCATCCTTATCCGTTAATGGATCATAATGTAGTAAAGGCTTCACCAAAGCAACCACAAGCAAAAAGGAATACAGGCCACGCAAGGCCAAAATCGGCAGTTGCAGGAAATAAAAGAGCGGAAAAGTGGTATGGCAAATCAAAACCTTTAAGATAGTGTTTTTTATGTATTATGTTATCTCTAAATCTTAATAAATTTTAAAATAACCTTTGCCAAAAAATAATTGTACATGAACTCGTTTGAAAATTTTAATTTGTCAAAACCTTTAAATAATGCAGTCATTGATTTAGAATTTGATAAACCAACACCAATACAAAGCAAAGCTTTTCCGGTAATCCGTTCGGGTAAAGATATGGTCGGAATTGCACAAACCGGAACCGGGAAAACGTTTGCTTATTTATTGCCTTTATTGCATGAGTTAAAATTTTCGAAACAACTAAATCCAAGGATATTAATATTAGTCCCAACCCGTGAGTTGGTTTTGCAGCTGGTTGAAAATATTCAACGTTTAACAACCTACATGAATATCCGATCATTAGGTGTTTATGGAGGAACAAATATAAACACACAAAAACAGGCTGTTGCTCAGGGTACTGATATTTTAGTTGCAACTCCCGGCCGTTTATACGATTTGGCCGTAAGTGGTGTTTTACAATTAAAGGGCATTAAGAAATTAGTGATCGATGAGGTGGATATCATGATGGATCTCGGTTTTCGCCCTCAGCTAACAAAC
>Ga0209931_1000375_pt1 | contig 27037 bp, 21 predicted proteins | sample SalPonR1_B_D1_MG_FD_185697 | JGI IMG/M metagenome (GOLD analysis project Ga0209931, IMG submission 185697) | Salt pond soil microbial communities from South San Francisco under conditions of wetland restoration - Salt Pond MetaG R1_B_D1_MG... ...
CGTTTTGTTACTGCCGGTTCTTTTTTTGCCATGGAGCTTAAAAAATAATCGTGCTAATATACAAATTAATAAAGCAATTTTAATGATTTAACGACTAATCCTCCTGTTTAATTTTACTAAGGTATAAAAATAATTCTTTCCCTATAATTGCAACAAACAACAACAATAAAATGATTGAACTTGCTAAGGAAATTTTATTTCCTATAAAATATGATTTGGGATGAAATTTAAATTCAATCGTATGTTCCCCTTCAGGGATAACCATTGCCCGTAACACATAATTCACCCGAAAGTGCTCAGCCGGTTTATCATCCATAAAAGCATTCCATCCTTTGGGATAATAAATTTCTGAAAACACAGCCAACTCATCTTCAGCACACTTTGCCTCATAAACCAGATGGTTTGGTTTATAATTTAACAGTTTGATATACGAGTTGGTATCTTTTGTAAATTCTCTGCCTTCCACATGATGCGCAAACCGTTTATCCACAATAGCTTCTTTTTCAGGATTAAAATCAGATAATGCATCAATCTCTGCATCGGCATCCGGCACGATTCTGTAATTTTCTACAAACCATGCATTGCCGAGCGCTTCGGGATTTTGTTGGGCTACCGGCTGGTTATCCTGTCCCTGCACAATAAAATATTTGGTGTTCAGCATATTCAAGACATCCATGTTGTTTTGGGAAATCTGATAATCAATCAAATCCTGGTAACGTTGCATTTTAGCGCCATGGTAACCGCCAATTGATTTATGAAAGTAGGAGGTACTGGCATCATTAAAGGTGTTTACAGCTACATTTAACACCCTGAAATTCGGATCCTCATCCTGCAGGATTTGCTGATCGGCACGGGTCTTTTGGAACGGTTGTTTTGCTTCGCGCTTGCTCACAAAATTATTGTCGTTCAGATAACGTTTATCAACGGACCACATATCAACCAAAATAAGTACACCCAGTGCCAACAGGGTATATTTTGTTTTTAATTTACCGGAAATATAAGCCCATATAGCCCCGGCAGCCAGTAAGATAAAAATTAAAGAACGAAAAGCATCACGCTGTAAGAAGGCCTTGCGATCTTCGTGAATAGCATCTACCAATGCCTGACCGCCCTGAGCAATGATACGCTGGTCGGATTCGGCGGAAAAATCAAAAAACAAACCTGGTAAAATGGCAAAGAATAAAGCGATACCACCAACGATATACAACGAATTTTTAAAAGCTTTCATCAGCTTTTGCTTCTCTACAGTACCATCCATAACCTTTTTCAAAGCCAGCATGCCCATGAGCGGAATGGTAAACTGGGCAACAACTAAGGTCATAGATACGGCACGAAACTTATTGTATCCCGGAACGTAATCCAAAAAGAAATTGGTAACCAACGGAAAATTTTTACCCCAGGCTAATACAATGGATAAAACGGTTGCGGCAATCAACCACCATTTTATTTTGGGATCCAACAGATAAATTCCCAGTACAAAGAGAAAAATTATGATTGCGCCCATATAAACAGGCCCCGAAGTAAATGGCTGTGCTCCCCAGTATAAATACGGAAAATGCTGTACAACCTGCGAAGCATAACGGGGGCCTTGTGCTGTTTCAAAAAATTCGTAAACCGCAGAATTCTTACCCAGGTTTACATCGCCACCACCTCCTTTAAAATTGGGAATTAATAAGGTTAATGTTTCTTCTACTCCATAGCTCCATGCAGTAGCATAATCCTTATCCAGCCCGGAGGTTTTATTAGCTTCATCTTTGGTTAGCTCCGTTTCGCCACGCATCGAATATTTTCCATATTCATAGGTAGTCCAGATAGAACTAAAGTTACTGCCCACGGCAAGAATAGCTGCAATAATTAATACGCCGGTAGCTTTTAAAAACTGTGGATAGCTTTTATCTTTTATCGTGAATATTAACTCCACCATTCCATATACCACCACAATAATCAGGGTATAATAGGTGATTTGCAGGTGATTGGCCAATAACTGCAAGGTAAGAAAAACAGCTGTAATGGCTGCACCCAGTAGCACTCTGCCCCGGTATGTCAGATAAATACCGGCAATAATGGGAGACATATACGCAATAGCAAAAACTTTGGTGTTATGGCCGGCTGCAATTACAATAAAATAATACGACGAAAAAGCAAAAGCTATCGCTCCTACTGCACTAAGCCAGGGTCTTGCTCCAAAAATTAATAATGCAATATAGAATCCTAACAAACAAATAAAAAGCTGATTGGCCGGCCGTCCCATAAATTTTAACAATCGATCCACATATTTAACCAGGTTGTTTTTATATTGAACGGATATTAAATAGGCCGGCATACCGCCAAACATGCTGTTGGTCCAAAGCGCTTCTTCGCCGGTTTCATCACGAAAATCACGAACCTCTTTGGACATGCCCAGAAATGTTGTTTTATCGCCTTGTTGCATCACCTTACCCTCGATTTGTGGCGTAAAGTAAGTATATGAAACAGCGATAAAAAGGATTACCGAAACTAAATGCGGGTAAAATTTTTTAAAGGGTATATTTTTCATAGGTCTATGGTTTTCAACATTTCCATTCTAATGACTAAACAACTGTAATTAACCAAATAATTTTACAATTAAAGCAATAAAGTTAACACAATCTGACAAATTAAATAAAAAGAACAGTTTTAAAAATTTATTTATAACCCATAATTCTTTATTTTCTTCGTATTTTTGGGTCAATTCTTTAAATAAATCTTAATGAGAATTGGAGTAATTGTTGATAATGAATTTAATCATGATGCCAGGGTAAGGAATGAATGTAAGATTCTGGTCCAGGCCGGGCACGAGGTAAGCGTTTTATGCTTTAATTTTGGCAAATATCCACCCGTTGAAAAAGTTGACCATGCAAATGTTCATAGGATAAGCATAAATCATAAGTTAAGGAATATCCTTTTTGCTTTCAACAATTCCATTGAATTATATAACCTTTTCTGGAGCGCTAACATCAAAAAATTTATCCAAAAGTATAACCTTCAGGCATTGCATGTACATGATTTATATATGTCCAAAGCAGCGCATTACGCAACAAAAAACACAACGATAAGTTTTACGCTTGATTTACACGAAAATTATCCGGCCGCGGTAAAAGGATACCAATGGATGTATCAGTTTCCCTATACCTATTTGATAAGGCCCCAAAAGTGGGAAGGGTTAGAAAAAAAATATTTAGAATATCCAAAAAACATTGTTGTATTAAGCGAATCATTTCGTGACGATTTACAATTAAAATATCCTTTCTTAAAGAAAAAAACATTTGCTGTTTATCCTAATGTTCCCGATTTAGAAGCATTCAGAAATTACAAAATCGATCCCTTAATCTATCCCAAAAATTCAGCTTTTCTTCTCTTCTATTTTGGTGTCATCTCTCAACGACGAGGCGTTTTTACGGTCATTGATGCTCTTGAAAAGTTAATTAAGGAAATTCTATCGATAAAATTACTTTTAATTGGCCCGGTGGACAAAGCCGAAAAAGATAAATTTTTAAAAACGATAAATACACCAAAATTAAAAAAGCATATTACCTGGTTTTCGTGGAAAGATATTAGTTTACTCTCTTCATATATTCATTGCAGTAATGTGTGTTTATCACCTATTGTAAAAAATGACCAACACGAATCGGGTGTGGCTAACAAAGTGTTCCAGTACATGCTTTTTGAGCGGCCGATCATTGTATCCGATTGTAAGCCACAAGCTAAAATTGTTACTGAGGAGCAATGTGGATTGATTTTTAAAAGTGAAGATGCTGAGGATTTAGCCCAAAAGGTCATTACACTCTATCAAAACAAAGAGATAAGAATAAAAATGGGAGAAAATGGGAAAAAAGCGGTTGAGATGAAATACAACACCCAAAATTATGGAAAGAATTTAGTTAATTTGTATGCGTAAGAAGAATATAATGAGATTAAAAAAAACGGGGACAAAATTCTTTTTTTATATTTTGAGGAGATTATTTAAATACTTATCTCCATTTATTCGATTATTTGAAATTAAGCCAATAAGAAAATATGCTTCTAGACAACCTGAATTCCCTATTGTATTTATCATAGGAGCTCCAAGAAGTGGCTCTACCATTCTATATCAATTAATTACAAATTTTTTTGATGTTAGTTATATAAATAATTTAATTCATTTATCGAGAGAAAATTTATTTTTTGGTTTTTGGTTTAGCAATTTATTATATAAAAACAAAAAGCATAACAATTTTCAATCCAATTATGGCAATACTAATAAATTTGGACTAAACGCTCCAAGTGAAGGTGGACCAATTTGGTATAAATGGTTTTCTAAAGAGGAAATTTATTTTGAAAAAGATTCATTATCGGACAAAAAAGTAAAGCAGATAAGAAAACATTTTTATGCTATCATCAATAAGCAGCAAAAACCTTTAATTATTAAAAATTTAATGTTTTGCCAAAGGTTACAGGTATTAAAACAAATTTTCCCTGAAGCTAAAATTATTATTATTAAAAGAGACCCATTATATTTAGCACAATCATTATACATTGGCAGAACCAAAACCAATAAAAATCAATTGAACGAATGGTGGTCAATAAAACCCAAAAATTATTATTCTCTTAAAAATCTAAATGTATTTAGCCAAATTGCCGGACAAGTATATTATATTGAGAAACAAATCAGTGATGACATTAAATTGTTTCCACAAGAAAATATTTTTAAAATTAATTATGAAGATTTAAATCAACTTACAGAAAAAGATTTATTGAATATTTCATATTTTTTAGAGATTGGAAAACCTTTATCAAAATTATCTGATTTTTTAGAAAGCATAACAAAAGATAATAAAATACAATTAGACAACAATACTTTCAATAAATTACAAGAAGAAATTGACAAATATAATTGGAATAAAATCTAGTTTAAGATGAGTAATTTATGCGTTCGGGAACTAAAAAAGGATGAATTTGTTTTATGGGATAATTTTGTTGATTCATCAACAAACGGACACATCTTTAATAAAACATCATGGACAGAGTCTTATATACTTACTGACCAAAATACAAAATCACTTATTGTAGGCTGCTTTAAAGATAAGGAATTAATTGCTGGTGCTAATTTATGTTATACAACAAAATGGAAGACTTTTAATCTAACGGTACATCTACCATCTACTCCTTACAATCATATAATAATAAAAGAAAGAGAAACCAAGTATGTCTCCAAAAACACCAATCTAAATATTCAAGTTACACAAGCAATAGTGCATTTTCTTGAAAAAAAATTTTCATATATCAATTTAACTTATCCACAAGAAGTAAAAGATATTAGAGGACTCATTTTTAACAAATTTACATCCTCTGTTTTATACACATATACTACCAAATTAAATAATTTAGATTCTATTTACGATATCTTCGACTATTCTATCAAAAAAAGAATAAAACGTGGAGAAACATTAAAATATGAATTAGTTGTCGGAGATTCAGATCAGGAAATTAAAGAATTTCTAAAGCTTGAAGATTTAACTTATAAAAGACAAGGAGAAAACAAAAAGACAAGCAATACTCAAACCTTTAACTTTTTAAATAAAATTAGAGGAAAAATTAAGTTTCTTGTATATCTAATCAAATACGAACAAAAGCCAGTTGCAGGAAGAGTTGAGTTATTTGATGGAAAAACTGTTTACGACTGGAAAGCCGGAGCAAATCCGGAATATTTTGACACAGGATTAAACCAAATAATTATTTGGGAAATAATTAAAGATGTAAAAAACAAAGGAATGGAATATTTCAATTTTGGGGGGGCAAATACAGAATCTATTGCAAGCTATAAGTCAAAATTTAACTTCCAGTTAACACCCTATTATTCTGCAACTAAAATTGTAGGCTTCATTCCCAAGTTGTTATTTAAAATTAAAGAAATTATAAATGATTAAAAAAACTATTTTTAATAGTGTATATCTTTTTCTGAAACTTTTTGGAGGCAAAAATTTTTCTAATAAATCTTTTCATCCTTTTGTGCTTCTTAAATTTTTCTATTGGCAAAAAATATTAAGAATTAATGGGAACGTTCCCTGGCCAGTTCATTTTACCAGTCAGGTTAGAACTCCTAAAAAAATAGTTAAAGGAACCAGAAATCCGGGTATGGCTTTGGGATGCTATATTGATGGAAGAAACGGAATTATCATTGAAGAAAATGTATGGATTGGACCTAAGGTTTCATTAATTTCAATGAATCATTGTCTTGATAATTTCCAAAAATATGAAAAGACCAATCCTATAAAAATTGGCAAAAACTCATGGATTGGAGCCAACACCACTATACTGCCTGGAGTAGAACTTGGAGAACATGTAATTGTTGCTGCCGGGGCAATTGTTACTAAGTCATTTAAAGAAAAGAATATTGTTTTAGGGGGTAATCCTGCAAAAATAATTAAAGAGATATCTGATTATAAACCAATTTAATGAACACTGTCTTAAATAAAGCTAAAATAGAGTACATCCTGAAACATTTGAGTCATGGCATTGAGTTAAATGATATAAAGAAACTCTTTATTTTTACTACCTCTAAAGAACTATCTTCTGATTTAAAAAATAAAATCGTTTTCACACTATCTGCACAAAACTTAAATTCCGAAAATATTTTATGGGTTAAAGATATTCCGATTCTGTTCCCTATGAACAACAATCAGGATTTATATTCCATTGATCAAAACAACAATCTAATCTTTCATCACGACCTGCTTAAATCAGCCTTTTACCTGCTTTCGGGATACCAGGAATTAAATCCGGAATATAAAGACCGGTTTGGCCGTTTCCCTTATGAGTTATCTATTCAAAAGAAACTGGGTATTATAAAAAAACCGGTGGTCAATTACTATTTTGACTTTATAATTAAAGGATTAGAAGAATTCTGCAAAATTCATAACCTGGAATTAAAAAGAAAAAAGCCTTTCAGCCCTTTTGCATTCTTTTTATCGCATGATGTGGATAAAATTGACACTTATAACATCTATGATGTTATTTATTATATGAAAGTATTGTTTGGGTTGGCTAAAAAAGAGATTCCCTTTTCGAGGAAAATACAAAAAGTTGCTGAATACCTGTTCCATTATCTTTTTACCCGAAAAAACCCAAACTGGGATTTCGATTTTTTACGGAACCTTGAAAAAAAATTTGATTTTACTTCTACCTTTTATTTTTTACCAAAGGACCTTAAACACCAGGACGCTTATTATTCATTTCACGAAAAAAGAGTACATGACCTTTTTAATCAATTAAAGGCAGAAAATTGTGAGATTGGAATACATGGGACCAACCGTTCGGCTACCCGGCTGAAGTTTTTACAATCCAATATCGCTGAATTAGAGAAGGCTTCAGGGGTTACTGTTTCAGGCATAAGACAACATCGGCTTATTTTTGATATGAGTATCACCCCCTACATCCATGAGGAGGCTGGTTTGGCCTATGATACTTCGTTAGCATTTGCAGAGCATGAAGGTTTTAGAAATTCATACTGTTTCCCTTTTAAACTCTACAATTTTAAGGAAGACCGTCCGTTTAAAACCTGGGAAATACCACTTAATGTTATGGATGCAACCTTATTTGAATACAGAAATCTAGGTATGGATGATGCTTTTGAATCTGTCAGGGAGATTTTAAAGGAAGTGATAAAATTTAATGGTGTCTTTTCCTTGCTTTGGCATAATGGTTTTTTTGATGAAATATTAAATCCGGGAATAAAAAATTTTTATATTTCACTATTAAAAATTATTAATTCAAAAAATGGAGCTTCTATTTTTGGTAAAAACATAATTTAAATATGTATAGGAAACAATTTTTACTCACTAAAAAGGGAACTTTCAAATTAAATTGGGATAAAAAGAAAATATATAATTTTAATTTATTTTATCATCCTGAACTAGAATACACATCCTCATCATATAAACAAATAGAAATAAGCCTATTGGGTTCTATTTTTGATTGGAATAATCCTCAATTTTCAAACAAACAAATAATTGACAAATTAGTTTGTTTGAATACATTAGAAGAATTGTTCTCAAATATTTCTAGATATTGCGGTGAATTTATTTTAATTTACAGAAAAAATGATGAAATTATTATTTTTAATGACACAAGTGCACAATCTGAAATATACTATGATATAAATTTCACTTGTTTTGGTTCACAACCAAAACTTTTATCAGAGATAATTGAACCACTTCCACATAATGATCCAATAGCAAAAAATTTTTATTTATTGGTGATACTACACATACAAAAAACATAAAACACTTAAAACCAAACCACTATATAAATATTAATAAAAAAAATGTGATTCGCTTTTATCCTGTTAGTATAATACAAGAACTTCCGTTAGATGAAGTAGCAAAAAGAGCATCCCTAATGATTAAAGATTATATTGATGCTATTTCATTAAGGCACAAAACAGCAATTGCAGTAACAGGAGGATATGACAGCAGAATATTATTTTTAGCCAGCTTAGATACTGATTCAAAATATTATGTGTTAAAAAAGAAAAATATGTCAGGCAACCATTATGACATCTCAATTCCAAAACAATTAACTTCAATTTATAAAAAAGAATTTCATGTAATAACAATCAAGAAAAAAGAAAAAAATGAATTTAGTCAGGAATATACAAAAAGTATTGATTTTCCACGTTATTTAAATCTTACAGGGAATATATTTAAAAATCATGTATATTTAAGTGGAAAAATTAGTGAGGTTGCCCGAAATTATTTCGGATACAAAAAAAATATCACACCCAAAGATTTATCTATCCTTAATGGCTATTCAATTCACACTTTCCCTATAAAACAATATAGTGAATATTTATCCAAAAACAACACTATATTCAAAAAACTAAATTATAATTTATTAGATATGTTTTATTGGGAAGAAAAAATGGGTAACTGGGCTGCTAAATCAAAAACTGAATCTGAATCACTAAAACGAACAGTTATTGCTCCTTTTAATTCTAGAGATTTGTTAACTTTATTATTAAGTGTAAATAGAAAATTTAGAGATTCTCATAACAATATTCTTTATAATAAAATTATTTATTACTTATCGGATAATAACAAAAAAGTGCTTAAATTGAAAATTAATCCCTGTCCTAAACAAAAGATAATTAAACTTTTAAAAAAAATTAAGGTTTATAATTTATACAGTAATATAAATTTAACCCTTAAGAAATATAATCATTTTGACAATTTAATTCAAAATCAATCTCCATAAACTTCTCTAAAAACCATAAAACATTAAGGGAGTTACTATTCTTATATTTTATCGGCTTAAAATTCATGCATTTCAACATTTGAGAATCTCTTTGTTTTGTATTATTTACATCTCGGTATTTTTTAAGAAACGTGGTTAAGAAAATATTTTCTGATAATCTTAAAAAAAGTTTAAGTAACCATTTTTTTAAATTATTCTCAAATTTTATATCCAAAGATTTAAAATAATATTTAAATAAAACATATTCATAAAGTTTCTTTCTATACCTTAACTCAAAAGGAAGTTCCTTAAAAAAATCTACTAAATCTTTATCCCATAATGGTAATAAAAAATCATACCCAAAAAAGTCATAATTTCGGCAGGCATTTACTATAAACTTACTCTGTCTTTCCTGCCAGTTCCATTGTTCTAACATATTAAAAAAAGGTTGTTCATTAAATGGGAAAGAAATAATTTTTTTGGCTACTTCCTGGGACTCTGATGTTTTATTTAATTGATAATGCTTTTCAACAATAGCTTTGAGCAAATCAGGGTTATTATCTATTAGTTTATATCGCTCTTTTAAATGACTTCCTGCGATAAAATCTCCTGCGTGACCTGGAATAAATACTGAGTTTAAAGGCAATATTTTTCTTTCTTTCAAGTGCTTAACAACAAAATATTCTTGAATACTAAAAATAGATAAATAATTACAAGCATATTCAGTATATTCATAAAATTCTTTAGAACTACAAAAATTATCATATATTTCATCATCATAAGGTATAAAATACCAGGGATATCCTAGTTTTTTTGCAATCTTTTTGGATCGTCTTACTTCAAAACTGTTATATTTTCCATAAGTAAAACAAATAACGTTCTCATATCTTTTTTTCTTTAATAAAGATACTATAAGACGAGAATCTAGCCCTCCACTTAAAGGGATCACTGCTGTTCTACCATTTAATTGTTTTAATAACTTTTCTCCTAAGTCATCTAAAACATTTTTTAACCTATCACTATTCTCTTTAAATGAAATATCAAATTTTTCCTTCATTTGAGGGAAAATATAATATCTTATAGAATTAACTTTATTCTGATTAATTGAAACAATTTCTCCGGACTGGACTTGATATACATTTTGAAATAAAGAATTATTTTTAGTAACTAGTCCAGAAGCTAAAAATTCCTTACAACTCGAATCATCCTTTTTTAAATTATACTTTTTACGAAGCCAACTAACATTATCTGTTATAATCCAATTCTTGTTATTATGATAATAAACTATAGGAAAAGTTCTTGTTATATCTGATATTAAAAAACATTCCTTTTTAGATTTAATAATGATTGTAAAAAGACCATTCAATAATCTTACTTTCTTTATTATATCATCCTTATCCGCTAGATCCTCTAGCATATTAATTAACTCCTTTGCTCCCAATAATTGTTCTTTAAAAATAGCAAAACCCTTTACCCAAATAGTTTTTTCTTCATTTTTCGCCCATGAATAGCCGGTTTGATTTATAACAGAAACTTCAATCATGTTTTATAATTTTATTAACAAAATAATTATAAATATCGACCCAATAAATAAAAAGAGCTTAATAATTCGATTATATTGAATTCGTGCTTGACGCAGAATATAAATGGCAAAAATCATCCATGCCAATGTACTCACGATAGAAAACAAGAGAATTGTATAATATGCATCCGAAAACAATAAACAGCCGATAAATAGAGAAAGTCCTCTAACGATTATTAAAATTACATTAAATAAAAAACCTTTATCTTGTTTTTCTAATACAAAAAAGATACGTGATAAAGGAGATGTTGAAAACACCATTAATATCCATGGACTCAAAACTTCTGCATACTGTCCTGCAATATACCATTCATTTCCAAAAATTAATGCAAAAATTTCTCCTCCAAATAAAGTTAATGTACCTATGGGGATTAAACCTATTAAAAGCATATTTCGAAAAACACTGAAAGTTGTCTCTGAAAGAGCCTTTAGGTCATTTCTCAACTCGGAAATCTTTTGAAAAAAAACATCACCTACAGATTGTCCTATAACATACACGGGAAGATTTAATACTCTATGTCCTAAACCATATAAACCTATAACTTCTTGAGAATAAAATGCAGACAAAACAAATATTGGAATATGAACTGAAAGTAAATTTAAAAGTGCAGAGGGCATTGAATAAAGAGGAAACTTTACATATCTTTTTGCCAGATATTTTATTTTAGTCCAGGAAATTAAGTGCAAACTTTTTCTTATCGTTTTTCCAATTTTGAAAAAAATAAAATTAAAAGCCACAAAGATTCCTACTATAGAGGATCCTACTAATCCAAATTCTCCAAATGACAAAAACCCTGAAGTAACTTGTCCTCCTGAAGTAGATGAATAATGAATTATTCGAGACCTTGCAATTAATTTATATTTTTTTTGTCTATTACTATAATGTACTGCTGAAAGATATAAAGCCCTAAAAAAAACAGCTAAGGGTATCCAATATAACCAATATCCTATTGATTCTACTTTAAAAATTTTAGAGATAGAGGTATTAAAAAAAAAAATAACAACTTCTAATAGAATAGAAAAAACGATAATATTTAGTATTGCCAAACTTAACATATTTATAGCTCCCTTATCTTTTTTGGGGAGCATTATTCCTTTGTCGTAGCTTAACGGTGCAATTACAGCTGTAATTGCCAAAATACTATTAAATAAACTTAAAACACCAAATTCTTCAACAGAAAACAATCTGGTTAAAAAAGGAGAAGCAATTATTGGAACAGCCTGAGCAATAGCAGTTCCACTGACTAAGGTTAAAATATTTTTATAAAATTCCGAAGCACGGATTTTTTTAAACATACATTGCTTTTATTGAGTTACAAGGCATGAATAACCTCAGCCAGCGACCGGGTTAACTCCCTTCGTTCAAACTGCTTAATATCTACTGATTCGACAGAATCAGTATTGGCCTGATAACGCTTAAATAAATGAATAACAGCTGATTTTATCTGTTCAGCATCTTCATATTCGCACACTTCTCCTACCCTCATCTCCCGAATTAGACGGGCAGTATCACCCTGTGTATTCCCCAACATTAATACCGGCCTTCCGGAGGCCAGGTATTCAAATACTTTTCCGGGAATCATCCCGGAGGAGCCGGGAAAGCGACTAATCAATAACAGAAGTACTCTCGATCGCATCATCTGCTTAGGAATATCACTATGTTGAACATAAGAAATACGCTCGGTAAACTCTTCCAACCCATGCGCTTTCATCTCTTCAATCACCGAAAAATCTACTTTACCAATCAGCTTAATCTTTAATTTTGATTGTAAATCAGGATTTTCATGCAACAATTCCTGTAAAACCATCCACAGGTTATGCGGATTCCTTTCCTTATGAATCGTTCCGATATGCACGATACTAAATTCATCATCCACCTGGTTGGGGGTATTTTTAAAGTCCGAAGCATCGTAACCATTGGTAATAATTTTTACATTTTTACCTCCGAGTTGCTCCAGGTCTTTGGCCCATGACTGGCTTACAGTCAAAACGGTATCAGCAGACCGGATAACTAGTTGTTCTAATTTTCGGTGTTTCTTATCTGCTCTCTTGCCTATATTCAGCAAATGATAGTAATCTACCTTGGTCCACGGATCCCGAAAATCGGCAATCCATTGAATATTTAATTCCTTTTTTAATTGTAATGCTATTAAATGCATGCTATGAGGCGGACCTGTTGATATAATCGTGTCTATTTGATTTTCAGCAATATATTTCTTAAGGAATTTTGCCGATGGACGGACCCAGAATTTCCGGGCATCGGGAATAAACAGGTTTCCTCGTATCCAAACTGCAATGGATTCTAAAAAACCCGTTTTTTTATTTTCCTGAATAAACCCTGCATTCACCTTCTGTTTTTGACTTTTTCCCGTAAAAACTTTATAAAAAGAATAGGGTTCAAAAATTTTGCGTTTAATGACTTGTATGTCAGATGGGATATCCTCTAATAAAGAGTTGTCTTCAACGGGACTTTCAGGATTTGAGGGAGTATAAATAACGGACTCAACACCAAATTCGGGCAGATACTTCGCAAATTTAAGCCATCGCTGCACCCCCGCACCACCACTCGGGGGCCAGTAGTACGTTATGATTAAGACTCTAGTTTTAATTTCTTTATTCAAACCTTATTATATAAATCTATAACTTTCAAAAACTTAATTATTGATAAATAAAGTTAAAGTTACCATTTTCTTTGTGTTTCTTAGTGCTGTCCTTTGTGTTGCTTTGTGGTAAAAAATATAACCACAAAGATTCGCTAAGTATTTCACAAAGGGACACTAAGGGATTGACTATAAAATGCTAAATAAAAGCAATTAACCATTAAAAAATCTCCCTCAACAATTTTTTCATACTTACTTTTTCGTCCACAATCCTGGCCAGTTCATCAATCTGAACCCGTTCCTGCTCCATGCTGTCCCGATCACGAATGGTTACGGTATTATCATCCAGGGTTTGATGATCAATGGTAATACAATAAGGTGTCCCAATGGCATCCTGACGTCGGTATCTTTTGCCAATCGAATCCTTTTCATCATACTGGCACATAAAATCGATCTTTAACTCATCCATAATCTCCCGAGCTTTTTCGGGTAATCCGTCTTTTTTAACCAGTGGCAACACAGCCAGCTTTATGGGCGCTAAAGCTGGTGGAATTTTTAAAACGACTCGGGTATCAATATCTCCATTCTCCTTTTTAATTTCTTCTTCGCAATAGGCAGCAGTTAATATGGATAAAAATGTTCTGTCCAGTCCAATGGAAGTTTCCACCACATAAGGAACAAAGCTTTTGCCCGATTCGGGATCATAATATTGCATTTTTTTGCCTGAAAACTCCTGGTGTTTCGATAAATCAAAATCGGTTCTGGAATGAATCCCTTCCAGCTCTTTAAAACCAAAAGGAAATTCAAACTCAATATCATAGGCAGCATTGGCGTAATGGGCCAGCTTGTCGTGCTCGTGCAATCGGTATTTCTCCTTGGGCATTCCCATGGCTTCGTGCCATTTTATACGGAGATTTTTCCAGTACTCGAACCACTCTTTTTCGGTGCCTGGTTTTACAAAATATTGCATTTCCATCTGCTCAAACTCACGCATACGGAAAATAAACTGACGAGCCACAATCTCGTTCCTGAAAGCTTTACCAATTTGTGCAATTCCAAAAGGAAGCTTCATGCGTCCGGTCTTTTGTACATTCAGGTAGTTCACAAAAATACCCTGTGCCGTTTCAGGACGTAAATAAATTTTATTAGCTCCTTCAGCCAATGATCCCAGCTGCGTTTCAAACATCAGGTTAAACTGACGAACATCGGTCCAGTTTTTGGAACCCGATACCGGGTCGGCAATCTCATAATCTACAATAATTTGTTTTATCTCATTTAAATCATCATTTTCCAACGCTTTTACCAACCGCCCATTAACCTCATCAATTTTTTTCCGGTTTCTGAGGACATTGGGATTGGTTTCTAAAAACTGTTTTTCGTCAAAATCATCACCAAACTTCTTTCTTCCCTTGGTTACTTCCTTATCTATTTTTTGCTGGTATTTACTAATGTAATCTTCAATCAATTCATCGGCCCGGTACCTTTTTTTCGAATCTTTATTGTCGATTAGCGGGTCGTTAAAAGCAGCAAGGTGCCCGGATGCTTTCCATGTTTCGGGGTGCATAAATATAGCCGCATCAATACCCACAATATTTTCATTCATTTTAACCATCGAATCCCACCAGTATTGCTTAATATTGTTCTTCAGCTCCGAACCATACTGTCCATAATCATAAACGGCACTAAGGCCATCGTATATTTCGCTTGACGGAAAAATATATCCATACTCTTTTGCATGGGCGATCAGTTTCTTAAATAAATCGTCTTGAGCCATATTGTTGTTTTATTAATGATTTCATCTGTTTAAAATTTTTAGTTTTCTAAAAATAAAGAAACTAAACCTGCCTGCCGCAGGCGGGAATTTCTTCACATTCAGGCTTGCCTGCCGTAAGGCATCTCAGCCTGCAGGCAGGAACTCACATGAATTTATTTTAATCATAATCGTGTATGTATTCTTTGATTAAAAAAATTCATGTTCGTTTCATAATAATCTGGACAAAAATAGTCGAAAATGTTTTGATATCATAACATTCGATTACAACATTTTTTCCATCATTCTCTGTGGCGTTGGAGGAGGCTTGGAGGATTAATGACTATAAAGAGTGTAATTTAACCAAAGATTTTGTATGTTAGGACAAATTTAATAGTATTGTTATCTTTGCTTTGTTTTTAAGAATTTGTACAAATATGGTTAGAAAAACCGATTTTTTAGTTATAGGTGCGGGTATCGCCGGATTAAGCTATGCACTAAAAGTAGCCGAACATGGGAAAGTTATTTTAATCAGTAAAGCTGATTTAAAGGAAGCCAATACCAAATATGCCCAGGGAGGAATTGCCGCAGTAACCTATCAGCCTGATAATTACGACAAACACATTAAAGATACCTTGATTGCAGGTGACGGATTATGCAATAAAAAAGTGGTAGAAATGGTTGTCCGTGAAGCACCTGCACAAATTAAACAATTAATCGACTGGGGTGTAAAGTTTGATCAAAATGAGCAAGGTAAATATGATTTAGGCCGTGAAGGTGGCCATTCCGAATATAGGGTATTACACCACAAAGACAACACCGGCGAAGAAATCCAAAATTCACTGGTAAGACAAGTCAAAGCCCATCCCAACATTAAAATATTAGAATACCATTTTGCGGTTGATATTATTACACAGCATCATTTAGGGAAATTAGTTAAACGAAGCCATAATGATACCGAATGTTACGGATCTTATGTACTGGATTTAAAAACCGATCAGGTGCATACCTTTTTATCCAAAACCGCCTTAATTGCTACTGGCGGAACAGGAAATTTATATGCAACAACAACCAATCCTAATATTGCTACCGGGGATGGAATTGCCATGATTTATCGGGCAAAAGGAATTATTGAGAATATGGAATTTATCCAGTTCCACCCAACGTCTTTATATAATCCTGGTGAGAGACCTTCGTTTTTAATTACTGAAGCGTTGCGAGGATTTGGGGCAATTTTAAAAACTACCGATGGAAAAGAATTTATGTCCAAATACGACCCACGAGGATGTCTCGCACCCAGGGATATTGTTGCACGTGCCATTGACCATGAAATGAAAATTCGAGGTGATGATTTTGTATATTTAGATTGTTCACATCTGAATGAAGAAAAGTTGAAAGAACATTTTCCCAACATTTATCAAAAATGTTTATCGTTAAATATCGATATTACCAAAGACCCAATACCTGTAGTCCCTGCAGCTCATTATATGTGTGGGGGGATTAAAGTAGATATGAATGGAAAAAGCTCTATTAACCGTCTCTATGCTGCCGGCGAAGTATCATCAACCGGATTACACGGAGCCAACAGACTGGCCAGTAACTCACTGTCAGAAGCAGTGGTGTATGCCGAAAGGGCTGCTAATGATTCAATACAAGTAGCACAGAAGATATCCATCCAGGAAAATATTCCGGAATGGAATGCCCACGGAACAACCTATCCGGAGGAGATAGTCATGATTACACAAAACTATAAAGAAGTTCAACAGATTATGAGTAATTATGTTGGAATTGTGCGTTCTAACCTACGTTTGGAAAGAGCATTACGCCGACTGGAAATTATTTTTAAAGAAACCGAAGAGTTGTATGAAAAATCGGTACTTTCCCAAAAACTCTGCGAACTAAGAAATCTAATTAATGTGGGTTATCTAATTATAAAAATGGCTAAAAGCCTTCACGAAAGCCGTGGATTACATTATACTATAGACTATCCGAAAAAAGGTTCGATAAGCGAATTTTAAGTTATAAATATTGACACATCATACACAAAATACATAAAAATTAGTATTTTTGCTGCCTGCAATTTAAAAAGCAAGATAAGGTAAATCTATGCCAAACAATGCCCAAAAAATACTAAGCCCCATTTTATTTCCCCTTAGTTTAGTCTATGGATTAATTATTTATATCCGAAATCGATTTTATGATTATGGCATTTTAAAATCTACATCGTTTAATATACCCATTATTTCTATCGGCAATATTACCGTTGGTGGAACAGGAAAAACCCCGCATGTTGAATATCTGGCTGATTTATTAAAATCAGAATTTAAAGTGGCTACCTTAAGCCGCGGATATAAAAGAAAAACTAAAGGATTTATCCTTGCCGATAGTCAATCAACAGCTAAAGAAATTGGGGATGAACCAAGACAAATAAAACAAAAGTTTTCTGACATTGAAGTGGCTGTTGACAGTAAAAGGGTTCGTGGGATACAGAAACTGATGGATAAGAAAAAAGATTTGGATGTTATCTTATTAGATGATGCTTTTCAGCACAGGCAGGTACAAACCAACCTATCCATTTTACTTGTTGATTATGCCCGTCCTATTGACAAAGATTTCATGCTTCCCTTAGGAAACCTTCGCGAACAAGCATTTGAGAAAAAACGTGCAAGCATAGTAATTATTACCAAAGCTCCAAAAGATATCAAACCTATCGAACGCAGAGTCTTGTTCAACGAATTACATCCTTATCCTTTTCAGGATGTATATTTTACTACTTTTGATTACGGCGATTTAACCCCAATTTTTAATGATGCTGATGTTTCAAAAACTTATGATAAAAAACCGGCAGTACTAATGGTAACAGGGATTGCCAATCCTTTCCCTTTAGAACAACACATCAAAGAAAACATTTCTGATAAAATAGATAGAATAAAATTCCCCGATCATCACCATTTCAAAAAATCAGACATCCGAAAAATTGAGCAGAAATATAATTCCATCAAATCATCTAACAAAATAATTATTACCTCGGAAAAAGATGCTATGCGTTTAGATAAATTTACTAATATTGCAGATCATCTCAAAAGATCTTTTTTTTATATTCCTATTGATGTTCGATTTTTAAATAACAAAACAGATAATTTCAATCAGCAAATAATAGATTATGTTAGAAATAATAAAAAGCACAGCTTCCTTTATCCAAAATAAAATCAACTTTAAACCCGAAATAGGAATTATTTTGGGAACAGGATTAGGAGGGTTAACCAAAGAAATTGAAATTGAGCAAACCCTGGATTACGAGAATATACCAAACTTCCCCGTTTCAACCGTTGAGGGGCATCATGGCCGATTGATTTTAGGAAAACTTGGTGGCAAAAACATCATTGCCATGCAAGGAAGATTTCATTATTACGAAGGTTATTCCATGCAGGAAGTAACCTTCCCTGTACGAGTAATGAAAATACTGGGCATCAAAACATTATTAGTCTCCAATGCAAGCGGCGGGGTTAATCCCGATTATGAAATTGGTGATTTAATGATTTTAGACGATCACATTAACTTATTACCCAATCCACTTATTGGTAAAAATTTAAACGAGCTAGGCTCTCGATTTCCTGACATGAGCGAACCTTATGACCATATTTTAATTGAGAAGGCTAAACGCATTGCAAAGAAAAATAGCCTGAAAGTCCAGATCGGATGTTATGTTGCTACTTCAGGGCCTACATTCGAAACCCCTAAGGAATATCAATACTTTAGAATTATTGGTGGTGATACGGTAGGAATGTCAACTGTTCCTGAAGTTATTATTGCCCGCCATATGGGAATTCCTTGTTTTGCCATTTCTATTATTACCGATTTAGGTGTTCCCGGAAAGATTGTGCAGGTAACTCACGAAGAAGTTCAAAAGGTAGCTGCCAAAGCAGAAACTAAAATGACACTCATCATGAAAGAGCTTATTGCTCAAATTTAAAATTTTGCCGGAATTCTCCGGCTTTTTTATTTATGGAGAAACAAAACAAAACATTTCAACTAAAAAATGTAATCAGTGTGTCGTTTGCGCATTTTATGCACGATGTGTACTCTTCATTTCTTGCGCCGGTTGTTCCTCTCTTAAAAGAAAAACTAAAGATTAACAACACACTGGTTAGTTTACTTTTTGTTGCTCAACAAATACCTTCATTATTTAACCCTTTTATCGGGATTATTGCCGAAAATATAAGAATCAGGTACATGGTCATTCTGGCTCCCGCCATTACAACAATAATTATGAGCCTGATTGGGCTGGCTCCGCATTATATTATATTAATAATCATGCTGTTTGTTATGGGCATTAGCAATGCCATGTTTCATGTTCCCTCCCCGGTTTTAATAAAAAAAATTGCCGGAAACCGTGTGGGTAAAGGAATGAGCTTTTACATGCTTGGTGGCGAGGCTGCAAGAACAGTAGGCCCGTTAGTAATTGTTGCTGCTGTAAATTACTGGACACTTGAAGGAACTTACCGGTTAATTCCCTTTGGACTTTTTGCTTCTATCCTTCTTTATTTCAGGCTCAGAAATGTCAATGTATCGGAAAGTATTGACCGGTCTCGTCCCATGAAAGGAATAAAAGCTACCTTTAAAGAGCATCTGCCGTTCTTCTTACTCATTGCCGGAGTAATGTTTTTTCGTGGTTTTATGAAAACCTCGTTAACCAATTTTTTACCTACCTATTTAGATGAAAAGGGAGGAAGTTTATGGCTGGGGGGTATTTCACTTTCGGTTTTTGAATTTGCAGGTGCTGCAGGGGCTTATCTTTCAGGTACCTTTTCGGATAAAATCGGCCGATTAAAAATGTTAACTATCATTATTCTTGTTTCACCATTTCTTATGCTGGCATTTGTATATGCCGAGGGTGGAATGATATTTCCTGTGTTATTACTCCTGGGATTTTTTCTTATTTCTTCTACGCCGGTTATATTAGCACTGGTAATGGATATTGACTCTGAACATCAGGCATTCCTAAGCGGAATTTTTATGTTTATCTCTTTTGTTTCTACTTCGGTTACTGCTTTCTTTATTGGTGTTTTAAGTGATTTTATCGGATTGGTTGACACTTACAAAGTAGCTTCATTACTTGCTTTTTTAGCAATCCCTTTTGTTTTGATCTTAAGAAAACGATTTAAATAAGAAAATGTTACCTTTGATAAAAAACAGGGAATAATACATGCAATCTTTTTTCGGAAAAATCAATTTAAGCGGCAACAAAGTGCTAAATGAAGATATAAGTAAGGCACTTCATGAGCTTACCTTAGAAAAAGAACGAAAAAAATCCATCCATTGCCACGATAATTTCGGGTTTGGAGCCGTTCAGTTTTTCGAAAAAAAAAACACTAAATCTGAACATTCCGTTATTTATAATCATCCTTTTTTTATTGTTGGCGATTGTAGAATCGATAACAGGGAAACATTATTAGAACAAATCAATATTGAAGATAAAAATATTCCGGAACATGAACTAATCCTTCGTTGCTTTCAAAAATGGGATAAAGATTGTCCCAAATTTTTAACCGGCGATTTTTCTTTTGCTATCTTGGATATCGAAAAAAAAGAGCTTTTTTGTGCCAGGGATCATTTTGGCGTTAAACCCTTCAATTATTATGTTGAAAAAGAGCAATTTATTTTTTCGACCGAAATACGAGGAATTCTAAGTCAGAAAAATCTACTGCTCACCATCGACCAGCAATTCATTGCTGACACTATATCTATTATAAAATCTGAACATTATAGGTCTACGTTTAATGAAATTAAAAAACTTCCCCCGGCACACTTTCTACACTTAAAAAATGAAAAATTAACCATTTCGCCTTATTGGAAACTAAAACCGGCAAAAAACAACTTTAAAAATGATTCGGAATATTTAGCGCATTTCAAAAAAAGTCTTTTCCAGGCTGTTAAGCGAAGAATGCAAGATCCAGTGAATTATGGAACCGAATTAAGTGGAGGAATTGATTCGTCGAGTATTACATCCATAGCAGCACAACATGTTTCTTTAAAAACTTATTCGCATGTAATGCCTGAGGCCCAGATTGGCAAAATACATCCTTTTAAAGATGAAAAAAAATACATCCATTTGCTTACCGATTTTAGTAATTTAAAGGATCGACTTTTCGTTACTTCTGAAAACTCAGGCATAACCGATGCTTTAAAAAACAGCCTTTCGTTAAACAGATGCATTGTTCAGCAAAATTTTAGTGTTTTCTCCGACCAGCTTTATCAAACAGCCGGAGAACAAAATACGCAGGTATTATTATCGGGATTTGGTGGAGATGAAGTAGTTACCTCAAAATCAGGAAGCTATTTAAAAGAAATAATAAATGACCAAAGATTAAAAAAAGACCTTAAAAAACAAGGTTATCATCCGGTTAAAATTTTTTGGACAAAACAAAAACTACGGTTAAAAAATGCTTTTCCAGGGCTTATCGAAATAATTCTTCTATTACTAAAAGGCAAAAAATGGTGGGCTTCAAAATATAAAAATTTAGCGGTCAATAAATCCTTCAGGGATAAACTAAACATTAAAAAACGCTATTTTAATTATTACAATAATATTAAAAGAGATAATCTGATTGACCAATCGATAGAAAGAATTACACACCCCCATGTTGCCCAGCGCTTAGAATACAGTTCGCTGGCAGCAAAACAATACGGGGTGGAATACAGGTATCCTTTACTCGATAAAGATTTAATCGAATTTTATCTTTCCATGCCTCCACATTTAAAAGCACAAAATGGTATTTTACGATATGCTATCCGCCAGGCAATGGAAGGTTACTTACCCGACGAAATAAGGTGGAGAAACGATAAAAGTGGAGCAACCATACCTACCGTTTTTCTGCGTACATTGAAAGATAAAGATAAAATTATTGAAATCATTGAGCGGGCAAAATCAAATCCTAAAATCACCCGATATATTGATATGCAAAAATATGAAAAATGGAGTAACGCTTTCTTTAATCGTTCACAAAATGATAAATTTATCAATCCGGGTGCCTTTTTTAATTATCTTAAATTGATTTTATTTATTAAAGATAATCCATCATCTTTTAAATGAAAAACCAATTGCAACATATTATCTCAGAATTTTCAAATGAATTACAATTATTGATTCTGCTTTCACAACATGATTTAAACAAGGCAGAAATTGAAAAAATAGAAACACTTGAAAAATTAGTTGATTGGAAACTATTTCTTGAGTTAGCCCAGAAGCACCGACTAATATCACACATTGTAAAACAAACCAAACAATTTCCAAACATTTTAAAATCGGAAATAAAAAAGCAATTAAATGAGGTACAACTGGGGCTTTCAAGAAAAGCATTGCTGTACAGCCAATATGTACTTAAAATTCACGACGGCTTAAACCAGAAAAACATCCTACACACTTTTTTTAAAGGACCATTATTGTCCTTAGAATTATATAAAGATATCGGTTTTAGAGATTATCGAGATATTGATTTACTTGTTCCGCTAAGCCATATTGAAAATGCCAGAAAAATTATTCAGGAATTTGGTTTTGTGATGCTTGCGCCTAAAAAAACATTGAGTAACAAACAGAAAAAAATAAATTACACCATAAGCCATCATTATCATCTCACAAAACCGAACACACCCATAGAAGTAGAATTGCACTGGAATCTAACTAATCCGAAAACGTACCTTCCATTAGAAACCCAAAAAATAATTGCCGATTCATTTGATATTGAAATAGCTGAATATAAAGTACCTTATATTTCTAAACCTGCAAACATTACTTTTCTGGCGGCACATGGCTCTATTCATCAATGGTATCGACTTTTTTGGTTAAAAGACTTTTCAAAAATTATACGTCAAAGTTCCGACGAAGAGATTTATAAAGCTTGGGAATTATCAAAAAAAAATAAGCTCGAGAGAACTTTTAAGCAAGCAAGTACCCTTTCAAATCTATTGTACAAAACCGAAACACCACAATATATTGATAAAATTGACCATACTAATTCATTAATTCAAGACGCCATTAAGTCCATATCAAACAAAGATTTAAGACAGCAAGGGATCGGTGGTAAGATAAAGTTTGTACTGTACCGTTTAAAACTGAAACCCAGTATCAACTATTATATAAGTCTTTTATTCAGACTCCGAACTCACTTCACCGATTGGGAAATCTTTCCACTGCCCAACTACTTATTTTTTCTATATTATATCCTTCGCCCTTTTATTTTAATGTACAAATTTCTTAACAGAAAAAACTAGACGTTTTTTACAAAACTTGCTTCCTTTTTATTTATTTATTCGCCAAAAAAATTAGTGCTTTTCATTTATTTTATGTTATTTTATTTTTTAAAAGGGATTATCAACCTTTTGCCTATGGATATTAATACCACTTACTGGTTTTTCGAAAGGATTAAAGAAGACAACTTATGTATGTTGTACAGCGGTAATTTTAGTGACGAAATTACCAATAAGCTTATTGAGTTAAGCGAGTACAACATTAACAATATTGATGCGCTTTCGAAGATGAAGAAAAAAGCATCATTTCTTATGGCCGAATGCTTCCAAAACATTGTACGCCATGGTGAAAAAATTAAACGATTGCATAGCGACGGATTTTTTCTAACCAAAAATTGGGGTGGTGTGTATTATATTACTTCTGGGAATTTGATCGAAAAAAATAAAATTAAAAATCTACAAAATCAACTCGAAAAAGTTAACAGCCTATCCAAAGAAGAGCTAAAAATGTTATATCGAGAGGTTCTCGAAAACAACGAAATATCTGATAAAGGAGGAGCAGGACTAGGATTAATAGAAATGGCCCGGAAATCAGGACAAAAGCTCGATTATCTATTTGAAAACAAGGATGACACCTTTTCCTATTTCTACAATCAAATTATGCTTAAATCTGATGTTGATGAGCTCAACAAAGTTGTTAGTGATTTCCCGCTTACCGATTCGATAAGCTATCATAAGAAAATGGTGGAAAAAAATATTATATTAATTCATAAAGGAGATTTTTCGCAAGATTCTATATTCCCGGTTTTAAAAATTATTGAAGAAAATTTACAGAAAGAGTTTCATGACTCCACACAAAAAAAGAAAATATTCCACATTCTGGTTGAGCTTTTACAAAATATTAGCAGACATTGCTTGAAAATGGGAGACAAAAAAGAAGGGATCTTTTTAATTGGCAACAGCGATTCAAATTATGTAATAAACACCGGAAACCTTATTGAAAATAAAAACATTAAAAAATTTAAAAAATTGCTCGATGAAATCAATAGTTTAAACCGAAAAGAGTTAAAAAACTTATATCTTAGCAAGCTGAGAGATCGAAACCTCCCCACCAATGGTGGAGCTGGGATAGGTTTAATTGACATTGCGAAAAGAATTATTTCTCCATTAAATTATGATTTCCACCCAATTGATGAAAAAAAATCTTTTTTTACGATGAATGTAATTGCTTAACTATGCTTCAAACTTTTGAATCAACAGAAACACGCGATAAACCCTATATTATTTTTGATCCTCAAAATAATCGGTTTGAGATCAAGGGAAACTCATTGCCAGAAGATACCACGTTATTTTATAAACCGGTAATTGAATGGATTATTGAATATGCAAAAAATCCAAACCAAACGACTCATTTAATTTGCAGCCTGGAATATTTTAATTCTTCTTCTGCCAAAATGTTGTATGAATTATTTATTGAGCTTGAAAAAATTAAAGACCTTGGGAAAGAAGTAAAAGTAACCTGGTATTTCGACCCGGATGATCATTTAATTGAAGAAAAAGGGATGGAGTTTCAATCAATCCTGCAAATACCTTTCCAGTTGAAAGAAAAAAACAATTAATTTTAACGATAACAGACTCGCCATACGAGTATATGAGGGTTTATGCTCTGGTTTCCTATCCTCTGTAAACAAAGTTTAAAAACCCGCCAGCAGGCAGTCGGTAATATAAATGTTCGAAATCCACTTCACTCCGCATTTTTTAATAGCATGTTATAAACTGGCTGCAAATATTATTTCAAAAGGTTATTTATAAACTTTAATTTCAGCAGCTATCATTGCATTGCCAATCATATAATCTTTTCGTGGAGGAAGTTTCTGTGTCCACTTTCTTTCATCAAAATTATAAGTCCAGGTATAACCTTGATTTGATTTTTCTCCATTCATTCCAAGATTAAGTTTTTTCCCACCTACTCTAAAACCATTTTTCTCATATTCAGCGACAGCAAAAGTATCTTTAAGAAACTCAAGCGATACGAAGAACCCATTTTTAGGATAATCAATGTTGTATTTCTCAATATCAACTTCCACCCAAAAATTTCCCATTTCTGCATTAACAATTATCGATTCTGGCAATAACTCTTCTTGCGGTTCAGTATCCTTATTCATTGCTGAATATAAATGAACTCTAAATTTATCCGTTGGCTTCCCTTGCTTGTGGATGAAATAATATAATTTTTTAATTTCCCCATTTCTTCCTTTTGAGTTGTCAATAAAAACAGCCACCTCATAACCGGAAACTCCATTATTTCCAAATGTCCCATGTGTTTCTTTTTTATAAAAACCTTTTTTTACCGCTTGTGTACGAATTCTTTCAGCATATACTCTAGCTTCATTTATTTTAAATTCTTTCCTATCTAATTTTATGTTATATGAATTAGAAGAAATGAAGTCCCTTACGGATAGTTTTGATGTTTCGTAACCTAGACACTTGAAATAAATAGAATCACTATTTTTAATTAGATTAGAGTCAAAATGATATTGACCTTTTTCGCCAGTTATACATCCAAATTTTTCAGTATATATTTCTGCATAGGGAATTGGTAAGGTTGTTTCACTATCAATAACAATTCCTTTCATTATTTGAGAGAATGAATAAACGGGTAAAGAAAAAAAGAAAATTAATAATAAAATCCTAAATTTCATTTTAAATATTTTTAGGCTAATAAATTAGTATCTAAACGAAAAGACACTGAAATTATTTTAATACATAATCGTAGATATTTATTTGCTGCTTTGTTATAACTTATGTATAAGTTACAAAAGACCTCCTTCTTACAGAGCATATAATTGCAGCAGGGATAGCACACAAAAGCGTACTTATAGGTGTAAACGAACAATGCGCTTTATAACCAAGCATACATGCTTTGCTTGCTTGCTCGGCAGGAATTAATGTAGACAACACACAGAGGATGAAAAATATAGTTAAACCCATTAACAGGCCATAGCCTTTTTTGCGAATTTTTACTTTTCCCATAATTTAAGATTTTAGCTAAAAAAAACTTTTATATGAAATAAGCATAAGTAAAATAAACATTTACATACTAGACAAAATGATTATTTTACTTATGGGATTACATGTGGCCTTAAAAAAACATTAAAAAATAAACACATGAAACAATATTTATTCTTACGCAATTTTGTTTCCTCAACAAGATCATTTACTTTTAAAACATGAACTTGCCACCGAAAGAACAATTTCAAACAGAAATTATATATCAAGACAATGATCTGATTGTATGCAACAAACCCATAAATCTTCCTGTACACAAAAATGATTTTATGCCACACGATGCGCCTTACCTCACAAAACAAATCGGGCAAATGCTAAATAAAAGTGTGTATAATGTGCATCGGTTAGATTCGAAAACCTCAGGATTAATTGTACTTGCTTTAAGTCCGGAAATTGCAAAAAAATTAACTTTACAGTTTGAACATAAGGAAGTTGAAAAAATATATTTTGCTTTGGTAAGAGAAAACCCTGGAGCTGGAACATTCGATGAAAATGTTTTAATCAAAAAACGAGGAAAAAAGAAACCTGCCATTACGCATTTTAAAACCATTGAATCAATTA
>Ga0209931_1000384_pt1 | contig 26759 bp, 22 predicted proteins | sample SalPonR1_B_D1_MG_FD_185697 | JGI IMG/M metagenome (GOLD analysis project Ga0209931, IMG submission 185697) | Salt pond soil microbial communities from South San Francisco under conditions of wetland restoration - Salt Pond MetaG R1_B_D1_MG... ...
CGACCTCGTGGACGAGGTGCGCGAGGCCGCCGAGCCGTACGGCGTCGTCTCCGTCGTCCCCATCGTGCTCTACCTGCGCGGCGGCTTCACGCCCAGCTCCTCGTTCGCGTTCCAAGGGATTCCCGTGGACGTCGACGTGGCGACGATCTACCCCGGCTACGAGGTCGCCTCGGGCCGCGGCCTGGGGCCGGCCGACGAAGGCCGACAGGTCGCGGTGGTCGGCCGACAGGCGGCCGAGCGAAGCCGGCTCGAGATCGGCGACACCCTACGGCTGAACGCCGATTCGTCGTTCGAGATCGTCGGCCTCGCCGACGCCGGCGGCGGGCTGCTGGCCAACGGCATCCTCGTGCCGCTCAGCTCGCTCCAGCAGGCGATCGGGCAGCCGGACCGGGTCAGCTTCCTCGTCGTCGACCTCGAAGAGCCCGGACGCGCCCAGCAGGCCGCCGAGGCGTTGTCCGAGCGCTTCCCCGACCTGGGCGTCCAGACCGCCGGCGACGTGCTGGAGGTGATCGAGCGCGGCATCCGGATCACCGACGTGGTGCGGCTCGGCATCAGCGCGATCGCGCTCATCGTCGGAGCGATCGCCGTGGCGAACACGGTGCTGATGAGCGTGTTCGAGCGTACCCGCGAGTTCGGGCTGGTGCGGGCCGTGGGCGCCCGCCCGCGCTTCCTGTTCGCGGTCGTGCTCACGGAAAGCGTGCTGCTCTCGATCGTCGGCGGCGCGGTGGGCGTGCTGCTGGGCTGGCTCGGCGCTCAGGGGGTGAACCTGGTGGCCGCCGACATGATCGGGCTCGACGTCGCGGCCGTGACGCCGCGCCTCGTCGCGTTCGCCCTGCTGGTCGCGCTGGGCATGGGCGTGCTGTCCGGGCTCGCGCCCTCCGCCCGCGCGGCGCGCATCCAGATCGCCGACGCCGTATCGTGGGGAACCTGACGAGCGCCCGACCCGGCTCGCTTCCGAGCTTCGCGACCCGTTCCGCAAGGAGGAAACCCGTGCTCATCCGTCTCGCCCGTGTCCTGGTCCCGCTCGGCGTCGCCATGCTCCTCTTCACGGCGCAGGCGCGCTTCGAGTGGCGCGACGTCGAGCAGCGCGTCGACATCCGCCCGGACGGCGCCGTCGTCGTCGACGACGTGCGAACGTTGTGGACCGACGAGGACTTCGGCGAAGCGTTCATCTGCATCGAGCACGGCCCGGAGACCTCGATCACGCTGCTCGACGGCAGCGGTGCCGTGTCGCCCGGACCCGACGCTCGCGCCTACCAGCAGGCCTGCGAGTCCGGCGCCGCCGGCACCGAGCTCGTCGTCGCCCAGGACCGCCGGGTCGAGGAGCGCCGGGTCCGCTTCCGGTACCGCCTCGACGGCGCGCTGCAGGCGCACGCCGACGTCGTGCAGTGGTACTGGCAGATCTACGGCCGCAAGAACGTGCCGGCCGTGGGCTACGCGCTCACGGTGACGACCCCCGGCCCCATGCAGGCGCCCTACGACGCGTACGTCCACCGCTTCGACAACCCCGAGCGTCCGACCGTGACCCTGAGCGAGGAGCGCGACCGGCTCGACGTCGCGTTCGACCGCATCCCGGCGGGCCAGGGCGTCGAGATCCGCTACCTCATGCCGCCGCGCCTGTTCGAGCTCGACGGAAGCGGCCAGCGGCTGGAGACGTACCTGCAGGACGAAGCGCGCATCGCGAACATCGGCGTGCCCGGCGCGCCCAAGGTGAGCGTCGACGGTCCTCGCGAGGTGGGGGGCGGCGAGGTCGTGGTGCGCGGAACGGCGCGCGCCGGCGCGTCGCCCGTCGAGCGCGTGACGCTCACCCTCCGCGGCGGCCAGACGATCGCGTGCGACGGCACGACCTCGTTCCGCTGCACGCTCCCGTCGGTCGGCACCGGGACCACGACGTACGAAGTGCTGGCCTACGCGCAGGACGGCGCGATCGGGACCGTGACCGCGTCCGTCACGCGGCGCGGCCCGATCGAGCGGCTCCGGCGGCACCCGGCCGCCGCGCTGCCGTTGATCCTCGCCTGGCTGTGGCTGGCGTGGAGCGTGCTGCAGGCGTACCTGCGCGTCGGGCGCGAGCCGCGCGTCCAGTCGATGAAGTATCCGTTCGAGCCGCCCTCCGACATGGCGCCGCCCGAGGTGGCCGTGTTCCCTTACCAGACCCACAACAACACCGAGGGTGCCGGCCCGGCGTTCTCGGCGGTGCTGATGGAGCTCGCGCGGCGGGGCCACATCCGTTTCGAGGGCGAAGGACGCCGCTTCGAGGTGATCCTGCCTACCCCGGACGAGGCGGCCCGCATCGCCGAGGACGATCCGCTGCGGGACTACGAGCAGGAGGCGCTGGAGCATCTCCGCGCAGCGGCCAAGATGCACCGGCGGGGCGACGACCTGCGCATGGAGCTCGGCGAGCTCAAGCGCTACGGCAAGCGCAAGAAGGAGTTCGTGAAGCGCTGGGCGAAGAAGGTCCGAGCGGTCGTCGAGAACGCTCGCGGCGGCTCGCTGGTGAGCGAGGAGAGCCGCAAGGTCTCGCAGCGCTGGGTGGTCCGCTCGCTCGTGCTGGCCGTGGCCAGCTTCCTCTGGATCTGGCTCACCGACGGCGTGGCCACCGGCATCTCGGTCGGCGTCGCCGTCGCGAGCTTCGTCGTGTTGATGGTCGCCGCCGCCGCCCTTCCCGCCTGGCGCCCCGAGATCGCGCGCGAGGTGGCCGGCTGGAAAGGCTTCAAGCGCACCCTCAGCGACTACACGATCATGAAGGACGCGCCGAACGACTTCTTCGGGCTGTGGGACCGCTACTTCTCGTACGCGGTCGCCCTCGGCGTGGCCGAGAAGTTCCTCAAGACGCTCCAGCGCGCCGCGCCCGAGCACGGCATCGACAGCCGGACGATGACGCGGCAGGCGGCCTGGATGGGTGCGTCGGCGGCGAACGCCTCCGACCTGGCGTCGTTCGCGAAGTCCGCGTCGTCACTGTCCAGCGCCCTCTCGGCTGCGTCCGCGTCGGCGTCGTCGGGCGGCTCGTCCAGCGGCGGCGGCGGCGGGGGCGGGGGCGGCGGAGGCGGCGGGCGCTGAGCCCGCCGGCTGGGGCGGGTACGATGGCGGCGATGCTGGTCGCCACCGATCTCGTCCGAACCTTCAGCACGCCAGCCGGCGACGTCGAGGCGTTGCGCGGCGTGTCGCACGCGTTCGAGCCCGGGCTCGTCACGGCCGTGATGGGCCCGTCCGGATCGGGCAAGTCGACGCTGCTGAACCTCCTCGCCGGCTTCGACCGACCCACCGCGGGCCACGTCACGTTGGGCGGCGATCCGCTGGGCGCCCTGCCCGAGCGCGAGCTCGCGAAGCTGCGACTGCACCGCTTCGGCTTCGTGTTCCAGGCGTCGAACCTGATCTCGGTCCTGAACGCCCTGAGCAACGTGGCGTTTCCGATGGGGCTGGCCGGCGTCGACCGCGGTCGACGCGAGGCGCGCGCGATGGAGCTGCTCGACCGGTTCGGCGTGACGCACAGAGCCGGGGCGCTGCCCAGCCGACTCTCCGGAGGCGAGCGCCAGCGCGTCGCGCTGGCACGTGCCCTGGCGAACGATCCGGACGTCGTGTTCGCGGACGAGCCCACCGGCAACCTGGACCGCTCGTCCGGCGCGGAGGTCGTCGCCGCGCTGCAGGAGGTCGCGGAGGATGGGCGCACCGTCGTGGTCGTCACGCACGACCCGGAGGTCGCCTCCGCCGCCCACCTGCGTCTCCGGCTCGTGGACGGCCGCCTGGCCGACGAGCCGGCTGCCGAGGCGGGCGCCGCGTCGGCCAGCGGCGCGGCGCCATCGGCGGGACGCCGGTCGTGAGCGCCAGCGCTGCGTACGACCGCCGCTGGGCCGCCACGGGAGCCGTGCTCGCCGGGCTCGCCGTGGCGCTGGGCGCGTTCGGAGCCCACGCCTTGGAGCCGCTTCTGAGCGAGGCGCGCCTGGCCACGTTCGAGACCGCCGTCCGCTACCAGGCGCATCAGGCGCTGGGGCTGCTGCTCGTCTCGATGCTCCCTGGGCCGGTGCGGGCCGCTGCGCCCTGGCTCCTGGCCGGAACGGTCGTCTTCTCGGGCAGCCTCTACCTGATCGTCGCCCTGGACGTCTCCGCGTTCGGCGCGGTGGCGCCCGTGGGCGGCGTCTTGCTGATCACGGGCTGGGCCGTCGCGGCGTGGCGGCTGCTGCGCGGCTGAGCGGCCACCGCACGCTTCACCGAACGCTGCACCCCACGCCGCGCTGCACCCCACTCCGAAAGCCGCGCAGAAACCCGCGGCGACGGCCGCGCCGCGGGCGGCTCAGCCGGCGCCGCCGTGCCGATCGAGGAAGTCGCGGACCACCGCGATGAAGCGCTCGTTCTCCTCGAGCTGCGGGGAGTGTCCCGACGCCTCGAAGATCACCAGCTCCGAGCCGGCGATGCCGGCGGCCAGCTCCTCCGACGCCGCCACCGGCGTGATCCAGTCGTGCCGACCGACGGTGATCAACGTCGGTACGCGGATCTCGTGCAGGCGTCCGGTGAGGTCGAACCCCGGCATGTTGCGCGAGAACGCCGCGTTGTGCGTCTCGGCGCGGAAGGTCGCCGAGCGGACGCGCGCGGCGACCTTCTCGGGGTCGTAATTCGCGTCGTAGAGCGGCGCGATCGCCGCGAAGCCGCGCGCGAACTCCGCGTCGCTACCGACGCGCCCCGAGAACAGACGGTCCAGCAGCTCCTCGTCGATGTCCGGGAACTCGTCTGCGCGCGCCAAGGCGTTCCGGCGCGCTGCCGCCTCGAAGCGGTGCGACGCGGCGGTGTCCCGCAAGATCAGGTGACTGACCCGCCCCGGATGCGCCAGCACGTACTCCAGCGCGACGTAGCCGCCGTACGAGCCGCCGGTGAGCACGATCCGCTCGTCGCCGAACGTCTCGCGCAGCCCGTCCAGATCCGCGACCCAGCGCTCGTGCGTGTAGGGCGGCACCGCGCCCGACTCGCCCGAGCCGCGGGCGTCGAACGTCACGACCCGGTAGGCGTCCGCGAGCGGCCCGAACGCCCTCGCCGGCGTCGCGTGCGTGCCCAGTCCGGGAGCGCCGTGATGGGCGTAGATGGGCGGGCCGTCCCCCCGGACGTGCACCCGCAAGCGAACGTCGTCCACGTCGACGAACATGGCGTCCTCCTTCATGCGGCGCCCGGCGCATCGGCGGCGCCTGCGCGGAACAGGATCGGGTCCAGCGGGCCGAGGGGCGCCGCATGCCTCGTCGCGAGCACGGCAGCGACCAGGGCGGCGGCCGCGATCAGGCCGGCAGCGCTCAGATAGGTTCCGACCGCCAGGTGGAACGGGTGCGTCTCGAGCCCGTCGTACGCGTGGCCGGGCACCTCGACCGGATGCTCGAGACGCGCTTCGGCGACGTCGAGCGCCGCGCGGACCCGGGCCACCATCTGCAGCAGCCCCATGGCGCCGACATCCTGGTCCGGTCGCGGACGATCGTCGAGCCAGCCGCGATCGTGACCGTCGAGCTTCGGCGCGACGGCGTCGAGCACCCGCGCAGCGGCCCGGGCGACGCCGGCTGCGGCGACGGCGTCGCGCCGCCAGGCGTCGCGGGCGGTGGCGCCGTGGAACGAGGGGGCGTGCCCCGCGTCCAGCCAGCCGCCGTCGTCGCGGTCGGCCAGTCGGGCGAACCGCTCCGCGCTGGCGCGCAGCTCGGTCGCGACGCCGTCGGCCACGGTCGTCGCGTCCGCCTCGGGGCGGGCCGGATCGGCGTGCCAAGGTCCGTACCGGGACGGACCGGAGGACCCGCCGCGGCCCCGCGCGGGCGCCGACCGCATCGCCGCCGCCAGGAGCCGTGCGCCGTCGCCCCAGCCCAGCTGGAGCGGACCGAGCCCGAACTCGGGATGGGAGCCGAACAGGACGGCCCGTCCCCGGCCCACCGACGTCGTCACGCCGGTCGAGGCGCCCACCCGCACGCACGCGTCGAACGTCGTCTCGGCGGTGGCCTCGGCGCCCGGCAGGAACCGCTCCGCGGGGGTGAAGGCGTCGCCGGCCGCGACGGGCCAGGCGAACGGCCGGACGGACGACGCCTCGGCACGATCGGCCTGCTGGTGGCTGGCGAAGAACGGTCCGTTGTAGTGCACCAGCTCGACCGTGTCCGGAACCCCTGCGGCCAGCGGCGAGCCGCGGTCCACGCGGACCCGGACGCGACCCACGCCGGGCGACGCGAGGCCGCCCAGCGTCGCGTCGCCGGGGTTCGCCATGGCCACCTCCACCATCCGCATCGAGGCCGCCTCGGGGTGCGCCGCCTCGGCAGCTCCTTCCAGCGCCAACGGCAGCACCGAGCCCGCGCACGACGAGAGGTAGAGGCCCCCCTCCTCGACGAAGCGGCGGATCCGCGCCGCCCCCTCGGTCCCGAGCGGCGCCAGCAGGCCGGCCATGGCCCGCAGGCCGCCGCCCGGCATCACCAGCGCGTCCAGCTCCGCGAGGCGCCCCGCGGCGACGTCCTCCGCCCGCACGATCCGAACGTCGGCGCCGTGCAGCGCGGCGAAGGCGAGGTGCGGGTACGGGGCGCCCGCGCTGCCGTAGACCCCGATCGCGCGCCCCGCCAGCGACCGGTCCCCGCCGCTCAGCGCGCCCATACCTGGTCGAGGACCCGCATCACGTTGCCACCGACGACCTTGGCGATCTCGTCGTCGCTGTAGCCGTGCGTGACGAGCCAGCGCACGATGTTCGGGAACGACTCGGCGGGGTTCTCGAGCCCGTCGACGTACGCGACCTCGGGATAGGACGTCGTGCCCTTCGAGGCGCCCAGGCTGAGCGCCTCGCGGAGCGCGTGGTGGAGCCCGACGTGGTCGCCGAACAGGGCGTCGGGTCCGAACGCGACGTGATCGATGCCGACGAGGTCCACGCAGTACTCGAAGTGCTCCATGAACGACGCGATCGAGTGTCGTGGATTGGCCGCGGTGATGGTGGTGTGGGGCGCCGCCTCGATCCCGATGACCCCGCCCTTCTCTGCCATCGACCGGATCACCTCGTCCGGCTTCAGGCGCGGCGAGTCCCAGAGAGCCCGCGCCCCGGCGTGCGTGACGAACACCGGCTGCTCGGAGGCGCGAATCGTGTCCAGCGACGTCCGGTCGTTGGCGTGCGAGATGTCGATCGCGATCCCCAGCCGGTTCATCCTCGTCACGGCGCGGTGACCGAACGCGGTGAGGCCGTACGTCGCGGGCTCCTTGAGCCCCGCGCCCAGCGCGTTGCCTTCGCTGTACGCGATCCCCAGCGATCGCATGCCCAGGCCGTAGAGCACGTCGATCCGGTCGACCTCGTTCTCGATCATCGCGGCGCCTTCGAGCGAGATCACGAACGCCACGGTGCCGTCGTCCTTCGCGCGGCGGATGTCGTCCGTGGTCAGCGCCAGGCGGACCATCTCCTGATGGGCGATGTCCGACAGGCGCATGCCGATGTCGAAGACGACGTCGTCCCACTTCCAGCCACCGCGCGAGGTGATCATGGCCGTGCCGTCCATCATCGCGTCGAACACGCAGTCCAGCCCGGCGACGGCGAGTCCCTCGTAGCCGGTGTGGTCGCGTCCGTAGCGCCGGAACTCGAGGAAGCGGCCCAGATCGGCGGGCGCGACGAAGGCGTGGTCGTGGAGCGAGATGACGAGGCGGTCGCGGAAGATCGCTTCGACGCGAGCCTCCTGCTCGGCCGTGGTGGCGACCTTGCTGCTGGCCACCCGGTCCAGCTGGGGCACGAGCTCGAACTCGGGAAGGTCCTCGCCGGGCACGAGGTACTGGTACGCGCGGTAGCCGTCGTAGCGTTTCTGCTTCATGGGGTCTCCGTTCGGGGTCAGCCGCGCGGGTCCAGGACGTCCCGGAGCGCGTTGCCGAGAAGGTTGAAGGCGAGCACGGTGAGCGCGATGAACACGCCGGGCCAGATGGCCAGCACCGGCTGAAGCCAGAGGTACGCCTGCGCGTTCTGGAGCATGTTGCCCCACGACGCCAGCGGCGGCTGGATGCCCAGCCCCAGGTAGCTCAGCGCGGCCTCGGTCAGGATGGCCCAGCCGACGCCCAGGGTGGCCAGCACGGTGGCCTGGGGAATCACCTGCGGGAAGATGTGGCGCGACATGACGCGGACGTGCGAGCCGCCCAGCGCCTGGGAGGCCTCGACGAACTCGTGGCGCCTGAAGCGCGAGAACTCGGCGTGGACGACACGTGCCATCTGCGCCCAGAACCCCAGGCCGACGGTGACGATGATCGTCACGGGATGGTTGCCGAAGCTCGTCACGATCACCAGGATCAGGAAGAAGGCGGGAATCGCCATGAACACGTCGACGAGGCGCATCAACGCCGCCTCGACCACGCCGCCGAAGTAGCCGGCGGTTCCTCCGACCAGCGTCCCCAGGCCGAGCCCCACCAGCATCGCGAACAGGCCCACCGCCATCGACACCCGGCCTCCCGACAGGATCCGGGCGAGCACGTCGCGCCCCAGCTCGTCGGTGCCCAGCCAGTGCTCGGCGGAGGGCGGCTGGAGGGTCGAGATCGGATTGGCGCGGGTAGGCTCGAACGGCCACAGCCACGGGCCGACGACGACGGTCGCGATCAGCATCGTCAGGATCCCGAACGCCACGATGCCCAGCGGCTGGCGACGGATGCGACGCCACACGCGTCGCCGGGGGCGGCGCTGCGCGGAGGCACGAACGGCGACCTCAGCCATGGCGGATCCTCGGATCCACCGCGGCGTACAGCAGGTCCACGATCAGGTTCACCGACACGACCACGGTCCCCGCGAGCAGGGTGACGCCGAGGATCACCGGGTAGTCGCGTCCGTTGGCCGCCTCGATCGCGAGCCGGCCCAGACCCGCCCAGCCGAACACGCTCTCGATCACGACCGACCCCGAGAAGAGCACGGTGGTGATGAGGCCCAGCACCGCGACGACCGGCACCAGCGCGTTGCGCATCGTGTGCTTCAGCAGCACCGACCGCTCCATGAGCCCTTTGGCCCGCGCGGTGCGGACGTAGTCCGCGGCGGCCACCTCGAGCAGCGCCGCCCGGGTCACGCGCACCACGTTCGGCATCAGGCTGAACGCCAGCACGCCGGCGGGAAGCGCCAAGTGGCGAAGCCGGTCGGTCAGGCTCACCGTCTGGCCGATCGGGCCGGCGCCCGAAGCGGGCAGCCAGCCGAGCTGGACGGCGAAGACGATGATGGCGACGATCCCCAGCCAGAAGTTGGGGACGGACATGCCCAGGGTCGAGACGGTGCTGACCAGGTGATCCGGCCAGCCGTTCCGGCCCATCGCGGCGATCACGCCGAGCGCGACGCCGAACACGCTGGCCAGCAGCAGCGCCGCCCCGGCCAGGCGGAGGGTCGTCCCCAGCCGCTGACGCAGCAGCGACACGACGGGCAGCCCCTGGTTGATCGAGGTGCCCAGGTCGCCGCGCAGCACCACGCCGCCCAGCCACGTCAGGTAGCGCTCGTGCACGGGCCGGTCGAGGTCGAACCGTGCCAGGCGAGCGTCGCGCTCGGCCGCGGTGCTCGTGAAGTCGACCAGCGACGACGGTCCTCCGGGGGCGAGGTGGATGAGGAAGAACGTCAGCACCGAGACGAGGAACAGCACGAAGACGCCTTGCAGAAGCCTTCGGGCGATGTAGACGGTCATTCCATGGGGCCTTTCCTTGGCGCGTGCCAGGAGGGGGGCGGACCCGCACGCGTCGGGTCCGCCCCGGCCGCACCCGGGGGCGCGGCGTGCGCGGCCCGCCTACGGCGGGTCGCGCTCCGCGCGCTCAGCGAGCGACGTACCAGTCGACGGCGTGCTGGAAGGCGGTGGAGGCGTTGATCTCCGGGAAGCCTTGCAGCGACGTGCGCTTGGCGGTGAGGATGTCGGGGTACCAGAGGAACAGGTAGGGCAGCTCTTCGGCCGTGAAGACCTGCATCGCGTCGTACGCCTCGATCTGGTCTTCCTCGGTGATGGCGCGGCGGCCGGCCCGCATCAGCTCGTCGAGCTCCGCAGAGCAGTAGTTCGGGATGTTGTTGCCCGAGCCGACGGCGTCGCACGAGAAGTAGGGGGCGACGTCGGCGGTGGGCGGCATGCTCCACCAGGCCAGGCTGGCCTGGTAGTCGCGGTTCACCACGACCTGCTGGATGTACGCGTTCCACTCCATGACCTGGACGTCGACGACGATGCCCAGCTCCTCCCAGTACTGCTGCATGAGCAGCGTGGCGGGCACCAGGTACCCGAACTGACCGGTGGGCACCTCGATCTCGAGCGGCTCGCCGTCCTTCCGGCGCACGCCGTCGTCGCCCAGCGTCCAGCCGGCCTCGTCCAGGAGGCGACCCGCCTCCTCGGGGTCGTACGGGTACGTCGCGACGTCGCCGTTGTAGAGCGCGCCGAGGAGGGGCGCCACCGGCCCGGTCGCCACCTGGCCGTAGCCTTGCAGCACGGCGTTGATCATCGCCTCGCGGTCCAGCGCGGACAGGAGCGCCCGGCGGACCAGCACGTCCTGGAAGCGGGGGTCCTCCTGGTTGAGGGCGACCCAGTAGAACAGGTTCTGAGACTGGCGCAGCACCTCGAGCTCGGGGCTGCGCTCGACCCCTTCGGCCAGCGAGGCGCTGAGCCGCGTGACGATGTCCAGCTCGCCGGCGAGCGCCTGCGCGACCTGGGTGTTCGGGTCGGCGATGATCCGGAACACGATGCCGGCGATCTTCGGCTCCCCCGCCCAGTGCAGCGGATTCGCCTCGAGACGGACGTACGAGCCGGGAACGAACTCGGCGACGCGGAACGGTCCGGTCGTGACCGGCGTCTGCTTGTTGAAGCTCGCCACCGTCAGGGGGTTCTCGGCGTCCCCGAGCACGTGCTCGGGCACGATGCCCGCGAACGACGCGAGGTAGTACGGCAGCGCGGAGAACGGGGTGTTCAGGACGAACCGGACCGTAAGATCGTCGACGATCTCGACGGTCTCGATCGACGAGAACTGCGACGCGCTCTGGGCGCCGAGCTCGGGGTCGAGCACCACGTCGTTGAACGTGAACGCCACGTCGGCGGCGTCGAACGGCTCGCCGTCGGACCAGACGACGCCGTCGCGCAGCGTGAAGGTCCAGGCGAGGCCGTCCTCGTCCGCGACCCAGTCGGTCGCGAGCGCCGGCGAGGGGCTCAGGTCGTCGGGGCTGTAGCGGGTGAGCTGATCGAACAGGATGGTGTTGATCAGGTTCGACTCGATCACGGCGCCGGGCGACCACGGGTTCAGGGTGGGGTCGGCGTTGGTCGCGAGCGTGAGCACCGCGTCCGGATCGTAGTCCTGCGCGACGGCGAGGCCGGCGGGCAGGAGCAGGGCGAGCGCGGCCAGCGCGAGGGCCTGCAACGTGCGACGAAGAGCGACGGTCATGGTGGTACCTCCCTCAGGAACGTCCCGTGAGCGCCAGCTGCCGGGTGACGCCCTCGGCAGCTGCGCGTACGAGCTTGGCGAAATGCGCGAGGACGTCGTCGTCGATGCGGAACGACGGACCCCCCACGCTGATCCCTGCGACGACGATGCCGTCCGCGTCGAACACCGGAGCGCCCACGCCCCGGGCGGACGGGTCGTAATCCTCGTCGCTGGTCGAGTAGCCACGCGAGCGGACGAGCGCGAGCTCGCGCTCCAGCCGTCGCGGATCGAGTTCGGTGCGGTCGGTATAGCGAGGCAGGGAGGCGAGGCGCGTCAGCACGTCCTCACGCTCCGGCGGCGGCACGAACGCCAGCATCGCCTTGGGAACGGCCCCGGCGTGCAGCGGGACGCTCTGGCCCAGCGCGGAGGCGAGGCGCACGCCTTGCGGGCTCTCGCGGCGATCGACGCAGCTGGCGTGATCGCCGTCACGCACGAACAGGTGCACGGTCTCGTTCGTCGCCCGCGCCAGGTCGTCGAGGAACGGTCGTGCGATATCGATCAGCGAGACGCTCCGTCCGCGGGCCGCCGTCGCCGCCAGCGACACCACGGCGCCGCCCAGCTCGAAGCGGGCGTCGTCGCCCTGCACCAGCATTCCGGCGGCTTCGAGCGTCTTGAGCGAGCGGTACGCCTGGTTCCGCTCCAGCCCCATCGACTCCACGATCTCCGCGAGCCCGAACCGGTGCGGCGGCCGCGCGAACGTCTGAAGCACCTCCAGCGTCCGCAGCGCCGAGCCGATCACGTACGGGCGTCGACCGGGGTCGTCGGGGGTCGTGGGTGGAGGGGCGTCGGTTTCTCGCATGATGATATGAGCACATACAGTAAGACAGGCCCGCTGCGGTGTCAATGGGTATGCACGGAGCCGTATCGGCATTCACCGCCCGCTGCGATCGGCGCGCCCTGGCCGGCTCCAGGCCGCCCGGAAACGCAGCGCGCACGCGAGCCGGCGCGGGATAGAGTGCCCGCCATGTCGTCGCCCGCTCCCTCCGCTGGACGTCTCGCGCTGGTCATGGCCGCCGCGGTGCTGGCGATCAGCCTGGCCGCGATCTTCACGCGGCTCGCCGGCGCGCCCGGCGGCGTCGTCGCGCTCTGGCGGATGGTGATCGCCACGCTCCTGATCGTTCCCGCGGGCCTCCGCGGACTGCGCAAGGCGCCACCGAGCGCCGCGGCGCTGCGTCCCGCGCTGCTGGCGGGCGTGCTGCTGGGGGTCCACTTCGCGACCTGGCTCAGCTCCCTGGCCTACACCACCGTCGCCGCGAGCGTCACGCTGGTCACGACCGTGCCGATCTGGGTCGCGCTGCTCGCGTGGATCGGCGGAACGCCGCCGACCCGTGGCGTCCTGATCGGACTGGCGCTGGCGCTGGCCGGAGGCGCCGCCATCGGCTTCGGCGATCTGCACGGCGGAAGCGCTCCGCTGCTGGGCAACGCGCTGGCCCTGATCGGCGCCTGGTCGGTCTCGGGCTACTTCCTGCTGGGCCGCCGCGCTCAGCGTGCCGGGCTGTCGACGTCCGCGTACGCCGGCGTCGCCTACGCCACCGCAGCCGTCGTGCTGCTTCCGCTGCCGGCGTTGCTGGGCGTGCCGTACCTCGACTGGCCGGCCCAGACCTGGCTGTGGATCGCGGCCATGGCGCTCGCACCGCAGCTGATCGGGCACGGCGGGCTGAACTGGGCCAACCGCCATCTCGACCCGACGCTGGTCGCGACGGTGACCCTGCTCGAGCCGATCGGGGCGGGCCTCCTGGCGCTGGTGCTGTTCGCGGAGGTCCCCGGCCTCGGCGTGCTGGCCGGTGCGCCCGTGCTTCTGGTCGGTGTCGCGCTCGTCATCCGGTATCGCCGCCGCGGCGATCCCCTCGCGAAGACGCCGCCGCGGCCCACGTAGGTGCTCCCGGGCGGCGCCTCGTCCGTGACGATCTGCTAGAATGATGCGCGTGATCGCGGTGACGTGCCTACCAAGCTGTCCTGATGGCACGATCCGCATCGATCGACCCTGGAGAACCCCTCGGTGATGGACCCGACCCGCCGATCGCTCGGCGGGACGAATCGTGTCCGAGCCTGACAAGGAGCCCGCGTGGAGAATTCCGGCAAGGCGTTCAAGAACGGTGATCAGGTGGTGCTGCCGCCCTACGGTGTCGGCATCGTAGCGGGAACGACGACGAAGACGGTCGCGGGCGCCGACCATCAGTACTACCAGGTCGACTTCCCCAACGGCACCTCCCGGGCGTACGTTCCGGTGAGCGCGCCGCAGCAGGCCGGTCTCCGTGCCGCCCTGACCGAAGAAGAGGTCCACAGCGTGCTGGAGCGCCTCTCGAACGGTCGCATCAACCTGCCGAAGCAGTGGGCGGCGCGCCACCGCCGCGTGACCGACATCCTCACCTCCGGCGATCCGTACCAGATCGCGACGCTCGCCAGCGAGCTGCGTCGCTGGGACCTGGAGCGGGGCCTTCCCGACCTCGACCGCCAGGCGTATCGGCGGGCGCTGCGCCTGCTGGCCGGCGAGATCAGCGCCGTGCTGGACATCGACACCGACGAGGCGCGCGGCATGATGGACGTGAGCGAAGACGAAGTCCTGAACTGAGTCCACCGTCGACGCGTCGCCGACGCCCGGTTCCGATCCGCATCCCAGGCCCGTCACGCACGCGCCCGCCCCGGCGGGCGCGTCGTCGTGGCGTTCCAGGGAGCGGCCCGTTCCAGGGAGCGTGCCGCCGCCGCACGACGCTCACCCGTCCGGAGCGATCCCGAGGTACCGCAGCGCGATCGCCCACGCCGCGTAGTCGTCGATCGGACCTGGAGGCGATCGCAATCCGGGCGGCAGGAGCCGCTGGCCACCGCGCGCGGCGACCGTCCGCCTCCACAGCTCGCGCGCTCGCAGCGTCGTCTCGCGCTCGTCCACCTCGTGCACCGTCAGGCCGCGCTGGGCGAGCGCCGCCCGCAGGCCCGCCCGGCCGGTGCCCGAGCCGATCACCACCTCGCACCGTTCGGGCAGCGGCCAGGTGGGGACCTCCGCCAACGTCAGCACGGCGCGCCGCAACGCTCGTCCCCGCTCGTCCACCAGGGCGAACCCGACGTTGCGGCCCGGATCGAACGCAGCGACGCGCCTGCCGGTGGGCAACGTCTCGGCGGGCTCGCTCGGGGTTCTCGCGCACACGCCCGGAGCGTACCGCGTGTACGCGTACGGCCCGCCGGACATCGCCGGCGGGCCGTACGTTCACCTCCGTCCCCGCGCACGCCGGGGAGGCGCAGAAGGGGATCAGGCTTCGGGTCGCGCCTCCTTCTCGGCGGCGACGCGGGCGCTGCCCATCGGTGCGACGGGACGCTCCGCCTCGATCAGCTTCAGCGTCTCCTCGTCGGCGACCCGCGTGGCACGGATCGCGTCGAGGCCGGTACCGGCCGGGATGAGGCGGCCCAGGATGACGTTCTCCTTCAGGCCGACCAGCTCGTCGGTCTTGCCGCTGACGGCCGCTTCGGTCAGCACGTGGGTGGTGTGCTGGAAGCTCGCGGCGGAGAGCCAGCTCTTCGTCGACAGGCTGGCCTTCGTGATGCCCAGCAGGACCGGCTTCCAGGTCGCGGGGGTCTTGTCCTCGTCCAGCAGGCGGTCGTTCACCTCTTCGACGTCGAACCGCTCGATCGTCTGTCCCTCGAGGAACTCGCTGTCGCCGGACTCGAGGATCTCGACGTACTTGAGCATCTGCTTGACGATCACTTCGATGTGCTTGTCGTGCACGCTCACGCCCTGGCTCCGGTAGACGCGCTGGATCTCGTCGACCAGGTACGCCTGGACGGCGTCGGGCCCGCGCGACTCGAGCAGGTCGTGCGGGTTGATGGCGCCGCGCGTCAGCGGCTGGCCCGCTTCGACGGTGTCGCCGTCACGAACGACGAGCCGGACGTTGCGCTCGACCTTGTGGCTCTTCGAGAACTCGCCGTCCTCGGAGGTGATCGTGACGCGCAGCTTGTCCTCGTCCTCGTCGATGGCGACGACGCCGTCGAGATCGGAGATCACCGCGCGCGCCTTGGGCTTGCGGGCCTCGACGAGCTCGATCACGCGCGGAAGGCCTTGCGTGATGTCGCCGCCGGTCGCGATCCCGCCGGTGTGGAAGGTACGCATCGTCAGCTGCGTTCCGGGCTCGCCGATCGACTCCGCGGCGATGACGCCCACCGCTTCGCCCAGACCGACCTCGCGCATGGTGGACATGTCCAGGCCGTAGCAGCTCCGGCACACGCCGGCGCGCGTCTGGCAGGTGAGGGGACTGCGCACCGACGTCTCGCGCACCTCGGGCTGGCCGACGAGGCCGGCGTAGATGGCGTTCACGTCCTCGCGGTGCAGCGTGGCGCCCGCCTCCCAGAGGCGATCGCCCAGCTCGAGCGGCTGCGCCAGCCGGCGGCCGTACAGCGTCATCTCGATGTGGTTCTTGGGGCGCATCCGGCCGTCGGCGCCGTAGAACGGCACCTCGACCGCATCGGCGGTACCGCAGTCGTCCTCGCGGACGACCAGCTCGTGGGCGACGTCGACCAGCTTCCGTGTCAGGTAGCCCGAGTCGGCGGTCCGGAGCGCCGTGTCGGCACCCCCCTTGCGCGCCCCGTGGGTCGAGTTGAAGTACTCGAGCACGTCGAGGCCCTCGCGGAAGTTCGCGCGGATGGGCAGCTCGATCGTCTCCCCCGACGGCTTCGCCATCAGGCCCCGCATCCCGGCCAGCTGCCGGATCTGCTGCGGGTTGCCGCGCGCCCCGGACTGCGCCATGACGAACAGCGGGTTGAACGGCATGTTCGTCTGGAAGTTCTCGAACACGGCGTCCTTGACGCGCTCGGTCGTGTCCGACCAGAGGCGCACCACCTGCTGCTTGCGCTCCTGCTCGGTCACGAAACCGCGCTGGAACGCCTGCCCGATCTTGGCGAGCTTCGCTTCGGCCTCGGCCAGGAGCTCCTTCTTCTCGGGCGGAATGGCGACGTCGTCGATCCCGATCGTGATGCCCGAGGTGGTGGACAGCTCGAAGCCGGACTGCTTGAGCGCGTCCAGGAGCTTCGCGGTCCGCTCGACGCCGAGGCGCTTGAAGCTCTCCACCACGAGGTCGCGGAGCGCGCCCTTCTCGTACGCCACGTCGAACCGGATCAGCTCGGCGGGGACCTCGATGCCGTCCTCGGCGACCGTCTCCTTGACCATGCGGGCGAAGAACATGCGCCCGGGGCTGGTCTCGATCCGCTCGCCGTCCATCAGCACGGTGACGACGTCCTGCATGTCGATCTCGCCGCTCTCGACGGCCAGCAGCGCCTCGTCGACGTTCGCGAAGCGGTACTTGATGCGACCGATCGACGTCTCGCGACCGGAGACGGTGATCTGCGAGTTCAGGTCCACGTCGCCCGCGGCGTGGGCCGCCATGGCCTCGTCCAGCGAGTCGTAGCTCGAGCCCACGCCCTTGCGGCCGGTGTGGACCTGGGTCAGGACGAACAGGCCCAGGATGATGTCACGGCTGGCCTGCACGTTCGGATTCCCGTGGGCGGGCGAGAGCAGGTTGTGGCTCGAGAGCATCTGCAGCCGGGCCTCGGACTGCGCGTACACCGACAGCGGCACGTGGATCGCCATCTGGTCGCCGTCGAAGTCGGCGTTGAACGCCTCGCACACGAGCGGATGCAGCTGGATCGCCTGGCCTTCGACCAGCACCGGCTCGAACGCCTGGATCCCGAGGCGGTGCAGCGTCGGCGCGCGGTTGAGGAGCACCACGCGGTCCTGGATGACCTCCTCCAGGGCGTCCCAGACCTCGTCACGCAGGTTCTGGGTGTTCTCGAGCACGCGCCGGGCGTTCTTGATGTTGCTGGCGATGCCGCGCTCCTCGAGCTTCTTGAACAGGAACGGCTTGAACAGCTCGAGCGCCATGCGCTTGGGCACGCCGCACTGGTGCAGCGAGAGCTGGGGACCCACGACGATGACCGAGCGTCCCGAGTAGTCCACGCGCTTGCCGAGCAGGTTCTGACGGAAGCGCCCCTGCTTGCCGCCGAGCAGGTCGGTGAGGCTGCGCAGCGCCCGGTCGGAGCCGGGGTGCACGACGGCGCTGCCGCGACGGCCGTTGTCGATGAGCGCGTCGACCGCCTCTTGCAGCATGCGTTTCTCGTTGCGCACGATCATTTCGGGCGCACCCTGCTGCATCAGCTTCTTCAGGCGGTTGTTGCGGTTGATCAGCCGGCGGTACAGATCGTTCAGGTCGCTGGTCGCGAAGCGTCCGCCGTCCACCTGCACCATCGGGCGCAGGCTGGGCGGCATCACCGGGACGGCTTCGAGCACCATCCAGGCAGGATCGTTGCCGCTACGAAGGAAGCTGCGGGCGATCTCGAGCCGCTTGCGCGCCTTGGCGCGCTTGTGGCGCGAGGGGGAGCTCATCTCCTCCACGAGCTCGGCCTCGAGCTTCTCGAGGTCCAGGCTGCCCAGCAGCTCCTGAACCGCCTCGGCGCCCATCTTCGCCTCGACGTCGTACGACTCGATCACGCGCACCTGACGGCGCACCAGATCGATCTCGACGCGACCGGGGATGTCGGCCTTGATGCGGCCGTCGTCGGCGAGCTCCTCGCCCGGCAGGACGCGGTCGCCGTTCACGACCAGCGGCTCGTCCTCGTAGGGGTACACGCGCGCCCGGCTGACGATGATGCTGGCAGGCTCGGCGAGGTGGACGGTGCCGTCTGCCGCCGCCACGATCTCCTGAGCGGCGTCGATCGCGCCGACGATCTTCTCGCCCGCCTCGATCTCGGCGCCGTCGCCCACCAGCACGTGCATGGTGGGGTTCACCTCGAACGACTCGGTCCGCGCCCACTCGACCTTGAGCGTGAAGGTCACCGTGCCCTTCTTGACCTTGCTGGCACGGACCGTCGCGGCGGCGTCCTTCGGTAGCGTCAGCGTGGTTCCCGCCGCGGCCTTCGCGATCGGGTCGCCGGCCTCGACGAACTCGCCGTCGCCGACGACGACCTCCATCCCCGCGGGAAGCAGGTAGCTGACGAGCACGTTCTCGTCGTCCGGATCGCGCACGACCGCCACGCCGCCGTCGGCGCCGATCGGCAGGAGCTCGACGACGCCCTCCTCTTCCGAGGTCAGGACGACGTCCTCGCGGATCTCCGCGAGCGGCTGCCCGCCCTGGTAGCTCTCCTCCTCGATCCAGTCGCCCTCGGGCAGCACCATGCGGCCGTCGCGCGACTCGCGGTAGTCCACCCGGATGCGGCGCGGGAACCGGTACTGCGCGATCCCGGCGATCTTGGCCTTGGAGCCCTTCGCGAGCTGCTGGCCCACCTCGACCGACTCGCCGTCACGAACGACGGCGTCCTCGCCCTGGGCGACGCTGTACGTCTCCTGGCGGCCGTACCGAAGCTGGCGGTACTCCTCGTCGCTCAGCAGGTCGCCCCGCACCAGCGGCCGCCCGTCGAGCTTCGCGCCCATCGGGTCGGTCACGATGAACTTCGCGAAGTAGAGCACCTGCTCGAGCTGGCTGGTCGACAGGTTCAGGAGCGAGCCGACCTTGGAGGGGATGTCCTTGACGTACCAGATGTGCGCGCACGGCGTCGCGAGCTCGACGTGGCCCATGCGGTAGCGCCGCACGGTGGCCTTGGTGACCTCGACGCCGCAGCGCTCGCACACCTTGCCGGCGAAGCGCTGGCCGCGGTACTTCCCGCAGGTGCACTCCCAGTCCTTCTCGGGACCGAACACGCGCTCGTCGAACAGGCCGTCGCGCTCGGGCTTGAGCGTGCGGTAGTTGATCGTCTCGGGCTTCGTGATCTCGCCGTAGCTCCAGTCGCGGATCTGCAACGGGCTCGCGATCGCGATCTGGACCTTCGTGAAATCGTAGCGTCGGGGTTCCTTCATGCGTTCCCTCTCGAACGGTCTCGGCGTGTCGCTCACCAGTGCCTCCCCGCTTCGTCGAAGATGCTGACCGTCTGGCCGGCGTCGTCCTGGACCTTCACGTCGAGACCCAGCGAATGGAGCTCCTTGACGAGCACCTTGAACGACTCGGGAATCGTCGGCTCGAGCACGTCGCTGCCCTTGACGATCGCCTCGTACGCGGCGTTGCGGCCGTCGAGGTCGTCGGACTTGATCGTCAGCATCTCCTGCAGCGTGTGCGACGCGCCGTGCGCCTGGAGCGCCCAGCACTCCATCTCGCCCAGCCGCTGCCCGCCGAACTGCGCCTTGCCGCCCAGCGGCTGCTGGGTGATGAGGCTGTACGGGCCGGTGGAGCGCGCGTGCATCTTGTCCTCGACCATGTGGTAGAGCTTCAGAACGTACATGATCCCGACCACGATCGGGGCGTCGATCGCCTCGCCCGTGCGGCCGTCGTACAGCACGGCCTTGCCGGAGCGGGACAGGGCGACCTGCGCCTCGTCGGGGTCGAGACCGTCCTCGAGCACCCCGAGCTTGACGGCGCGGCGGATCACCTCGCGCTCGCGTCGGTCGAGCGCGAACCCGGCCTCCTTCGTCTCGGCGATGTCGGTGCGCGCGGCGTCCTCGAGCAGGCCCTTGATCTGGTCCTCGGTCGCTCCGTCGAAGACGGGCGTGACGTAGCTGACGCCGTGCTTGTAGGCGGCGAGTCCGAGATGGGTCTCGAGGATCTGTCCGAGGTTCATCCGGCTGGGGACGCCGAGCGGGTTGAACACGAGGTCGACCGGCGTGCCGTCGCCGAGGTACGGCATGTCCTCGGGCGCGAGGATCTTGGCGACCACGCCCTTGTTGCCGTGCCGGTTGGCGAGCTTGTCGCCCTCGATCAGGCGCCGCTTCTGCGCGACGTACACGCGCACCATCTCCTGAACGCCGGGCTTGAGCTCGACGCCCTCGTCACCCCGGCGGAAGCGGACCGTGCGGAGCACGACGCCGCCGTCGCCGGGTGGAACGCGCAGCGAGGTGTCCTTCACCTCGCGCGCCTTCTCGCCGAAGATCGAGCGAAGCAGGCGCTCTTCGGGCGTGGGATCCTTCTCGCCCTTGAAGCTGGTATGTCCCACCAGGATCGAGTTGTGCTTGACGTCCGCGCCGATGCGCACCACGCCGTCCTCGTCGAGGTCGCGCAGCGCCGCTTCGGACAGGCCGGGGATGTCGCGCGTGATCTTCTCGGGACCGAGCTTGGTCTCGCGCGCCTCCTTCTCGAACTTCTCGATGTGGACCGAGGTGTAGGCGTCGCTGCGGACCAGGTTCTCCGACAGCACGATCGCGTCCTCGAAGTTGTAGCCGTCGAACGGCATGACCGCGATCAGGATGTTCTGTCCGAGCGCCAGCCGTCCGTTCTGCGAGGCGGGACCGTCGGCGATGACCTGGCCCTCGTCCACGCGCTGGCCGAGCTCGACGATGGGATGCTGGTCGAGGTTCGTGTTCTGGTTGGAGCGCTGGAAGCGGGTGAGCACGTACTCGCGCTCGACGCCCTTGTCGCTGGTGATGCGGATGCGCTCGGCGTCGACGTAGCCGACGGTGCCCGCCTCGAGCGCGATGACGCAGGTGCCGGAATCGAGGCTGATGCGCTCCTCGACGCCGGTGCCGACGTAGGGGGCGTCCGCCCGGATCAGCGGGACCGCCTGCGACTGCATGTTCGAGCCCATCAGCGCGCGGTTGGCGTCGTCGTGCTCGAGGAACGGGATCAGCGAGGTCGGCACCGAGATGATCTGCTTCGGCGAGACGTCCATGAAGTCGACGTCCTCGCGCGCGACGAAGACGGGGTCGCCCTGGTCGCGTGCCACGATCCGCTCGTTCACGAACCCGCCGTCCCCGTCCAGGACCGTGTTGGCCTGGGCGATGACGTAACGGTCCTCTTCGTGGGCGGTCATGTAGACGACCTCGTCGGTGACCTTCTGATCCACGACGCGGCGATAGGGGGCCTCGATGAAGCCGAGCGCGTTCACGCGCGAGTAGCTCGCGAGCGACGTGATCAGGCCGATGTTCGCGCCCTCGGGCGTCTCGATCGGACAGATCCGGCCGTAGTGCGTGCGGTGCACGTCACGGACGTCGAAGCCCGCGCGCTCGCGCGTCAGGCCGCCCGGCCCGAGCGCCGAGATGCGCCGCTTGTGCCGGAGCTCGGAGAGCGGGTTGATCTGGTCCTTGAACTGCGACAGCTGGCTACGGCCGTAGAACTCGCGCAGCGCGGCCACGATCGGCCGGTTGTTGATCAGCTTCTGCGGCGTCGCCGCGTCGGGGTTGCCGAGCAGCATGCGCTCGCGGACGCCGCGCGCCATGCGCCCGAGGCCGACCCGGATCTGGTCGGCGACGAGCTCGCCCACCGTCCGGATGCGCCGGTTCCCGAGGTGATCGATGTCGTCCTCGGACACCTCTTCGTCGCCCGCCTGCAGCTTGACGAGGTACTGGAGCGTGGGCACCAGTCCGTAGTCGATGAAGCGGCCGTCCTCGAAGCCCAGCAACGTCTTGGGCTCGAAGTCGAGACCCAGCTTCTCGTTCAGCTTGTAGCGGCCCGCCTCGCCGAGGTCGTAGCGGCGCGGATCGGCGAGCAGACCGAAGAGGTAGCTCGTCGCCTTGTCGACCTTGGGCGGGTCGCCCGGGCGAAGCACGGTGAACAGTCGCAGCAGCGCCTCTTCGGGCGTGATGCCGGACGCCTCTTCGCTCTCGAGGGTCGGATCGATCAGCGACTCGTGGCCGGCGAACAGCTCGCGGATCGACTCGTCGCTGTGCCCCAGGACGCGCAGAAGGAGCGTGAAGGGGAACTTCCGCTTGTTGACCTTCATCCAGAGCACGCCGGCGTTGTCGAACTCGAGCTCGATCCACGGTCCGCGCTTCGGCATCGGAATGATGCTGGCCGTGAGGCTCTTCGCGCCGCTGCCCCGCAACGAGCTGGTGAAGTACACGCCGGGCGAGCGGTGGATCTGCGAGACGATCACGCGATCGGCCCCGTTGATCACGAACGAGCCGTCCTCGGTCATGAGCGGCAGGTCGCCGAGGAACACCTGGTCTTCCTTGATCAGGCCGGTGTCCTTGTGCACGAGCTGCAGCTTCGCGAACAGGCCCGACTGGTAGCTCTGGTCCTTCTCGCGGCACTCCTCGGGCGTGAACTCCGGATCGGTCAGCGTGTACTCGAGGAAATCGATGACGAGGCCCGTCTGGCGGCCGCGCTCGGTCTCGTCGATCGGGAAGATCTCCCGGAACGCCGCTTGCAGACCGTGCATGTCGCGCTCGGTCGGGGCGATGTCGCGTTGCAAGAAATGCTCGTACGACGTAATCTGAATGTTGGTCAGGTTCGGAAGCTCCGTGACCTCGCGGATGCTACCGAACGATTCGATCTCGCGCATCATCACCCCTTCACTGCATGCGCTGCGTCCGCACCGGCTCCGGCGCGGGCGTTCTTACCGATGTCGTGACGCTGCGCCCTCACGCCCATGTCCGCCCGAAGCGGGCGGCCGGTCGGCGTGCGGCGGTCGTGTTCGTGCGTTCGGGCGCCCGATGCGCCCTTCGGCGGCTCGGTCCCGAGTCCGTGACTCGGGAGGGTCCGAACCGTCTTGATCGAAGCGCTGCGCAAGTCCACCTCCACGGGGAGCAGGCGGGCGAACGGTTCAAATATCCAGAATAGCGGAAGATAGTCGCCAGGTACGTCGTGCCGGATCGCCGAACGGCCGGACCGCTCGCGTCCTCGCCTACCGGGTCGACCCGGCCGACGAAACGTCGACCGGGCGACACCGTGTGCATCCGGTGCGAGCAAGGCGCCTTACTTGACCTCGACGGACGCGCCCGCGGCTTCGAGCTTCTGCTTGATCTCGTCGGCCTCGTCCTTGGAGATGTCCTCCCGGACGACGCCGCCGGTCTCGACGAGCTCCTTGGCCTCCTTGAGGCCGAGCTGCGTGATCGCGCGCACTTCCTTGATCACCTGCAGCTTCTTGTCGCCGGGGCTCGTGATCGAGACCGTGAACTCGGTCTGCTCTTCCGCGGCCGCCGCCTCGGGGGCCGCGCCCGCAGCCATCATCATGCCGGCCGGCATGGCGGCCGCCGCCTCGACGCCCCAGGTCTCCTTGAGGGCGTCCACCAGGTCCACGAGCTCCAGGACCGTGAGGCCGCTGAGCTGATCCACCATCGCTTGTTTGTCGAATGCCATTTCAGTCCCCTTCCTTCATCTTCTCTGCGTAGTTGTTCATCACGGACACCAGATCCCGCTGCGGTCCCTCGAGAACGCCGACCAGCTGCTGCATCGGGGCTTGAAGCACGCCGATGAGCTGACTGAGGAGTTCGTCGCGGGTGGGCAGCTTGGCGATCCGGGCCAGCGCTTCAGGCCCGACCTGACCGCCTTGGAGCATGCCGCCCTTGGCGGCGGGCAGCTCCTTTGGATGGTCCTTCGCGAAGTCCGTCAGCGCTTTGGCCGGCGCGACCGGGTCGTCCCCGATCAGCACCAGCGCGCTGGGGCCTTGCAACGTCTCGTCGAACCCGTCGATCCCCTGTTCCTTGAGGACCACGTTGATCAACGTGTTCTTGGCGACGAGCAAGCGACCGCCGGCGTCGCGCACCGAAGCGCGCAGCGTGCCGAGGTCCCCCGCGGAGAGACCCTGATAGTCCACGACGAAAAAGGTCTTCACGTCCGCGAGAGACTCGCGGAGCGCGGCGACCGTCGCTTCGTTCTTTGGATTCGCCATGGAATGCTCCCGTTCGTACTCGTGTCGTCCACACCGGCGGTGCGGACGTGCCGCGAAGCGTAGCGCGGGCTGCGGCGGTTGCCGCTCCCGGACGCCTCGGCAGGATCTTTAAGCCTGGCCGGCCCCTGCTGTCTCCAACGCCATCAGGTGGTTCGGGCGACGCCCGAGGAGGGCGTGCGAGCCCCCGCTACGCACCGGGATGCAGAATCAGATCGCGACCCGGACGCTGGGTCCCATGGTCGACGTGAGGTGGACGGTTCGTACGTACGTTCCCTTGGCGGCGTCCGGCTTGGCAGCGTCGAGCGCCTGCCGCAGCGCGGTGTAGTTCTCGGCGAGCTGCTCGGGAGCGAACGACGCCTTGCCGATCGGCGCGTGCACCACCCCCGTCTTGTCCGCCCTGAACTCGATCCGGCCGGCCTTGAGCGCCTCGACGATCGCGGCGATGTCCGGTCCGACCGTGCCTGCCTTGGGGTTGGGAAGCATGCCTTTGGGGCCCAGGATGCGGCCCAGCTTGGAGCCGACCGCGGCCATCATGTCGGGCGTCGCGACGACGGCGTCGAACTCGAGCCAGCCGCCGGCGATGCGCTCGATGAGCTCCTCGCCGCCGACCACGTCCGCTCCGGCCTCCTGCGCGGCGATCGACTTGTCGCCCTGCGTGATGGCGGCCACGCGCACCGTCTTGCCGGTGCCGTGCGGGAGCGCGACGGTGCCGCGGACGGTCTGATCGCTCTTCTTCGGATCGACCCCGAGGCGGACGTGCGCCTCGATCGTCTCGTCGAACTTCGCCGTGGCGAGGTCCCTGACGACCTTGGCGGCCTGATCCACCGGATAGAGCGTCTGGCGGTCGACCTTCGAGGTCAGATCGCGATAGCGCTTGCCGTGCTTAGCCACGATCCGGCGCCCCTTCCACGGTCACGCCCATCGAGCGCGCGCTCCCGGCGATGATCCGGGCGGCGGCGACCTCGTCGCCGGCGTTCAGATCGGTCATCTTCGTCCGGCCGATCTCCAGGCACTGCTCCCAGCTGATCGAGCCGACCTTCTCGGCGTCGGGCACGCCCGAGCCTTTCGCGACGCCTGCGGCCTGCTTGATCAGGTAGCTCGCGGGCGGCGTGCGCATGACGAAGGTGAAGGAGCGGTCGGCGAAGATCGTGATCTCGACCGGCACGACGGCGCCCGCCTGGCTGGCGGTCGCGGCGTTGTACTCCTTGACGAACTGCATGATGTTGGCACCGTACTGGCCGAGCGCCGGCCCCACGGGCGGGGCGGGGGTGGCCCCCCCGGCCGGCAGCTGCAGCTTGACGATCCCTGCGACTTTCTTGGCCATGATTCCTCCTTACGCTCCCCCGTGCGCTGACCGGCGCCGGGGTTCGTGCGCGCGACGCGTCAGCGTCGTCAGCTCTTGACGACCTGCGCGAAGTCGAGTTCGACGGGGGTCTCCCGCCCGAAGATCGAGACGAGCACCTTGAGGGTGCCGCGATCGGGGTTGACTTCCGAGACGACGCCGGTGAAGTCGGCGAACGGACCCGAGGTGACCTGCACCATGTCGCCGACATGGAAGGTGACCTTGATCTTCGGGGCCTCCTTCGAGCCGGTGATGCCCAGCGTGCCGAGCATGCGCAGCTCCTCGTCCGGCGAGAGCGGCACCGCGTGCGTGGACGTGCCGACGAAGCCGGTGACGCCGGGCGTATAGCGTACGACCTCCCACGCCTCGTTGGGTTCGTCGGGATTGTCGCCGAGGTCCATCTGCACGAAGATGTACCCAGGGAAGAGCTTGCGCTTGACGACCTCGCGCTTCCCTCCCGGGGCGTGTTCCACCGTCTCCTCGCTGGGAACGACGACCTGGTAGATCATATCCGAGATCCCGAGCGTTCGAGCCCGGTTCAGGATGTTCTCCTTGACCTTGTCCTCGTGTCCCACGTACGTGTGGACGGCGTACCATTCGATGCTCATGCGCCTCGGTCCTCCTGGGGCCGAACGCCCCACGGTGGGGTCGACGAAGAAACGGTCAGGTGACCAGGCCGATCAGGTTGCCGAGCGTCGTGTCCGCGACCAGCAGGAACGCGACCGTGATCAGGACGAACAGGAGCGTGGCTTGCGTCGCCTGGATCACCTCGCTGCGGGTGGGCCAGGTGACGCGCCCGAGCTCGGCACGGGAGTTGCGAAGGTACTGCAGGATCCCCTTCACGCCTCACACCTTCACTTCGCGGTGCTTGGTGTGCTTGCGGTCCCAGGGGCAGTACTTGCGCAGCTCGAGCTTGGTCGTGGTGTTGCGCCGATTCTTGTTCGTCGCGTAGTTTCGACGCTTGCACTCGGTGCACTCGAGCAGAAGCTTGATGCGGACGTCACTCGCCATGATGGTCTCCCGTTTCCGTGGTGCCTTCCTCCGTAGCGCCCTGCGTGGTGCGTCGTATCGTGCGGTCCTCGCTGCTGTCCGACGAGGCGCTCTCTGGAGTGCGATCGCGCCCGCGAGCGCGGTGGTTTCGAGCGGGCCGTGGTTCGGTCTCGAGCGCACGGTCGTGCTCGGACGGCTCGGTAGCGGGCTGCTCCGTGCGGGCGGCGCGACCGTGCGCCGCTCCGCACGGCGGCGGTGCAACCTGAAGAGCATAGCAGACGGACGGACCGGACGGGGCACGCCCGGACACCGTCCGTCCGCCGGCCGTCAGCGACGTGCCGCCGCGGACCTGACGAGCGTCTACTCCTGGATTCCCGTCACGACGCCCGCACCCACCGTACGACCACCCTCACGAATCGCGAACCGCAACCCCTCCTCCATCGCAATCGGCTTGATCAACTCCACCGACAACTCGACATTATCC
>Ga0209931_1000387_pt1 | contig 26682 bp, 25 predicted proteins | sample SalPonR1_B_D1_MG_FD_185697 | JGI IMG/M metagenome (GOLD analysis project Ga0209931, IMG submission 185697) | Salt pond soil microbial communities from South San Francisco under conditions of wetland restoration - Salt Pond MetaG R1_B_D1_MG... ...
TAGCATATGTGTAGGTGCCGCCCGATTGCGGATTGGCAGAGGCCATCTCAGCAAAGCTCAATGCCGTGATAAAAGCAATGAGTCCGTTAAGGGCAAAGGCGATAATAGCAGATGGGCCGCTGACGGCAAAGGCCACACCCGCCAGTGCCAGGATTCCCCCGCCGACCATTGCGCCCACACCAATACTTAGTGCACCTATAAAGCCGATGCTGCGAACAGAAGAAGAGGATTGATCAGAACTCACAAGATATTTCCTTTTATTAATGCCTGATTAGGCCGTAAAGTTGAATTAATAATCATTACCCAATTGAAACGCGAACCCCGGCTTCTTCAAGTTCTCGAACTGTTTCGGATGAAATACCATCGTCAGTAATGATATGATGGATTCTCTGAAGAGTGCAGATTCGGCTGAAACCCCGCTTCCCGAATTTCGTGCTGTCGGCAAGTACAACGGTATACTGGGCAACATCGATACAGCGCAGGTTAAGACTCGCTTCAAGCAGGTTTGACGTGGTGATGCCAAAATCCAGATCTATTCCGTCAACACCCAAGAAAAGAACCCCACAGGTTATATTTTCCAGGAAGCTTTCTGAGTATTTTCCAACCACGGAGTTTGAGCTTGATCGCAGCTGCCCGCCCAGCTGAGTTATCTCTACATGTTTGCGGCCAGAGAGCTCCAGCGACACGTTAAGTGCTGATGTGATCACATTCAGGCTGTTGCTGGGATTAATTTCCCGGGCCAGCGCAAGAATAGTAGTCCCGGATGCGAGAATTATTGAGTCGTTATCTCCAATCAATTTAACAGCTTCTTTAGCGATGGCCGCTTTTTCTTCTGCCATTATTTTTGCTTTCTCTTCAACATGACGGTCGCTTGTGTACGGATTAGATTGTGTTGCTCCTCCATGTGTTCGGAACAGAAGGTTTTTGTCTTCAAGAATTCTCAGATCTTTTCGGATGGTAACTTCAGAGACCGATAGCTCATCACTTAGATCCTGAACTGAAACCTTTCCTGAATCTTTCAGTTTCTTTAGTATTATTTCGTGTCGTTCAGATATGGTCATTGGAGCGGCTTCTTTTTCTTTGAAATATACTTTCATTTGTCTTCTGTTTCAATTTATTGGGTGAAACGCAACAAAATGAAACCTCCTTGGTTGGGCTATGGAAAATATCTGAGCGGAAGATGCCTTTATTGCCTTTTAAGCCATTAATTTATCCAGGCTTAACATTTCATAATATTTTATTTTGATTTCGTTTTATTTTATTTATTTTAATAATGAAACAATTCGATAGGTTTTGAACGTTAATGAATGTCCCACACTGATATGAAAAGAGAAAAAAGCTTAGAAATGATTGAAAGCGGTTCCAGGATTGACTGGGACCTTATTATAATAGGGGGTGGAGCCACCGGTCTTGGTGTTGCACTTGATGGTGTAAGTCGTGGTTTCAAAGTCCTGGTGCTTGAGCAGGCCGATTTTGCCAAAGGTACATCAAGCCGAAGTACAAAGCTGGTACACGGAGGGGTAAGGTATCTTGCGCAAGGTAACATTGACCTCGTCAGGGAAGCGCTTCGAGAACGAGGACTGCTTCAGAAAAATGCGCCTCACCTCGTGCAGAACGAAGTATTTGTCATTCCAAACTACTCGTGGTGGGATAAATTTTTCTATTCTGTAGGGCTGAAGGTTTACGATCTTTTATCCGGAAAGCTCAGCCTTGGAAAATCGAAGGGCATATCAAAAGATGAGGCAATTTCAAGAGTCCCAACCATTAAGCAGGATGGCCTGAAGGGAGGTGTAATTTATCACGACGGGCAGTTTGATGATTCCCGGCTGTCTGTGAACGTGGCACAAACGGTAATGGAGCATGGTGGCGCAGCGCTTAACTATTGTGAGGTTACCGGCCTGGTGAAAGATAACGGCAAAGTATCGGGCGTAGAGGCGAAAGATCGTGAAACCGGGAAAGAATACACCATCAAAGGGAAATCTGTTATTAACGCCACAGGTGTTTTTGTGGATGAAATTCTCAAGATGGACAAACCGGAGCACAAAAAGATTGTGAAACCCAGTCAGGGTGTACACCTTGTCTTTGATAAAAGCTTTCTTCCCGGTAACGATGCCATCATGATTCCCAAAACGGATGACGGACGTGTTCTGTTTGCCGTGCCATGGCACGATAAAGTAGTGGTGGGAACAACCGATACCCCACTTGATGAGCACAGCCTGGAACCCACTGCTCTTGAAGAAGAGATTGAATTTATCCTGGAAACAGCCGACCGGTACATGTCAAAATCACCAACCCGCGGTGATGTCAAAAGCGTGTATGCAGGGTTGCGGCCGCTTGCTGCACCGCAGGAGGGATCAACAAAAACAAAAGAGATTTCGAGAAGCCATAAGGTCATGGTATCCGATACAGGGCTTATAACCATAACCGGCGGTAAATGGACCACGTTCAGAAAAATGGGTGAGGATACGGTCGACAAAGCGATTAGTGTCGGCGCACTGCCCAACAAAAAAAGCACATCAGAACAGATGGCTGTTCACGGCGCGATGGAACCGGAGAATATTGATTTTAGCAATCCACACTATTTCTTTGGGGCCGACGAAGAGAAGATTCAGGTACTTATCGATGAGGATCCATCGCTTGGGGAGACACTTCACCCCGACTACTCGTACAGAAAAGCTGACGTGATTTGGGGCGCACGGCACGAAATGGCACGATCAATTGAGGATTTCCTCGCACGACGGGTACGGGTTCTTTTCCTGGATGCACGAGCTGCGATTGATATGGCCCGAGAGGTGGCGGAGTTAATGGCAAAGGAACTTGATAAAAACGCCGACTGGGAGAATAAGGAGATCAGCACATTTGTAGAACTGGCAAATCGCTACTTGTTGGAGCGCTATGAGCCATCTTCAAATAGTAATTAAATAACCAATAATTCAAATCATACAGACTTATGAAACAATACATATTAGCACTTGATCAGGGTACAACCAGTTCTCGGGCCATGCTATTCGATCAAAACGGTTCGATTGTATCCGTGGCACAAAAAGAGTTTCGCCAGATATATCCTAAAGCAGGATGGGTAGAGCACGATGCCCAGGAGATTTGGTCTACTCAGGCAGGTGTAGCTGCAGAGGCTGTAGCACAGGCGGGTATAAACGGAAAGGCAATTGCGGGAATTGGAATCACCAATCAACGGGAGACCACAGTGATCTGGGACCGGGAAACCGGGAAGCCGATTTATAATGCCATTGTATGGCAGGATCGACGGACATCGGAGTATTGCGATAAGCTAAAGTCAGACGGCAGAGCTAGTATGATTCAGGAGAAGACAGGCCTGGTAATTGACGCTTATTTTTCCGGTACCAAGGTGAAATGGATCCTCGATAATGTAGAGGGAGCCAGGGAACGTGCTGAAAAAGGGGAACTTGCGTTTGGAACCATCGATTCGTGGCTGATATGGAATTTTACGCAGGGTGAAACGCACGTGACGGATGTGACCAACGCCTCGCGTACAATGTTGTTTAATATCAATAAAATGGAATGGGATGAGGAGATCCTGGAGCTGATGGACATTCCTGAAAGCCTGCTTCCGGAAGTAAAACAGTCGAGCGAAGTGTACGGGCATTCCAAGACCACTCTTTTCGCAAGTAAGGTGCCAATCGCGGGGATTGCTGGCGACCAGCAGGCCGCTCTGTTTGGCCAGATGTGTACCGAGCCCGGTATGGTGAAGAATACATATGGCACGGGCTGCTTTATGCTGATGAATGTGGGCGATAAACCCGTGAAGTCAAAAAATAACCTCTTAACGACCGTGGCATGGAAAATTGATGGTAAGACGGAATATGCACTGGAAGGGTCTGTTTTTATTGCGGGAGCAGTGGTGCAATGGCTGCGGGATGAGCTGGGTATTATACGCGAATCAAAAGACGTGGAGTACTTTGCAAATAAAGTGGAAGACTCCGATGGCGTGTACCTGGTGCCTGCCTTTGCCGGTCTCGGTGCGCCCTACTGGAACCAGTATGCAAGAGGCATGATGGTTGGCATGACGCGCGGTACGACCTCGGCACACCTTGCACGGGCGGCACAGGATTCCATCGCCTATCAAACACTCGATATCCTGAACGCTATGAATGCCGATTCAGGTATCGATATCAAAGAGCTTAGGGTTGATGGCGGCGCTACTGCAAACAATACGCTTCTGCAGTTCCAGAGTGATCTCCTTCAGGTACCTGTCGTAAGACCGCAAATTACGGAAACAACCGCCCTTGGTGCAGCTTACCTGGCAGGACTTGCCGTAGGCTACTGGGATGATATTGAAGATATCCGTAAACAGTGGAATGTTGACAAAAAGTTCGAGCCAGCAATGGATCCGGGTAAGGTTGCCGAACTAACCAAAGGCTGGAAACGGGCTGTAAAAGCAGCCATTACGTGGGCTGATGACAGATAGCTTGCTGAACAGGTCAAGAATCAGGGAGATACCCTCCCTGATTTACTCTTTTAAAAATTAAATATCAATTAAGCGGAGATATAAATTATGAGTCCATATGTAGCGGAAATAGTTGGAACAGCTATTCTTATGCTTCTGGGTAACGGAGTTGTAGCCAACGTGCTATTAAGTGATAGTAAAGGTAATGGAGGCGGCTGGATTGTCATCACCTGGGGTTGGGGAATTGCTGTTTTTTCAGCGGTTTTTGTGGTAGGGCAGTTTAGCGGTGCCCACATTAACCCGGCAGTTACAGTAGGGCTGGCCGCCGGTGGCTTGTTTGAGTGGGCTGAAGTGCCTTACTATATCGGTGCCCAGATGATTGGAGCCGCTATTGGTGCTCTTTTAGTTTGGCTAGCATACAAAGATCACTTCGCTAAAGAAAAGGACGGGGATCTTATTCTGGCGGTTCACTGTACGGGGCCGGCCATTCGAAAGTATCCAAGTAATGTGATGACGGAAGCCATTGGTACCCTGATGCTTGTATTTGGCGTGTTTTATATTGTATCGCCTGGATTTTTGGGTGCAAACGGAGAATTTCTTGAAACCATTGTGATTGAAGGACAGGAAGTTGGATTTGGTCTCGGTTCTCTGTCAGCGCTTCCGGTTGGCCTTCTTGTGCTTGGAATCGGTTTATCGCTTGGCGGGCCAACTGGCTATGCTATTAATCCCGCTCGTGATCTCGGACCGCGAATTATGCATGCAATACTACCAATACCTGGTAAACGAGATAATGACTGGGCGTATTCATGGGTGCCTGTTGTAGGGCCAATTATCGGAGCCTTTCTTGCGGCCGGTCTTTATCTGCTCTTGAAATAGTAAAGGTAAGTATTAAAATAGGATGATGGGATTGCGCCCCATCATCCCGTATGCTCACCTCATGATAATTTCCATAACCGGATAGCTTTGCCATTGATCGCACAATGAAGCTGTCCGGTATTTTTCAATGATTTACAGAAATTTCAAATGATTGGTAAACAGTTATGAAATGTACGAAAAAACAGTTCTTATATCTATTTAGCTTCCTGCTGCTTGGCGGCTGCCTCCTGGTGTCCGAAAGCGGATCAGCACAACACATATCTTTTGAAAATGAGGATGACTGGACTTTTAATGTAACAGGCCAGCTCCCTGTTTTCCTGGTGGTATCAAACCACGAGGGCTATAGCTCAAACGGGAAAGATCAATTCGCAACGCGTGTGATGTCTGGCTTTAATCCGGGGAGCATCAATTTTAATATTGTTACCCCCGAAGTTAACGGGCTAACGGTTGAAGGATTTTTCCAGATTAATCATCACCTTCACGGCCCAAGCGTGCAGAATGCCGGATTATTTGAAGGGAGGGTTGCAGAAATAAGGGTATCAGGTAACTTTGGGTCCATCAACATAGGGAAGGGCCTGGGTATATTTAACAGCAGCTCCATCGCTGATGCCGGCAGTGGTATGGGCGTCGGGAGGTTTGCAGGGCCTGATGCCGCCGATGCTACACTCGGAAGGATCGGATCGGGGTATACATATGCCAACTTTAATCCTCGCGTGATTTACACCACGCCATCGATTGGTGGTCTGAAAATAAAAGCTGGCCTCATCAACCCGGAAAAACCGGGCGGCCCTTCAGCTATGGTAGAAACAGCTACACCGCGGGTTGAGGGACAGGCGAACTATGTGGTCGACCTCAATTCCGGCACGCTCGATTTTTGGGCCGGCGGAATGTACCAAAACGTGGATGTGGTAAGTGCGGACTATGAGTACGCGATGTCAGGCTGGGATGTTGGCGCACGCGTGGATGCTGCCGGCTTCAGAATTACGGGTGCCTATTCTGAAACGCGGGGCGTTGGTGCTGATGGTTTGATCGGTATAAATCTGATTGGGAACGGTCTTGCGCAGGCAGAGGCAGAGGCGACCCAATGGTATGCGGAAGGTATGTATACTGCCGGAAACTTCTCTGTTGGGGTAAGTTATGGCGAAGGTTCTCAGGATGCAGTTTCAACAGTACTGGGATTTTCACCGGAGATTACGAATCAGCTGCTGATGGGCTTTACCCGCTATAAAGTGACGGATAACCTTACGTGGATCGGCGAACTTCAAAACTTTGAATCTCAGGCGCAGGCAAACTACCAGGCGCTGGTACTCGGGATGCAGCTAAATTTTTAAAATAAAACACATCTGAAGTAGACCGGACGTGGTATGTTGTGGGACTGCCGGCGGCCGGTTTGCTTTTTTTATTTCTGCGGGAATATTTTCCTGCCTACTCTATCGAACTCATCCTGAACCATAAATTGGCTCATCTTATCGTAATTGATGCCCTGCTTTAAAGGGAAAAGCTAGGTGGCAAATAAGCATTCAAAAAAATAAAAAAATGTTGCTGTATGGTCCTACAAATAATAAACTCCTGTACCCTGTTCAACGGCAGAACAACGGCATTGTGCAAAGTTCAGTGAACACCCACCGTCTTGCTCCGCCTTCACTGCGCAATCCACCTCCCTCCCCGAGAAAACAGACTCGGGTCCAGAAAAACGCTGGCAGAGAGGATCTCTCATCTTTAATCATTTATCCATCATCTGCGCTCAGCGCCGTACCCTCTTGAACCTTGTGCTTTGAACCAAACGCTGGCAGGAGCGCCAAAAGACGACGCACTCTACCAGGTCTTCACCCTGCGCCTTGAACCTTGAACCTTGCACCCAAATTAATAAAGAATCCGGGTTCTGATGGTATGCTTTACTGAATTCATCTCATCCAATACTTTATCACCGTGCTTCTTATCTATGTCGAGTACCACATAGCCTATCTGCTCATTTGTTTTTAGATACTGACCCAGTACGTTGATGTCCATATCAGACAGCCGGCGGTTTATCTCCGACAGAACGCCCGGTTTGTTATCGTGAATATGCAAAATTCGATGTGCATCTTTCTGAACGGGAAGGTTGAGAGGCGGTACTGAAAAAGATCCGACCGTGGTACCATTATCAATCAGCTGGATGAGTTTTGTAGACACGTCGAGCCCGATGTTGTACTGTGCCTCGATAGTAGATCCGCCTATGTGTGGAGTGAGAATTACATTACTGGCATTTTGAAGCGCGGATGAAAACGGCTCACCTTTCGACTCAGGCTCTTCAGGATATACATCAATGCCGGCGCCGGACAGGTGCCCGGAATCAATAGCGTTTCGGAGTGCTTTAATATCTACCACAGATCCGCGGGAGAGGTTTAACAGGATGCTGCCCTCCTTCATTTGTGCCAGTTTGCCGGCATCCATCATAAGGTCGGTTTGATCGGTGGCGGGAACGTGCAGCGTAATGATATCTGATATTTCCAGGAGATCTTCAAGTGTGCTTTCCCGGGTGGCATTCCCCATTGGGAGTTTCGGCTCGATGTCGTAGTAATGGACATCAAACCCAAGGTTTTCTGCAAGAACCGATACCTGCGACCCGATATGGCCATACCCGATGATCCCCATTTTCTTACCGCGCACTTCGTAACTGTGTTTAGCGTCTTTCAGCCATATACCTTGGTGGGCTTTTTTATCACGCATCGGAATCCGGCGCATCAGCATGATCGATTCTGCAATGACAAGCTCAGCTACCGACCGGGTATTCGAGTAAGGCGAGTTGAAAACGGTAATTCCAGCTTTTGTTGCCGCATCAAGATCTACCTGGTTCGTGCCAATGCAGAAACACCCGATCGCCTTCAGCTTGGAAGCTTTTTCAATAACGGTCTGTGTAATATGCGTTTTCGACCGAACACCGATAATATGAACGTCCCCGATTCTTTCCAGAAGCTCTTCTTCACTCCACGCTACATCGTGGGTTTCCACATTTGTGTAGTGATGCTCATTGAAATTTTCTACTGCTGTAGGATGTATACCTTCGAGCAATAAAATTTTAATATTTTCTTTAGGATAGGAGAGCTTCTCTTTTTCTTCCTTCATGGACGAGTTCATTTCGGTTGAGTGCATAATCATTTCCAAAGGTAATAAACATTTTTGTTTAGGCATGAAGGATATAAGGAAAGCTTCCTGATTCCATTGGAAACGGTACCAACGCTCGATGGGGATGAAATGAGGCATATTGAGCACAAAATGTCACCGAATTGTATGTACACATATAAAATGATTGAAAATATGAGTCAGGATATCAGGACTCTGCAGAATTAAATAGTAAGAAAAGAATAGCTATTCTTAACTAAGAAAGCTCAATACGTGCGCCCCCGTTTCGTGATGATTCCATAATGGCATTTACAATCTGAATATCTCTCAATCCTTCGCTGCCGGGGACAAGGGGTTTGCGGTTTTCTTTAATTGCAAGAGCATCGTTATCCATCTGGCGTGCCTGCTGGTGATTAGGGTCGGGCGGTAACCGGGTGCCTTCGCTTGTCTCTCCTTGTACACCGGTGTACGATTGCATAGGCTCAAGTCTGTACCAGCCATCCGTGCATTCCACATTCAGATAGTTCACGGATTTTCCGAAACTTGTTTCGCCCTTTGCCATAAGTCCACCGGGAAACCCGAGTTCAAATTCGGTGAATTCATCGACATCGCTATACATATCGGTCCGTTCTGACCATTGCCTGCCTGAAACCGTTAAAGGCTCCATACCCGTTGAATATCGTGCAGCATTAATGGGATAGACTCCCATGTCATATAAGGCACCCCCGCCAAGGCGGCCGATACGGCGCCAGTTGGTTGGATCGGGGTGAGCTCCATTATATCCGGCACCGGTCTGCACTGCGGTGATTTTACCAAATGTATTATTCTCACCATATCCAATAATAGTCTGGGTATTTGGTTCATGCTGCATGCGATAGCCGATACTCAGAAACACTCCATTCTTTTCAGCTGTATTAATGATGGCCCGGCACTCTTCTTCATTCATTGCCATCGGTTTTTCGCACCAGACGTGTTTGCCGGCTTCGGCTGCCCGAATGGCATCCCTCATATGAATAGCGGGCGGAGTAACAATGTACAAGATGTCAATATCATCGTTATTTGCAACGTCAGGCAAGGTTTCATAGCTGTAAACATTTTTATCAGGGATGTCGTATTCTCGTTGCCAGCGCGGAATCTTTGAAGGAGTGCCTGTCACAATGCCTCTCAGTTCACAATGTTCAGTTAATTGAAGACCAGGCGCGAGCCTGCCTGTTGAATATCCGCCAAGACCTACAAGGGCAACACCAAGCTTATCGCGTTTGCGTGGCAGTATGATTGATGGAAATCCGGTGGCTGCAATGCCAATTGCAGTTCCTGCATGTTTCAAAAATTGTTTTCTGGATATCTTTTTCGGCATCATCTGAAGTGATGGATTTAATATTAGTTTGTAGCTTTAAATAAGGAGTTTTGCTTCCCAACTAAGAAATAGTAAAAAATCATTTAACTTGAAAGAAGAACAAATTCACGCCAGATGAGTTGGGCTGATAAATTGAATAGATAGACGAGAGGTGAAAAACCGCCCTAACGCTTTCAACGTCAGGACGGTGACAAATTGCTCGTTTGTCTTTATTGATTCTTCGAAGATATAGTGCTCTTGTGTAACGTCTCTCAAACAATCCTACAGTCTTATGCCACACGCAGCTATACATCTAAAGCATTAGTATAATACAAACAGGGAGATTGGAATTAGTTGACAAATAGTTGATAGGTACTTGCACAAACAGTTAGGCGGGAATGCTTTTAAACAGTGTTAATGCTTATTTTATTAATCTTAATAGTTAAGACTTTGTATCTCTTATCAATTTTTGAGCGTTCCTCACTTAAGAGATCAAATCCGCAGGCAGCATTGATGACCTTAATTAATTTCTTTCTGTTTCTCGAGTTTTGGGAAGGATGTGATTGATCAGGGTAAATGCGCTGGTCGATTTTGGAAATAAGAATTGAAGATTCACCGGACTTTACAAGCTCGGCAATTACCTTCCAGAGTTCTTTTACAGCTTTATCTTCTGAAATTTCAAAGCGTTCATTTTTTATGAAAACGGAGAGTCTGCCGTCAAGGTCTTTGTATAGCTGAACAGGTTTTTTATCAAGTGTCTCGTATGTAGTAATATCCTCAAAATCATCTGACCTTTTTTTGAGAAAAAGAAAAAGTAAGGTTGCAAATATTCCTATACTCAATGCACCGGCAGCTGTGAAAATAAGTGTCTCTTTTGAAATTTCGTCAGTGGGTTTGAGGACTGTTAACAGGGAACGATTTTCGTCAAAATCAAAAAGAAATGCTTGAAGCCTGTTTTCCCTGGATGAAGGAAGATCGTGGCCTAATATAATCCATTTGTTTATTCGTTCGGAGTATATAACATCCCTGACTTTATAAACTCCAAACTCCCTTAAATCGAGTTGATAAACTATAGACTCGTCGACACTTGCAAGGTTGAATTTTCGGTTTTCAGAAAACAGTGACAAGAACCCGAGATGGCGATTGTTTGGATCAATTTTATAGGTTTGATTACTGTAGAACGTAGGATAAACTGTAAAAGAATACACTTTGAAATTTTCGAATATCTGTCCAATCTCCCTTTCTTCAAACCATAAATTAGATTCATTATCATATTTGTAAACAGAGGTTTTCCCTTGTTCGATACTAGTCGGGTCGTCGACAATATAGTAGAATTCGTTCGCGATTTTGTAAAGAGCGCTGCTTCTACTGCGAATAACAATGTCGCCATTTATTGCAGTTGCTTTTTCCCATTGCCTGGACTCAGGGTCGTAGTATATCAACATATTGCGGTACTCCCAGTACCCATACCCTCCAATTGCATAAATCAAATTATTTGCGGAAAGTAAGGCAGAGTGTCCATACATGGTTCGGTGAGAGTGTGATAAATCCTCCCGTATAATACTCTTCGAAGCAATGTCGTATCGGTGTACCCTTCCGATCCCCTTTTCCCAAAAATAAATGCTTTTCCCATCTTTGGTAACGTCCATTTTATCTAGTCCATCGTAGCTTTGAGGAATAGTGGTTAACGTATCAATAACACTTTCTTCGGAAACAGAAATTAATATCTGGCTTTCCTTTTCGAAGAGATAGATTTTACCTGATGAAGGGTCAAATGAGGAGAGATAATCTCTGCCAGAAATCGTGTAATCAAGGTTTTTATATGGGAGCCCTTGGCTTGAGGAAAGGTTGACATCCTGCTGATAAGACATCAAAACCGACATAATCAGAATAATTATAAACATGCTAGGTACTGTCTTAATGAAAACTGGTTAAAGAGGTATGAGATTATATTATAAAAAAATGCGACAGAAGCCCTTAATTAATTACACTGAGCCGAGTTACAAATTTCTTCATGAAGTCCGCACATAAAACGGTTTCTGGAAATATTGTTTTCCATGACAAGGAATATTTGTTGGGTGATGGATAACAAAGGGAAATAATAGCTATGCCGGATCAGGGCAGTAAAAGAAGAAATTTTCTTTTATTTGTATTAAAGAAGCAGAAGTAACACAAGAAAAGCAATGCAAAATATGTATAGGAAAGACTGTCTTGAAAAGTAAAAACCGTTCAGGCGCTATCAACATCTGAACGGTGACAAATTGCTCGTTTGTCATCATTGAATCTTTGAAGATATATCACGCTTAAGTTGCGTCTCCCAAAAAACTCTAATTAAGTACGTGTTTAGTATCATTACTTATGATACAAACCGGGAGATTGGAATTAGTTGACAATTAGTTGATAGGTACTTGCAGAGAGAGACTAAAAACCGCGCTTAATCAGCGTTTAAGACTATTTTGTCTATTTGAATAGTAAATACTTTATAGCGCTTATCAATTTTTGAGCGTTCTTCACTGAGCAGTTCAAAGCCACAACTACTGTTGATAATTTTGATCAGTTTTTTCCTGTTCCTGGAATTATAGGAAGGATGCGACTGATTGGAGTAAATGAGCTGATCTAGTTCAGAAATAAGAATTGATGATTCACCCGAACGAACTAATTCAGTGATTGATTTCCAAAGTTCTTTCATTGGCTGATCTTCTGCCGTTTGGAATCGGTTACCGTTAATGAAAACAGTAATACCTCCATCTTCATTAACGTGAATGTTGACAGGCGTATCAGTAGATCCTTGCGACCCCAAACTGTTTGACTCCTTATCATCATTACTGCTTCGTCGGTTTTGAATATAAAACAGGAAGCCAATCAGGAAAATGAAGATAACTCCCCCCGCAGCTAGTAACATGGTGTCAGCTGGCAAATAATTATAAGGATAATAGGCAGTGATGAACGGATGGTTTTTATCAAATTCGAAGAGATATGCTTTTAGAATTGAACGCTCTGTCCACGCTGACTCATGACCCAATATGATCCATTGGTCAATGCGGTCAGAGTAAAAGGCTGTCCTGACATCATTTATTCCCAGAAGGGTTAAGTTGAGCTGGTAAATGGCAGGATCATTTACATCTACGAAGTTCAGAATTGAGTTTTGTGTGCTTTTCGAATGAAAGGCCAGGTGGTTTTTGTTTTGATCTACCATATAAGTTGTCCGCTGAGAAAAAGTACTATGGACACCTCTGTTCATAATTTTAAAGGGCTCAAAAACATCCTCAAGCTCGGTCTCTCGATACCACTTACTCTTGTTGATGTCGAATCTATAAGCATTCGTTTTTTGCACCCCGTCATCTTCAGTATTGTCAACAAAATAGTAGAAGGCGTCGCCAAGCTTATACAGCAGGCCCTTCCAGCTTCTCACTACAAGCTCATCATTCAATGACGTAATCTTTTCCCATTGACCAAATTCTGGTTCGTAGCGAATGAGAAAATTCCGGAACTCCCAATACCCGTATCCGCCAATAGCGTAGATGAAGTCATCATCAGACAGGAAAGAGGCTGGGCCGTACATCGTCCGATGGGAATGTGATGTGTCTTCTCGTTCTATTGTGCCCGTAGATATATCATAGCGATGAACCCTGCCGATGCCGGCTTCCCAAAAGTAGATACTTTCACCGACACTGGTGATATCCATATAGTCAAGTCCCTCAATATCTTGGGGTATTGAACCCAGAGTGTCTACCGTGCTCTGTTCGGTAAGCCTGACAAATGTTCGATCATCTCGATGAAAGAGGTAAATATCGCCGCTTGAGGGATCAAAGGTGGCGCTGAAAGCTTTATCTTTGATCTGATATTCTAGTGACTGGTATGGAGCATTCTGGTTTGATGTAGAATCAACCGCCATCTGCAGAACCGACACTATCAAAAAAAAGATAACCATGCACAGTCCTGTTTTTCCTGTAAGCTTGATCTTGATGAGGCAAGATTAAAAGTATATAAAAACAGGCACAAATATCCGGGTAATTAGCAGATGGTGTTAATGTTGAATGTAATATTGAGCTGTTTGTTCAATATTACATTCTTCGATAATGCCGCACTTAATTGCTTGACGGAAGAGGTGAGCACAGGACAAAAAATGCCAGGACTTTTTGAAACCGGGAATTAATCAAATCTAAATAATCAGCAACTATTTATTCATCCAGCAAATCTTTGACATACTCATTCCCCGGATCCATTTTCAGTGCCTGTTCATAATATGTTTTGGCTTTTTGATCATGGCCTCCTTTTTTCATCAGGTCACCCATCAAAATCCAATTCTCTACATCTTTGGGTGAGCTACGAATACGGTCAAGCAGGTACTGGATGGCTTTTTGCCCTTCACCGTTCATAAGCTTGTACAGTACCATGTTTCTGTGAGCTGCCGGCAGATCATCTAGTGCAATAGCCCGTTCAAAATCTTCTTTCGCTTTGTCGGCTTCATCAAGGTTCAGGTAGCTGTAGCCACGGAGATTAAACAGCCGTCCGTCATCCTCGTCTTTTTCGATAGCGTCAGTAAACGACTTCACGCTTGATTCCCATTGATTCAGCTTCTGCATTACCTCACCCTCAAGCGTATATCCTTCCGGTGCATCAGAATTAATACGCTGCAACTCCCTGGCTACATCCAGACTTTCGTCGAGATCTTTCTCATGAAGCAATTCGTATCCTTTCTTATGTCGTTCTTCAAAACTCATAAACTATTCTATTTCTTCTCTTTTTCGGTTATATCTTCGTATTCAGCGTCTTCAATTTGGTCAAGATTTTTCTTCTGACTGCTTCGGTTTGTTCCGTTTTGCCTGTTACGGTCGAACTGGGGGCGCTGACGGGTTGCTCTATTTTGTCCCTTCCCAAGCAGGCGTGCAACAAAACGGTAAATCATGTAGACAAGTATGGCGGTAAAAATCCAGCGTAAAAGCATTAATCAGGAATAATATGAATATGTGTGTTGCTCCGAATCGGTTGATTAAAAATCTGTTCTTCAAGATACGATAAATGATCCGGATTATGTACAAAATCAATCTCTGAAGCATTAATGATGATCAGAGGAGATTTATTGTACCGGTAAAAAAATTGGTTGTATGAATCTGAGAGATCTTTCAGATAGTCTTCGGTAATATTTCGTTCGTATTCTCTTCCCCGGGTATTAATATTTTGCATAAGCCGCTCAACCGAATTCTGAAGGTAAATCACCAGATCAGGCTTGGCTGATATTCCGGTCATAATCCCGTATATGTTGTCATATAGCGACAATTCTTCATCATCGAGATTCAAACGGGCAAAGATTCTGTCCTTCTCAAAGATATAATCAGAGATGACAAAATCATCGAATAACTCACGATTTGTCATTTTTTGCTGCTGCTTAAATCTGCTCGCTAAAAATGCAAGCTGAGTCTGAAACCCATAACGATCTTTGTCTTCATAAAATTTAGGTAAAAAGGCATTATCCTCAAATTGTTCAAGTACAAGGCGGGCATTGTTGCGCTGTGCAAGTAGTTTTGCGAGCGATGTTTTACCGGCGCCAATTACGCCTTCGATAGCTACAAAATCAAATTGGTTTGACATTCTACCAGGTCAGGTTTGTTTTTTCTATCTGCATAACAGCTGATTCCTTAATTAACGTTTTAATAGGCGTGTCAGTTGCAGGATCTTTCCATTCCGGTGCAACATCAAGCAAGGGTAATAATACAAACAGACGATTTGTATATTCAGGATGAGGAATAATAAGAGTCTCGGTTTGAATCACCAAGCTTCCATATGCAATGATATCGAGATCGAGCAGGCGCGGACCCCATTTGATGTGCTGATTTTTTCGGCCTGCCCGACGCTCGAACTCTTTCAGCTTATCAAGCAGCTCGTGCGGCTTAATTGCCGTGTTAATGAGAGCAACAGAATTCAGGAATGGATATTCAGACGGGCCCATGGGTTCCGATTCCCATACAGAAGATTTCAGAACAGGTGTTTCGGATATCTCGTCAAGAAATCTGCCGGCTTGCCTGAGCATCTCGTGACGATTCCCAAGATTTGAGCCGGCAGCAACAATTACCTGTTCCATTCAAGAGTTATTTCGGCATAAGCTGCGTCGGTTTCAATAGGAGGAGAAAGCTTACGAACGGATACAGAAAGGGATTGTACAATAGAGAACTCTTCAAATATGCGATCACCAATCTCTTTGCAAAGAGTTTCGATGAGTTTGCGCGAGTCGCCGAACATCACGTCTTTTGCAATCCTTTCCGCCTTGGCGTAATCAAATGTCTTATGAAGGCCATCGTCTTGAGATGCAACGTGTCTGAAAGAGCCGTACGCTATAATATCAACTTCAAACCGGTTGCCTTCAATACGTTCTTGCTCATTGTGTCCGTGTTTGGCGTGAAATGAGAGTGATTTAATCGTAATGCGATCCAAGATCAGCCCGTGTGTTTAAATAGTTGCAACTTCAAGTTTCTGCTCGAGCTCTTTGAGCATCCGTTTGTGCTTCGGGCTTGTGGAGAGGCGGCCTTCTATAGTTGATATGGCGTGAATTACTGTGGAGTGATCTCGGCCACCAAATTGCAGCCCAATGGTTTTCAGGCTTGACTTCGTATATTTTTTAGATAAATACATCGCGACCTGCCGGGCTTCAACAATTTCCTGTTTCCTGGTTTTCTCACGTACTTTATTAGTGTCGATATTAAAGTAATCGCACACACAGTTTTGAATGACATCGATGGAGATTTGTGCCTGGGTATTTTTCACCATGTCTTTCAGCACAGTTTTAGCCATCTGAAGGTCAATTTCATCTACGTGCTTTAAAGATGCGGTAGCAAGGAGCTTGATGATGGCGCCTTCCAGGTCCCTTACGTTTGATTTGAAATTATAGGCTATAAATTCAATTATTTGAGGATCAATACTTATGCCGTTATCATTGGATTTTCGCTCCAGTATAGCATATCGGGTTTCGTATTCAGGGATTTGAAGATCGGCACTGAGCCCCCAGCTGAATCGGGAAATCAGGCGCTCTTCAATATCGGGCACATCCTTCGGCGCGCGATCACTGCTTAATATAATCTGTTTTCCTTCCTGGTGAAGGGCATTGAAAATATGGAAAAACTCTTCCTGTGTTTTCTCTTTACCACTAAAAAACTGAATATCATCGACAATCAGGACGTCGATGTTCCTGTAAAACATAGAAAATTCACTGGCACGGTTATTTCTTATGGCCTGAACGAACTCGTTTGTAAAGGTTTCAGATGACACATAGAGAACTGAAAATTTATCGCCGAAATCTTGCTTAATTTTATTTCCAATGCTTTGCACAAGATGTGTCTTGCCTAAACCTGTGGTTCCATAAACAAAAAGAGGGTTGAAGGAATTATTACCAGGGTTTTCGGCAATCGCCATTGCGGCTGACCGGGCGAGGCGATTGCAGTCGCCCTCGATATGTCGTTCAAATACGTAACTATCGTTTAGGTTAGAATCTATATTCGCCTTGCGGATCCCGGGAATCACAAACGGGTTTTCAATCTTACCCGGATGATAGTCGCTGTAGGTATTCATTTCCTGTGGTCGGGACGGGGGCGAGGGGCGCTGGGGTAGTCTTACAGATCTGTTGTCCTCAAGACGATCTGCTTTTTCTACCAGTACTGAATACTCAAGTTTTCCTTCATCCCCAAGCACCTTCGCTATCGTTGAGCGAAGCATATTATAATAGTGTTCCTCGAGCCACTCGTACCAAAACTGACTGGGTACCTGAATGGTGAGAGTACCTTTGTCGAGCTTTACTGGTTTAATAGGCTCAAACCATGACTTAAATTTCTGATAACTAATGTTGTCCTGAATGATTTCGAGGCATTCATTCCATGCATTTTCTGCAGTAACCGTATCCAAGCGTACAGGCCTCCAAAATAATTAAAGTGTTTTTCAAATCACTTGAGTTATCCACACGAGCAAATGAGGTGTTCCCAATTGTGCGGAAAAGAAAATCACAATTTATTTGACTGAAATCAAAAAAAATAATTACGAGTTGACCAAAGTTATCCACAATGCATTTAACACCGTTACCGTATGTCTTACATGGGGTTATAGATTATTATGCAAAACACGAACATTTTACTTGACAGCCCTTAACAATTCCCTAACAATGATTTCACACAAGCTACACGTACCGGGAAAGACTCTAAAAAACTTTTCCACAAGTTATCCACAATTATTTGAGAGTTTGTAGTCCTGTTTACAACAAATCTAGTGAAACGCTGAAAAAGCCTGAAAAGTAATGATTTAGGGGGCTGGAACAGCAATTAGAAATCGCAGGTTTTTGTCCAGATCCCGCTTGAGTTGTGAAGATGGAAAAGTACCTATAGAAATTTCTAATATTTGGTTTGCGAGCTGATCATTTAGCTCCAAAAACATCGCGGCAGCATTCCGGTCTGCGTATGTGATAATAGGTTCATAAACTTTGAGCGGGTTTGAATGAAATAGTGCCAGTCCCGGCTCGTAGTCGCCGACTTGCTTTTCCAGCGATGGCTGTTCATCGGTTCCTATGTATGGCGGGTTTGAAACAATTATATCCCAGCCACTATCAGGAATCCCGACTTCATGAAGATTGAAGAGATCACCTTTGATGAATTGGATGTCAACATCGTTCACTTTTGCGTTTTCATTTGCCACGGTGAGTGCTTCATCTGAAATATCCATTCCATAGCAATTCCAGGCCGGACGCATTTTTTTTAGGGCGATTGGAATGCATCCGCTGCCGGTTCCAATGTCGAGAAGGTTGACAGGTTTATGTTCCAGCTGCGGTAAAGTCTCAATAAGGAGCTCTACAAGTTGTTCCGTTTCAATCCGCGGAATTAGAACTGATGGATTTACTTTGATATGGCAACCCATGAAATTAGTGGAGCCGGTAATGTATTGTAGGGGCTCGTGATCAGCACGGCGCTTTACAAGCGGCCGTATGCGATTAAGTTCATCAGTTGAGAGGGGGCGCCCATATTGCAGGTACAAATCCAGTCGTTTACATTCTAGTACCTCCGCAAGAAGCCACTCGATGCTGTGACGAGGATCAGGAACCTGTTTTTTTTCGAAATACTCCGTAGCCCACTCCAGCATGCGAAGTACGCTCCAAAAATCATCATCGTTTTTTTGAGGCATTCAAATGTATGAAAGCTTGAAAAAAAAGCTATGCATCCTCATCTTCAACTTCCGGCTTGTCTACCTCTTCTTGCAGCGACAATCCAAATCGTTTAGAGAAATCCATGATGAAGTTCACAACGTCGGCTTCAATATTATGTTCTTCTGAAAGAGAACTCCCCCGGAATCCCATACGGCCTCCTGCCTTTTTTAGCTCGACACGGTTTTGCTTGGCCGTACACTCGATAATGCAAGTAAGTGTAATAGTGGCGTTGATCTGTTTTTCATACTGCTCATAAACAGCCACATATACTTCATCATTATTGGCTGAAGAGTTGTATTGGTATAGATACTTTGGTTCTACACTCTCAAAAAGTTTTGGAGTCATCCGCCGAAGTGTAGACTGCGGACCATAAATAAGATATTTTGTTACTGAACTCATAAACTAACCCAGTTGATTTAAATAATAGATAGGGCGAATTTTCTGCCTGAATAAAAGCCTAAATGAAACAATAATCAAATAGAGACTCAAAAGAATTCTGATATGATTTTTATTTTGTTTAAAATTTATGCAATGCTGAGCAGCTAAGTTACGTTCATTCAATAAATTAAATAACTGTTCAAATATGAAAATTTGTCGATCTTTGCTGCTTACAGTAGCTCTTTTTACTGTTTGGGGTTCCGCTACCTATACAACTGCACAGACTCAAATCTCTGAGCCGGATTTAATAGTGGAAGAGAGGGTTAGCACGCCTTTAAACGCCAATTATAAGTCAGGGCTCACTTTCGATTTTGTTGTAAATAATTTTGGGTTCGGTATTGGCGGTCAGTACCGACGGGTTCTGGCTCCTCAGATGGAGGGAATTATTAATTTGAGAATTACAGGTTTGCGTGATGCATCAGAACAAACATTCACGGATGTATTTTTCGGGCAGCAAATTATACCGAACAAATATCAGCGCGCCTTTGCTTTTCCGGCCATGATAGGATTAAGAAAACGACTATTTGCTGATGATGTACAAGCACAATACCGATTTTTTGTCTCAGCGTCTGCCGGAGCGGTTGCAGCTTTTTCCTATCCTTATTTCAATGACCGAAACAATAATGGCTACAGGGAACAATTCAACGACAATTTTGAACAGATTAACGACATCTTTACGGGATGGAGTGAGGGAGACTGGCATTTCGGTGGTGCCGGAGAACTCAAAATCGGTGTGGATGTTGGTCGTAATTTCAGCAGCGTTACAAGTATCGAGTTCGGATATTACATGAACTACTTCCCTGATGGAATTCAAATGATGACTCCGAATCAGCCCGACTTGAGAGAGAATTTGGCCCCGGGTGAATCTCCATTCCAAGAAGACCCCAACAATCCGGGTGAACTGTTATTAGAACCATACTTTGATGCTCAGAAATTTTTTGGCACACCTCAAATAACGGTTACTTTTGGGCGTTTGTGGTAACTTCTCCAGTGAAAAAACTGTTAGAAAATAGATTGTGCTGAAAAATCCGCACTGTTCAGCGCTTCGGTTTTCCTCTCGCCGCTGTAATCCCTGCGAGACTTTGGAAGACGGGCCGGGACTATCTCAATCGCGCTAAAAACGGCTTATCAGAGAGGGAAACTTCCGGGTAAGTTTTTCAACTTGATGGTGGCAGGAGCACTAAATGTTTTCGTGTGATCATTTTTTACAGCATCTAAATCGAAAAGTTTAAGTCGCTCAGCCAGGTTTTTGGATCGTGAAGCGAGTCAACAATAAGATCAGGTTCGTGCCGCTCAAGCTCTTTCGCTGTAAACCCGCCTGTTGTTACGGCCACTGATTTTGCTCCAAAATATTTTGCGCATCGAATGTCGTTGGGAGTATCACCTATGATGACATACTGGCTGGGTTCGGGTTGATGATCATACTGTGATTTATATTCACGATCTGCTTCACCCGGCAGGTCATTACGATTTTCAGAGGCCTCACCAAATCCTCCAAAAGAAAATATTCCGTGTAAGCCGGCCGCCTGAACTTTTTTCATCGCCACTTTTCGGACATTCCCCGTACACAGCCCAATGGGTATATTCAAAGAAGCTGCATCATTAACGGATTCAATAGCACCATTATGTACAGACATGTGGTTCGATGATAGGTTTTGTGACATCGCGTTCGCATAATTTTCCATCACCTGGTGCAACAGAAGGTGGGCATCAGGCATATCGCCTATCAACTCCATGAATATTCCGCGATCTGTACGGCCTGCAAACGAGCGTGAGGTTGCCTCATTCTTTTTGATTCCAAACTGTTTCAGCTGCTCTTCTATTATTTCAAAAATAAAATCCGAGTGTACATTGAGCAGCGTTCCGTCAATGTCGTAAAGGAGGATGGGGTTATTATCCTGCATGTTGTTCTATTTTATAGAGATGAATATAAACTGTACATTGTTGTGTTAACTAATTTAAAACAACAAAGAAATTAAGATATGAGTTTAATTGAAGATATTTCAGCAAGACAAATACTGGATTCGCGTGGAAATCCAACTGTTGAAGTTGATGTGATTCTTGAAAGCGGAATTCTTGGAAGAGCTGCTGTTCCATCAGGTGCATCAACAGGTGAATTTGAAGCAGTTGAGTTAAGAGATGGCGATGCAGATAGATACATGGGCAAAAGCGTGAATAAAGCAGTTAACAACGTCAATGAGGTGATTGCGTATGAGCTGCTTGGCTTTCCGGCAACAATGCAGGTCGAGATTGATCAGATACTGCTCGATATGGATGGTACACCCAACAAAGGAAAACTTGGAGCAAATGCTCTGCTGGGTGTTTCAATGGCAGTTGCAAAAGCCGCCGCAATGTCAACAGGATTGCCGCTGTGGCGTTATCTTGGTGGAGTAAATTCGAAAGTACTTCCGCTCCCAATGATGAATATCATCAATGGTGGATCTCATGCGGATAACAATGTGGATCCCCAGGAGTTCATGATCATGCCTGCCGGCGCAGATACATTCAGCGAAGCTGTGCGAATGGGATCAGAAATATTCCACAATCTCAAAAAAGTACTGTCTTCCAAAGGTTATAATACGTCTGTTGGTGATGAGGGCGGTTTTGCACCCAACCTGAAATCAAATGAAGAGGCCCTGGAAGTAATACTTACAGCTATTGAAAAAGCTGGTTATACACCCGGCGATGAGGTGCTTATTGCACTTGACCCCGCCAGCTCCGAATTCTATGATACCGAGAAAAAAGTATATGAGTTCAAATGGAGTGATGGATCTGTTCGTGATGCAGATGAAATGGTGGAGTACTGGTCCTCATGGGTCGAAAAATATCCTATTATTTCGATTGAAGACGGCATGTACGAAGATGACTGGAAAGGATGGAAAACCCTTACAGATGCGATAGGTGATAAGGTACAGCTTGTGGGTGACGACTTGTTTGTTACGAATACCGAACGATTGGCACGCGGAATTGAAGAAGGCATTGCCAACTCTATCCTGATTAAGGTAAATCAAATTGGGACACTGACCGAAACTCTGGATGCTATTGAAATGGCACATAAAAACGGATACACATCTGTTATTTCTCATCGGTCAGGCGAAACGGAAGATACCACAATTGCAGACCTTGCAGTTGCAACAAATGCCGGTCAGATTAAAACCGGCTCAATGAGCCGAACAGATCGTATAGCGAAATATAACCAATTGCTTCGAATTGAAGAAGAACTAGGGGATTCGGCTATATTTATAGGCCGGGATACATTCAATGGTTAATATTTCCAAGGTTTAAATTGACTAAAAATCAAAAGCCCCGGGGTAACAGCCGGGGCTTTTTGTATTTACCTCTTCCGAAGCCCGCCATTCGTGCGGCAGTTTAATTTTGTTATCTTCTATACATGCGAATCAACCGGCTTCAACTTCGATATTTTAGGAATCACAAGGAGACAGAAATAGAGCTGGCCCCTCATCTAAATCTGATTACAGGACCCAATGGCGCGGGAAAAACAAACATCATTGATGCGATTCATTATCTATGTATGAGCCGGAGTTTCGTTGCCACCAGCGACCAGTATGTTGCAAACTGGGATGAAAAATATTTTATGATTAACGGTGACTTTGAAGGAGAGATTCGTCAGTCGTTTAAAGTATCGTGCAGTTATTCACGAGGTGAAGGTAAAAAGATTTTTGTGAATGACAGTCCGCTGTCCCGCCTTTCTGATCTCATCGGAATGGTACCGGTGGTGGTAATGAGCCCCGAAGACCTGAAGCTCACGGCAGAAGGGCCTGCTGAACGCCGCTCATTTCTGGATAGTATGATCAGCCAGATCTCTCCCAAGTATTTGCGCGATCTGATGGAGTACCGGCATATACGCAAGCAGAGAAACAAACTCCTGCAAGAGTTTCGTGGGCCGAGAGACCTGTTGGTATCGTATCTTGAGCCCTGGAATCTTCAGCTGGTAGAGACGGGATCACGCCTGATAGCTAAAAGAGCCGGGGTATTGCGTCAGTTCAGGCGCTATCTAGAATTTCAGTATCGAACAATTTCAGAGCTTAACCTCAAGCCCGACCTTGAATATCAAACGATACTGGATGAGCCGGAGGATGAGACCCAAATCTCTGAAATATATTCAGAACTCCTGGAGGAGAATATTGATAAAGAGATTGAGCGGGAGCAAACGTTATATGGACCACACAGAGATGAGGTGGTGTTTTACCTTGATGAGATGGAGCTTCGGAATTTTGGATCCCAGGGGCAGCACAGGCTTTTCTCCATGGCCCTGAAAATGGCACAGCTGTTCTATTATTCTGACCAGCTGGATGATCTCCCTATAATGCTGCTTGATGATTTGTTTGGCAATTTGGATCAGCAAAAAGTGACAATAATAATGGAAACGCTGACGAAACACTCGGGTCAAACGTTTATAACATCAGCCGCTGAAAAACCTTTTTTAGAATCTCAGTTTAAAGAGTCATCTTCTAATAGCTGGTTCAGAGTTGAAAACGGACAGGTTCACAAAAAATATTAAAGATGGGATTTGGAAATAAACCACAATCGATGGACGAACTTCTGAAGGAATTTATGAAGCGGATTCCTCACCGCACCAAACTTCAGAGGGGAATGGTGCTTCATGTGTGGCCCGAAATTGTCGGCGATAAGATTGCTGCAGTGACCAAGAACCTGCATTTTGAAGGGAATCGTCTTGTACTTGAGGTAAATAATAGCGCCTGGCGACATGAGATACATATGAAACGATTCTCAATAGCAAAGCGGCTTAATGAGAAAGTTGGCAGTAAAGTGGTTCAGGAAATTGTTGTCAGAGCTTCGTAAAAAATGCATATTTTATCTCTATGGGATTACTAAAAAACACAAAAGAAAAAATATCTGATTTTTTTTCCAGCCGGTTTAAGCTGGAAGTGAATGAAGATGAAGAGGATAAGCTGTTTACCAAACAAAAGGTATTTGCCTTTACCTTTGCAATGCTTTTTTCAGTAGCTCTGTGGTTCATTGTGAACATGGGTCGTGATTACAACATGACAATGATGCTTCCCATCCAGATCACAAACCTGCCGGACGATATTGCGCTTAGCAGCGAGGTACCTGATACCACTGCAGTAAGTATTAGCGGTGAGGGGTGGAGCCTTTTTAATCTGTATATAAACCCACCTCAGGTAATGCTTAACGTGGAAGAGCAGCAGATAAATATGTTTGAACAAGTGCGTCAGCAAATAAGCTCAATGTCTGATGTAAGTGTGATGCAGGTTGACCCGATGTTCCTTGAAATAGAAACCGAAATGAGGGTATCAAAAAAGGTGCCGGTTGAATCCCGGATAGTTATTAATACCGGGCCTCAGTACGGTGTGCTGGGTTCAACTCAAATCATGCCCGACAGTGTTACAGTTACAGGTCCTGCCTCTCGTGTTGAAAATGTTGAATCCTGGAGTACTGCTGATACTGAGATAAATGATGTAACCCGCAATCTTGAAATGTCTGTTGATCTTCAAGAACCCGGGCCCGGGATTACTACCATACCATCAGAAGTGACGCTACAGGCAAACATCGCAGAATTTACCGAAGCTGAAGTGAGAATACCTGTGCGGTCACGGGGATTGCCGTCTGGCCGGGCAGTAACCTTTTCTCCGTCATCGATAGTGGTGAAATATGATGTACCTCTTGATCAGTATAATGATGTTCAGAGTATACGCCCATTTGTAGCATTTGTTGATTTTGAGCGGCTTCAACAAGACACAACCGGCCTGATTACTCCGGAGCTGGAAAAGGTTACCGATCAATATGACGTGCGGCTCAGAAGTTTTCAGCCGACACGTGTATCGTACTTTAACATCATGCCGGACTAATTTTCGCACATCTTTTTTTAGGTAGCTGCGGCCATCGTTTTTTCGAATGGCGCAATAATTTCATCAATTTCAGAAGTATCGTCAAAAAAGCTTAGCAGCTTTAAAAGCACTTCATCAACAAGTACATCAGGGCAGGACGCACCTGATGTGAGCGCAATCCTGATCGGGCCCTCTTTTTTTGGCAGCCAATCTTTTGTTTCTATCATCTCTTTTTTCCACTGGTCAAAATGAAGAATTGCTTCCGGTGAATCGAATTCATTTGCGTCTCTCACATGAAATGTAGGACAGTAGTCTTCCAATATTTCGACCAGATGCATGGTATTTGAGGAATTGTACCCGCCCACGACAATCGCAATATCAGGATCGGCATCTGCCAGGGCATAGGTTGCCGATTGATTTTCATTCGTGGCGTAGCAGAGCGTATCGGATGTATCGGCAAAATGCTTCTCTATATTCTCTTGACCGAACCGTTTTTTAGCGGCTTTCTTTAAAATATCCATCACCTCTTGCGTTTCAGTTGCAAGCATGGTGGTTTGATTGATGACGCCAAAAAACTCGAGGTCTTTCAGTGGATTGAATCCATCGGTACTTTTATGGCCGAAGTATTTCTCAAAATCTTCAAATGGCCGCTCCTCAGTCATAATCTCTGCCAAGATCGATGCCTCTTTGGGATTTAGAACCACAACAACCGGGGAGTGATCGGCACTGTGTGAAAATGTGGCCCGTGTCTCCTCATGTTCATGTTTTCCATGTACAACAAGGCTATAGCCTTTTTTGCCAATCTGCTTTCCGCGTTTCCAAACTTTTTCCACAAACGGGCAGGTCGTGTTATACTGATAGGGATCGATTCCTTGTTTCTGCAGTTTTTTTTGTATTTCAATCGTGGTTCCAAACGCAGGTACAATAGCAATATCATCCGAACTCAGAGTTTCAATCGGGATTCGCACTGATCCATCCGTATCAAACAGAAAACGGACCCCTTTGTCCAGCAGATCTTCGTTAACGGTTGGGTTGTGGATCATTTCGCTGAGCAGGTAAATATTTTTATCAGGATTCGATTCAACCGTCCGATAGGCAATGTCGATGGCGTTTTCGACACCATAGCAAAAACCAAAGTGGCGGGGAATGAGAACTTTCAGAGGCCCAAAATCAAGCTCTGTTGGATCAAGATCTTTCTTACGCGGATCAGTAATTTTATTCGCCTCTTTTACCTTACGGATAATTGGCGACTGGTACATCTTGGGAATCTCAAATGATTTACGGGCCATCAGTGAAAACTTATATTCTGAAACTAATTTCTTTAAAGATACAAACTCCGTTGCAAAACATCGTGGCTTCGGAAATGATTCATGGCGGTAGCTGAAAAGCGTGTCGCGCCGCCATCAGCCATCCGCAACCCTCCAAGGGTTTCAAACCCTTGGAGGGTTAAAAATAGACCTGTTGCTCACGCTTTTTTCCGATCTAAAAATGCCTG
>Ga0209931_1000392_pt1 | contig 26596 bp, 22 predicted proteins | sample SalPonR1_B_D1_MG_FD_185697 | JGI IMG/M metagenome (GOLD analysis project Ga0209931, IMG submission 185697) | Salt pond soil microbial communities from South San Francisco under conditions of wetland restoration - Salt Pond MetaG R1_B_D1_MG... ...
GCCTTTGGTCATCGAAGGCGTCACATTTAGCGATGGTGTCGCCGCAAACGGCACCGCAAACCGCGCCGCCTGATCAGGCCGCATCACCCAAAATCGCGCATAGCTCAGAACCTCCTCGATGCGGCCATTGAACCGTTCGACCATGCCATTGGTCTGGGGTGACTTCGGCGGGGTCAGGTGGTGCTCGATACCGAGGTCCGCGCAGAGTGTGTCGAACTCGTGCGCCCCGGTTTCAGCGCGTTTGCGCAACCCAAAGAGCCGATCCGTGAACTCTTTTCCATTATCCGTGAGTATCGTCTGGATGCGCATCGGGCAGGCGCGCTCCAAGTCACGCAGGAAGCGCCGGGCGTTGGCCGCGGTCTTGGCCTTGAAAACCCGGATGAACACCCAGCGTGTCGCGCGATCGATCGCCACGAACAGATAGCGCCGCGAGGACTCGTCCGCCATTTGAGGCAGATACTTCACGTCGATGTGGATGTATCCGGGCTCATAGGCCTTGAAGGCGCTGCGCTTCGGCTGGGGTGTCCTGGCCTTGAGATCACGCAGGTTGCCGACACCGTGCCGACGCAGACAGCGGTCCAGCCCTGAGCGCGAGGCATTCGGGTTCAGGAACTCGCGCACCACGGACAGAAGGTCGTCGAGCGAGACCAGCAGGGTCTGAAGCAGAGCAACGGCGACAGCCTCTTGCGCGGGCGTCAACGTCGTCTGCAACCGGTGCGGCGTGTGGCTGCGGTCGTCCACGCTGTCACGCTTGCGCCACTTCCACACGGTTTGCTCGGAGGTCCCGTGGCGCTCGGCAACGATCCAGGCCGGTTCATCGCTCGCCTGGATGGCCGCCCTGATCTTCGGTGTGGTCGTGGCCTGGCTTCTGTGGTTGCCGCCCGTGATGCAAGAAGCTTTTGACTTTGTGGCGTGTGATCGAGTGCGGTCTTCTGTAAGGCCTTTCAATGCGGCGCTATCAGAAGCCGCTGGCCGGTATGGTGATCTGCGGATCGGGTCCAAATCTATGAACCGGGCTTTTAGCCCTCAGCCAAACACTGGTTTTCCCAATCCGGATCTGTTCGATCGTTGCGCCCATTCAGGTCGTCGGCTTCTCACACTCCCCTTGGCACCAACGCTGGGTGACTACGACATGAAGCTCATGCCGCTGCCAGCGCCGGATCCTTGTAATCTTCGTTCTTCGTCAGCATGGCCCAGATCTGCCGGGCCATCTTATTGGCCAGCGCGATTGCGACCAGCATCCTGGGTTTGCGCGCCAACATGCGCGCCAGCCAGCTTCCCTCCGCAATCGTGCGTTGCCCAAGCCAGCCCAACCGCGACATTGCCCCAATGATCAGGAGGCGTCGGATATCGGCCTGGCCAGCCTTGGTAATGCGGCCGAGGCGCTCCTTTCCTCCTGAAGAATGCTGCCTGGGCACCAGGCCCAACCAGGCCGCAAAGTCACGCCCGGTCTTGAACTGGGCCATGTCAGGTCCGAATGCTTCCACAGCGAGGGCTGTCAGAGGGCCAACACCTGGCATGGTCTGCAGTAGGCGTGCCCTGTCTGACTGGGCGGCCAGAGCCTTGAGTTTCGTGGTCCGCTCGGTGATGCGCTCCGTTTTCTCTGCAATCTGCGCCATCAGGTCCTGGCACTCCTCCCGGATCAGTGCGGGTAAGTCGGAGGTCTCATCCTCTACAAGCGTTGTCATGCGCTCGAGGTGGCGTATACCGGCGGGAAACACATGGCCGTGCTCATACAGTAGCGCCCGCAGCGCGTTCACATCGGCAGTCCGCTGATGCACCAAGCGTTCTCGACCACGGAAAACCGCCGCACGAGACTGCTGCTCAACTGTCTTGGGCTCAACGAAGCGCATCTCTGGCTGTCGGGCTGCGATAACGATCGCTTCGGCATCGGCCGCGTCATTCTTCTGTCGTTTCACGAATGGCCGGACATACTGCGGCGCGATCAGCCGCACCTCGTGCCCGAATGCCCTCATCTCTTGCGCCCAGTAGCTCGCGCTCCCACAGGCCTCAAACACCACCAGACAGGTAGGCTGTGCCGCCATGAATGTCCGGAACTGCTCGCGCGACAGCTTCTTACGGAACGTCACCTTACCGGTCATCTGCGCCCCGTGGATCTGGAAAACACGCTTTGCCAGATCCACACCGATCATCATATCATTCATCTCGCCGTCCTCCTCTTCGCGTGGCGTTGAGCACCACGACCTTGGCACATTTCGATGCCGTCTGGGGAGGGCGGCAACCACCCCATCTGTGAAGCTTAATCAGCATGCTGGTCTCCCGTCTCGCACCTCGTTCAGAACAGATCGTGCCATGAAAAGCGCTGATCGACGAGGGGCTATGTGATCATCCGGGTTGGAACAGCTAGAACCAAAGGCCCAGAACATCGCGCGTGCCGTCCGGCAGGATCGCCAGCGCCACGAAGGCCGCCATGTTCGACACCACGCCATTGCTGAGGATATTGACCCGGATCGCGTCCATGAAAACCACCGGATAGCACGGCTCAAGCGGGCGGTTCTGCCAAGCCGCCACCTCGTCCATGACCGCTTCGGTGACAGCAGAGATCAGGCTGGGCGACGCTTCGAAGCCATAGATTTCCTCGATGTGTCCCTAGTTTTCCCGCTTCGTCATGCCGCGTGCATACATGCTGACGATCTTGCGGTCGAACTCGGGGAAGCAACCATCCCATCTATCGATGCCAAAGCGCGTCATTTTATGATAGAGGGTTCTTGACGTTACGGCGCGCGAGGCTTTGTTAGATAAGGTAACGCGAATTAACCGATAAAGGGGACCACCATGGCTTTCGACCTTCCCGATCTTCCCTATGCCCACGACGCGCTGGCGTCCAAGGGCATGTCCGCCGAGACGCTGGAATATCATCACGACATCCACCACAAGGCCTATGTCGACAACGGCAACAAGGCCATCGCCGGCACCGAATGGGAGAGCAAGAGCCTGGAGGAGATCATCGTCGGCACCTACGACAAGTCCTCCGTCGCCCAGTCCGGCATTTTCAACAACATGTCCCAGCTGTGGAACCACAACCAGTTCTGGGAAATGATGACCCCCGGCGACAGCAAGATGCCCGGCGAGCTGGAAAAGGCCCTGGTCGAGACGTTCGGCTCGGTCGACGACTTCAAGTCGCAGTTCGCCGCCGCCGGCGCCGGCCAGTTCGGATCCGGCTGGGCCTGGCTGGTCAAGGACGGCGACGGGTCGCTCAAGATCACCAAGACCGAGAACGGCGTGAACCCGCTGTGCTTTGGCCAGACCGCGCTTCTGGGCTGCGACGTGTGGGAACACTCCTACTACATCGACTTTCGCAACAAGCGCCCGGCCTATTTGCAGAACTTCCTGGACAACCTCGTGAACTGGGAAAACGTCGCCAGCCGCATGTGATCGGCGTCGCCGTGCAGATTGCAGCCCCCCGGCGCCGCCCGGGGGGCTGTTTCGTTTCCACCGTCCGGCCCGGCGCTCGCGGGGGCCGGCCTTGCCCGGGCGGGAAGCCACCGCAAGCGCGGGGCCCATGGCGCCGCGCCCGCCAGAAGGAGGTACACCAATGGCCACACTTACCAACGGCACCTGGGTCCTGATCGCCGACGGCGAAAAGGCGTTGTTCCTGCGCAATGACGTGGACGAGATCAACCCCGACCTGAACGTTGTCCGGCAGGACAGCCAGGAAAACCCCGCTACACGGGATCAGGGCACGCACAAGCCCGGACGGATGAGCGACACGGGCGTCGGCCAGCGCTCGGCCCTGTCGGACACCGACTGGCACCAGCTGGCCGAGGACCGCTTCGCCAGAGACCTTGCCGACACGCTCTATCACTACGCGCATGACGGCGCCTTTGCGCGCATCGTGCTTGTCGCGCCGGGTAAAGTACTGGGCGAATTGCGCCAAAGTCTGCACGTGGAGGTGAAGGACCGGGTCGTTGCCGAGATCAGCAAGGATCTGACCAACCATCCGCTCGACAAGGTCGAGACGCTGCTCAGCGCGGAGCTTGATCCCCGGATCTGAGTGCGCGGAACGCCTGCCTGCCGTCGCCCGCGCGGCGCTGGCAGGCAGGCGGCGCGCCCTCGGCCCTGTCCGGTCCGGTCGTCGGTTCAGGGATCGGCAAGGCTGAGGTCGGCAACCACCGGGTAATGGTCGCTGGGCCATGTGTCGCCGAACCTGCGGCGCAGCACCACCGGCGCACCCCTTGGCGTGAAACCATCCGAATGCGCGATGTGGTCGATGGCGCCGAACAGGTTGATCCCCCGGCCGAAGTGATAGGTCGCGCCCTCGACGGGCAGGAAAGACAGCCCGGCCTGCGCCAGCCGGTCCATCGTGGCCGAGCCGCGCATGGCGTTGATGTCCCCAACCAGCACCACCGGCGTGCCCTCGGCGATCACCGGGGCGATCCGGTCGCGCACAAGGGCGGCCGAGAGGCGCCGGTTCGACCGGCTGCGGTATTCGAAGTGCAGGTTGACGACGCGAAAGACCCGGCCCGACGGACCGCGGAACTCGGTCCAGCTGGCAAAGGCGGGCCAGGACCCGTCGAAGGTGCGCGAATAGATCATGTCGGGGGTGTCGGAAAAGAAGAACCAGCCCTGGTCGAGCGGCGTCAGCCGGTCGGTCCGGTACAGGATCGGCTGGGTCGAGGGGAACCGCGATGGATCGCCCGTGGCCGCCGCCGCGTAGCCGGGGTTCTGTGCCAGCAGGAAATCCAGCGTCAGGTTGGTGCCGTCGCGATTGGTGGCGGGGAAGGTCTCGGATTCCTGCAAGGCCAGGATGTCGGGCGCCATGGCCTTGAAAAGGGCGTCCATCGGCGTCTTGCGCCGCTCCCAGCCGGGCATGGACCACGGCCCGTCGCCGCCGTCCTGCACGATGTAGTGGACGTTCAGCGTGGCCAACCGTAGTGCGTCGGGGGGCTTGGCAGGTAAGGCGGCGCTGCCTGAATTGAGCAGATGCGCCCCGCAGGCCAGCAGGAGCATGGCCGCGAGCAACCCGGTCAGGCCCTTGAAGATACGCCGTGTCATGACGCGCACCCTGCCGCGCGGCGGGCCGGGGCGCCAGCCCGCATCGCGCAGTCGTGATCCGGGCCAAGACCCGGTCGGGGCGTCAGGCGCTGTTGTCCAGCGCCGCGGCCAGCCCGGCCTCCAGTGCCGCGACATCGGTGACAACGGTGAAGAGATCCAGCAACGCCGCATCGGCAAAGCCCTGCGTTACGATCCGGTCGTTCAGCGCGACCAGCGGATCCCAGTACCCGGCGGTGTTGAGCAGGAAGATCGGCTTGTCGTGCAGGCCCAGTTGCGCCCAGGTCAGCACCTCGAAGAACTCGTCCAGGCTGCCGGCGCCGCCGGGCAGGACCACGACGGCCTCGGCGTTCATCAGCATGACCTTCTTGCGTTCGTGCATGGTCTCGGTGACGATCAGGGTGGTCAGGTCGCGCTTGCCGACCTCGCGGGCCAGCAGGTGGGTGGGGATCACGCCCAGCGTCTCGCCGCCCCGGCCCTGGGCGGCGCGCGCCACGCGCCCCATCAGGCCGACGTCCCCCGCCCCGTAGACCAGTCGCCAGCCGCGTCCCGCGATCATCGTGCCGGTCCGCTCGGCGGCGCCTGCATAGGCCGGGTTGGCCCCGTCACGGGACCCGCAGTAGACACAGACGGAAAGGCGGGCAGGGGACATCTTGGGCACCTCGGGTCAAAGGGGGATTGCTTTGACCCCTGTTAAGCGGGTTGATAGGGTTTGCCAATGGATTGGGAAGGCGGCCGGGGGATGTGCCGCCGCGGATGGGAACCAGGTGAACGACAAGCTTCTGATACTGCTGGGCGGTGGCGTCGCGGTCGGCGCGGTGGCGGCGGCCTTCGTGCTGCGTCCGCTGCCCGCGCTCGAGCCGGGCGACGCGCCCGTGGCGGACGCGGTGGAACAGGTTGTCGCGACCGGCGATGCCGCGGACGCGCCCGCAGAGCCAACGGCCCCGCCGGGTCCGCGCCTGGCCCAGCTTGCGGTCGAGGCTGACGGCATGTCTCTGATCTTCGGGCGCGCCGAACCGGGGGCCGCGGTGGCCGTCATGGTGGACGGGACCGAGGTGGACCGGGTGACGGCCGATGCTTCGGGCAGTTTCCAGTCCTTCCCGGACCTGGGCTATTCCGACAGCCCTCGGATGTTGGCCTTCGTGGCCGACCCCGACGATGCCCGACGCCGCTCGGACGAGCGTTACGTCATCGGGGCCAATCCGGCACCGGCCCCCGATCCGGAGGTCCAGCCGCCCGTCGTTGCCAGCGCCGACCCCGGGGGCGCTGCCGCCCCGCAACCGCCCTCGGCCATCGCGCCGGTGCAGGATGGGCCGCCGGCAGAGGCCCCGCCACGGCCCGGCAACCAGCCCTCGGAGCCGCGCGTTGACACACCCGGCATCGCGACCGACCCCGCCGCGCCCCCTGGACAGGACCTCCCCCGTGAGGACGCGGAGGAACCGTCGCCGGACCCCGTTCCGGCGGCGCCTGTTGATGTTGCCGATGCAACGGCACCCGGGGTCGAGGCCGGCCCTGCCCCCACCGCCGGCGGCGACGCGCCCTCGACCACACCGCAAACCACGCCCGAGCCGGCATCGCAGACGCCGCTACAGCCTGGACCTCGGGCCGAGACCGAGACGGAGCCGGAAGCGCCCCCGGCCTCCGCGCCCGAGGTGGCCACGGCGCCCCCCGCCGCGCCCGACGGACCCGCCCCGAACGCCGATGCTCCAGATGGTCCGCCGCCCGCTGGGGACAGCCCCGTGACGCCCGGTCCGGTCCTCGCGCTGGGCGAGGAGGGCGTGCGCGTCGTGCAGCCCAACCTGCCCGCCGGCACCCCGCCCGAGGTCATGTCATCGGTCGCGTTGGACACGATCACCTATGACCCCGGGGGCGACGTCGTGCTTTCGGGCCGGGCCGAAAGCCGCGGCTTCGTGCGGGTCTATCTCGACAACGAGCCGGTCGGGACGCTGCCGGTGAACGCCGACGGAAGCTGGCGCAGCGACCTTCCGCAGGTCGACAGCGGGGTCTACACCCTGCGCATCGACGAGGTGGCCCCCTCGGGCGAGGTCGTCTCGCGCATCGAGTCGCCATTCCGTCGCGAGGATCCCGAAAAGGTCGCCGAGGCCATGGCCGAGGAAACCGCCACCCCCGGTTTCGCCGTCGCGACCCGCACGGTGCAGCCCGGCAACACGCTCTGGGCCTTTGCCGAGGATCGCTATGGCGATGGTATCCTTTACGTCGAGGTCTACGAGGCCAATCGCGACCGCATTCGCGACCCGGACCTGATCTATCCCGGCCAGGTCTTCACGCTGCCCAGGATCGAGGAATGACCGAGGACATCCCCGCATTGGCGCTGGATTGGCACCGGTCGGGGCGCGGCGCGGCCCTGGCCACGGTGGTCGAGACCTGGGGCTCGGCCCCGCGGCCCGTGGGTAGTCAACTCGTGGTCGATCGGCAGGCGGCCATGGAAGGGTCCGTCTCGGGCGGCTGTGTCGAGGGCGCGGTCATAACCGAGGCGCTCGAGGCGCTGGAGGACGGCACATCTCGGCTTCTTGAGTTCGGGGTCAGCGATGACGACGCCTTTGCCGTGGGGCTGGCCTGCGGCGGGCGCATCCGGGTGCTGGTCGATCCCGTCGGCGGGGCCTTGCCCGAGGCGCTTCTGGCCGAGCTGGTCGAAACCCGGGCGCGCCGCGCGCCGGTGGCAATGGTCGCGGACCTTGAAAGCGGCGCGCGGCGCCTGGCGCCCGCCGCCGATTTTCCCGAGCGGTTCCGCCTGGATCGCTCGGGCGTCGAGGCGGACGGGCACAGCTTCGTCGCCGTCCACAACCCGCCGCTGCGGATGATCGTGGTCGGCGCCGTGCATATCGCCCAGGCCCTGCTGCCCATGGCGCGGGCCTGCGGCCACGACCCGGTGCTGGTGGACCCGCGCCCGGCCTTCGGCGCCCAGGCGCGTTTCCCCGGTGAGGCGATCCGCGAGGACTGGCCCGACGCGGCGCTGGCCGAGATCGGCCTGGATGCCCGCGCCAGCGTTGTAACCCTGACACATGATCCCAAGCTGGACGATCCGGCGATCATGGCCGCGCTGCGTTCGGATGTCTTCTACCTGGGCTGCCTGGGATCGAAACGGACCCATGCCAAGCGCATTGAGCGGCTGACCGACGCCGGCTTCACCGACGCAGAGATCGGACGCGTCCACGCCCCCGTGGGCCTGGATATCGGGGCCCGCAGCCCTGCCGAGATCGCCGTCAGTATCATGGCGCAGGTGACCGAGCGCCTGCGCCGGCCATGAGGTTCGGGCCGGTTCCGCTGAACGCGGCCGCGGCCGCGATTCTGGCCCATACCGAGGACCTGGGCGGGCGACGGCTGCGCAAGGGCCGCCGGTTGACGGAGGAGGACATCGCCGCCCTGGCCGCGGCAGGGCGGGCCGAGGTCGTCGTCGCCCGGCTGGACGCGGGAGATCTGCACGAGGACATGGCCGCCGACCGGCTGGCCGCGGCGCTGACCGGCGACGGGATCGAGCCGCAGGGCCCGGCGGCGACGGGCCGCGTCAACCTTCGCGCGCGCGGGCGCGGGGTGCTTGTGGCCGATGCCGCAAAGGTGGGGGCGCTCAACCGGGTCGATCCCATGCTGACCCTGGCCACCTTGGCGCCCTTCCGCCGCCTGGCGGCCGGAGAGATGGTCGCGACCGTCAAGGTCATTTCCTACGGTGTGGCAGAGGACAGCGTGGCGCGGGCCGAGGCGGTCGGGCAGGGGGCACTTCGCCTGGCCCGGCCGGTGCTCGAGACCGCGACCCTCGTCGAAACCCGCGTGGGCCGGGACGCGCCGCCTGACAAGGGCCGTCGTGCCATGCGTGCCCGGCTTGACGCGCTGGGCATCACGCTGTCGCCACGGGTCGTCGTGCCGCATGACGAGGCCGAGATCGCCCGTGCCGTGGCCGCCGCACCGGGGCAGCTGGTGCTGATCCTGACCGCCTCGGCCACCTCGGATATCCGCGATACGGCCCCCGAGGGACTGCGCCGCGCTGGCGGGACAGTCACGCATTTCGGAATGCCGGTGGACCCCGGCAACCTGCTGTTTCTGGGCGAGGCTGCCGGGCGCCCGGTGATCGGTCTGCCCGGGTGTGCCCGCAGCCCCGCGCTCAACGGGGCCGACTGGGTGCTGGACCGGATCGCCTGCGGAGTGCCGGTCGGCCCCGACGAGATCGCCGCGATGGGCCTGGGCGGGTTGCTCAAGGAAAGTCCTGCGCGCGGCCGACCGCGTGAGGCGTGACCGCGCCGGGAGTGACGCGGGCCGAACGCAGGACCGGGCGGACAGGCGCGCGCCGGGCGTGAAACGGCCCACGACGGGCCCCGCTGCAAACTCGGGCTTTCCAAGGGCAGGGGGGCGTGCTTGACTGATGGGAAACGGACCAAGGGAGGATTGGCATGACACAGGTCGCGATGACGGTGAACGGGAAACCCGTAACCGGAGAGGTCGAGGGGCGCACGCTTCTGTCGGACTACCTGCGCGAGGACCTGCGCCTGACCGGCACGCATATCGGTTGTGATACCAGCCAGTGCGGCGCCTGCGTGGTGCACGTGGACGGCAAGGCGGTGAAGGCCTGCACCATGTTCGCCGCCGAAGCCGAGGGCGCGCAGGTGACGACGATCGAGGGCATGGGACATCCTGACGGGTCGCTTACGGCGATTCAGCAGGCATTCCAGGATCATCACGGGCTGCAATGCGGCTTTTGCACGCCGGGCATGGTGATGACCGCGGCGGCGCTTCTGGAGGAGACGCCGAAGCCGACCGAGGCGGAAATCCGCGACTACCTGGAGGGCAACATCTGCCGCTGCACCGGCTACCACAACATCGTCAAGGCGATCATGGCCGCATCCGGCCAGGACGTGAGTGCCATCGCGGCGGAATAGGGATTGTCGAGGAGACGTCTTGAGGCGCCTGGTCCGTCTGGACGCCGGTTGCCCACAGGGAGGAGATAGAAATGCCGAAAGATCATGGAATTGGCGCCAGCCCCTTGCGCCGTGAAGATGTCCGGTTCCTGACGGGCCGGGGCAAGTATACCGATGATATCGCCCTGCAGGGCCAGACCCACGCGGTCTTTGCCCGGTCCCAGGTGGCCAATGGCGTCATCACATCCATCGACACGTCCGAGGCGGAAAAGATGCCCGGCGTGCTGGCCGTCTTCACCGGCGAGGATTTCGTCGATGTTGGCGGCAACCCCGCCGGCTGGCAGATCAACAGCCGCGACGGCGAACCGATGAAGGAACCCAAGCGCCCGGTGCTGGCCCATGGCAAGGTGCGCCATGTCGGCGACGCCTATGCCGCCGTCATCGCCGAGACCGAGGAACAGGCCCGCGATGCCGCCGAGGCCATCGTCGCCGAGATCGACGAACAGCCCGCCGTGGTGGACATGGGCGCCGCGCTGAAAGAGGGCGCGCCGCTGGTTCATGACGAGATCGGCACGAACCAGTGTTTCGACTGGGGCTGGATCGAGGACAATCGTGCCGCCACCGATGCGGCGATCAAGGAGGCGCCGCATGTCACCACGCTGGAACTGGTCAACAACCGGCTGGTGCCCAACGCGATGGAGCCGCGCGCGTCGACCGCCGATTACGATCCCGGCACGGGCGATTACACGCTTTACACCACCTCGCAGAACCCGCACCTGACACGGCTTCTGATCTCGGCCTTCGTCCTGGGCATACCGGAAAACAAGCTCAAGGTGGTGGCGCCCGATGTGGGCGGCGGGTTCGGGTCGAAGATCTACCACTATGGCGAAGAGGCGTTGGTGCTGGCCGCGGCCAGGAAGATCGGGCGCCCCGTGCGCTGGACGGCGAGCCGGTCGGAAAGCTTCCTGACCGATGCCCATGGCCGCGATCACGTCACCAGGATCGAACTGGCCTGCGAAAAGGACGGCACCTTCATCGCCTTCCGGACCGAGACCATGGCCAACGTGGGCGCCTATCTGTCCAACTTCTCGACCGCGACGCCGACCTTCCTGCACGGGACGCTCATGGCGGGCAACTATGCCGTGCCCAATGTCTACGTGAACGTGAGGACCGTGTTCACCAACACCGCGCCGGTCGATGCCTATCGCGGGGCGGGCCGGCCCGAGGCGACCTATTCGCTGGAACGCGTGATCGACATGGCCGCGCGCGAGCTGGGCATCGACCCGCTGGAGATCCGGCGCAAGAACTTCGTTCAGCCCGACCAGTTCCCATTCACCAGTGCCGCCGGGCTGGAATACGACACCGGCGATTACGGCGCGCTGGTCGACAAGCTGGAAGAGATGATCGACCGCAAAGGCTTCGAAGCGCGCCGCAAGGAGAGCGAGAAGAACGGCAAGCTGCGCGGGCTGGGCGTGAACACCTATATCGAGGCTTGCGGCATTGCGCCGTCGAACCTTGTGGGGGTGCTGGGCGCGCGCGTGGGGCTTTACGATGCGGCCACCGTGCGGGTGAACGCCACCGGCAACATCGCCGTCATGGTGGGGGCCCACAGCCACGGACAGGGACACGAAACCGCCTTCCCGCAGGTGGTGGCGGACATGCTGGGCATCGACGAGGACAGCGTCGAGATCGTGCATGGCGACACCTCCAAGATCCCCTTCGGCATGGGCACCTACGGGTCGCGGTCGCTGGCGGTCTGCGGTTCGGCCGTGGTGCGCGCCACCGAGAAGATCATCAACAAGGGCAAGAAGATCGCCGCCCACATGCTGGAAGCCTCCGAGGCGGATATCGAATTCACCGACGGCCAATTCAGCGTCGCCGGCACGGACAAGTCCGTGGGCTTCGGCGATGTGGCGCTCAAGGCCTATATTCCGCATGATTTCCCGCTGGAGGAGGTCGAGCCGGGGCTGGAGGAAACCGCCTTTTACGATCCGGCGAATTTCACCTACCCGGCGGGGGCCTATGCCTGTGAAGTCGAAGTCGATCCCGAAACCGGCAAGGTCACGATCGACCGCTTTGCCGCCGCCGACGATTTCGGAAATGTCATCAACCCGATGATCGTATCCGGCCAGGTTCACGGCGGGTTGGCACAGGGGATCGGGCAGGCGCTGCTGGAAAACACCACCTACGATGCCGACGGACAGCTGATCTCGGCCAGCTACATGGATTACGCCATGCCGCGGGCTGACGACCTGCCCTTTTACAGCGTCGATCATTCCTGCCAGACGCCCTGCACCCATAATCCGCTGGGCGTGAAGGGCTGCGGCGAGGCGGGGGCAATCGGCAGCCCGCCCTCGGTGGTCAATGCCGTGATCGACGCGCTGCACGCGGGCGGCCACGCTCATGTGACCCACATCGACATGCCGCTGACGCCCGCGCGCGTCTGGTCGGCCATCAACAGCTGAAGGAGGCCCCTATGTACGCATTCGATCTCGAACGGCCCAGCCGGATTGCCGATGCGGTGAAGCTGCTGTCGGATTCCGAGGAAAGCCAGCCGCTTGGCGGTGGCCAGACCCTGATCCCGACGCTCAAACAGCGCCTGGCGATGCCTGAAAGACTGGTCAGCCTGACCGCGATCCCGGAAATGCAGGGGGTCTGCACATCCGACGCGGGCGCGCTCTGCATCGGCGGGGCCACGACCCACGCGACCGTCGCCGCCAAGGCCGGGCATTATCCGGCACTGGCCGCGCTGGCGGGCAATATCGGCGACCCGGCGGTGCGCAATCGCGGCACCATCGGCGGCAGTCTTGCCAACAACGACCCTTCGGCGTGCTACCCGGCAGCCGCCCTGGGTTCGGGGGCGGTGATCGTCACCAACGCGCGTGAAATCGCGGCCGATGACTATTTCGAGGGCATGTTCACCACCGCCCTGGAGGAGGGCGAGATCATCACCGAAGTGCGGTTCCCGGTGCCCGAGAAAGCCCACTACGAGAAGTTCGACCAGCCGGCATCACGTTTCGCGCTGACAGCCGTCTTCGTGGCGAAATATGCCGATGGCGTGCGGGTGGCGGTGACCGGGGCCTCGGAAGAGGGCGTGTTCCGCTGGAGCGAGGCGGAAAAGGCGCTTTCGGCCGACTTCTCGCCCGAGGCGATTTCGGGGCTGAGTTTGTCGGGCGATGGCATGATCAGCGACCTGCACGGTTCGGGCGCCTATCGCGCGCATCTGGCGAAGGTGCTGACGGGCCGCGCTGTCACCGCGGCGCGGTAGGGGTAGGGTGAGGGGGGCGCGCGGCTGCGCGGCCCCTTGGCGTTTGCAATGTCGGCAGGCATCAATCCAGAGGGGGTGTGTCAGCCGATGGAGCGATCAAACCGCCCCGCGCCTGCTGGCCTGGTCAATGGAAGCCTTGCCCGGCGGCTGGAAGTGGAGGACCTGGGGGGCGACGGCCTCTGCAGCCGTGTGGGTGGACACTTTCAAGCGGGCAGGGGCAACCGCAATCGCCGCCGATCGGGCGCGCCTTGCGAGCGCTTCGTTCTCGTCAGGTCAGTCCGGATGCCTGCCAAGGATCTCATGCGCGGCTTCCGCGGCAGCCAGGGCGCCTTCCAGAAAGCCACCGTCGATTGGCGATGTTTCCGATCCAGCGAAGATCAGGCGCTCAGTGGGCGGGATCGCGCTGTAGGCCGGATGGCCTGATGGTGGCGTCCGGTCCGCCTGCGTTGCCGTGGCGACGTCATCACTCCAGTTCTTGACGAAAACGTCATTTGGTGTCGCCGCCAGGGGGCCGAACAAACGCGTCAATTGCGCGATAGCCAAGTCGCGGAACCCCGATTGATGCGCGGCACCGGGATGAGCGAAGCCGAAGAGCGCGCCGGCATTCGTGTCCACCGGTGACGCGTCGTGGATTTCAGCCAGCGGCCCGTTATGCGATATCGCGTCACCGTTCAAACCGCTGTCTCGCCAGAAGGGGGTATCGTAGGTCGCGATCAGCTTGGCGTGCCCTGCCATCCAGGTCGGCACATCGGGAACGGCAACACCAAAGCCCGCCGTCAGCCGCGGTGGCAACGCGAAAACGACGCGCGCTGCCTGTATCTCGAAGTTGTCGCCTGACAGCGTCACGCCTGATCCGTCCTCGGTCACACGGCGCACCGAGTGATCGAGGCGCAGACTGTGTCCAAGCGTGTCGGCCAGAGCGTCGGTCACGCGTGTCAGACCTCCTTGGATGCGCAGCGCGCCTCCCATGGTGGCGAAGTCGAGGTCACGACGTATCGCGCCCGCGCCATCCTCGAAGACAAGACGCCCGGATGCGTATTGTGGAAAGCTGCGCAGACCGAGACGCTTGGCAAGCGCCAGCATGCGGTGGTTGTGCGGCCAAATCCAGGAGGGCCCGAGATCATGACCCTGATGCGAAAGCACCCGTCCCCCGGCGCGGTCGCGCGCTTCCAGAAGTGTCACGTCACGCCCCTCGGACCGCAGGGCAGTTCCCAGCGCGAGACCGGACAGCCCGGCGCCGATGATACAGGTCCCGGTTTGGTCCATCAGGCAGGGTTGTCCGCCATGTGGCGCAGATGCCCGGTTTTGAGCCAGACCCGCACGCCCTCGTTTCCGGCCGTTGCTTCGAACGTGCTTCCCACGGGCAGGCGCAGCCAGTCCCAGGCGGTCAGCGTTTCAACACCATCGGCAAGTGATCCCGCGATCACGAAGACCTCGAGGCCACCCGATGCGTCCAGGGATCGTGTCGTTCCCGGCGCCCAGCGCTCCATGGCCACATGTTCGCGATCATCGTCATGCAGTTCGAGCAATTCGACGCCAGGGGCCGTCTCGGACCAATCTGTCTTGCCGCTGTCGATCTGGACCTGTGTGCGATCGGCGGCGTCGAACTGGTGCAACTTGACAAGGATGGTCGCGCCGTCCTGCGCTGCCGGGGTATGCGACGAGGTGGGTGGGTTGCGCACGTATGAGCCGGCGGAAAAGTCACCATCCTCATCCTGGAAGGTTCCATCGAGCACGAGGTATTCCTCCCCGCCGTCGTGCGTGTGCGCGGAGAAGGCGCTGCCGGGCTCGAAACGCACGATGGTGGTTGCCCGGGCGACCTCCTCGCCGATTCGATCCAGCATCCTGCGCCGGACCCCGGGCACAGGGGAAGCGACCCATTCGCTCTCATCAAAGCGGACCAGAGCACGCTGGCTGAAATCTGCATTCAGATGCATCGGTTGTGGCTCCTTTACGCGTCCTCCAGCAATGCTGGGTCTCCACGACCTTTTTTCAAGCCTGCCCGGGATCCCTGTCCGATGCCTGTCAGGCCGACGCCACATTCCACGAACCTGTGGGGCCTTCAAGCAGAAGCGACGACCGGGCCTCGGCCCCTTGCGTGATGGGCATGACCGTCCCCGCATAAAGCCCTGCGTCGACACGAGGGGCGAGTTTTGTTGAAAGACCCTTGTCGGACCGGAACGTCAGTTTGTGATTCAACCCGTTTGACGGGCGGGCGGATTGAACGATGACGCGACCAAGGCAGGACGCTCCAGCGGCGCTGTTCCACGAGTGGTCGCGGCCCACTGCGCGCGCGCGCCACCGCAGCCGCTACCCACTTTTGCGCACCAGGTCATCCACGAGGTCGGGCACGCGGTCGCGCAACGCCGTGGGCACGACCTCCGTACCGAAGCGACGCACGGCAAGACCGAGAAAGGCGCGGATGGAATTCGCCCGCATGTCGGGATCGCGGAACAGGCGTACGTAGATGTAGTCGAAGAATTTCAATTGGGACCAGACCCGCCGTCGTGGCATGATCCGCATCATTGCCCGTGCCCGGAACGAAGGCCCGTTCGGGTCGGTCAATACCGGTTCGAACAGCATCGTGGCTGGTCGGGCCCTGTAGAGCATCTTGCGCGCCGTCGCGAGGCCATCCCAATCCCCCGCGCCCGCCAGCGCCTGAGACTTGAGCAACAATGCGTAGACGTGGAATTCCGAGCCGTAATCGGCAAGGGCCGCAGCCTGCTGGATGCAGGCAAGGCCGTCGTCGGGCCGACCCGCGAAGGTCCTGAGTTGGCCGGTGATGACGAGGGCCGACGCGATCTGCCGGCTCTCCTTGAGTGCGGATTCGGCGGTGTCGAGCGCGACCTCGTCATAGCCGCGGTCAAGGAAGAACAGGAGTTTGGCCGCCATGACGCGGTGCGTGGGCTCGGACAGGTGCGGCAGGGCCGAGAGTACCAGCCGCTCGATTTCGTCCTCGTCCGCGCGGCAGCTATCTTCTCCCTTGTGAAAGAGGTCGAGGCCGAGTTGAACGTATTTCGAGTGCAGATGCGTGGCGTAAAACAGCTTGAGCCCGGGATCTTCGGGGTCGTTCCCGATGAGACGCCTGAGTTGGACGTCGTTGCGGCGCCACGACGCGTTCAGCCCGACCGGAAGGCCCGCCGCTTCGTGCATGGCCACAGGCAGGGGAGAGTCTGCTGCCGATGTCACGATGGACCGCCATGTCTGGCTGAGCAGCGCCTCGGCCGCATTTGCGGCGGTCTGTCGCGCGGTCCCCTTCGTCAGGCATCGCCTGTCCACGGCGAGCACCGCGCCCGACCCGGGGGCGCGCACCATGAAGATGCAGTCCACGTCCTCGCCATCGACGACGAACGTCAGAGAGATCACCTGTTCCATGGCGTGCGGTGACGCGTCCGGTTCAGGCACGAAAACCGTAGTCCGCTCTTCGGTGAGCTCGTTTTCCACCGCTGCATGGAAGGTCTGGGCGAAGCGCCGCGCAACGGCGGCCCGGTTGCCGATCGCTTTCAACCCGAGCAACGGTCCGACCTGCACATGTGCTTGCGTGACCGACCCCGGCGCAGCATCGCCCAGCCAGCGATAGCCCTCGCCGTAACGGGTCAGGATGTACCGCGGTTCTTTCGGGTCGTCCCAGAGCTTCTTGCGAATCCGGTTCACGAAGTAGTCGATGTTGCGATCGCTCCGATCCGACCCCTCGCCGGAGATCGCGTCGAGAAGACGCTCGCGTGTCACTGTCCGCTTTGGGCGTTGCGACAGGACGCGGAGGATCTCCGCTTCGGCCCGCGTGAAGGTGATGTCTGAGCCGTCGGGGTGCCGTGCGGACGAGAAATCCGGGCTGAAGGTTACACGCACCGGAGTTGGCTGTTGGGTCATCTGCCCCCCTTCCACCCGGTTGCGCGATGAGCGGCCGCGATCGCGGCGCCGGACCCCCCGACGACACCGATCACGCCGATCTGATCGCCCGCGCACAAGACCTGCGGCGCAGCCAAGGCCAGAACCTGTTTCATCTGTTCCCCGGGTCATGGCCGGACGTGCCTGCCAGCATGATCTGTCCAGTCCTTCTAAAAAAGCCAGTAGTTACCGTAAGAAACAGAAAATGCCCCAGGCAAGAAAAACAGCATGTTCATGAGGCAAAAAATGGCCGGTTCGGCGCGAGCGAACCGGCATGGCCCTTGCGAGAGAAACCTGCCTGTTACCCACCCTGCAGAACCGCACCGGAATGCGGGGCTGTGCGGAACCGACCGACGACACCGGAACGGGCGCGCGACAGTCTTGCAGAATTATCTGGATACTCAGACCCGCGCGCAAGAGAATCGGCCCGGCCGCTGACATCATCGAGACCGTGTTCGAACTCTGGCTGCCTGTCGGCCTCCTCCGCGTGATGTTCCCGGTCGGTCCTGGGCTGCGCGTTGACCGTTTCACGCGAGTCCGCCAGCAGCCGAGGCCATGTCCGGCGGACTTCCTTCTTCTGATCATTTCGTTGCCGGAAATTGCGATCGTATGCGGCCCGCAAAGCACATCGCCTTCGCGATCTGCCTCGGGATGCGCTGACGCCTTCGGCGATCTGGTTATGGCAGCGGCCAGGTGCCCGTGTCCGCACCTCCAACATTCTGCAAAGAATCCCGAGTCACCATGTGCCCGTGTGAACGGACGGAGGCACGGGCGATGACATTCGATGCAGCAGGCACCCGCTTTGCCCTTGGCGTATTGGCAGTATGGCGTAGGTCCACCTTGGTGCTTGCGGCGATCGCGATGCTGACACTGCCATTCTTTCCTTCCAGGGGGGAGGCATCACAGGACGCCGAATTCCTAGACCTGCTGGTCGAGAGCCTCGAGGCCTGGCTCGACCGCGACGGGTCATATCCGGCCGCCAAGCAGCGACCGACGATACAGGTCGTGCCGTCCTGGCACGAGGTCGTTGCGTCACACGAAGCGTCCCGCACGCGCGGCGATGGCCGGACACGCGGCCTCTACGATGCGCGGCACGGCACGATATACCTCGTGGCGCCTTGGGACGGATCTGACCCGCGTGATTTGAGCGTGCTTCTGCACGAACTGGTCCACCATCGCCAGAATCATGCGCGGCATTGGTATTGCGTGTCGGAACAGGAATGGGACGCTTACCGCCTGCAAGAGGAGTGGCTCGCCGAATATGGCCTCGATTCCGATTTCTATTGGCCGGCTATTGCCCTGTCGGCAAGTTGCACGCCGCATGACATCCACCCGGATTAAGGGCAAGACCGCGCGCATCGTTCTTGTGCATTCGGCAACACGCCGAACCTGCGGCGCTTAAGAGCGGGAGGTTGTTTGCATTCAGCCGTTTGCGAAATGCAACAAGAGTCACCCAATTTCGCGGCCGCTGGCGACAAATGTACGGGCGGGTATCCAATCCACATTCGAGTCCTGATTTGGATCGAGTTTTCTGAAAACGTGGTGGATTTTACGTCACGCAATATCAATGGTTTAGCGGGTGCGCTATGAGTTGGTTCTTGGTGGTTTCCATCCATTGATCGCTTGCGTTCCGCCCAGGATCGTATTCTCTGGTAGGATGACCAAGCTCGTGCTGCTACACAAGGCGGACTCCATTTATGATGACGAACCTGATGTCGTCTATGACTTTCCCCGCAGCTATCTCAAGGCTGTCCGAGAGGCCGTGGGTGACTGGGTCATTTATTATGAGCCAGTGAAGGCTGGGCCGCGTGGGTATTTCGCAGTTGCGAAGATCGAGCGGGTGATCCCAAAGCCCGGAGTTGAAGGGCGCTTCCTCGCCATGATTGAGCCTGGCAGCTTCCTGCCGCTCGATACTGAAGTTCCAAGGCTGATCGACGGCAGTCCATTGGAACAGGCACTCACTGAACCAGATGGAACCCCGAAGAAGGGTGGTGCCGTGCAGCTCGCGGTGCGGCGTCTCCCGGATGAGGACTTCGCTCGGATCGTGCGACTGGGGCTTCCAGAAGACCTCGAAAGGCAAGAGGCGGCACGATACGATCCGGAGCGCTCCGAGGTGGCAGAGGAGGCGGCGATTTTCGAGCGTCCGGTTCTGGAACGTCTCACACGGCGCCCATACCGGGACGTCGCGTTCCGTCGGAAGGTGCGCGAGGCTTACGGCTACCGCTGCGCCATGTCCGGGTTGAAGCTCAGAAACGGCGGAGGGCGCCCGGAAGTGCAAGCAGCCCATATCCGCCCCGTTGAACACAACGGCAGCGATTCCGTGAGAAACGGGCTGGCGCTGTCAGGGACATTGCATTGGATGTTTGATCGCGGACTGATCTCGGTCGCTGATGATAACGAAACAATCCTCGTATCTCGCAACAAGGTGCCGTGTGATGTTGTCGACCGGCTGTTGGGTCCGGATGGGAAGATCTGGAAACCTGAAGATAAAAGAAACTGGCCGCACCCCGCAAATCTCAAATGGCATCGGGAGAACATTTTCGGTCAAATGGCGGTCGAAGGTTCCGTGCCCTTAGAATAAAAACTAATCCGGCAGTATGAAAACCATGATCTCCCGCTTCATATCGAAAGCCCTTGACCGGAGTCGATCACAGCAGCCTGAAAAGCCAGCGGCTGATCCGCCGGGCATTAACGGTACTCAAGAGTCGAAGGAACACTCCATGATCCTCTCGCGCTGTCTATCGATTGATCTGGAGGTCGATCCGAAGGAGGGCCGGATGTTCGCCTTTGCAGCCGGGCCGGAAGGCGATGGAGAGGGTATTGTTCATCGGCACGGTTCAGGCCGGCCTGCGTGGGAAAGATGTTCCTGTCGAGACCACGCTTGGCGACCTTCTCGCAGCGATCAACAGCGATGGGCTGTTGCGGGCGTCTGTCAATGATCCGGCAAAGTTGATGGACCGGGTTCTTCTGTGGCTGCACGAACACTAGGTGGTGACACTGGGCAAGGGATTGTCGGTGTCCCGCTCGACCATGACGTTGCACATCAATCCGAAAGGCGGCGGCTTTACCACCCGGCATTTCGCGCCGCTCGAAGACCACTACAGCGAACAGACCGTCCAGACCCACGTGATGGCGGCTTATGCGAGCAAAGGAATCGACGATATTGATCAGGCCCAGCGGCTCGCGCATGACTGTTTCGCAATGGAGCAGTCCGCCCTTATGCAAGCCTGGATGCCGGGGAAAATTTCCGAGTTCAGACGGCAGGCAACGCCCCGGTCCCATGCCGAGATCGTCGACAATCCGGGGAATTCGACACAAGAGCAGATCGTGCGCGATGACCGCGAACAGACCAATGTTCTTGTGCGCGCGGGGCCGGGATCATGCTCGACGGCGCGCTCATGCGCGAGCAGAACGACGAATGGGCCGTCACCCGTCGCTAAATGCAGGTGAAAAAGCTGGCCGCCTCGTAACACGGTGAAAACGGGACGGCGATGGTCGCCGCTCAGTGACTGCGCAGCACCACCCATGAAGGCGCAGGTGGACGCCAGTTCCTGCATCACATCCCCGGGGCACGACCTGCTTGGCTACCATTATCCTCTGCATTCCTGCACACTGCCGGTATGACGCAGACGACACCCAAAGATCCTGAGGCCCCGCGCGGCTCGAAGCGGATTGTCGTGCTCGGGGGCACCGGGACAATCGGACAGGCGACCGTCGCCGCCCTTCTCGAGCGAGGGCATCACGTGATATGCCCTGTGCGGCCCGGGAGTTGCCGCAAGGGGCGAATGCAACTCCATCCTGACGCCGAAATCCGGCCGTGCGAAATCACCGAACCCGAGGCGCTCGCCCGCGATGGTCTTGGCGGTCAAAACTTCGACGTTCTGGTTTCCTGTCTTGCCTCTCGCAGTGGCACACCGCGGGATGCCTGGGCCATTGACTACACGGCACATTCGCAGGCCCTTGCTGTTGCGCGCGAGGCGGGCATATCGCACATGGTCTTGCTCTCGGCGATCTGTGTGCAGCGCCCCAGGCTGGAGTTTCAAAAAGCCAAGCTTGCCTTCGAGGAGGAGCTGATCGGGTCCGGCCTGACATTCTCGATCGTGCGGCCGACTGCCTATTTCAAATCCCTGTCGGGGCAGATCGACCGGGTCCGCCGTGGGAAGCCGTATCTTGTTTTCGGGACTGGTCGCCTCACGGCCTGCAAGCCGATCAGCGACAGGGATCTGGGGGGGTATCTCGCAGAATGTGTGGACGAGGAGTGTCGCTGGAACCGGGTGCTTCCTATTGGTGGGCCGGGCCCGGCGATAACGCCCCTTGAGCAAGCCCGAGGGCTTTTTGAATTGCTGGATGAGACGCCACGCGTGCGGCGGGTGCCGGTTGCGCTGCTCGATGCCGTGATAATGGTGTTGAGCGCACTGGGAGCAGTCTGGCCGGGTCTGCGAGACAAGGCCGAACTGGCCCGGATTGGGCGATACTACGCAACCGAGTCCATGCTGGTTTTCGATGAGGTGCGTGGTCACTACGACGCGGACGCTACACCGTCCACGGGCGCTGACACGCTCTTCGATTTCTACGCGAAGGTCGTGGCCGAAGATGCGACGGTTGATCTCGGGGAACACGCAGTTTTTTGAAGTTCAACTTTTCGGTTGAGAACCGATCGCCATTGTCTTCACAAGACGGCTTGCCGCGTCTCTTTCCGCATTGCCTCGCAGCCGAGGCGAATATCGAGCACGCGCAGTGAAAGGCCAGCACCCTCTGCACGGCGGTCAAGCGCGTGAAACGCCCGCGCGACGATCGGCACACCCGAGCGCGCCTCAACCCGTTGCGACATCTCATCCGCGAAGCGTTCAGAGGGCAGGTCAGACGGTATTCGAGATGGGGTTGGGTTCTGAGCTTGGCCTGCATGCCTGCGACTTCTGTGCCAGCGTTTGTGCCGGGCGGAGGGACAGGAATCGTGCCAAACGCGGTCGCGGCGCGAATCAAAAAGAAAAACTGTTTATTTTCAGCCACTTGAGGGAATTGGCTCCGGCGGTAGGGGCGGGAGACCATCAAGAAAATCAATGACTTAGTGTGCGATCACGCTGCGATTATCTCGAAAGGTGTCATGGGCTCGCTGCGAATTCAAGTCTCATTCTGTGTCCGCTGCGCGATCTAAGTCTTGGTCCGCAACAAAGAGCGTCCCGGGGCCACGATGACTTCGGCCAAAGCCAAGCGGCACAATTGAGGCACCGGGACACTGCAATTCAAGTGAACATGTCGCGGGCAGATGCTCATCGACGGGATCTCGTTTCGGGTTGCATGGCTGTCAGCAAAGAGACTTACGAGCGGGCCAGCAGGTGCCGAAACAGAACCCGATCACTTCATTGACGGATTGCGTCACAACGGTATCGTCACAGAAAACATAGAAACGCGAGGCAGGTTTGGACGGGCTGGCAAGTTGGACAGAAATTGGGCGCACCGGTGGGCGTGATCCCCTCGCCATGCTCTCCGCAGTGGAATACGCCTACCAGACACAGCTGTCGGGTATCAGCACCATCACCGAAAGGCTGCGCTACTACGCTTTCCATTGCTGGTGGATTTCACATTATGCCGACACCTCTCCCACGAAGTCGGCGGCCGAGTACGGCGATCACGCGCGGCGCTTCGAATTGCTCTACGCGCTCGCCTCTCTCTGCGTTCCGGAGGATCACACGGGTGTTTCCGACGAGATTGGAATTTCAGGGGCGAAGGAAACCAAGAAAATCCTGCGGAAAGGCGAGGACAAGATCGACTTCAGATATCTCACCGCACGCGACACGCCGGGGGAGAAACGGTACATCGAGCCGCCCATGGGAGATTTTGCAAACTCCTATGCCCCGCAAATGCGCGAGATCGGGTTGCTGCACAAGCCGCCATCCCACGGCCTTTTCGTGCCCACTGCGCGTGGGCTTGAGCTCGCGACCCGTTTCGAGGAAAGCTTGGGCCACGCATCCCGTGTTTTCCGCGAGGCGGCAAAGTCCGGCAATGTCGATCGATGCATCCTTGCAGCACTCTCGCATTGTCGGCCCGGCGCGATACCGCAAGAGGGCGCAGAAGCCGAGATGTTGTGCGATCTTCTCATGGCACGCCTGGAGCCGGATCCGGAGACGCTGCCGGAAAGCCGCAGGCCGGCAGCGCGCATGGCGCGTGACACCGCCGTCGCTCGGCGCGATACGCTTCTCTGGATACTTGACACAGCGAAGGACAATCCCGAGACGCCGGTCAGCCAGAAAATGCTGCGCTGGCACTGGCTGGAGACGCCTGTGTCATCCGACCATCCGCGCGCTCAGACCCATGCGAGCTGGCAGCACTACCAGTGCGGCGACACGGCCCGCGTCGCCTGCGAGGCCATCCTCGCCCACGCGGTTCGGGAGATATCTCGAGCGCCGCGCGATCTCTCTTCTCTCCTCAACGGGCTTGTCGAGCCTCTTGAAGGAACAGGCAGTCTGGGCGCATGGCTCGCGATGATAGAGGACCGGCAAGCGAATGACCCTTTGCGGATCATCCAGGGTCGGGCCCTCGATGGGTCGGAAGATCTCGACATTCTGATCGCCCCTATTGCCCGGATTCATGCTGCATGGGGGAAACGCGAGCCGGAACTCGCAACAGCCTATCCCGAGGATCGCTCCGGCAAACAGACTGTTCGCACGCTGCTGCGCTGGATCAAAGAGCACGCAGATCGACCTTCATGTGATGCAATGCGGGACTTCTTGCGCGACTTCATCGTGATGCGTCACCTTGCCGTGGCGGCAGGCAAGTTCCGTGCCAACGGCGCTTATACCTATCTCTTCGAGTTCCATGATCGGGAGCTACATTGGCGACAGACCTTGTCGGCCAATCCGAGCGGTCCGCGCCTCAAGATCGCTCTTCGGTTTCTCGAGGACCTGGATCTTCTGGAAGAGGGTTATATCACGCCGCGCGGCAAGGCGCTTCTCGCCAGAGAGACGCCATGAGATACGACAAGGTGTTTCGGGATTCCGGGTATCTGAGCACGCTTCTCACCAGTTTCGAGTTCGATCCGATCGTCTTCGAAAATGTGGTCCTCGCGGGCCTCACGGCCGGCGGCGCACGGGATATCACAGTTATTGCGGATACCGAGCGTATCAATGCGCAGTTCGCTGAATACGGCCCGCCGCGACAGGCCGGCCGATATTACCACTTGGCCAAGAGACAGGTTGCGGGATGTTTTCATCCCAAGATCGTTCTTCAGGCGGGGGAGCGGAAGGCACGCCTCATTGTGGGCTCGGCCAACCTCACTGGTAGTGGCATTATGGGCAACCTCGAGGCCATCGCCACGCTTGATGCCAGCAAGAGCGAGCCGTGGGCGGCACCGATCCTCCGAGCGGCGCGCGCTTATCTCGGACGACATATTTCTCAATCGGACCGGGCAGGCCGGGCTGCGCTCACGCGCTTTGACACGCGGGCTCCTTGGCTCACCGATGTCGCGCCGCAACGTACCGTGGAGGACCCCGAGGGAAACCGGCACGGGCTATTGCACGAGGATGCCGACAACAGCATCGCCGGTCAGCTGGCTGCATTCATCGACGAAGACCCCATCCATCGCCTCATTCTCGTTTCTCCGTTTTGGAATTCAGACCTCAAGGTGGTGAGCGACCTCTCCGAGAGCCTCGGCGGCCCGGAGACGAGCCTGGTCCTCAACCCGGAAGACCATCCGATCAATCCGGAGAGCCTCGAATCCAAGGCGTTCACGATTCATGACGCGGCAGATCTGCCCGGCGGTGAGGCTCGACGGCTGCATGCGAAGATTTTGATCGCGTGTGGGGCACGCGCTGACTATACGATGACAGGGTCTGCAAACATGACGCGAGAGGCGCTCGGCGCGCGTGCGGGCGGGCCAGGGAACGCCGAGGTTTGCCTTGTCCGGACCGAAGCGCCTGGCACGGCTATCCAAAGACTCGGCTTATCTGACTGTCTTGGAAGGCCCCTCACGATTGCCGATCATCCACCTTCTCCACGCGAAAGCGGAACGGGTACTGATCCCCTTGCCGCCCGTGACGGCGGCGGCCTCTTTATGCAGTTGGGCTTTCTCACCTGGACACCGCCTTCGGGGCAGTCCTCCCAAGGCTGTCAGATCATGCTTCAGGGTCCCGGTGATGAACCAATCGCGACCGTGACCCCGGAGAGGAAGGACGAGCGCCTGGTTGCAGAGATCGAGCATCTCGACCCGACGCCCCGTCGAGGCCGTGTGGTCTTTGCCGACGGGGTGGTGAGCGCACCGGTGCCGATAGCAGATATCGATCGACTTGCTCGGCTGGGGCATGACCGCCTTCCGGTGGCACAGGCGAAGCTCCTGGCAGAACTCGGTGATATGCGAAGTTTTGACGGGCAGGCGCTGGATCTCGCAACACGTATCCGCGCCATGGTCGATGCAGAGCAGAGCCAGCGCGCCGGAAGTCGCTCCCGCGATACGCAAAGAACCCCATCCGGGACGGATGAAGAGGACACCACCCCGATGACGCGGGACGAATTCCTCGGGTCTGACGCGGAGGCCGATATTGAACGCGCAGAGGCTGCCTGGCGCCAGAGTGCCATGGGCGAGGTCAGAAGGCATATAACAGCCGCCCTTGGACTCGGCCTCGAGACCATCGAAGATGATTTCGAAGAAGAAGTAAGTTCAGGGATCGATGATGCCGATCTCTCGCCTTCGGACGAGCGTGACCGTGACGAGTTTGCGGTCGAAGACGAGGACGAGAGCTCGGCCGTTGTCGATCAGGAGGGGAATATCCAAAAAAAGGATACTCAGGCCGCGGATCCACCTCCGCCGCCCCTGAACCAAGGTCAGAACGTCTCTCCAAAGTCGAGGTCGACCGCGAACGGCAAGGCGGTGTCGGTGAAACCAATCTCCAAGCTCGAAACACAGCTTGCTGCCCATCTGGCTAAGATGCGTGAGGAAGTCCGGGACGAGACCGTTGACGTGCTCTCTCTGCGCAATGCCATGACCCTCACAATGGTCATCTTCGCAACTCTGAACGATGCCGCACCCGTTGGTGCAAGGCCCACTCATGATCGCCCAATGCCAGCTCGCGGCACCGCGCGTTCTTCGGGATGGATTACGCTGCTCGGCGGTCTGCTTTCAACTTGCCGGGATCGCCTCCCACGGTCGAAGATGCTCGAGGACGCGCTCGACAAGGAGAGGGTTGAGTGCCTCTCGTCTCTGCTTTTCGCGGTCGGACTGCTTGCGGACGCAGCGCAGAAGGCTTGCATGCCTGGCGGGGTGCTCCAGACCTACCATGCTCTACACGGGGACCTCGGGCGGATCATTCATCGCGCCACGCAAGACAAGCCGGAGGTGCAGGCCTATCTGGCGAAAACAATCGAAGGCTGGGAGAATGTCCACGGGAAAAGCCGTCGGCGCGTTCCAAATACACGATCAGAGCCCCAAGGTGATACAGAACCAGAGTCTAAGCGATTGATTTGAAAGACCGTGGTGCCCAACCTCAATGAGGGCCTTGGCACGGCGCCGTGCGAGGCTCGGATAACCGACAAAGCCGGCGGCACCGTCATTGCCCGCGACGGCGAG
>Ga0209931_1000393_pt1 | contig 26585 bp, 20 predicted proteins | sample SalPonR1_B_D1_MG_FD_185697 | JGI IMG/M metagenome (GOLD analysis project Ga0209931, IMG submission 185697) | Salt pond soil microbial communities from South San Francisco under conditions of wetland restoration - Salt Pond MetaG R1_B_D1_MG... ...
CGGCCCTGTGCCCGTGACCAGCAAGATCCTGACCGAGACCGGCATGACCCCGGCAGATTTCGACCTTTTCGAGGTGAACGAGGCCTTCTCGGCCGTGGTGCTGCGCTTCATGCAGGCCTTCGGCGTGGACCACGACAAGGTCAACGTGAACGGAGGGGCCATTGCGCTGGGGCACCCCCTGGGCGCCACCGGGGCAATCATCATCGGCACCCTGCTGGACGAGCTTGAGCGGCGCGACCTCGAAACAGGTCTGGCCACGCTCTGCGTCGCGTCCGGAATGGGTGCGGCCACAATCATCGAACGCGTGTAAGGGGGCAGACATGACCGATTTTACCATGACAACCGACGCCGAGGGCGTCGCCATCATCACCTGGGACATGCCGGGTCGGTCCATGAACGTCATGACCCGCGACTCCATGCAGGAGTTGAACGGCCTGATCGACGCGGCACTGGCCGACGAGGCCGTCAAGGGCATCGTCATCAACAGCGCCAAGCGCGATTTCGCCGGCGGCATGGACCTGAACACGCTGGCCTCGATCCGCGACGAAGCCGGGGATGACCCCGCAAAGGCGCTGTTCGATTTCACGATGGCCGGCCACAACATGCTGCGCAAGATCGAGCGCGCGGGCATGGACGAACGCAACAAGGGCGGCAAGCCCATCGCCGCAGCCCTGCCCGGCACTGCGCTGGGGATCGGGCTGGAACTGCCCCTGGCCTGCCACCGCATCTTTGCCGCCGACAACCCGAAGGCCAAGATCGGCCTGCCGGAAATCATGGTCGGCATCTTCCCCGGTGCTGGCGGCACCACGCGGTTGGTGCGCAAGATGGGCGCCATGGCAGCCAGCCCGCTGCTGCTGGAAGGCAAGCTCAACGACCCGAAAAAGGCCAAGGCGGCCGGTGTCATCGACGAGGTCGTGGATGACCCCGTGACAGCCGCGAAGGAATGGGTCCTTTCAGAGCCCAATATCGTCAAGCCCTGGGATGAAAAGGGATACAAGATGCCGGGCGGCGCGCCCTACCATCCGGCGGGCTTCATGACCTTCGTGGGCGCCAGTGCCATGGTCAACGGCCGCACCAAGGGTGTCTATCCCGCGGCCAAGGCGCTTCTGAGCGCGGTCTACGAAGGCGCCATGGTGCCTTTCGACACCGCGCTCAAGATCGAGGCGCGCTGGTTCACCCACGTGCTGATGAACCCCTCGTCGGCCAACATGATCCGCAGCCTCTTCATCAACAAGGAAGCGCTGGAAAAGGGTGCCAACCGCCCCGACGTGCAAGACCAGACGGTCAAGAAGGTCGGCGTGCTGGGCGCAGGCATGATGGGGGCCGGTATCACGCTGGTCTCGGCCATGGCCGGGATGGAAGTGGTGCTGGTCGACCAGTCGGCCGAGGCCGCCGAAAAGGGCAAGGCCCATACCGCCGACTACATGGACAAAGGGATCAAACGCGGCAAGGCAACCGAGGAAAAGAAGGCCGCGACGCTGGACCTGATCACCGCCACGGATGACTATGCCGCGCTGGAAGGATGCGACCTGATCATCGAGGCGGTGTTCGAGGACATGGGCGTCAAGGCCGAGGTGACGAATAAGGTGCTCGATGCCGTGGGCGCGGACTGCATATTCGCCTCCAACACCTCCACGCTGCCGATCACGCAACTGGCCAAGGCCTCCGACAGTCCCGGCCAGTTCATCGGTATCCACTTCTTCAGCCCCGTGGAAAAGATGGCGCTGGTGGAAATCATCAAGGGCAAGGAAACGGGCGACCGCGCGGTGGCCAAGGCACTCGATTACGTGCGCCAGATCCGCAAGACGCCGATCGTCGTGAACGATGAACGCTTCTTCTACGCGAACCGCTGCATCATCCCCTATATCAACGAGGGGATCCGCATGGTGAAAGAGGGCGTCACCCCGGCCCTGATCGAGAATGCCGCCAAGCTGGTGGGCATGCCGCTGGGCCCGCTGCAACTGACCGACGAGACCTCGATCGACCTTGGCGTGAAGATCGCCAAGGCCACCAAGGCCGCCATGGGCGATGCCTATCCAAATGAAGAGGTGGACGAGGTCCTGTTCTGGATGGCCGACGAAGGCCGCCTGGGCCGCAAGGCCAACGCCGGGTTCTACGCCTATGACGACAAGGGCAAGCGGCAAGGCCTCTGGGACGGTCTGACCGAACGATACGAGCAGGCCGAGACGCAGCCCGACCTGACCGAGGTGCAGCACCGGCTGTTGTTCGCACAGGTGCTGGAAGCGGTGCGCGCGCTCCAAGAGGGTGTGCTGGAGGACGTCCGCGAAGGCGACGTGGGCGCCATCCTCGGCTGGGGCTTCGCACCGTGGTCGGGTGGGCCGTTCGGCTGGCTCGACATGCTCGGCACGCCATATGCCGCCGAACGCTGTGACCAGCTGGCGGCGGCCCACGGCGACCGCTTCGCCTGCCCGGCCCTGTTGCGCGAGATGGCCGAGAATGGTCAGAGCTTCTATGGCCGCTTCGGCACCGGACAGGACAGCAAGGCGGCCTGAGCCAGGTCACGAAAAGGGGCCGCGCCAGTCGGTGCGGCCCCGGCCTGCGCCGGGGCCGGTTGCCGCACCCGCACAAGGCCCGCAGAAGGAAAGACCCCGCACAGCCATGCGGAGCCTCTCCCCCGGGAGACCCGGTCAGCGGCGGGTGAAGGCGCCTTGGTATCCCGCGCCGCGTGCGGTGGACAAGGCGTGCCGAAGCCCGCTGTCGGATGTGAAGGGTCCAGCCAGAACCATGCGGTATTCCGTGCCATCGCGGGTGTAGACGCCTATGCGCATGGGCAGACCCCGGTCACGCAAGCCACGGGCCACGTCCTGCGCGGCCGCGCGGCTGGTCAATGTAGTCACCTGCACGTAGCGGTGCCCCGAGAGCGCGTCACCCCCGGACGGCTGCGGCGCGGGCGCCGGGTTGGCTTCGGGCGCGGCGGACCGCGTGGCGTAACGGACGCGGCTCGGCACTCCTCGATCGGGGTTCAAACGCCCGTCGTTCCAAGCGGTCTCGTACCCCTCGGGCGGGTCGGGGGTGATATCCTGACGCGCGCCCACCGGGTTGGAATAGGGCGCGGGGGCGCCAAGCAGCCACCCGGTATCGGCGCGTGTGACCTGGGGTTGCCCGGCGCCGGTGCTGCCCGGTGCGCTGTCCAAGGGGTTGGAATATGCTGCGGGGCCGGTCCGGCTGCCCGTGGCCCGTGGCCCCCGGGCAGTCGATCCCGGCGCCCGGTCAAGCGGGTTGGCATAGGGCGCCGCCGGCACCGACAGCGCGATCCGCAGCCCGCGCGGCTGCGGCCTGGGGTCCGTGGTCGCGCCGGGCATCGTGCAAGAGACGGGCCGCCCCGTGCGCGCGTTCACGAAACGCCGATCGCTGCGGGCCTGTTCGACGCAAAGCTCGGCCATGGTCATCCGGCGCGGGCCCGCGCGACGCGGCGGCACATCAGGCCTGTTGCCCAAGGTCCCCGTATCGGCAGTGGCCAAGGACCGGGGGGCCGGGCCGCAATCAACCGGATCGCCCGTCCGCGCCGAGACGAGGGTCGGCTGAAGCCCGCTGCGCCCGGCACAGGCCTGCGCCCGGGTCAGGGTCGGGCGGGCCTGCCGAGGGGCAGACGCCGGCGGCGGCCTCAAGGCCACCGTGGCCCGGGCCGCCGGGCCGCAATCGACGGGCTCCCCCGTGCGGGCCGAAATCATGTTGGACTGGACTCCGCTGCGCCCGGCGCAGGCCTCGGCGCGACTGATGCGGCGCCGAGTCTCGGGACGTTCAGCCTCGGGCGCGGGTTGGCGCAGCACGCGCGGCGTCGGGTCCGGGGCCGGTTCGGCCGGCGGGCGCGTCTGCGGCGTGGCGGTGGCGGTCCGGGTCCGTTCGGGCGCGGGGGAAGGTTGCGGCGCAGGCGCCGGGGCCACCATGGCGGCCAGTGTGGGCGCGAACCCGCATAGCTGCTTGCGCTCGCGGTTCACGCGCGGCACCCAGTTCGTCGCTCCGCCAAGCCCGGCACGCACGTAGACGCAGCCACGGCTATCCACGAATTGCGTGCCACTGAATGCCTGCGGCGGCTGTTCGGACGGCGGCGATGGATTTCGCAGGTTCTGCGCTCCGACGGGGCCGCCCATCATGCCGGTCAAGACCAGAACGGTTGCGATCAGGCCTGCTCTGCCCATGGTTCCCCCACTATATTTTGTGGAAGAATGCGGGAGAATACCAATTTTGTAAAGGGATTGTTCCCCTATCTGGTGCCGAACATGCGATCACCCGCATCCCCTAGCCCCGGAACAATATATCCACGGTCATCCAGCCGATCATCCACTGCTGCTGTGACGATCGGCACGTCGGGGTGGGCCTCTTTCATCCGGGCGATGCCCTCGGGCGCGGCCAACAGGCACAGGAAACGAATGTCCTTTGCCCCTGCCTTTTTCAACAGGTCCACCGCCGCGACCGAGGAATTCCCGGTGGCCAGCATCGGGTCCACGGCGATCACCGCGCGATCTTCAAGAGCGTCGGGCAGCTTGCAGTAATACTGCACCGGTTGCAGCGTCTCCTCGTCGCGGTAAAGGCCGACAAAGCCAACCCGGGCCGACGGGATCAGCTCAAGCACCCCGTCGAGCAGCCCGTTGCCCGCCCGCAGGATGCTGACCAGCGCCAGCTTCTTGCCCTTCAGCACCGGGGCATCCGTGGATTGCAGGGGGGTCTCGATCCGCTCGGTCGTCAATGGCAGGTCGCGGGTGATCTCGTAGGCCAGCAGATGCGAGATTTCGCGCAAGAGCTGCCGGAACTGGTTCGAGGGGGTGCTGTCCCGGCGCATCAGCGTCAGCTTGTGCTGCACCAGCGGGTGTTCCACATGGGTCAAGTGCGGCAGGTGGGTCATGCGGCCTCCAGTTTGCGGGCCACGGCCGCGCGGGTTTCGGCGTCGCAGAACGCGGCATCCAGTGCAGTCATGTTCAACGCGCGAAACTCTTCTTCGCCCCAGCCGAATGTCTCTGCCAGCATCTCGTATTCGTGGGTCATGGTCGTGTGGAAGAAGGGCGGATCGTCGGTCGAAACCGTCACCTTGACGCCGGCGTCGCGCAGCCGGGCAATGGGATGATCGGGCCAGTCGCCCGTGGCGCCCAGAAAAACGTTCGAGCCGGGGCAAACCTCGAGCACCACGCCCTGTTCGGCCAGGGTCCGCACAAGCGCCGCGTCCTTGATCGCGTTCACCCCGTGGCCGATCCGTGCCGGCGTCAGATCGCGCAGGGTGTCGGCCACCATGTCCGGCCCGCCCCATTCACCCGCATGACAGGTCAGCGGCATCCCCGCCTCGCGGGCGCAGTCGAAGGCCCAGGCGAAATCGCCGGGCCGGCCCGTCATCTCGGCGCCCGCCATGCCGAAGCCGCGCAGGAACCGGCCCTGCGTTTCCACCGCGCAACGGGCCGCGGGACGGGCCTTGTCGGGACCGAAATGGCGAATGCAGGTGACGATGCCGCGCAGGGTGATGCCGAAACGCGTCTCGGCCTCCTCGGCGGCCTCCTCGATCGCGGCGAGGTAGTCGCGCCAGGCTTCCAGGTCGCCGCCCCCGCAGAAATCGGGACTCAGGAACGCCTCGGAATAGACAACGCCCTGGGCCGCGCTTTCCTCCAGCACGGCCAAAGTCAGGCGGTGGAAATCCTCGGGCGTTTGCAGGGCGGTGCAAGCGGCCTCGTAGACCTGCAGGAAATGGTCGAAGTCGCGGTAGGCATAGCCGCCGTCGGCAGTGAATATCGCGCTCAGGTCGAGGTTCTTTTCGCGCGCCAGCCCGCGGATAAAGGCTGGCGGCGCCGCGCCTTCGAGGTGCAGGTGCAGTTCCACCTTGGGGGTGTCGCGATACGTCATGCCCTGCCCTTTTCCAGCCCGAGGTGAGCCGCAACCAGCGCCGCCACGTCGGTGAATGTCATTTGCCCCAGCGCACGCGCGCCCAGCCCATGGGCCAGCACCGGCACTCGTTCGCGGGTGTGATCGGTCCCCACCCAGGTGGGGTCGTTGCCATGATCGGCGGTGACCAGCAACAGGTCTCCGTCGCGCAGCCGCCCCAGCAGCTTGCCCAGCTGCGCGTCGAACCATTCCAGGTGCCGCGCATAGCCCGAAACATCGCGCCGATGGCCGTAAAGGCTGTCGAATTCCACCAGGTTGGCAAAGACCAGCGCCCCCTCGGCGGCCTCGGCGGCAAGGTCCGACAGGTGGCCCATCAGGGCGCGGTCATCACCCTTGCGCACCTCGTCTATGCCCTGCATCGAGAAGATGTCGCCGATCTTGCCCACGGCATGCACCTTGCGACCGGCGGCCTGTGCCCAGTCGCACAGGGTCGGCTCTGGCGGGGCGATGGCGAAATCCCGACGATTGGCCGTGCGGGTGAAATTGCCCGCCTCGCCCACGAAGGGCCGCGCGATGACCCGGCCCACCTTCATGGCGTGCAGTGTCGGCGCCAGGCTGCTGCACAGGGTCAGAAGCCGGTCCAGGCCGAAGAGGTCCTCGTGCGCGGCAATCTGGAACACGCTATCGGCCGAGGTATAGCAGATGGGCCAGCCGGTGCGGATATGCTCTTCACCCAGATCGGCGATGATCCGCGTGCCCGAGGCATGGCAATTGCCCAATATCCCGTCGGTCCCGGCAAATTCCATGACCTTTCCGACAACTTCGGGCGGAAAGCTGTGGGTCGGCTTGTCGAAGTAGTGCCAATCCCAGGGCACGGGCACCCCGGCCAGTTCCCAGTGCCCCGAGGGGGTATCCTTGCCCGGGCTGACCTCGGTCGCCGCGCCCCAGGCCCCGGTCGGGTCGGTCATCAGGGCGGGGGCGGTCACGCCGCTGGCCAGTTCCAGCGCATGTCCCAGCCCCAGCCGCGACAGGGTCGGAAGCTGCAGCGCGCCGGCGCGCCCCTCCTCGGCATGTCCCCCCCGGCAGGCGCCGGCAATATGGCCCAGCGTGTTGGCGCCGCTGTCAGGCACGCCATCGTTGTAGAAATCACCGGCATCGGGTGCGCCGCCGATGCCGACGCTGTCGATGACGATCAGAAAAGCGCGCGTCACGGGTCCATCCTTTCCAGGATCAGGTCGGCGGGAGCGGGGGCCTCGCCGAGGGTGATGGCAGCGCGAACCGACCGCGCGGCGGCATGGGCCTGCGCCTCGTCGGCGGCATGGATCACGGCCAGCGGGTCACCGGCCGCGACCTTGGCGCCAAGCGGCGCGACCTCGGTCAGGCCCACGGCGGGGTCCACCCGGTCCGTTTCGACCTGCCGGCCACCGCCCAAGGCGACGACTGCCAGACCCAGCGCCTCGCCGTCGATCACCGCGACGTGCCCGGCACGCGGGGCCGTGACCTCGCCCACGACGGGAGCCTTCGGCAGATGCGTACGCCAGTCGGAGTCCATGTCTGGCGGACCACCAAGGCTGTGTGTCATCGCGGAGAAAAGCTCCATTGCATGGCCGCTGGCAATGGCGGTTTCCACGCGGGCCGTCGCTGCGGCCTCGTCCTCGCCCGTCAGGGCCAGCACCCGCGCGCACAGCGCGATGGTCAAGTCGTGCAGGCGCGGCGCCGCGGCACGGTTGCCCGCCAGAACCTCCATGCAGACAGCGACCTCGACCGCGTTGCCCAGCGCCGGGGCGAGCGGCTGCGACATGTTCGTCAGCAGCGCCGCCGTCGGGGTCCCGGCGTCATTGGCCGTGTCGCAAAGCGCAGCGGCCAGCGCGCGGGCCTCTTCGGCGGTCTTCATGAAGGCGCCGGACCCGCACTTGACGTCCAGCACCAGGCCATCCAATCCCGCCGCCAGTTTCTTTGAGAGAATCGAGGCGGTAATAAGGTCAACGCTTTCCACCGTCGCGGTCACGTCACGGATCGCGTAAAGGCGGCGGTCGGCGGGAGCGATGTTGCCGGTGGCGCTGACGATGGCGCAGCCGACATCGCCGGTGATCTCCCGAAACCGCGCCTCTTCCACCCTGGTCGACAGGCCTGGGATCGCTTCCAGCTTGTCCAGCGTGCCGCCGGTATGCCCCAGCCCCCGGCCAGAGACCATGGGCACGAAGACACCGCAGGCCGCCAGCGCGGGCGCCAGCACCAGAGAAACGCAATCACCCACGCCGCCCGTCGAATGCTTGTCCATCGCCGGACCGGGCAGGTCCCAGTCCAGAACGTCACCGCTGTCACGCATGCCGAGGCTCAGGGCCACGCGGCCTTCCTCGCCCAATCCGTTCAGACAGGCGGCCATGGCAAAGGCCCCGGCCTGCGCGTCCGAGACGGCCCCGTCGGCCAGCCCCCTTGCGAACCAGGCCAGTTCTTCCCGTCCCGGGCTGCGGCCCTGCCGCAGCTTGGCGATGATGGCACGGGCGTTCATGCGCTCAGGTCCGACTCATCTGATGGGCATCAAACCTGCCGGGCAGCATCTCGCCGATGGTGGTCTGGACCGTCACACCGTCCGTCGTGGCCAGTGTCACCGGCACATCCGCCGCACCGAATTCGGCCAGTTTCTGGCGACAGCCGCCACAGGGCGAGACCGGCACCGGGCTGTCGGCGATAACTGCGACCTCGGTGATCGCGGTGTCCCCGGCGGCGACCATGGCGGCGATGGCCCCTGCCTCGGCACAGGTGCCTTCGGGATAGGCCACGTTTTCGACGTTCACGCCGCTATAGACCGCCCCGCTGGCCGCGCGAATGGCCGCGCCGACCTTGAAGTTGGAATAAGGCACATAGGCGTTCGCGCGCACGGCGCGGGCATCATCGACAAGCGGCATTGAGCAACCCTCCGGCCCCCAGATTGTGACGAGGGCTTCGGGGATGCAAGCCTCGGCGTGGGGTCAGGCGGCGGTGATCCGGTCCGCGCTGTCCCAGGTGCCGGCGTTCGACAGGATCAACTCCGGGTCGGTGTAAGCCTGTCGCAGCAATTTCTCGTAAAGGGCGGCTTCGGCGTCTCGATCCAGCGGCCTGTCCGATCCGCTGACGATCATCAGCGCCGCGTCGAGCGCGGCCACGGTGCCGGACCCCTCATCGAACTGCGCCTTCTTGCGCCAGACCAGGCTGGCGGGCAGCAGGTCTGCGCAGGCTTTGCGCAGAATCCACTTTTCCGTGGTCTCGCCGGTGCTTTCCACCGCCGCGGGGTCGGTGCGGCGCAGTTTGAGCGTGGCCGGAATGGACTGGGCGAAGTCGATCAGGTCCCTGTCGAGGAAAGGCGTGCGGGCCTCAAGGCTCTCGGCCATGGTCACGCGGTCCACCCGTTGCAGGTTGATGTTGTGCATGGCGTTGAGGCTGCGGGTCAGCTCCTGCGACAGTTCTTGCGGGTGATCAACGTAGTCGTGGTGGTAGCTGTATCCCGCGAAAAGCTCGTCCGCGCCCTCGCCCGTCAGCACGGCCTTGACGTGCTGCACCGCCAGCCGGGTGGCGAAATGCGTGGGCACGGCCGACCGGACAAGATCCACGTCCGCGCTTTCGAGGTGGTAAATGACATGCGGCAGAACCGCAGCCAGGTCCTGCGCGGTGAAGGCGTATTCGCGATGGTCCGAGCCGATATGTGCCGCCACCTCGCGCGCCGCCAGCAGGTCGGGGCTGCCCTCGGTGCCCACTGCGAAGGTCTTGAGCGGCATCTTGCGTTGCCGCGCGGCCAGGGCGGCGATGATCGAACTGTCCAGCCCGCCCGACAGGAAACTGCCCACCTCGACATCGGCAACCATCCATTTCGATACGGCCTCCTCCAGCACCAGGCGCAGCTCGCGCGCGGTCGCCTCGACATCCAGCCCCTCTTCGGGTTCGGCGGCGCCGTGGGGCGTACGATACCAGCGGCGCATCCCGTCGATGCTGTCGAACAGGCAGCCCGGTTCGATGGCCTCGACGCTGTCCAGCGCCAGCCCGTCGAAGGCCTTGAGTTCGGACGCGAAGGCCATGCCGTCGCCGATACGCGCCAGATAAAGCGGCTTGATCCCCAGCGGGTCGCGCGCGGCAATGATGCGGGTCTTCGTGGCCAGCACGAAGGCGAACATGCCGTCCAGCCGCGCGATCCAGCGCAAATCGCCGTCACGGAACAGGTGCAGGATCGCCTCGCTGTCGCTTTCTGTCTCGAAGGCTGATTCGCCCAGGATCGCGCGCAGGTCGGCATGATTGTAGATCTCGCCGTTGGCCACCAGCAAATCGCGGTCCTGGTAGATCGGCTGCTTGCCGTCCTCGGGGCCGATGATCGACAGGCGGCAATGCGCCATCACCACCGGGGCGCCCTGGCCACGGATGACCTCGACCGCGTCGGGGCCGCGATGAGAAATCTTCTCGATCATCGAGGCGGCAAGCGCCTCGTCACCGATGTTGTAAAGACAGACAAAGCCGCACATGGCTGAATATAGACCTTTCGGTATCCGGTTTTTCGCGTTCTGGCTGCCCGCGACACTGCCCGCGCGCCCCGCATTAGGCCATGCCGGGGCGCTGGGGATTGGATATGCGGGAAACCGATCGTCGCCCGACCATAGGGGCCAGTGGGCGAATATCAAACATAAAACGACGGTTTATGTCTTGTTTGCGACATGTCTTACCTGATGTTCGGCGCCCTTCCTCGCATTCGGATTTGCAAGACAGAGCCTCTTCATGATTGATGGCAATGTCGGGGCATTGGCGGCTTCCATCACCGCCGGAAATATTGTTTAACATTAAACAAAATATCGCACCGACCAGGGACGAGAGGACGGGGCACGCCATGGCCGACAAGACAGAGACTTCGCTGCGCGACGCGGCGCTCGCCTATCACCGGGACCCCAAGCCCGGAAAGCTGGAGATCCGCGCCACCAAGCCGCTGGCCAACGGCCGCGACCTGGCCCGCGCATATTCCCCCGGGGTGGCCGAGGCCAGCCTCGAGATCAAGGCAGACCCGGCAACCGCCCGCGACTACACCGCACGCGGCAATCTGGTGGGCGTGGTCTCGAACGGGTCGGCAGTGCTGGGGCTGGGCAATATCGGCGCGCTCGCCGCAAAGCCGGTGATGGAAGGCAAGGCGGTCCTGTTCAAGAAGTTCGCGGGGATCGATTGTTTCGACATCGAACTCGACGAACCCGATCCCGAGCGACTGGCCGAGATCGTCTGCGCGATGGAACCGACCTTCGGCGCCATCAACCTAGAGGACATCAAGGCGCCTGACTGTTTCATCGTCGAACAGATCTGCCGCGAACGGATGAACATCCCCGTCTTTCACGACGACCAGCACGGCACCGCCATCGTGGTGGGGGCCGCGGCCACCAACGCGCTGCGCGTCGCGGACAAGTCCTTCGAGGACATCAAGGTTGTCAGCACAGGCGGCGGGGCCGCGGGTATCGCCTGTCTCAACATGCTGCTGAAACTGGGGCTGCGACGCGAAAACGTCTGGCTTTGCGACATCGAGGGGCTTGTCCACGAGGGCCGCGAGGTGGACACGACCCCACAAAAAGCTGCCTTTGCGCAGGGCACCGAACCGGCAACGCTGGACCAGGTGATCGAGGGCGCCGACCTGTTCCTCGGACTGTCCGGACCCGGCGTGCTGACCCCCGGGATGGTGCGCAAGATGGCCGAACGGCCGATCATCTTCGCCCTGGCCAACCCGACGCCGGAAATCCTGCCCGAGGCCGCGCGCGCGGTCGCGCCCGATGCCATCATCGCCACGGGCCGCAGCGATTTTCCCAACCAGGTCAACAACGTCCTGTGTTTTCCTTTCATCTTCCGCGGCGCGCTGGACGCGGGCGCGACCGAGATCAACGACCGGATGCAGATCGCCTGCATCGAAGGGATCGCGGATCTGGCGCGCCAGACCACCAGCGCCGAGGCGGCGCGCATCTACAAGGGCGAACAACTGACCTTCGGGGCCGATTACCTTATCCCGAAACCCTTCGATCCGCGGCTCTCCGCGGTGGTTTCCAGTGCCGTGGCCAAGGCGGCGCAGGAAACCGGCGTTGCCACCCGGCCCATCGCCGACATCGAGGCCTACAAGCAGAAGCTGAACGAGAGTGTCTTCAAATCCGCGCTGCTGATGCGTCCTGTCTTCATTGCCGCGAGCCAGGCCGCGCGCCGCATCGTCTTTGCCGAGGGCGAGGACGAGCGCGTGCTGCGCGCTTCGCAGGCGATCCTCGAAGAGACCCCGGAACGGCCCATCCTGATCGGCCGCCCCGAGGTGATCGAAGCCCGCTGCGAACGCGCCGGGCTGGTCGTGCGCCCGGGCCGCGACTTCGAGATCGTGAACCCGGAAAACGACCCCCGCTACCGCGACTACTGGGGCACCTATCACCAGATCATGGCGCGGCGCGGCGTCACGCCCGACCTGGCCCGCGCCATCATGCGCACGAACAACACCGCCATCGGGGCCGTCATGGTCCAGCGCGACGAGGCCGACAGCCTGATCTGCGGCACCTTCGGCGAGTTCCGGTGGCATCTGAATTACATCACCCAGGTGCTGGGCCACGGCAGCTATCGCCCGCATGGCTCGCTTTCCATGATGATCCTTGAGGACGGCCCACTGTTCCTGGCCGATACGCACGTCTGGTCCCTGCCAACGCCGGACAACCTGGCCGAGGTTGCCATCGGCGCCGCCCGCCATGCCCGCCGCTTCGGCGTGGAACCAAGGATCGCCTTCTGCTCGCAATCGCAATTCGGCAACCAGGCCGAGGGCTCTGGCAAACGCCTGCGCGAGGCCATCAACCTGCTTGACGCGATGGAGACGGATTTCCAGTACGAGGGCGAGATGAACGTCGATGCCGGGCTCGACCCCGAACTGCGCGAGCGCCTGCTGCCCGGCGGGCGGCTGGACGGCGCGGCCAACGTGCTGATCTTCGGCCATGCCGACGCTGCCTCGGGGGTGCGCAACATCCTCAAGATGAAGGGCGGTGGACTGGAAGTCGGCCCGATCCTGATGGGCATGGGCAACCGCGCCCACGTGGTGACGCCGGGCATCACCGCGCGCGGGCTGCTGAACATGGCCGCCATCGCCGGTACCCCGGTGCAGCACTACGGGTGATTCCCCGCCCCGCGGCTTTGCAGATTTGCACGCCGGGACGGAGATTTGCCCGCATCGGCCCGGATATGCGCACTTTGCAAATATGCGGATGTGTTAGATGTCCATTCTGCAAATATTTCGGGTCCGATTGCCTCGGACAAGCACCAACAGGCTTGCCGCACGGCCACCCCCTGCCCTATCCCCTTTGCAACGCATGAGGAGGAGGCACACGATGGGATACCGCGAGGTCTATGAGGCCTGGAAGGCCGACCCGGAAGGATTCTGGATGGAGGCGGCCCAGGCCATCGACTGGGACGAGGCCCCGAAAAAGGCACTCTTCGACCGGGGTGACAACCTTTACGAGTGGTTCGCCGACGCGAGGGTGAACACCTGCTGGAACGCGGTGGACCGCCACGTGGAACAGGGCCGGGGCGAGCAGACCGCGATCATCCACGACAGCCCGGTCACCCACACCAAGCGCGAAATCTCTTATGTGGAACTGCGCAACCGCGTCGCCAATCTCGCCGGGGCCCTGCGCGCCAAGGGCGTGCGCAAGGGCGACCGGGTCATCATCTACATGCCCATGATCCCCGAGGCGCTGGAGGCCATGCTGGCCTGCGCGCGGCTGGGCGCGATCCACTCGGTCGTCTTCGGCGGTTTCGCCGCGCACGAACTGGCCGTGCGCATCGACGACGCCAAGCCAAAGGCCATCATCGCCGCCTCCTGCGGGATCGAGCCGGGCCGCGTCGTACACTACAAGCCCCTGTTGGACGGCGCCATAGAACAGGCCGACCACAAGCCCGACTTCTGCGTGATCTTCCAGCGCGAACAGGAGGTCGCGCACCTCGAAGAGGGTCGTGATTTCAACTGGCACGGCTTCCAGTTCGGGGTGGAACCTGCCGAATGCGTCCCCGTGGAGGGCAGCCACCCGGCCTACATTCTGTATACGTCTGGCACCACGGGCCAACCCAAGGGCGTCGTGCGCCCGACCGCCGGGCACCTGGTGGCGCTGAACTGGACCATGAAGAACATCTACAACGTCGACCCGGGCGAGGTCTTCTGGGCCGCCTCGGATGTCGGCTGGGTCGTGGGCCATTCCTACATCTGCTACGCGCCGCTGATCGCCGGCAACACGACCATCGTGTTCGAAGGCAAGCCCGTGGGCACACCCGACGCAGGCACCTTCTGGCGGGTCATCGAGGAACACAACGTGAAGAGTTTCTTCACCGCACCCACGGCTTTTCGGGCGGTCAAGCGCGAAGATCCCAAGGGCGAATTTGTCAAGAAATACAACCTTTCGAGCCTGCGCGCGATCTACCTGGCCGGGGAACGCGCCGACCCCGACACCATCGAATGGACCCAGGCGATGACCGGCAAACCGGTCTATGACCATTGGTGGCAGACCGAGACCGGCTGGACAATCGCGGGCAATCCCGTCGGCGTCGAGCCTCTGCCGGTCAAGCTGGGCAGCCCCACGGTGCCCATGCCGGGGTATGACATCCACATTCTGGGCGAGGATGGCACCCCCCTGCCCAATGGCGAGCTGGGCGCCATCGCGGTCAAACTGCCTCTGCCGCCGGGCACCCTGCCCACGCTGTGGAACGCCGCGGACCGGTTCCGCAAATCCTACCTGTCGACCTTCCCGGGCTACTACGAGACCGGTGATGCGGGCATGATCGACGAGGACGGTTATGTCTGGATCATGGCGCGCACGGATGATGTCATCAACGTGGCCGGCCACCGCCTGTCCACCGGCGGCATGGAGGAAGTGCTGTCCAGCCACCCTGACGTGGCAGAATGCGCGGTGATCGGTGTCAGCGATGATTTGAAAGGCCAGTTGCCGATGGGGTTCCTGTGCCTCTCCAAGGGGGTGGAGCGCCCGCACGCCGATATCGTACAGGAATGCGTCGCCCTGGTGCGCGAGCGCATCGGCCCCGTCGCGGCCTTCAAGCTGGCGGTGGTGGTCGACCGTCTGCCCAAGACCCGCTCGGGCAAGATCCTGCGCGCCATCATGGTCTCGATCGCCGATGGCAAGGACTACAAGATGCCCGCCACGATCGACGACCCCGCCATCCTGGACGAGATCACCACGGCGCTGGGAACCATCGGATACCCCAAGGGGTGACAGGGCCGAGCGACGTGTTATCCTGCCCCGCATGAAGGGGTTGGTCGTCTTGATGCTTGTTGCGCTCGCCGGGTCCCCGGGACAGGCGGATATGCTGATCGACGATTTCACCGATGACCCTGCCCCGCGCTGGTCGTTCTTCACCGACCGGGTCATGGGCGGCCGGTCAGACGGGCAGGCCGTGATCGGCGGAACCCCGCCACATCTGCACTTGACCGGCACCGTGAGCACGGCCAACAACGGTGGCTTCATCCAGGCACGCCAGCAGCTGGACGGTCTTCCCGCGACGGTCACGCGGCTGACACTCACCGTGCGCGGCGATGGCCAGACCTACTATGTCCACCTGCGCAGCAGCTCGACACGCCTGCCCTGGCAATTCTACCAGGCCAGTTTCACAGCGCCGCCCGACTGGTCCGACGTCGTCATCGCGCTTGAGGATTTTCGCCCGTCGGGGGGCAGGCTCGCACCGCTGGATCCGGCCGATATCCGCGCTGTCGCGCTCGTTGCCTATGGCCGTGAGCATGAGGCCGACCTGCGCGTGTCCAGGATCGGCGCGGACTGAGACCGGGACGGCGGGCGGGGCGATCTTGCCGGGGTCCGCCCGGCAAGGAGCGGCGCCCGGCGGCCTCAGGCGAACTGTTCGCGGATCAGCCGTTCCTCCAGCCCGTGGCCCGGGTCGAAAAGCAGCCGGTGCCTCACGTCTTCGGCCGAGTGAATTCGTACCTCGGCCACGTCGGGCACCGATTTGCCGTCGGCATCGGCCATGACCGGCCGCCGTTCGGGGTCGACAACCTCGAAGCTGACCCGCGCATTCTTGGGCAGCAGCGCGCCGCGCCAGCGCCGCGGCCGGAAGGCCGCCACCGCCGTCAGCGCCAGCACGTCCGATCCGATGGGCAGGATCGGCCCGTGGGCCGAGTAGTTGTAGGCGGTGGACCCGGCAGGCGTGGCCACCAGTGCCCCGTCGCAAACCAGTTCGGGCATGCGCATCTTGCCGTCCACGTGGATGCGCAGTTTGGCCGCCTGCGGCCCCGCGCGCAGCAGCGACACCTCGTTGATCGCCAGCGCGTCATGGGTTGTAGCGTCGGTGCAGACAGCCTGCATCCGCAACGGGTTTATCACCTCTTCTTCTGCCGCCGCCAGCCGCCCGGGCAGGCCGGTTTCGGCGTATTCGTTCATCAAGAAGCCCACGGTGCCCCGGTTCATGCCGTAGACCGGCGTGTCCAGGTGCTGGGTGCGGTGCAGGGTGTGCAGCATGAAGCCGTCGCCGCCAAGGGCCACAATGACGTCGGCCTCGGGCTCGTCCACCGCACCGTAGCGACGTGCCAGCGCCGCGGCGGCCTGACGGGCGATGGGCGCATCGCTGGCAACGAAGGCGAGCTTGGGGGCCATGGGTCCGTCCCTTGTCTGTCCGTTCCCTTGTCCGACGCGCCGAAGGGAAAGGCAATCCCCCAGCGGATACCGCTATTCGGACGCCAAAGCATCGTCCTGCGTCGCTTTGGGCCTTTCCTGCCACGGATTTGCCCCATATCAAACCCGGCAACACCTGTCGGCCGGGAACGGGCCGGCGTCCGTCAAGGAGGATCATCATGACCCATTCGACCAACCCCGACCCTTTCTTCACCGATCCGCTTTCTTCGCGTGATCCTGAGATTTGGGGTGCGATCGAGCAGGAGCTCGGGCGTCAGCGTCACGAGATTGAGCTGATCGCCTCGGAGAACATCGTTTCGGCGGCGGTTCTGCAGGCGCAGGGGTCCGTGATGACGAACAAGTATGCCGAGGGCTACCCGGGGCGGCGCTATTACGGCGGTTGCCAGTATGTCGACATCGCCGAGACGCTTGCCATCGAGCGGGCCTGCGCGCTGTTCGGGTGCCAGTTCGCCAACGTCCAGCCCAACTCGGGCAGCCAGGCCAACCAGGGCGTCTTCCAGGCCCTGCTGACCCCCGGCGACACCATCCTCGGCATGAGCCTGGACGCCGGCGGCCACCTGACCCACGGTGCGAAACCCAACCAGTCGGGCAAGTGGTTCAACGCCGTGCAATACGGCGTGCGTGAAAGCGACAACCTGATCGACTACGACCAGATCGCCGCCCTGGCCGCCGAGCACCGCCCGAAGATGATCATCGCCGGCGGCTCGGCCATCCCGCGCCACATCGACTTCGCCCGCATCCGCGAGATCGCCGACAGCGTCGGCGCCTGGGTGCTGGCCGATGTCGCCCATTTCGCCGGGCTGATCGCGGCCGGGGTCTACCCCGACCCCTTCCCCCATGCCCATGTCGTCACGACCACCACCCACAAGACCCTGCGCGGCCCCCGCGGCGGCATGATCCTGACCAATGACGAGGCGATCTCCAGGAAGGTGAACTCGGCCATCTTCCCCGGCCTGCAGGGCGGGCCGCTGATGCACGTGATCGCCGCCAAGGCGGTGGCCTTCGGCGAGGCGCTGGACCCCGGGTTCAAGGCCTATCAGCAACAGGTGGTCGGCAATGCCCGGGCCCTGGCCGACCAGCTGATCAAGGGCGGGCTCGACATCGTCACCGGCGGCACCGACAGCCACGTCATGCTGGTCGACCTGCGCCCCAAGGGCGTCAAGGGCAACGCCACCGAGGCCGCGCTGGAACGCGCGCGGATCACCTGCAACAAGAACGGCATCCCCTTCGACCCCGAGAAACCCACCGTCACAAGCGGCATCCGCCTGGGCACGCCCGCGGGCACGACCCGCGGCTTCGCCGAACCCGAGTTCCGCCAGATCGCCGACTGGATCACCGAGGTCACCGACGGGCTGGCCGAAAACGGCGAGCACGCGAACTCCAAGGTCGAAGCCCGCGTCCGCCAGGAGGTCGAAACCCTCTGCAAGACATTCCCGCTCTACCCAAACCTCTGAAAAAACGCCCAGGAACGGAAATCCAGAAATTTCCGTCCCCCGAAAAAAGAGATCAGACGGGACGCGCGGGCAACCCGCGCAACGCCTCTGCCAGGACCTCGACGGCGAGGCCCATGTCTTCGGCGCGGGCAAATTCGCGCGGCGAATGGCTGGCCCCCTCGCGGCAGCGCAGGAACAGCATGGCGACCGGGCAGAGGTCGGCCATGGCCGAGGTATCATGCGTGGCGCCCGATGACAGCAGACAGGCGCGCCCGACACGGGCCGCCGCGGCTTTGGCCAGCGCCTTGCGCAGGGGCGCGCTGCAGGGAACGGCAGGCTGGGCGTAGGTCCGGTCCATCTCGAAGCTCACCCCGGATGCGGCGGCGATGCGACTGCCCTCGGCCCGCGCCCTGGCGGCGAAACCCGTGCGGTCGGTGTCCTCGGGTGCGCGGATTTCAAGGGTGAGTTCGGCGCGATCGGGGATCGCGTTCACCACGTCAGGATGCAGGTCCAGCGTCCCGACCGTGGCGCGCAGGTCGGACTGGTCACAGGCGGCGTCATGCACTGCGGCGACAAAACGGCTGGCTGCGACGAGGGCATCTCGGCGGCCCTGCATCGGGACAGTGCCTGCATGGCCTGTTTCCCCGGCAAAGCGCACCCTGTTGCGTTCGATCCCGCAGATGCCCGTGACCACGCCCAGCGCCAGGTTGTCATCCTCCAAGACGGGGCCCTGTTCGATATGGACCTCGAGAAAGCCCAGCGTGCGGCGCGGGTCGCGGGCCAGCGTCAATGCGGCGTCGGCATCGCCGCCGAAGGCGTCCAGCGCCGCGCCAAGGCGGATACCCTCCCGGTCAGTGAGATCGAAAACGCCGGGGTCGAGCGTTCCAGCCAAGGCCCTCGGGCCCATCAGGGCGGTGGGAAACCGCACCCCCTCTTCATCGGCGAAGGCCAGAACCTCTATGCCAAAAGGCAGCGCGGCCCGGTCGGCCGACAGTCGTTCAACCGCGAGACAGGCCAGCGCGACCCCCATGATCCCGTCATACCGTCCGCCGTTGCGCACCGAATCCTGGTGCGACCCCATGAGCAGGGTCGGCGTGCCCTCGGGCCCCGCCTTGCGCCCGACAAGGGTGCCTGCGGCGTCCAGATGGACCGCCAGTCCCGCCTGTTCCATCCATGCGCGGATCAGGTCGTTCGCGGCGGCATGTTCCGGGGTGAACGGCAGGCGCGTCACCCCCTCGGTTGCTTCGCTGCAGGCAGCGATCTCGGTCAACCTGCGTTCGGCCTCGGCACCCCAGTCCATGCCACCCTCCATTTATCATGATAAATTATCGGCTACACATACGGCCACGCCTTGTCTATGTTTTTATCATGATAATAACCCCGAGGTCCTGATGGACGGCAGCAGAAAAGAGGTCGACCGCCAAAGACGATCCCGTCCGGTCCGCGTGGCCGACGAGATCAAGCAATGGGTGGTCGAGCAGGACCTGAAAAAGGGGGCCAAGCTGCCCAACGAGGCGGCGATGATCCGGACATTCGGGGTGTCCAAGGGCACCGTGCGCGAGGCCATGCGTATTCTCGAGGCGCAGGGATTGATCGTCACCCGCACTGGCCCGGGCGGTGGCAGTTTCGTGGGCGAGGTCTCGGCCCACCGGGCGCGGTCGCTCCTGGCCAATTACTTCTATTTCCAAGAGCTTTCGCTGGCTGACATCTACCAGATGCGCAAGCTGCTCGAACCCGAACTCGCCGCCAACCTGGCCGGCACGCTGACCCCCGCGCAACTGGACGAATTGCAGGCCTTGGCCGAGCGCCACCCCGAACCCGCGCGGACTGCGGAGGAGGAAAAGGAACAGCACGTTTCCTCGCTGGCCTTTCATTCGCGGTTATCGGAATTCGCTGACAATCGCCTGCTGGGCTTCGTCATCGGTTTCATGGCCCGCATTCTGCGGGAAATGACCGTCTATCGGCGCCTCTACGAGCCGCCGAACCATGCGCTCTGGGCCCGAGGCCGCAAACACCAGCTGGATCTCGTGGTGGCGCTGCGAGATGGCGATGCGGAAGGCGCGCGCCAGGTCATGGCGTCGCACATGGCCGGCGCCGAGGAGATGATGGTCGCCCAGGAGGCGCAGATCCAACGGCAGTTCATGGCGGAATGACTGGCACGCGGGATGCCGCTACACCCTGTTGCCGCTGCGCCCGAAAGGCATCGGACCGGTGAGTCACCCGCGACCCCGACCGGTTGCGACAACCTCTTCCGGCAAGTCTCCGGGTCGCAGCCGGGGCGCGCGGGAACGGTCTTCCAGCACCGGCACCTCGTCCAGCCAGTCGTGGTAGGGCGGCATGTGCGCCCGGTCGCAGAGCGCGCGCAGTGCCCGCAATGGCGCAGGGTCGCAATCCACCCGCAGGTCCAACGGCGGACGGTCCGGAGCCAGCACCAGAAGCGCCGCCGATTGCAGCCCGCGTGTGTCGCCGCCCGCGGCCGCGGCAGCCTCAAGAACCTGAAGCATCCGCTCGGACGCGCTGTCCTTTGAACTGGCATGGGCCGCAACCATTGCGGTCAGAACCTCGGGTCCGGTCAGCATGTTGCCCGCGACGGCCAGCCCCCGGCGACAGTCGTGGGCGGCATGGGCGATGCTGTCCGCGCCGGTATGCCCGGCGGAGGTGCCCGTACGGTCCAGCGCGATCATCTGGCGGTGGCCCTTGCCGGGGTCGGTCCCGGTCAGATCGGCCACGACCCGACGCGCTGCCGCACCCGCGTGCATGCTGCGCAGCGCGTCGTCGCGCCAGAAGGTGCTGGGCGCGGTGCCCTGTGCGGCGACAAGCCCCGATTCGATGTCCCCACGAAGCACCCAACCGCCCACGCACAAACTGCCCGTGGCCGCGGCGCCGGCAAAAGTGCCTGTTTCCTCGTCATAGGACAGAATCGAAAAGGTCATACGGTGGTCCCCAGAATATTTGTCTTGAATTTATCATGAGAATTTGTCTCAATGCAATTAATCATGATAATTTACCAGCAACAGAGAGGCTCCCATGACACTGACTGACCTGACACGGCGGACGCTGATGGCGTCTACGGCGGCGCTCGCGCTGGGGCTCGGGGCGGTTCCGGCCGCCATGGCCCAGACCCCAGAGGACGTGCTGATCGTCGGCCAGATCGCTGAACCCAAGGCGCTGGATCCTGCGGCGGTGACGGCCGTCAACGATTTCCGCATCCTGATGAACGTCTTCGATGGACTGGTGCGCTACAGGGACGGCACTCTCGAGGTTGAACCGGCGCTGGCCACTGACTGGACCATCAGCGACGATGGCACTGTCTACACCTTCGACCTGCGCGAGGGCGTGAGTTTTCATGACGGCACCCCCTTCAACGCCGAGGCGGTGGTCTTCAACTTCGAGCGGATGCTCAACGAGGATCACCCCTATCACGACACCGGCCCGTTCCCGCTGGCCTTCTTCTTCTCGGCGGTCGAAAGCGTCGAGGCGCTGGACGAGACCACGGTGGAATTTACCCTGAACGCGCCCTATGCCCCGTTCCTGTCGAATCTCGCCTATCCGACCGGCCTGATCGTCTCGCCCGCCTCGGTCGAGACCCACGGCGAAGAGGTCGGCCGCAACCCTGTCGGGACCGGGCCGTTCACCTTCGTCGAATGGCGCAGCAACGAGGCGGTCGTGGTCGAGGACAATCCCGACTACTGGGACGGTGCACCGGGGCTGGAGGCCGTGGTCTTTCGCCCGATCACCGATGCGAACACCCGTACTGCGGAAATGCTGGCGGGTGGTATCGACCTGATGGTCGAAGTGCCCCCGGTGGCCCTGTCGGAATTCCAGGGCGATGCTTTCACGGTGCATGAACAGGCCGGGCCGCACGTCTGGTTCCTGATCCTGAACGCCAAGGAGGGCCCCTTTGCCGACAAGCGCGTGCGCCAGGCCGCGAACTATGCGGTCAACAAGGAGGCCATCGTCAACGACGTTCTCGAAGGCACCGCCGAGGTTGCCTCGGGGCCGACCCCGCCGGCATTTGCATGGGCACACAACCCCGACCTTGATCCCTATCCCCACGATCCCGACCGTGCCCGCGAACTGTTGGCCGAGGCCGGGGCCGAGGGCGCAGAGCTGACTTTCTACGTCACCGAGGGCGGTTCGGGAATGCTGGACCCGGTCGCCATGGGCACCGCCATCCAAGCCGATCTGGAGGCCGTGGGCTTTGACGTGACAATCGAGACCTACGAGTGGAATACTTTCCTGGGCGAGGTGAACCCGGGGCTGGAGGGCAAGGCCGATATGGCCCAGATGGCCTGGATGACCAATGACCCGGACACACTCCCCTTCCTGACCCTGCGGTCAGAGGCGTTCCCCGACCAGGGCGGCTTCAACTCGGGCTATTATTCCAACCCCGAAGTGGACGAGTTGCTGGAGGCGGCCCGCGTCGAGACCGACCAGGAGGAACGCGCGCGGCTGTACCGCGAGATGCAGACCATCGTGCAGGAAGACGCGCCCTGGGTCTTCGTCGCCAACTGGAAGCAGAACGCTGTCACAAGTGAGCGGGTAGAAGGCTTTTCCTTGCAACCCTCGTTCTTCCTTCTTCTGGATGACGTGAGCAAGGACTGATCCGACACCAAGAACGGCCCGTCCCCACGGCGGGCCGTCCCCACCATCGAATCCTCCCGGGAGCGTGAATGGCCGGTTACATCCTCAAGAGACTGTTGTCGGCCATTCCCGTCCTTCTGGGTATATCTATCATCGTTTTCCTGATCATGGCGATGATCCCCGGCGACCCGGCAACGGCGATCCTGGGGTCCTACGCGACGCCGGAGAACGTCGAGAAACTGAACCGGGACCTTGGCCTCGACAAGCCGCTGGTTCAGCGGTATTTCATTTGGCTGGGCAACATGTTGCAGGGCGATTTTGGGCGCTCCTTCTCGCTCAATCGCCCGGTGATCGACGAAGTTCTGGAACGGTTCAACGGCACGCTGGTCCTCGCCGGGACCTCTTTTGTCATCTGTTCGTTCCTCGGCGTGGCGGCGGGGGTCGTCTCGGCGGCGCGTCAATACGGGCTGGCCGACAAGCTGATCACCTTCGTGGTGTTGCTGGGCATCTCGATCCCGTCCTTCTTCCTGGGCATGATGATGATCCTGATCTTTGCGGTGAACCTGCAATGGTTTCCCGTTTCGGGCATGTGGCCGATCTACGGCGACCGGGACTTTGCCGCGCTGATAAGCCACCTGACCCTGCCCGCACTGGCGCTGGCCACCGTGGCGACAGGCGTGATCGCGCGGCTGTCGCGCTCGGCCATGCTGGAGGTTCTGCGCCAGGATTTCATCCGAACCGCGCGGGCCAAGGGCGTGCATGAACGTGGGGTGATCTGGCGCCATGCCCTGCGCGCGGCCATGGTCAGCATCATCCCGGTCCTTGGTATCCAGGCCGGGTTCGTTCTGTCTGGTGCCGTCTATATCGAGATCGTCTTTCAATGGCCGGGCGTTGGCCGGATGCTGGTCGACGCGATCCTGACTCGTGACATCCTGCTGGTGCAGGGCGGGGTGGTCTTCGTCGCCGCGTGCTACGTGATGTTCAACATCGCGGTGGACGTGGCGCAAAGCCTTCTGGACCCGAGGATCAAGACATGAGCTTCTTGCGTCTTCTTGCCCGAAACCGTCTGGCGCTGGCGGGACTGGTGGTCATGGTTCTGGTGGTGATTCTGGCGCTGATCACGCCGCTGCTGCCCTTGGCCGACCCCAACGTGACCAACACCGGTGACCGCTTCCAGCGGCCCTTGACCGAGGGCGCGCTGCTGGGCACGGATCACCTGGGCCGCGACCTTCTTAGCCGATTGCTGCACGGCACCCGTCTGAGCCTTGCAGTCGGGGTCGCCGCGGCGGTGATCGCTGCCACACTGGGTGCCGCCATCGGCATCATCGCCGGTTTCTACGGCGGGCGCACGGACAACATCATCATGCGCGGTGTCGATATGCTGATGGCCTTTCCCTACATCCTGCTGGCGCTGGCCATCGTCGCTGCGCTCGGGCCGGGCCTGCTGAACGCGCTTATCGCGGTGGCCGCGGTGAACATTCCCTTCTTCGCCCGCAATATCCGCGGCGTGACAGTTGGGATCGCACACAAGGAATTCGTGGATGCGGCCCGGCTTTCGGGGATGGGCGACCTGCGCATCATCGCGACCGAAGTCTTGCCCAATGTCATTCCGGTGATCGTCATTGCCATGTCCACCACCGTCGGTTGGATGATCCTGGAGACCGCCGGTCTGAGCTTCCTCGGGCTGGGCAGCCAGCCACCGGTGGCAGACCTCGGTTCGATGCTGGGCGAGGCGCGGTCGGCCCTGATCACCAACCCTCATACGTCGATCGTGCCCGGTGCGATGATCCTGATCATCGTCATGGCCATCAACCTGCTGGGCGACGGGGTGCGTGATGCGCTGGACCCGCGTCTGAAATCCGGCGCACTGAACCGGCCCATGCCGACCACGCTGGTGGATCGCGAGGGCGCGGTGCCCCAGCCGCAAGAGGATGGCGCGCTGCTGTCCATCGACGGGCTGAAGACCGAATTCCATGTCAAGAATCGCCACTACAAGGCAGTGGGCGGCGTGACGCTCGCCGTTCGGCCCGGTGAATGCCTTGGGATCATCGGCGAAAGCGGCTCGGGCAAGTCCGTCACGGCGTTGTCGGTCATGGGACTGGTCGCCTCGCCCCCTGGGGTCATCACCGGCGGGGCCGTGCATTTCGAGGGGCAGGACCTTGTCGGCGCTCCCTATGCCCACCTGCGCCGGATGCGGGGCGACCGGGTCGCCTACATCTTCCAGGACCCGCTGGCCACGCTGCATCCGCTTTATACCGTCGGCGACCAGTTGATCGAAGCGGTGCAGTCACATCACGCCACGTCGAAATCCGAGGCCCGGGCCCATGCCATCGCCCTGCTGAAATCCGTGCGCATCCCCAACGCGGAAAGCCGCATCAAGAGCTACCCGCACGAAATGTCCGGCGGAATGCGGCAGCGTGTCGGCATCGCCATGGCCCTGGCAAACGACCCGGACGTGATCATCGCCGATGAGCCGACGACAGCACTGGACGTGACTGTGCAGGCGCAAATCCTGTCGCTGCTCGATGATCTGCGGCGTGACCGCGGGCTGGCCATCGTCTTCATTACCCATGACTTCGGCGTCGTGGCCCAGCTCTGTGACCGGGTCGCCGTCATGTATGCGGGCCGGATCGTCGAGGATGGCCCGACCGAGGCGATCCTGAACGCGCCATCGCATCCTTATACCTCGCGCTTGATGGCCTGCGTGCCCGAACTGGGCGCCGGGCGGCGCGAATTGGCGGCGATCCCCGGTCTGCCGCCGGTTGTTGACTGCCTGCCCGAGGGCTGCGCGTTTGCCGACCGCTGCCACAAGGTGCAGGACGCCTGCCGCCGTGGCGCGATCGAGCTGGTGGACAACGGGCCGGGCCGAACCGTGCGTTGCATCGACCCCGAACCGGTGAAAGAGGCCGCCCAATGACGCTCGCGCTGAAACTGACCGAGCTTTCCAAGACCTTCGAGGTCGGCAAGCGCCTGCTGCGTCCGCCCAAGGCAAAGGTCCGCGCGGTGCAACCCATCACGCTGGACGTGGAGACAGGCGAAACGCTGGGCATCGTGGGCGAATCAGGGTGTGGGAAATCGACACTCGCCCGGATGCTCGTGGGGTTGCTGGAACCCACCGGCGGCACGATCGAGATCGAGGGCGAACCGCTGAACACCGCCGATCCTGCCGCCTTTGGCAAGCGCATCCAGTATGTTTTCCAGGACCCGGTCAGCAGCCTGAACCCGCGCAAGACCATTCGCCAGATCATCGAGGCGCCCTTGCGCCACCTGCACGGGATGGACCGCGCCGCCCGGGCCAGGCGCATTGCCGAGATCTTCGCGGCAGTGAACCTGCGCGAGGAATTCCTCGACCGCTACCCGCACGAGTTTTCCGGCGGTCAGGCGCAACGGATCGGGATCGCCCGGGCGCTGGCCGCCGATGCGCGCATCCTGATCCTGGATGAACCGGTCTCGGCGCTGGATGTCTCGGTGCAGGCGCAGGTCCTGAACCTGCTGCGCGACCTCAAGAACGAATTCGACCTGACCTACCTGTTTATCAGCCATGACCTGGCCGTGGTCGAGGCTGTCAGCGATCGTGTCGCGGTGCTCTACTTCGGGTCGGTGGTCGAGGTTGGCCGCGCCGAAGAGGTCTTTGCCCGTCCCCGCCATCCCTATACCAAGCTGCTGGCCGACAGTGCGCCGGTGGTCGGGCGCGGGCTCAAGGCCCCCGAGGGCCGCGAAACGGAACTGCCCGACCCGATGAACCCGCCGGTTGGCTGCGCCTTCCAGGCTCGCTGCCCGCGCGCCACGGCCCGCTGCGGGACAGTACCACCGTTGGAACGAACCGCTGAAGGGTCTTACGTCGCCTGTTTCCACCCGCTCGACACCTGAAATCGGTGCCCGAGGGGCCCAGGCCAGCTCTGACAATCCAGGCGCTTTTTCGTTGCTATCCGGTCGGTTTCCGTCGAATTTCGGGAAAATGCCGCGTGATACCGAACCGCCGACGAAAGGCTGCGAAGATGTCCCAGACGCTCCGCCACCCCGAGATTCTCGAGATGGTCCGCCGCGACGGCAAGGTCACGGTCGAAGGGCTGGCGGCGCA
>Ga0209931_1000395_pt1 | contig 26453 bp, 30 predicted proteins | sample SalPonR1_B_D1_MG_FD_185697 | JGI IMG/M metagenome (GOLD analysis project Ga0209931, IMG submission 185697) | Salt pond soil microbial communities from South San Francisco under conditions of wetland restoration - Salt Pond MetaG R1_B_D1_MG... ...
TTGTGCTCAAGTGTGGAACAAGGGGAGTTAGTAAAGAGAAAATTAAAGTTAAAATAAAAAATACAGATTATCAAAAGTATATATATCATAAGGGAGATGGACTTTATGAAGGGTATATTTTTGAAGGAAGTATGTTTAAAAAATGGTATAGCACCGATGCAATAAGATTAGAATTTATCTTTGAAGTAGGAAAACTAAAAGATGAAGTATACGTTATAGTAGATGGAGCTGATAATTACTATAAGCTACATAGAATTGATTAAAGAGGTCAGTATGGTAAAGAGGAAAAAATATTTAGGTTTATTTTTAATAATCGTTTCTATATTACTCTTTGTATTTTGGGAAGCAAGGGGCAGAACGTTAATTACTACTGAAGAAATGTTGATTCTAAATGAAAATATTGAAGAACAGCAGGTCATAAATGAAAACATGTTTGATGTAAGAAATGTAGTTTGGGCTTCAAATGAAGCCCTAAAACCTGATGATATTTCTGAAATATTAGGTAAAGTGGCAACCCAGTTTGTTCATAAAGAGGCTCCCTTATTCTTGGAGTACTTTGAGAAAACAGCTTTAATTCCAAATGAGAATAGAAGCGAGTATATTATGGCAATACCTAACGACTGGTTATTATCTTATCCCCAAAGTTTAAGAAGGGGAGATACTGCATATCTTTATTGTAATGGAAAATTAATAATTAAAAGTGTGGTGGCTCACACAAAAGATTGTAGTAATAAAGAAGTTGTTTCTGAAGATGCAAATCGGCTTGAAGGTTCTTCTAATATTAGTTTAGTAGAAGTGATTTTAAACAAATCTCAAGCAGCTAAATTGGCCAAAATAGCCAATGAAGGCAATCGTTTTGTGATTATGTATAATTAAGGAGTATTATGTGTAATATAATTTCATTCTTTGGTGGAGATACGCAGGTTGGAACAACAATGGTATCACAATCTGTGGCGACATGCCTAAGTAAAAATAAAAAGAAAGTTTTACTTATGCTATGCAGTGGCAATTATGGTGATGATTATTTGAACTTCAGCGCGGATCATTCTTTAGATGATATAAAAGTAAATTTATCATCAAATAATATTTGCAAGGAAGATGTAGATGGAATATTAATAAATCAAGGTGATATTAAGGTTTTGCCTGGAGTTAAAGATATTACAAGGGTTAAATATTATAAAGAGGATGATGTTGGTAAAATCACTTCTGTAATAAAAGGAGATTACGATTACATAATTATTGATGCTGGATCAAATGTTAATTATGGAATAAATATTTCTTCATTATTAGAAGCCGATAAGGTATATTTTATTGTTACTCAACAGGAAAAAAGCATTAGAAGGTTTATCAATACTTATTATAAAGTTTTATATCCACTGAATATTATGGGAAAAGTTATAAATAATAAATATAAAGAAGAATATGGGAACAATAGCCTTTTAGAATTAGAAGAGGTTATTGGAAGGGGTGACTTTATAAACATTAACTACACTTCAGATAGTTGGATTGCTGAAATCAAGCACTCAACATTACTAAATGATGGTAAATATAAAAGTGGTATTATGGAAATCATCGGTGATATAACAGGGGATTATTTCAAGAAAAATAGATTTTCATTATTTAATAGGTAGCTATATGAATGAGTTTTATATAGATAGATTAATAAATAAAAATGATAAAGGTATAGCTGCATATGGGGAGAAAAACATTGAATTCCAAGAGATTTGTAAAATTGTTAAGTTTGAATTAGACGAGGATTGGAACAGAACAAAGGAACAGTTCAAAATAAGTAAATTGGAAAGAGAAAAACGTGCAATAATAGGCTATGATAAAGAAACTGAATACTACAAGGAAAAGATACAAGAAATAATTAGAATTAAAAATCTTAATAATAGATGGTATCCTATTTGGTACGTGAATTTATATGATGCGATTTTTAATGAGTTATTTGGATTAGCAGGTTTAGCACCATGGGCATATAATACGATTTCCATATACGAGAATTCATCATCTGCTAAGGTTATAGGTGACAGAATTTACTGTCTGATTGATGGCAAAACTGTTTTACAACCTCAAAAAATCAACTATAAGCGCAGAAAACAACTGATGAGAGCATTATTGCTAGAATCACCATTTGAAGACACTAATAAGGGATTTCACGAGGTTTATTTGCACAATGGTATAAGAATAACTATATACTCGGGTCAGAAAACAAAAGAGGGTGAAGAGATAATTGTTCTTAGAAAATATGTTATTAGAAACATGGATTTTAATGAATTGGTAAGGCTTAATACAATACCAAAGGAAGCTGTAAGAATATTTGAATGGATGATCAAAATAGGTTTTAACGTTATTTTTGCAGGCCCTGTAAGATCGGGCAAAACTACGTTTATGCAAAATTGGCAGATGCATGAAGATAAAAACTTGGAAGGTTTAGTCCTTGCGACAGACCCTGAAACTCCGTGGCATAAACTTATGCCAGAATACCCTATTATGCAACTAATAGCGGATGGTGATGAATTGGAAACAATTACCAAATCAATTTTAAGAGGAGATAATGATTACGTATTACTGGAAGAAATGAGAGATGCTGTCGCATATAACTTGGCATTGGAGATAACATCCATTGGTACAAAAAGATGTAAAGCAACAATTCACGATAATAATGCATATAATATACCATATAAAATGGCTTCTAAAATTAGAGCAAAATATGGAGGCAATATGAGAGATATAATAGGTCAGATTTTTATGAACTTTGATATAGTAATTGAGCTTAATCAAAGGAATGATAATAGATCGTTTAAGCGGATGTTATCTATAAAAGAGTACTATTATGATGAAATTAATGATATGGCAGTTATAAATACCATATGTGAATATGACGAGGCACTTAATAAATGGCGTTGGAATAAAAAAATATATAATAAGGTGAGATCGAATGAAAGATATATAGAAGAGTTACAGATGGAATTGTCTAAGCTTAATGGGGAAAGGCCGCTAGAAAAAAGCGTTTTGGCACCAGGTTATTATAGGAGTAGTGAAGATTAATATGAATATGTTGATTATAGGGTTATTGATTTTGGGAATATATTTGGTGTTTTATGATGAGTTTTATTTGATATATCGAGTATGCTTTAAAAATACAAAAGCCTTTTATAGATACGAAAAAGCTTTTGAAAAAGAAATAAATAATAGCAATAATCTAGCAAGGTTAATTAGGTCAACTTTGGGATTGGATATTAGCGGTGCCGTACAAATGTTTATGTTTGTATCAGTTATATTTGCTACTTTGTCATATTTGGTTTTATCGAGCAAGTTTACTGCGAGTTTTTCTTTAATTATTTCATTGATTGCATTTCTAATACCTTATTTAATATTAAGGATTAAACTCAGGCTTAGTAGACTAAAAAATGCCAATGAAGGGGATATTGTTATAAGGGAACTTATAAATGCATATAATTTAACTGGGAAAAACATGAGAGCAACAATTGAATATTTGGCTATCAATATGAAAAATGCTAAGAATATGAAAGGTGTAATGCTTAATTTATCGAAAAAGATAAATAATGTATCAGATGAGGAAGATATTAAAAGAAACATAATGGATTTCAGATATCAAGTGAATACTTCATGGGCAGATATCATAGGGATGAATATATTCTTTTCGATTATTAAAGGTATAGATGTATCAGCGCCTTTATTGGATTTGTCAAAAGCGATAGATAATAGTAAGGTCAATAAAGAAAGAATAAAAAGAGAGTCAAATGAAGGTAATCTTATGATTCTACTAGTGGCTCCAATATGCTATCTATTGACAGTGGTTGCTGCATTGTTGTTCTTTAAATTTAAACTAGTAAAATTTTTAGAGTATCAATTTTTAACAGAAGCGGGGGTCAAGTGGTTTTTAATTGTAACTTTTACGTATATTGTTGGATTAATAGCAAAGTCATTTATTAATGATAATAAATTGGATATATAGGAGAATATATGAATAGGGTTTTTGAGATCACATTAATACTAGGTATATTAATATACTTCTTTCCAATAGATTTAGGTAAAAGTATTACTTTCAAAGGTAAAATATATCGTTTAAATAATAATAATACTATAAAAAATATTGGTAAAAAAATTAGCAAAAGTAAATTAAATAAAGACTTAATAAGTAGTAGCATATGTTTGAAAAATTTATCTATATTAATGAATGAAGAAGCTATGACAACTGATTATGTGCTAGAAGTGCTAATTGATAATGCCAAGGAACTAAAACCATATTTTGTTAAATGTCTTATGATGTATAGACTGGGGAATAGGGACCAAGCTTTTAATTATTTAAATACGGCCATAACTAATAAAGAAATGGAAGAATTTGTTGGATTATTAAAGAAATTAGATGAAACAAATGGTTATAAATTGGTAAAGCAAATAGATTCTTTTAATCATTGCTTAATTGAAGAGCGTAGTACGTATAAAAGAAAAATAGGGGATAGATATAATTTGATTTATACAACATTAATAACAATTAATATATTTGCGTTAATAATAAATTTTGCAATTGTGGTAGTTTTTATGGATGCATTAAATATGCTAAATATGATATGGTGAGGTGAATATGAAAAACTTAATAATAATTATAGGTACGATAATACTGGGAACCACTATAGTTAGTACTTTGATTTTAGGTGATAACGAAGATTCCTTGAAGGGTGCGGCTGAAAATGTGGTAAAAAATGGGATAAGTTCCATAGAAAAAATATATGAGGATTGAATATGAAGAACTTAATAATAATTATAGGAACAATTATATTAGGCTGTTATATATTCCAATTAATTATGGGAGAAAATGAAGGTAGCTTAATTAACGAGTCCAAAGATTTTATGGTAAATGCAGTTAAAGAATATGTGGAGTGAATATGAAAAATTTAATTACAACAATTGCAAGTGTGATGATAATGATGGTATTTTTGTTACAATTTATAAACAATCAAGTCCTACATAATAAAATTATGAATATTGATAGATCTGTAAATTGCTTTAAAGAAATAGCAAAACAAGAAGGGAGATTATCGGATATAAGGGAAGAAGAATTAAAAACCATGATAAGTAAATATGTGGATTGTGATGAATCTGAAATAGCCGTAATGGCGGATGATAAAGTAAGGGGGAGAGGCGAAATAATAAACTTAAAAGTTGAAATACCATTAAAGAATTTAATTGCAGCTAACGAAGTATTCGGCATAGATGATGATTCGAATTCTGGTATTTATTGCTGTAATTTATATACAACGAGTGAGTATGTGGCAAGATGAAAAACTTAGTTATATTAATTGCAATAATATCATTTGGATCAATACTTATGACCTATCAAATTGATTTTGATAAAATGGCTCAAGAAAAACAGAGATTGAAATTTGCAGCAGATGAGGCGTTGGCATCGGCATCGCTAAGTATTGACCTATGGGAATATGCAAATGGTTATTTAATATACGATGATACTAAAGTCAAGAACAAAGTAAAAGAAATGATGAATAAAAACTTTGATAAAAAAATTTTCACATATAAATTAATTATTTCTGATGAAAAAGGTACAAATCGTAATTATGGAGAGGGAAAACAGGATATAATCGATAATTTATCGCCATATTTATTATTAAAAATAAATATAGGTAAACCTAACTTTAGGTGTATAAAGTGTTATGAAGACATATATGTTGTGTCTGCGTACGAAAACCAAGGGTTCTAGGCAATTTTTATGGGCTTAGAACCCATTTTTTTTATGGAAAAGCTTTATTAATATTCACATTAGTGATAAAATAATAATACATTATTGGTAAATTAGATTTTAAGTGGAGTATTGAATGAAAATAAAAGTATACGTTGATTCTTCAGTTTGTAGAGATTGTAAGATGTGTGTTAGATATTGCAAACTTAGAGCTATATCATCAGGGCCAAACGGTGCGGTAATAGACCAAAATAAATGTAATGGATGTAAGCTTTGTATGATGGCTTGCGCATTTGGAGCTATAAAAACGGAAGAGGTAGAAGATGACTTTTAAAGAAGAAACCATTAAGAGTGAGATGATATATGAAGGTAATATATTAAATCTTAGAAAAGATACTGTAAGAGTTAAAAATGGTATTTCGTTTCGTGAAATAGTAGAACATAATGGTGGAGCTGTTGTGGTAGCGATTACAGATAATAATAAAATATTGATGGTAAGCCAATTCAGAAAGCCATTTGACAAAGATGTTTTTGAATTACCGGCAGGTAAGTTAGATGGTGAAGAGAACCCAAAAGATGCAGCTTTGAGGGAGCTCAAAGAAGAAACAGGATATACGGCAAAAAATATACAATTACTAACAAGTTTTTATCCAAGTGTAGGTTATACAAATGAGATTCTCTATATATATCTTTGCACTGATTTGGAGCCAGGAGAAACTGATTTTGATGATAATGAAGCCATTGATATATATGAATATGATTTAGAACTTTTAGTAGGAATGGTCTTGGCTGGTAAAATTCATGACGGAAAAACTATCGCAGGCATATTGATAGCAAATGAGACAATTAAAAAGGAGTAATATGACATGAAAGATTTTCTGGAATATATTGAAAAAGTTGAAAAAAAGGCAGAAAATACAATATTGGCATATAAAAGAGATATAGGTGCTTTCGAAGATTTTTTATTGGAGAGGGGTGTTCCTAATCTTTTGACTTGTAGTAATAGTGATGCTATTGCTTATGTTTTATATCTTAAAAACGAAAACAAATCAAAAGCTACAATTAATAGAAAGATATCGTCAATAAGGGCATATTATGTGAGTAAAGTTAAAAATAATGAATTAGAAGTAAATCCATTTGATAATGTTAAATCTGCAAAATCAGATAAAAGAGAAATAGATTACTTGAGTATAGATGAAATTAATGTTCTGTTGGAATTGCCTGATAAAACATTAAAAGGACTTAGAGATAAAGCACTTTTAGAGGTTATGTACGGAACAGGTGCGAGAGTTACAGAAATCAATAAAATAAAACATAAAGATGTAAATTTTAAAATGAACTTTATAACCTGTATAGATGGTCATGGAAATAGCAGAATAATACCTTTAGGCAGCTATGCTCACGAAGCTTTAGAAAAATACATTAACGAGGGCTATTGTGCCATAAAAAGAACCTTCGAAGTTAAGCCGGAAGATTATTTGTTCATTAATTTCGCAGGTAACCCTTTAACTAGGCAGGGGGTATGGAAAATTGTTAAAGAATATGGTAGTAAAATTGGTATAGAAGATAGAATGACGCCTCAAATATTGAGGAACACCTTTGCAGTACATATGCTACAAAATGGATCTGACTTAAAAACCTTGCAAGAATTAATGGGTTTTGATGATATTTCAGTAGGTATGGCCTATCTTTCTGTTACAAACAATAGAGTAAAAGATGTTTTTAATAGAGCTCACCCTAGGGCTTAAAATAGGGCTTGATTTTAACTAGTCCATATGATATACTAACCTAGTTAATACGGGCGGTCCTCTGGGTACTGTGGAGAGAGAAGTACCATGAACGTCTTGGAGGGAAGGAGGAACAATTTAATGGATGTATTAGAATCAGTAGTACAAGAGTACAAAAAAAGCGATATCCCTGCGTTTAATGTAGGCGACACAGTAAAGGTTCACATTAAAATCAAAGAAGGTACCAGAGAAAGAATTCAGGTTTTCGAAGGTTTCGTTTTGAAAAGACAAAATGGTGGAATAGCAGAAAATTTTACAGTTAGAAGAATAGCTTCAGGAGTAGGAGTAGAAAAAACTTTCCCACTTCATTCACCAAAATTAGAAAAAATTGAAGTAGTGCGCAAAGGTAATGTTAGAAGAGCAAAACTTCACTATATGAGAGGCAGAACTGGTAAAGCTGCTAAAATCAGAATAAAATAGCTGTGTGGGGAGCCGATGTTCCCCACATTTTTATATTGAAAGGAGGTAAATATGGATAATATAAATTGGTATCCTGGTCACATGAAAAAGACTAAGGAACTGATAAATGAAAATTTAAAATTAGTAGATTTTGTAATAGAAGTTATAGACAGTAGAATACCAATATCCAGCAGAAATCCAATAATTGACTCCTTAATTTTAAATAAAGAGAGAATTATAATACTTAATAAAAGTGATTTATCTGATCCTAAAGAAAATGACAGGTGGAAAGCTGAATTAAAAAAATCGGGTAGTAGAGTTATAACTATGAATTGCATGACAGGGGCTAACTTAAGTGTATTAAATAGGGAGCTTGATACCATTCAAAAAGAAAAAAATGATTTAAGAAACATGAATAAACCACTAAAAATGATGATAGTAGGCATCCCAAATGTGGGTAAATCTTCTTTGATAAATAGGATGATTGGCAAGAAAAGTGCTCAAACTGGTGATAGACCAGGAGTTACTAAAGGTAAGCAATGGCTGACAATTAAAAATGGAATGAAACTTTTAGATACCCCAGGAATCCTTTGGCCTAAATTTGAAGATTCTAATGTGGGTTTAAATCTTGCGTTTTGTGGTAGCATAAAGGATGAAATATTAGATACAACAGAATTATCATACGAATTATTGAAAATTTTAGAAAATGAATATCCTGAGTTACTTATTAACAGATATAAGGTGGATGAAATAGTTGAAAACACAGTATCGAATATGGACGCAATAGCTATGAAAAGAGGTTTTATTTTACCTGGTAAGAAAATAGATTATGAAAGATTTGGAAGAACTTTGCTCAGTGAATTTAGAGCAGGTCTAATAGGTAATATAACTTTAGAGAAGGTGGATTCAATTGTCTAGAAAAGAAAAACTCGAATTAAAACTTAAAGAGATGTCCATAACTGAAAATGAGCTTCATAAAAGTGGAAAAAAGCTAATTGCCGGTGTTGACGAAGTTGGAAGGGGTCCTTTAGCAGGGCCAGTATATGCAGCTTGTGTGGTTTTGCCAAAAGATTTTGATGTTTTAGGGGTTAATGACTCAAAAAAGCTGTCTGAAAAGAAAAGAATCGAATTAGACAAATTAATAAGAGAAAAAGCATTAGCATATGGAATAGGCATAGTGGATAATGATATAATTGATGAAATAAATATATTAAATGCTACAAAATTAGCCATGATGCATGCAATAGAAGATGCTAATGATGATTTGATTGAAAATAGGGACAGAGGAATTGAACATATATTGATAGATGCCTTAGTATTAGATGATGTGGATATAAAGCAAACTGGTATAGTTAAAGGTGATTCAAAATCTGTTTCTATCGCAGCGGCTTCAATAGTTGCAAAAGTAGCAAGGGATGACTATATGATAGAGCAGAGTAGAATATATCCGTACTATTCCTTTGAATCAAACAAGGGATATGGTACAAAAGAACATTACGAGGGGTTGGATGAACATGGTATTACGCCGATTCACAGAAAAACGTTTTTGAAGAAGTATTTTAAGGAGAACGGATATGGAATTTAAAAGTGATATTCAAATTGCACAAGAAAACAGTATGGACAATATCAATGATATTGCTAAAAAAGTGGGTATTGATGAAAAGTACTTGGAACAATATGGTAATTTTAAAGCTAAATTAGATTATCGTATTTTAAATGATTTTAAAGAAAAGGAAAATGGTAATGTGGTTTTAGTTACTGCTATTTCGCCCACTCCCGCAGGTGAGGGTAAAACTACAACAACTGTTGGATTAAGTGATGCCCTTAGTAGATTAGATGTTAAAGTTATGGCAGCATTAAGAGAACCTTCTTTGGGACCTGTATTTGGTATAAAAGGTGGTGCAGCAGGCGGTGGTTATGCACAAGTAGTTCCTATGGAAGATATAAATCTTCATTTTACAGGAGACATGCATGCCATAGGCGTTGCAAACAATTTAATTGCAGCGATTTTAGATAATCATATACAGCAAGGTAATAGTTTGAAAATAGATCCTAGAAAAATAACATGGACTAGAGTACTAGATATGAATGATAGACAATTACGATTAATTACTGATGGTTTGGGCGGTAAACCAAATGGAACACCTAGAGAAGATGGGTTTGAAATTACAGTTGCCAGTGAAATTATGGCTATACTTTGCTTAGCTAATGATATATGTGATTTAAAAAGAAGAATAGGAAATATTATTGTAGGTTATACTTATGATGATGAACCTGTTACTGTGGCAAATTTAAAGGTGCAAGGCGCAGTAACAGCACTTCTTAAAGAAGCATTAAAGCCTAATTTGGTTCAAACATTAGAAAAAACACCTGTATTAATTCATGGGGGACCATTTGCAAATATTGCTCATGGTTGTAATTCAATTATGGCTACAAATTGTGCTAGAAAGCTTGCTGATGTTGTGGTTACTGAAGCCGGTTTTGCTGCAGATTTAGGTGCAGAAAAATTTATAGATATTAAATGTAGGAAATCGGGAATAAGGCCTTCTGCAGTAGTAGTAGTAGCAACGGTTAGGGCACTAAAGTATCATGGTGGCGTTGATAAAAGTAATCTAGGAGAAGAAAATCTAACTGCACTTAAAGCTGGTATGCCAAATCTATTACAACATGTTGAAAATGTTTCGGAAAATTTTGGAATACCTTCTGTCGTTTCAATTAACAGATTTCCAACAGATACTGAAGAAGAACTAAAATTAGTTGAAGATGAATGTAATAAACTTGGCGTGAATGTTGTACTTAGTGAAGTTTGGGCTAAAGGTGGCGAAGGCGGAGAAGCATTAGCTAAAGAGGTTTTAAATTTAATTAAAAAGAAAAATAATTTCAAATTCATTTACGAAGATGATGATTCAATTAAGGATAAAATTGAAAAGATTGCGAAAACTATTTATAGAGCAGAACATGTGGATTATGACTTCAAGGCAAAGAAAGAAATGAAAAAAATTGAAGAAATGGGTTATTCTCATTTGCCAATATGTATGGCAAAGACACAGTTTAGTTTTTCTGATGACAAAAACAAACTCGGAGCACCTAGAGGTTTCTTTATTACTATTCGTGAAGTTAAAGTTGACGCAGGTGCAGGCTTTATTGTAGCTAAAACTGGTAATATAATGACTATGCCGGGATTGCCAAAAGTACCAGCAGCAGAGAAAATAGATATTGACAACAATGGAGTAATAACAGGATTATTCTAAGAGTATTTTATTTCGGCTTCCCTTGGGAAGCCGTTTTTTGTTGACTATAAAAATCAGTAAGTGTATATTATAACAAGGAGGTTATTATGGCAAAAAAATATTATTGTGTAAGAGTAGGGAGAAACCCGGGAATTTATGACAACTGGGATGATTGTAAAAAAGAAGTAGATGGTTTTAATGGAGCAGAATATAAAGGGTTTAATAACATCAATGAGGCCAACGATTATATGGGAACAAAAACTGTAGATAATCGTGACATAGATTCAATAATGAAAAAACACAAAGTTGAAGCTGTTGCCTATGTGGACGGGAGTTATGATAACTTAAATAAGTCCTATGGATATGGTGCTGTGATATTTCACGGAGAGATAACTCATAAAATATCAGGAAGTGGAAATGAAGAAGGTATGGCTATGATGAGAAATGTTGCTGGTGAAATTGAAAGTGCAATGAAAACAGTTGATTATTGCATTGAAAATAAAATAAAAAGTTTGTTAATATTTCACGATTATGAAGGCATAGGTAAGTGGGCGGATAAAAAATGGAAGACAAATTTACGGGAAACTAGAAACTACAAAGAATATATTGCAAAAGCTAGGGAAGTAAATAAATTAAAAATTGAGTTTAAACATGTAAAAGGCCATTCTGGTAATAAATATAATGAAATGGCAGATAAACTAGCTAGAGAAGCTTTATCTAAATAAGGATTAAAAGGCAATATTTGTTCTAAGTTATTTAATGTCTGAGTAATATAGGAGGGGAATAGATGATTAATTTACTACTAGGGAAACCAGTAAGCGATAATATTGATATTGAGATAATTGAGTCTATTAAAGAATTAAAAAATACTGGTGTATTTCCTAGAATCGCCATAGTCAGAATAGGTGAAAATTCAGGGGATGTTTTTTACGAGAAGGCTGCAATGAAAAAGGCAGATAAGCTTGGAATAGCTTGTGAAAGCATAGTATTAGAAAAAGATGTAAAACAATATGAATTGATCGGTATAATAGAAAAATTAAATACTGACGAGAATATAAATGGAGTTTTGTTATTAAGGCCTTTCCCAAATGAAATTGATGATGATTTAATTAGAAATAAATTAAAATCTGAAAAAGATATTGACGGTATTACAGATAGTTCATTAACTGGAATACTAACTGTTACTAATAAAGGTTTTTCGCCATGTACCGCTAAGGCTTGTATGGAAATACTTGATTACTACGGATACATAATTGAAGGACAGAATATTACAATAATAGGTAGAAGTCTAGTAATAGGAAAACCTTTATCGTTAATGATGACAAATTCAAATGCTAACGTTACGGTTTGCCATAGCAGAACTAAAGAAGAAGATTTAATTAATTATTGTAAAAATTCTGATATCGTTGTATTAGCTACTGGTAAAACTGAAAGTTTTGGCTCAAAATTTTTTAAAGAGGATACAGTAATTATAGATGTGGGGACAGGTTTAGGTAAAAATGGTAATATGGCGGGAGATCTTGACTTTGAAGAAGTGGATAAATCAGGTATAAATATATATGCAACTCCAGTGCCAAGGGGTGTTGGTAGCGTAACCACAACCGTGCTTATGAAGAATTTAATAGAGGCAACAAAAAACCCTGAATAAAATCAGGGTTTTATATTTTGTACTATCATATCTCCAATTTTCTTAGTCCCAGTTACTTCTTCCCAGGGCTTGGCTATATCCATAGTTCTATATCCTTCGTTTAATGTTTTGTTAACTGCATCTTCTATAGCTCTTGCTTCATTTTTTAGATTAAATGTAGTTCTTAGCATCATGGCACAAGATAATATGGTTGCCATTGGATTTGCCACGTCTTTACCTGCAATATCAGGGGCTGAACCGTGAATTGGTTCATACATACCGAAGTTCCCATTACTTAAGCTACTTGATGGTAGCATTCCGATTGAGCCAGTTACTTGACTAGCCTCGTCAGATAAAATGTCACCAAAAATATTTGAAGTAAGGATTACGTCAAACTGCTTAGGGTTTCTTACTAATTGCATTGCAGCATTATCAACATATTGATGATTTAATTCAACTTCAGGATATTCTTTGGCGATTTTATTGACTATGCTTCTCCACATTCTTGAACTTTCAAGAACATTTGCCTTATCCACGCTGGTTAATCTTTTGCTTCTATTCATTGCCAAATCAAATCCGACTCTAGCAATTCGTTCAACTTCATAGTCCCAATATTGTTCAACATCATATGCGGTTTCTTTGTTATTTTCTTTTTTTCTTCCTTTATCACCAAAGTATATACCACCAGTTAATTCTCTTACTACTACTAGATTTAGTCCACCTTGTACAATTTCCTCTTTCAATGGGCATGCATCTGAAAGGGATTCAAACATTAACGCTGGTCTTATGTTTGCATAAAGATTTAGGGCTTTTCTAAGGCCTAAAAGGGCCATTTCAGGTCTTTCGCTTCCTGGTAAATGATCCCATTTTGGACCGCCTACGGCACCTAATATAACAGAATCGCTGGATTTACAGACATTTACCGTTTCATCGGGCAAGCAATTGCCAATTTCATCAATGGCTATACCCCCTGCTAGAACATATTTATATTCAAAGCTATGATTATATAGTTCGCCAATTTTGTCAAGAACTTTAATTGCTTCTTCGGTTACTTCAGGACCTATACCATCACCTTTGATGACTGACAAATTAATATTCATTATTCATCCTCCCCTATACTATTTAAAAGACCGCCTTTATCAATTATATCCTTGATGAAATTAGGAAAGGGGATAGCCTTGTATTCTTGGTTTTTTGTTATGTTTTTAATAATTCCTGTATCAAAATCAACTTGGACTTCATCGCCGTCTGAAATAGATTTACTAGCTTCAGGGCATTCTAGTATTGGAAGACCAATATTAATTGAATTTCTGTAGAAAATTCTAGCAAACGTTGTAGCGATAACGCAGCTTATACCGGAGGCTTTGATTGATATAGGCGCATGCTCTCTGGAAGAACCACATCCAAAATTATCCAATGCTACTATAATATCACCTTTACTTACCTTATTTACGAAATTACTGTCGATGTCTTCCATACAATGCGTAGCAAGTTCTTCATGACTTTGAGTGTTTAAATATCTAGCAGGGATTATAACATCTGTATCAACGTTGTTACCATATTTATGTGATTTACCTTTAAATATCATTTTGATTACCTCCTATAATGGTGAACTGATTGTTCCGGTTATTGCAGAAGCAGCTGCAACTGATGGGTTAGCTAAATATACTTTAGAGTCCACGTGGCCCATTCTTCCAACAAAATTTCTGTTTGTTGTAGCGACGCAGCTTTCGCCTGATGCCAAGATTCCCATATGGCCACCAAGACAAGGCCCACAAGTAGGAGTAGAAACCACGCAGCCTGCATCTATGAAAATATCTAAATAGCCTAATTTAATACATTCTTTATATATCTTTTGTGTGGCAGGTATAATTATTCCTCTTACATCTTCATGTATTTTTTTACCATTTAGTATTTCAGCAGCTTCTTTCATATCTGACAATCTGCCATTAGTACAAGAGCCTATAACAACCTGGTTTATTTTTATTGGTTCCATACCATTAATCTCATCAATGTCATGAGTGTTTTCAGGGAGATGAGGAAATGCCACCGTTGGCTTAATTGTTGATAAATCAATATTATATTCCTTTTCATATTCTGCATCATCATCAGGGTAATTGGATGTTATCTTTCTACAAACTTTACCGCTTATATACTCTTTTGTGAGTTCATCTACAGGGAATATACCATTTTTTGCCCCCGCTTCTATAGCCATATTTGATACACAAAGCCTGTCATCCATGGATAAATTTTTTATACCGTCGCCCATAAATTCCATAGACTTATATAAGGCACCATCTACACCTATCATACCTATAATATGCAAAATCACATCTTTACCAGAAACGTATTTATTTAACTTTCCACTTATATTAAATTTGATTCCACTAGGTACTTTAAACCATGCTTTACCTGTAGCCATACCTGCAGCTACATCGGTGCTCCCAACTCCTGTGGAAAAAGCGCCCAAGGCACCATATGTGCATGTGTGAGAGTCTGCACCTATAACTAATTCACCAGGTGCAACTAGGCCCTTTTCTGGTAGTAAGGCATGTTCTATTCCCATATTGCCAACATCATAAAAATTAGTTATATTAAAACTTTTTGCAAAGGTTCTGCACTTTTTACATTGTTCTGCAGATTTAATATCTTTGTTTGGCGTGAAATGGTCCATTACTAAGGAAATTTTTTCTTTATTGAACACACCATCAAAGCCGTGATTTTCAAATTCATCAATTGATACAGGACCAGTTATATCGTTCGCTAAAACCATGTCTAAATTTGCGTTAATAAGTTGCCCGGCAACCACTTTCTCTAGACCTGCATGATTTGCAAGAATCTTTTGTGTCATTGTCATTCCCATTTTAGTTTCTCCTATTTTACAAAATTCATTTTATTATTAGCTCTGTTAAGGGCACTTACTAAAGCATTTACTGAAGCAAGTATTATATCAGAATGAGTTCCTATTCCCCAGAAACTATTACCGTAATTATCTTCTATTAGAATATATGCTGCGGCTCTTGAAGTTGATTGGCTTTCTAAGGCATGCTCGGAATATGTTACAAATCTATAATCATATTCAAAAGGTGCCTTTAGTAATGCTCTTGCAACGGCATCTAACCGTCCGTTACCGACGCTTGAGAATGTAAACTCATTATCATTTATTATAACATTCATATCAACTGCAAAAGATTCTTTGTCTCGTATATTAGTAACCTTTTTAAATGTTGCATCTGTAATATCAATCTGTTGAAAGTTGTTTACATATTCCCTTTTAAATTCTTCAAATACCTTATCTGCAGGTAGTTCTTTATGATTTTTATCTGAGATATCCTTAATTAGATATCCAACTTCTTCTCTCATTTCTTTCGGCAATACATAGCCATAGTTTTGTTCTATTATATATGCTACCCCACCTTTTCCGGATTGGCTGTTTATTCTAATAACATCTGCTTCATATTCTTTACCTATATCTTCAGGATCTATGGGAAGATATGGTACAGTCCATGTATCACAGCATTTGTCTTTATGATGTTTCATGCCTTTGGCTATTGCATCTTGATGTGAACCAGAAAATGCTGCAAATACTAGCTTGCCACCATAGGGTTGTCTAGGTGCTACCTGCATATCCGTAAATTTTTCAAATTTTTCTACCACTTCAGGCATATTAGTGAAATCCAATTGAGGGTTAATTCCATGGGAATAAAGGTTCATAGCCAAGTTGACTATATCAACATTGCCTGTTCTTTCTCCATTTCCGAATAATGTTCCTTCAATCCTATCTCCTCCAGCTAATAAACCAAGTTCAGCTTCTGCGATAGCAGTACCTCTATCGTTATGTGGGTGAAGGGATATTACAAGTTTTTCCCTATTGTGCAAGTTGTTACACATGTATTCTATTTGATTAGCATATACATGGGGCATAGACATTGAAACTGTTGATGGCAGATTTATTATTAATTTTTTATCTTTGCTTGGTTTTAATACATCAATTACTGCATTACATACATCCAATGCAAATTCCATTTCGGTTCCCGTAAAACTTTCAGGGGAATACTGAAACATTAAATCACCTTCGAAATTCTTGCTTTTTTCAACAAGAAGTTTTGCTCCATTTTCAGCTATTTTGATTATGTTAGCTTTATCAGCTTTAAAGACCTGTTCTCTTTGAGCTTTGGAAGTAGAGTTATATAAATGAACTATAGCTTTTTTTGCTCCTTTTAATGAATCGAAAGTCTTATCGATTATATGTTCCCTCGCTTGAGTGAGCACCTGTATAGTAACATCATCTGGTATTAGATTGTTTTCGATAAGAGTTCTTACAAACTCATATTCTGTGTTGGAAGCAGCTGGAAAGCCTACTTCAATTTGTTTAAAACCTAAAGAAACTAAATATTTAAAGAAATCTACTTTTTGTTTTAGGCTCATTGGTACTATGAGGGCTTGATTACCATCTCTAAGATCAACACTGCACCATAAAGGTGCTTTTTCAATATGATCTTTTTTTATCCAATCTCCTTTAGAGACTGGAGGGGTGAAATAACCGACTTTGTATTTCTTGCAATTTTCCATAATTTAATCCCTTCCTTTTTCTAAATATATAAAAAGCCCCTTGAATAATCAAGAGGCGAAAAAACTCCGCGGTACCACTCTTATTGGTATAAATACCCACTTATCAATTTAGCTCTGGGGTGAGACATATATCTAGGTCTGTAGTTTTTCACCAAACAACTACTCTCTGTAAGGCCGGTTGATATATTTATTCCCTTCAACGCTCATATTTAATTGCTAATGATAATATAACGTATATATTAAGGAATGTCAACATAATTAATGTAAAAAAATAAAAAATATGAATTAATTTTGTATTAAATCACAAAAATACTTGACTTTAATGCTCAATACGTTATAATTATTTTAAAGATTAAAGTGAGGTAAGTATTATGAGATTATTAGGAGCCCAAATAATTACTGAAGTATTATTGGATCATGGAGTTGATACTGTTTTTGGATATCCAGGCGGTGCAGCTTTGAATGTCTATGATCAGCTATACAAATACAGAGATAAAATTAAACACATTATGACTGCCCATGAGCAAGGTGCATCCCATGCTGCTGATGGATATTACAGAGCAACAGGAAAAACTGGAGTTGTCTTTGCTACTAGTGGTCCCGGAGCGACTAATCTCGTCACAGGTCTTGCCACAGCTAATATGGATAGTATTCCTATGATTGCAATTACATCAAATGTACCAGATGCATTTATAGGTAGAGACGCGTTTCAAGAGATATGCATAACTGGAATAACTATGCCTGTAACTAAGCACAATTTCTTTATAAATAATATTGCAGAACTTGAAGATACTTTAAGACTTGCTTTTAAAATAGCTAATAGTGGAAGAAAAGGTCCTGTGCTTATTGATATAACTAAAGATGTTACGGCGGATTCCCATGAATTTGAAAATAAAAAACCTCTAGATTTAAAAGAGGATCCAAAAGCAGATGATAAAACTGTTTCGGAAATTGCAAATATTATAAATGGAGCAAAGAGACCTGTAATATATTTTGGTGGTGGAGTTACAGCATCTGACGCATGTGAAGAAATGGCTGAATTTATCGAAAAGGCTGACATACCAGCGACATATACTCTTATGGCAGCTGGTGTAATTGGTTATGACAATCCGAAGAATTTAGGTCTAATAGGTATGCATGGAACAATATCATCAAACCATGCTATAGATAAGGCGGATTTGATACTGGCTATGGGAACTAGATTTAGCGATAGAGTAGCTTTGAATCCTCAAAATTTTGGTAAAAAAGCAAATATAGTTCAAATAGATATAGATAGAAGTGAAATTGATAAAAACGTATCGGTGGATAAAAGTTGCATATGCGATATTAAGGATTTTTTAAATAAGATTCTTCCTATGGTTAATAGAACGGAACATAAAAATTGGATGCGTCAAATAGGTGAATGGAAAGATCGAGAAAAAATCAAAGAACCAGATGATGGAAAACTCCATCCTAAAATGATTATGGAAACCATATGTGATAAAACCGATAAAGATACTATTTATGTAACAGATGTAGGGCAGCATCAAATGTGGGCGGCTCAATACATTAAGCATAAAAATACAAAGAAGTTTTTGACTAGTGGTGGCTTAGGTACCATGGGGTATGGCTATGGAGCTGCAATAGGTGCACAAATTGGCAAAATGGATTCAAGGGTAATTCATATTACAGGTGACGGTTCATTTCATATGAATCTAAACGAAGCGGCTACAGCGGTTACTGAAAATATACCAATTATAACTGTTATATTAAATAATTCCGTTTTAGGGATGGTATATCAGTGGCAGACACTGTTTTATGAAAGCAGGTATTCTTCTACAGTGCCTAGAAGAAAAACCGATTATGTTAAATTAGCTGAAGGTTTCGGCTTAAGAGGCTATAGGGCAGAGAATAAAGAAGAACTGCATGAAGCATTTGAAAAAGCTTTATTGGAAGACGGTCCTGTTTGGATAGAGTGCATTATACCTAAGGAAGAAAGAGTATTACCTATGATTCCTGGCGGTGGTAATGTGGAAGATATGATAGTAGGGTAGATGTTATGAGAGATATGCAAATCAAAAAAGAAGTTGTTAGTGTTTTTGTACAAAACCAAGCGAATGTACTTACTAGAGTCGTAAGTCTATTTGGTAGAAGAGGATATAATATTGATTCACTCACTGTTTCAGCTACAAATAACCCTGAGATTTCAAGAATAACCATAGTTTTTAATGTGACTGATTCCTCATTAAAACAGATATTAACCCAAACAGAAAAACTGGAAGTGGTTGAAGATACATTTGTACTCGAATCTGAAAACAGTGTTTATAGAGAATTACTACTTGTAAAAGTTGAGGCAAAAGATGATAATAGGGGTAAAATTAAAGAAATTGTAGAAATATATAGAGGAAAGATCATTGATTTATCCCAAGAAAGTATGATAATTGAACTCACTGGTGTTACAGAAAAAATTGATGGATTATTAAAACTTTTAGAAAAATATAAAATATTAGATGTATGTAGAACTGGTGTAACCGGTTTATCAAGAGGAAACTAAGTATAAAGGAGCACAAAAATGATTAAAAAGTATTATGACCAAGATTGTAATTTAGGTCTATTGGATGGCAAAACAGTATCTATTATAGGGTTTGGTAGCCAAGGACATGCCCATGCAATGAACTTAAACGAAAGTGGAGTAAATGTATTAGTTGGACTAAGACCAGAATCAGCCCATAAAGTAAAAGCAGAAGCTGCGGGTCTTAAAGTAGTAGATGTTGAAACTGCCGCTGAAAAGGGAGACATAGTAATGATGTTAGTTCCCGATGAAAAAGCAGCTAGTATATATGATGCACAAGTAGCTAAGCACATGAAAGAAGGCGACAAACTTATGTTTGCCCATGGCTTTAATGTTCACTTTAACCAAATAAAGCCTGTTAAAGAGGTTGATGTTATAATGGTAGCTCCAAAGGGTCCAGGGCATACAGTAAGAAGCCAATATGTTGAAGGTAAAGGTGTTCCTAGTTTAATTGCCATCGATCAGGATGCATCTGGAATGGCTAAGGAATATGCAATGGCTTATGCATCTGGAATTGGTGCGGGCAGAGCAGGAATACTAGAAACAACATTTAAAGAAGAAACAGAAACTGATTTATTTGGAGAACAAGCGGTATTATGCGGCGGAGTTACAGAGCTTATGAAAGCTGGCTTTGATACTTTGGTAGAAGCAGGTTATGAACCTGAAATGGCATATTTTGAATGTATACATGAAATGAAATTAATTGTAGATTTAATTAATTCTGGTGGTTTTGATAAGATGAGATATTCAATTTCAAATACTGCTGAATATGGTGATTATAGGACAGGTACTAGAATTGTTACAGAAGATACTCGTAAAGAAATGAAAAAAGTATTATCAGAAATTCAAGATGGTACGTTTGCCAGTGAGTTCATTCAAGAATTTAATGCTGGAGGTCAAGCTAAATTCCTAGCAACAAGAAGGAAAGAGGCTAATCATTTGTTATGTAAAGTGGGACAAGAATTAAGGGATATGATGAGCTGGTTAAAGAAATAAGCAATGGAGGAAATCATGCCAAAAAATAGTGATAATGTAACAAAAGGTATAGAAAGGGCGCCAGCTAGGAGTCTTTTTTATGCCATGGGATATACAAAAGAAGAATTGGAAAGACCACTGATAGCGGTAATTTCAGCGCACAGCGAAATAGTACCAGGTCACGTGAATTTGGACAAAATAACTGAAGCGGTAAAAGCAGGAGTTAGAATGGCTGGGGGCACTCCTATTGTAATGCCAGCAATTGGTATTTGTGATGGTATTGCCATGGGACACATAGGGATGAAATATTCATTACCTTCCAGAGAACTTATAGCAGATAGCTGTGAGTCACTTATATTGGCTCATGCTTTTGATGCAGCGGTTATGGTCCCTAACTGTGACAAAATCGTTCCGGGAATGGTAATGGCTGCAGTTCGGTTAAATCTTCCAACTGTAGTAGTATCAGGAGGACCTATGATGGCCGGCTTGGTTAAAGGTGAAGAGACGAGTCTTTCAAAAATGTTTGAAGCCGTGGGAGCAAGAAAAGCGGATATGATAAATGATGACGAATTAGATGAATATGAGCAAAATGTCTGTCCTGGCTGTGGATCTTGCTCAGGAATGTATACAGCTAATAGTATGAACTGTTTATGTGAAGCTATAGGCATAGCTCTTCCTGGAAATGGTACAATACCTGCGGTAGAAAGCGGTAGGCTACAGCTTGCAAAAAAAGCTGGAATGAAAGTAATGGAACTTTATGAAAAGGATATTAAAGCAAGGGATATAATAAATGAAAAATCTGTAGCCAATGCCATAACTTGTGATATGGCATTGGGATGTTCCACAAATAGTGTATTGCATCTGCTGGGCATAGCTTATGAAGCAGGGGTGGAAGTTGATTTAAGGTGGTTTAATGAAATCAGTGCCAAGACCCCTAATCTTTGCCATCTGGCGCCTGCAGGGAATACTCATATGCATGATTTAAACAATGCTGGTGGGGTAGGAGCTGTTATGAAAGAGCTTTCAAAAAAGAATCTAATTGATGCAAGCTTGATAACAGCTACGGGAAAATCTGTAGGCGAAAATATAAAAGACAAACGAATCAAGAATGAAAATTCGATTAGACCTATCAGTAATCCATATAGTGAAACTGGCGGTTTGCAAATACTATGGGGCAACATAGCAAAGGAGGGTTCTGTAGTAAAAAGAAGTGCAGTGGCACCAGAAATGATGCATTCGATATGCAAAGCCAGAGTCTTCGACAGTGAAGAAGCAGCCATTGAAGAAATTTATAAAGGCGGAATCAAAGAAGGAGACCTTGTGGTTATTAGATATGAAGGGCCTAAGGGTGGACCAGGAATGAGGGAAATGTTAAATCCCACTAGTGCATTAGCTGGCATGAAACTGGATAAATCAGTAGCCCTTATAACCGACGGCAGATTTAGTGGGGCCAGCAGAGGCGCGTCCATTGGGCATGTATGTCCAGAAGCTGCTGCTGGCGGTAATATAGGCCTTCTAAAAGATGGAGATATAGTCGAAATAGATATCGAGAAAGCATATATAAATGCCAGAGTAACCGATGAAGAATTTGAAAGTAGGCGAAAAGAACAAGTTATGCCAGAACCAAAAATAAAAACGGGATGGCTAAATAGATATTCTAGATATGTGGCAGCATCAGCTAAAGGAGCTGTTATGGAGTAAGACTTGATAAACGTGTGTAATTATTTATACACGTTTTGTATTGTTATAAATACTTTAGCTATTTACTTGACTAAAGCATACAAAGATATTATACTAACGGGGATATTTAATTTTGGAGGCAATATGAAGGGAATTTACAATAAACTAACTAAAGAAGAAGCACTTCCTCTTATACTTAAAGAAATATATGAGAGTAGAGGTTACGAAAAATATACTATGGGAGAATTTATACCTTATGATATTTATATGGAAAACAAGAATTTTTTAAGAGATGAAGGTATTATAACCTTTACAGGCGCAAATGGGAAACTCATGGCCTTAAAACCTGACGTGACTATGAGTGTAGTAAAAAACATTACTGACGATACAATCACGAAAAAAATTTACTATTATGAAAATGTGTTTAGAATGTCAAATTCAATTAATCAATATGAAGAAATAAACCAAATAGGTGTGGAATTTATTGGAGGAGATGACCTGTATTCATCTACAGAGGTTATAGAGTTAGCATATAAGAGCCTAAAAGCTATAAGCGATAATTATATATTGAGTATCAATGATATGGGCTTTATGTCAGGTTTAATTAAACATCTTGAGTTTAATGAAGAAGCTGAATACAAATTATTAAAAATATTGAAAAGCAAAAGTCAAACTGAACTTAAAGAGTTTTGTAAAAAATATAGCCATGATGATAGATGCTTCGGTTATTTAGCTAAGATAGCAAAACTAGAGGGCCCGTTTAATGAAGTTTTAGAAGGAGCTAAAGACCTTTGTTTGAATGATGAAATGCTTTTAGCCCTTGATGAATTAAATGAGCTTTATGAAGCTTTAATGCAAATAGGCCTGGCAGATAATATTAAGCTGGATTTATCCATTGTAAATGACCTTGACTATTATAATGGTATAATTTTCAAAGGTTATGTTGATGGTGTTCCAACGGCGGTTTTATCAGGTGGAAGATATGATAATCTTATGTATAGATTGAATAAGAAACAAGCGGCAGTAGGATTTGCCATATACCTGAGTTATCTTGATAGAATTATGAAAACCGATAAAAAATATGATGCTGAAGCTGTGCTCTTCTATAATAAAGCAGGAGCAGTTGAAGTGACTAATGCAGTTGATCTCTTGGCTAAAAAACATAAAAGCGTGAGGGCGGAAAAAGAAGATTTTGAACATGTCAATGCATGCTATAAATATGTGCTTGAAGATGGCGAAATAAAGGAGACTAAAGAAAATGCTTAATATAGCTTTACCAAAGGGCAGATTAGGTGATAGTGTATATAAACTTCTTGATAAGTTAGGTTATAACTGTCCTGAAATAAATAATGAGACAAGAAAATTAGTGTTTGAAAATAAAGAAAAAGGTGTTAGATATTTGTTGGTAAAACCTTCGGATGTTGCTGTATATGTGGAAAAAGGCGCAGCAGATATAGGAGTAGTGGGTAGCGACGTGTTAAAAGAAGGTGATAACGATGTTTTTGAGCTATTAGACTTAAACATGGGCAAATGCAAAATGTGCATTGCTGCAAAAAATGGATACGAAGAGAATATGAGCCTACCATTGAGGGTTGCAACTAAGTATCCGAATACAGCGTATAAATATTTTAATTCCATAAGCAGACGAATAGAAATCATTAAATTAAATGGTAGCATTGAACTTGCTCCAATATTAGGGCTTTCTGATGTAATATTAGACATTGTAGAAACTGGTAGTACTTTAAAGGGAAACGATTTGTCGGTTATAAAGGACATCGATAAAATTAGTGCTAGATTAATATCTAATAAAAGTTCTTATCAATTTAAAAAAGATAATGTGGATAGAATAGTAAATAAAATTAACGAGATTGTATTGGGGGAATAAAATGAGTAAGTTTTTTAATTATAAATTGAGTGAATTAAAGCCTTATACTCCAGGGGAGCAACCAAATCGGTTTGAAAATTGGGTTAAATTAAATACTAACGAAAGTCCTTTTCCTCCATCTCTATGTGTTAATAAAGTACTAAATGACTATTATCACAGTAATCTAAGGTTATATCCAAATCCAAATTGTGATAGTCTATTAATAAATTTGGCAAAGGAATATAAAGTAAAAAAAGAGCAAATCATAGTTGCAAATGGATCGGATGAATTACTAGCATTTTCCTTCATGGGGTTTTGCGAAAAAGGGGCAATTTTCCCCGATTTAACTTACGGTTTCTACAAGGTTTTTAGCGGACTTTTTAATGTTAAATATAAGGAAGTGGCTCTTACAGAAGAATTAAAAATTGATATTGATAGTTACAAAAACTTAAAAGAAACATTAGTGATTGCAAATCCAAATGCGCCAACAGGTATAGAACTTACTAGAGATGAAATGATTAAGCTATTAGAGCAAGATGCTAATAGATTAGTAATAGTAGATGAAGCATATGTTGATTTTGGAGGAACTTCTTCCGTTGATATGATAAATGAATACGATAACTTATTAGTAATCGGCACTTTTTCTAAGTCTAGAAACCTAGCAGGAGCTAGGATAGGATTTGCAATTTCAAATAATGAAGTTATAAATGACCTATATAAGATAAAATACAGCTTTAATCCATACAATGTCAACAGCTTAAGTGCGTTAATGGGGGAAGCGGCCTTAAGGGATCAAAGATATTTTGAAAGTTGCATAGATAGAATAAAGGCAAACAGAAAATTTTTAACGGAAGAATTAAATTCAATGGGATTTGAGGTTTTAAATAGCAAAGCAAATTTTGTACTAGTTAAATGTAAAGGTATCAAAGCAAATATATATTATGAAAAACTAAAAGAAAGAGGCATATTGATTAGATATTTTGATATTGATAGGATAAAGGACTATGTGAGAATAACCATTGGCAGTAAAAAGGAACTTGAGTTGTTAGTCAAAACTACAAAGGAGATAATATGAGGAAATCAGAGATAATTAGAAAAACAAATGAAACTGATATTAGAATATATTTAAATATTGATGGAATTGGAGAAAGTAATATAAATACAGGTTCTGGTTTTTTAAATCATATGCTTGAACTTTTTGCCAAACATGGAAGATTTGATTTAAATGTATATTGTAATGGAGATAAAGAAGTTGATTATCACCATAGCGTAGAAGATATAGCTATAGTTTTAGGACAGGCTTTTAAGGAAGCGGTAACTGAAAAGAGAGGTATTTCCCGATATTCAGATATATTATTACCTATGGATGAAGCATTGGTATCAATTGCAGTAGATTTTTCTGGAAGGTCATATCTTGTATTTAATGCTGAAATGCCAACAGAAAAAGTAGGAGACTTTGATACAGAGTTAATTAGAGAGTTCTTTACAGCATTTACCAGAGAATGTGGTTTAAATCTACATATTAATCTTATGTATGGCAGTAATACACATCACATTATAGAGGGGATTTTCAAAGGTACGGCAAGGTGTTTAAGGTGTTCATTAAATATAATTGATGAATTGAAGGATGAAATCCCATCAACGAAAGGAGTATTATGATAGGAATAATTGATTATGGTGTTGGTAATCTTTTTAGCTTAAAATCTTCCTTAGAGTATGTTGGTTTGAAATCCATTGTTTCCAATAATAAAGATGAACTTATTAAAGCGGATAGAATAATACTTCCTGGAGTAGGGGCCTTTAGAGATGCTTTCGATAAACTTAATAAAGCCAATATGATAAAGTTTTTAAATGAAATCAAGGCTGAAAACATGCCTTTAATGGGTATATGCCTTGGAATGCAACTACTTTTTGAAAAGAGTTATGAATATGGGACACATGGAGGCTTAGGGTATTTAAAGGGTGAAGTAGTCGATATGAAAAAAGATATTAATTCTGATTTAAAAATACCTCATATGGGATGGAATAAATTATCATTAGTTAAAA
>Ga0209931_1000398_pt1 | contig 26332 bp, 20 predicted proteins | sample SalPonR1_B_D1_MG_FD_185697 | JGI IMG/M metagenome (GOLD analysis project Ga0209931, IMG submission 185697) | Salt pond soil microbial communities from South San Francisco under conditions of wetland restoration - Salt Pond MetaG R1_B_D1_MG... ...
TCTCAAGTCTACCTGCCGGCCATTCTCAGTCCGGACCGAACTTTTGGTATCACCGCGGCCCAGCACTTCCACAACCAGCTCGTGATTAACAAAAGATTCAAAAATATCGCCGGCTTTCTCTTTTTCTGCCGCTGCGAGTATATCCACATCTCCAATTGTTTCCGCAGAGCGACGCAGTGATCCTGCAATTTCACATCTGCTCACGCCCTCAATTCCGCGCACAAACGCCAGCATAGGCTCAGCTACATCGTACGCCTGATCAATCCGGCACCGTTCACCGAATTTTTCGAGGTACTCAATCGACTTTATAATTTTCTCTGCTGACTTTTTCCCTAATCCCGGCAGATCCGCAACAGCACCGCTCTGGCACGCCTGCTTGAGCTCATGCATCTCTGTGATTTCCAGTTTCTTATGGATTTTCACGATGTTTTTTGGCCCCAGGCCGGAGATATTGAGCCACTCTACCAACCCTTTCGGCACTGTTTCCTTCAGTGATTCGAGAACCGGCATCGTTCCCGTTTCTACCAGTGCCGTGATATCCTTGGCAATTGATGTTCCAATTCCTTTGATGTCTGTAAGCGTGCCCTCTTCTACATGCATTTCAACCTCTGTTTTCAATCCTTCGATTGTTTGAGCGGCACGATCGAATGCGATCACTTTGAAACGGTTCTCGCCATTGAGCTGCATGAGGTCATGAACTTCGCGAAGTTTTGCGGCAACGTCCTGGTTGGTCATGGGTGGATTTGAGGTAAAAGATTATAGATAATGGAGTATAGATTAAGGTAGATGGTCAAGGGTCTATGGTCTATGGTCTATGGATAATAGTATATAGGCTATTAATAATTTACCATCTGCGATTTGCCTTCTTCGGAGTTAACAAAAAGTTCTAAATGCAAATTCAGACCTGATTAAAAAAATACAAAATCCCGGCAAACTCCTCTTTCCATTTACACAGAAAAACCCCTATCTTTTAAGTCTTGATAAAAATAATGCCCTGGTGGCGGAATTGGTAGACGCGCTGGCTTGAGGGGTCAGTTCCCGTTTAGGGAGTGCTAGTTCGACTCTAGTCCAGGGCACTTAGATTACAAAGGCTCATAACGTTATTGGTTATGGGCCTTTTTTATTTCACCCATCGCCAGTTCCCGGTTGGGCGTGCTGGTTCTTCCGAAGGAATCCCTGCGGGGGACCCTGGTCCAGGGCACTTAGATTTAAAAGGCTCATAACGTTATTGGTTATGGGCCTTGTTTATTTCACCCACCTTAAGTTATTCGAATTTTAAAGATCGGTATCATCATCAAACTGAGTAACACATCTTCAGTCATCCGGCCATTGCCATTAGATCATAACACATCTGCTTACATCAGGATATAACTTATTGACTAGTCGAGACATACTATACAAACTAAACCCAATCACTTCAGATTTTAAAGTTTTTCACAAAAACAGGTATTAATTACTAAATTATTTATACTTTAATTGACTCCAGGTCTATACTTTTTGACTCTTAGCTCACTGACATTAAATCTTTAACCTCATATCAGTAAATTGCTGGTATTTCAGTTTCATGTCCCAACCTGGCAAATTATAAGCGATAAATAAGTATGCTGTCATCATATTTGCACTATGATATTATTGAGAAACTAGGTGAAGGTGGGATGGGCCTTGTTTATTTAGCTAAAGACAATAAGCTGAATCGTAAAGTTGCATTAAAATTCCTTCCCTCGCATATCGCAAATGACGAAAATGAGCGAAAGAGATTCCGCCAGGAAGCACAGTCTGCAGCATTTCTAAATCATCCCAATATTGCCCAGGTACATGCTATCGAAGAAGCGCATGATCAGCTTTTCATTGTGCTCGAGTATGTAGAAGGTAGTGAGCTGAAGGATGTTATTGAAGAAGACAGCCTTAGCCTGGATGAAAAATGGGAGATAGCCATTGAAATTGCCAATGGCATTAAGGAAGCACACGATAATAGTGTTCTGCACCGTGATATAAAATCACGGAATATTATGATCAATGCGGCCGGTAAGGCTAAGATCATGGATTTTGGTCTCGCAAGAATCCAGGGAGCGGAACGGATAACCAATCCGGGAACCACCATAGGCACAACAGCCTATATGGCACCTGAACAACTTTCAGGTGAAGAGCTGGATGCACGTTCAGATATATGGTCATATGGAGTAGTTCTTTATGAATTGTTTACCGGCTGCCTTCCGTTTGAAGCGGCTTATGAATCAGCAATCATGTATGCCATCTCCGAAAAAGATCCGGTTCCGATATCAGAGCGTCAGAAAGAAGTGCCGGAACGAATAGAGTACGTTATTTATCGTTGTCTGGAAAAGAATCTCGATGCCCGCTACCTCTCGTTTTCAGAAATTATCACCGATCTCACGTCAGAACAAACGACGAATAAAACCAGGCCCTCAGGCATCAGCTCTGGTACAGCTTCGTCGTCGAAAAGCTATAAAAAGATCGTTGCTTCCACAGCAGTTGCACTGCTACTGGTGTTTGGTTTTATCTACTTTGGCGGAAATAGCAATTTTAACGTGTTTGGCAGCGGGGTGCCTGACAAAAAATACCTTGCTGTACTGCCTATTGAAAATATCGGAAATGACCCGAACCTGTCTGCGATTAGTATTGGATTAGCAGAGGCGTTTTCATACCGGCTTTCTGAACTGGAAAAATATGAAGAATCATACTGGGTGACGCCTGCAGGTGAAATACGAAAGGAGGATATCAGAAGTGCAACTCAGGCTAATAAAATATTCGGTGTTAATCTTGCTATAGCCTCATCCATCCAGGCCATTGACGACTCAACACGCCTGATACTGGAACTTGTGGATGCCGACAACGTCCGCAGGCTTGAAACAGCCCGGTTAATGGTCCCTTCAGGTGACCTGACCTCTTTAGAGAGAGATGGCATAAAGGCCGTGCTTGCAATGTTGGATATTCAGCTAAATCCTGAGATGAACCAAAACCTCAATGAAGGAGATACTTCAAATCCCGAAGCGTACGAATACTATCTGAGAGGCAGGGCTGCTTTGCAATCGTATCTATCATCCGAAAATTTGATACAGGCAGTCGATTTATTTGAACAGTCCATTGAATTGGACCCTGAATTTACATTGGGTTATTCAGGCCTTGGTGAATCGTATTGGCGACTCTATGAGGGAACCAAAGAGACAACCTATATTGCCAAAGCAGAAGATGCCTTGAATGAAGCCTTGAGATTAAATGACGAACTTGTTCAGGTTCAAACACTGCTCGGCATTCTCAAATCAGGCACCGGAAACTACGGGGAAGCAGCTCAGATTTTTAGAAAGGCCCTTGAGATTGACCCGAAATACACCGCTGCGCTGCGTGGTCTTGCCAGGACGTACGACGAACAGGGAGATACGCAGAAAGCGGTAGAAACGTATAAAAAAGCCATTGAACTAAAACCGAATTACTGGGAAGGTTATAAGGATCTGGCGATCCATTACTTAGGCAAGGGTGACTACGAAAATGCCATTACTGAATTTACGAGAGTCACCCAGGTAACGCCGCAAAATAGTTCTGCTTATTCAAATCTTGGTGCTGCCTACTGGTATGATGGTCAGAGTGATATGGCGAAGGAAATGTTTGTGAAGTCCATGACCCTGGAAAAAAATGCCACCGCTGCCAATAACCTGGCTAGTCTTTATTTTATCGATGGAAAATACACCCAGGCAGCTGAGATGTATGAGGTGGTTCTGCAGGATTTCCCAAATGTATATCAATATTGGGGAAATCTGGGCGTCGCTTACGAATACAGCGGGCAGCCGGAAAAATCGGAAGACGCCTATTTAACAGCCATCGAAAAAGCACAAGTCCAGCTCGAAGTAAATCCTAATAGTGCTGAATTGCTCGGTGATCTTGGTGCATACTACTCAGATGTACGCGACACCACGCAATCTTTGGAATATATGAAGCGCGCTTTAAATTTAGATTCAGATAACGTAATGGTACTGGAACGTGCCGTTTCCACATATGAAAATCTGGGGATGCGAGAAGAAGCTCTGCGATGGGTAAGGCCATCCATAATCTCTACGATCGAATCACAGCCGGAGCTGGAAGAGCTTATAAATGACCCCCGGTATAAGGAAAAAGTTGAGAGTTTTAATTAGGCTTATTTTACAAGATCAATTCAAACATATATCGTATACTGTATGAAATTTTATAAATTATAATGGAGAAAAGATGAGTAAAAAATATATTGGCGCCATCATATTAGCAATGTTGTTTTCGGTAACAGCAGGAATGGTTTACCTTGAAACAGCAGCTGAAACAAAGACAGAGAGTGATGATGCCCGTGCAACAATCAACCTGCGAATTCAGGAAGATAACCAGGATAATACCTGGAGAGTGCGAGGAAATAATGGCCGCAATATGGGAACTATAAACTCAAACAGGTCTGATGAGGATCAAATTAACTGGCTGGCCATCCAGTCGGATATGGTGTTCAGTTTTGACAAAGATGTGAATGACTATTTTACCTTTAGTGATTCTCTATTCACCGACGGTTACACACAAAGACTGAATACAAATGACATGCTTCAACTCACTGTTCGTGCCGACGCACCCAGAGATACGCTGATATATAATGTATTTGTAATTGATGCCCAGAAATATGTTGTGGGTAATTCTCCTCCAAAAATCGTTATCCTGGGAGGGATCTGACCACCTCCTTTTTTAAAGCAGAGAAATTCTTTGGCCTGATTGCTTTCATGAATCAGAAAGGGTTCATGAAAGCATATCTATCTGAAGCATCTTATGATCTGTTAGACAACGAATACGTACCATTTGCACTTTCTTCTGATGGATTCACATGAAAGTGTCGCTATTTATTCAGCAAATCCGGTACTCTTACTTTCTTGTTATACCGTGGCGGGATCAGGTCACTGTCGAAATTTCTTCCCGGTGATGAGGGTATATTTATCTATCCCTATATCCTGACTCGTAAATGTATTTGATGACGTCTGATTATCGAGTGCCATTTTCCACTGGTACAAATCGCCCAGCGTATGACTCACCATGTTCATAAACTCTTCTGCTATTCCCTCTTCTTCATATTGGTTTACGTGATCCATTGAGTCCCAAATGGAAATGGAGAGCATTTCGCCATCATTGTCCGAATTGTCAACAAGAAATGCATATTTGCACCCTTCCACGGCTTTTAATTCAGGTAATATATCTGAATTAAAAATCTCTGAAAACTCTTTTCGGGCCCCTTCTTTTACCTTGAATGAAATGATTCTTAAATGACTGCTGCCCCTTGATACTTCATCCGTAATCGGATTTTCCTCCTCTTCTACAGGATAGCTTTTTACAACGGGATTGTTGGACACAGGGGAATATTCAATCATGTTATCACGGGATAGCTGAATTTTCCATTCCGTGCTGTCTTCCAGAAGAGGGCGGACCTGATCTACATTTTTCTCAAATGTGCCGGACTCTACATAATCACTGGCGGCATTTTCACTTTCCCATATAGTAAATGAGATATACTGTTTAGGTTGCTCAAGGTTCTTTAGAAGACCTGCAAAAATACACCCCCTGGTATTTTCCAGAACGGGGATGATAATTTCACCATAAACATATTCCACCTTTTGTGTATCGTCGTTTCGGACGCTGGCTTCCACTAAACGTAAAAACATCGGGCAGTCTCCTTACCTGTTTCGGGTTAGTACAACAGCTGTCATATCGTCAAATCTTTTCGATTGCCCGCTGTGTTTTATACTTCTGTCGAAAACTTCTTTGATTAAAGTATCGGGGTCGGTTTTTTCTTTTCTCAAATCTATAAGAATCTTTTCAAGTCTTTCCTCACCAAAATTTTCATCCTGCAGATTTACACTGTCAGTAATGCCGTCTGAGAAAACAAACAGACAGTCTCCTTTTTCCAGGATAATCGTTTCATCTGAATATTGCTGCTCATCAAGCACACCCAAAGGTACACCACCCGACTTTAAACGTGTATGAGAATTGTCCGACTTGATCAAAAAAGGGTATTCATGGCCGGCACATGAGAATACAAGGCTATGATCAGAAAGATCAATAATTCCCAGAAACATGGTGGCAAATTTTTCTGAGCTTGTGCTTATATAAAGCTGATGATTGGCCTTTTCCAGTATCTCTGACGGCTTATCTAGGTGAAGTACCTGCCCCCGTAATATTGCCTGGAGATTTGACATTAACAGAGATGCGGGAAGCCCCTTGCCGCTGATATCTCCCAGACAGAGTGCCCAGCGATTGTCGTCTAACTGAATAAAATCAAAATAATCACCCCCCACCGTCTGGGCAGTAAGATTTTTACCCGCTAATGTATAACCTTCAACCTCTGGTGCACTTGCAGGCAATAGTTTCTTCTGAATGGTTGAAGCCAGTTCCAATTCCCTTCGAACGAACTGCAGTGCCTGTTCTTCTTCGTAAAGTCTTGCATTTTCAACGACCTGTGCAGACTGAGCGGCTATAATTGATAGCAAACGCTGGTCAGATTCAGTAAAATTACCACCTCCATCCTTACTCTTGTTGTAAAGGGTAAGTATGCCTATCAATTTGGAACGTGCCATGAGCGGTGCACTCATCAGAGAGCGCACTGAAGATTCCCACTTTGTATTTTTGAAGCGCTCATCGTTAGCCGGATCGTTGATCATCAAAGGTTTCTTATTCAGCTGCATCCAGCCCAAAAGATTTTGATTCAAATGGAGCGGCGTTCTTTCGGTTGAACTCACCATACTTCGAACAAGGGTGTGCCCCGGATCTGACATCTCCTCATCAACCAGAGTGATGTCACCCTGCTCAGCTGAAAGAGCCCGAATAGATTTGCTAATGATAGATCGCATAATCTTTTCACTATCAAGACTACCGCTTATGGCGAGCGCAAGGTCATTCAGAATTGCTAACTCATCAACTGCACGCCGCAGCTGTGCATTCTCCGAGGTGACTCTTTGTAACTCTTGTTCCGTTTTCTTTTTATTACTCGTGTCTCTAAACACGTGGGTTTATTTTTTTAATTGGTATTTAAACTAATTCGGGCACTCATTTTTCTGCCGGCAATTATATTTTACTGAATACTATGAGATAGAAAAAAACTATCGTAATATCTAAAATTGCCGTATAAGGAAAATTGTAAATTCTGGCCTTGATTCTTACTGAGTCACTCAAGCCAAATCTTATTTACATTTTCCATACCAAATAAGCTACATAAATTTGGGAATAAACCTACTCGAAACCTGGAAATCTGAACATATGCCAAACCCACAATCACATCAATTTTTGATCTGAATTCTTTTGCTAATAAAAACATAGGCATATTTAGTTAGCTTACCTGATCTGTGTACTTTATTTATTATAAATATCCATCTCAATCCAATTATCAATTATAACTTAGCTATTTATGAGCATGATCGAAGATTTTAAAAAGTTTGCAATGAAAGGCAATGTCATTGACCTGGCTGTTGCCGTGGTGATTGGTGCAGCTTTTGGCCGGATCGTTACGTCTTTCGTCAACGATATTATAATGCCGCCCATTGGTATCTTAATTGGTGGTGTTGACTTTTCCGAACTTAGGATTGTACTGCAGGAAGCTATTGGAGAAACGGCAGCCGTAACAATTAACTACGGTATGTTTATCCAGACGGTCATTAACTTCCTGATCATTGCATTCTCTATTTTCCTCGTTATAAGAGCGTACGATAACACAAAAAAGAAGGAAGAAGAAAAGCCGGCTCCGGTTGCTGCAATCCCGCCGCAGGAGAAATTGCTCACAGAAATCCGGGATCTGTTGAAAGAGAAGGAGTCTTGAGTTGGTTTGGTAGATGGTAGATGGTTATTAGCAGATCACTATTCGGCCATCCGTCTTCGGTCATCCGTCTCCGGTCTCTGTTACCCGAATATAGTTTGCACTATGCATCTTTAAACGTCTCAATATTTTTCTTCACACCTTCAATAAGTTCTGTTCGGGCTTCTACGCTCGCCCAGGCGATGTGCGGTGTCATAACGAGCCTGTCTTTATTTTTGATTCCCAATAATGGGTTATCCGACTTGATGGGCTCATTTTCAAACACATCAAGTGCGGCCCCGCCAATACTCTCGCTGTCGAGGGCCTGCGCCAGATCCGTTTCATTAACAATCCCTCCGCGGCCGGTGTTGATGAGCAGAGCTGAGGGCTTCATCAGGCTAAGCTGTTCAGCGCTGATAAGGTTATCTGTGTTCTCGTTCAGCGGTGCATGAATGGACACGACATCTGACGTTTTGAGCAACTCATCCAGCTCCAGCCGTTGATAAGGCTGATCCGTATTCTGACCGGATGTGGAATAATAGACCACCTCGGCCCCAAATGCAGTTGCGATATTTGCCACCTTTTGCCCAATATTTCCCAAACCTATAATCCCAAACCGCATGCTGCTGATTTCGTGGTAATTATGGTGCATATTCGTAAAGATCGGACTTTCTGAGTAGCCACCACTTTTCACAAATTCATCATATCCGGACAGGTTCATCTGCAGGTGCAGAATCATGGCAAACGTTGTTTGCGCTACGCTGACTGACGCATATCCCGCCACATTTTTCACCTCAATCCCAAGATCCTTAGCAGCCTCACGATCCACATTGTTCATACCTGTTGCGGCAATACAGATCAGCTTCAGGTTTTTAGCATCTTCCATCAGCTCGCGCGTAAGCACCACTTTATTTGTGATAATTATATCAGCCTCGCGAATACGTTCTGCGGTTTCATCCGGATGGGTTACATCATAAAACGTGACATCCCCAAGATCGCGAAGCGATTCAAGATTAGGAACGTCTCCAACGGTGCTGGCATCGAGAAATACAATCGTCATGGGTAGTATATTCGTTAAATCGTTAAATCGTTAAATCGTTAAATCGTAAGCTAGCCGAATTAAGGTCATTAACAACAGTTAATCCCGCAATTAGTTTAAAAAATCAGAATAAAGCTCTTCCACCGGCTGCGCCTTTTCGATTCATTTAACTTCTGAATGAACTACCTCGGGGCAGAGCCCATGAGGTATTAATTTAAAATACATACTTTTTAAAAATATGAGCTTTTTGGGATGTGTCCCCCTTCAAAGGGGGGATTTTATCTTTTTCCGACCCAGAGGGTCGGGGAATTAAACCCTTTCTGATTAAATTTCCAGGCTTTGAAGCATCACTTACTTATCCATTTTTCAATCAAATCAAAGAAACCCTGTACCAGCAGCGCCAGTACGGCGGCAGGGATTGCTCCTTCAAGAATCAATGGGACACTATCGAGGCGGATTCCTGTCAAAATTGGCTGACCATATCCTCCGGCCCCTATCAGGGCCCCAAGCGTGGCCGTTCCAACGTTAATAACGGCTGAGGTTTTAATTCCGGCAAGAATTGACGGCACAGCAAGCGGCAGCTCTACCCTTCTTAAAATAAAAGTATTGGGAAGCCCAAGGGCACGGGCCGATTCCATCAAAGGCCCGGCAATTGATTTAATTCCTGAATGAGTATTACGAACAATAGGAAGCAGGCTGTAGAGAAACAGCGCAGCGATGGCGGGAAACGCACCAATGCCAAACAACGGAATCATAAAAACCAGCAGCGCCAGTGAGGGAACAGTTTGCAAAATTCCAACCGCTCCCAGAAGTGGTGTCTCAATCGATTTAACTTTTACGGCAAGTACGCCCAGAGGTATCGCAAACAGTATGGCCAGCCCCAAAGAGATTCCTACCAGGTAGAGATGGTCGATAGTATGGCGCAGAAGCCTGTCCCAAAGGCCTTCCTCATACACTTCAGAATCAATTCCAAATGTGTCTGCAAGAAAACGGGACGCCACCACGGCATCGCCTTCGCGGTCAATTTTTACAGCCGCATTCATACGCACCATCTCACTGCGGCTGATCGCTCCCTCAAACCTTCGGATCGATTCAACGACGTTTTTATCGAGCCCACGCCTGTAGAGATAGACCGCCTCATATTCCGGGAAATAGCCGAGATCGTCTTCCAGCACCCGGAGATCGTAATACTCAATTTCAGGATCAGTAGAATAGAGGTCAATTACCTGGATATTACCGGCCTCCAGCCCGCGATACGCCAGGTCGTGATCAAGCCCACGCACGTCTTCAGGTGATAATCCGGCAGCCTGCCGAAGTCCGGGCCAGCCATCGGAGCGATCCATAAATTCATTACTAAAACCGTAGCTAAGGCCGGGATGATTGCGTAAATCGGTGATCGTCCTGATCCCTCGTTCAGCGGCTACCTCCTCTTTCATCCCAATCGCATAGGTGTTATTGAACCCAAGTGGCCGGGTCATTTCTATTCCATACGTTGCCAGCACACTGTCGAGTTCGGCGATTGACCCGATTTCTGAGCCCGCCAATATCTCTTCTGTGATGGTACCGGTGTATTCCGGGTAGACGTCAATTTCGCCATCAAGAAGAGCATTCCATAATATTTGTGTACCTCCCAGCTGCTTGATCAACTCTGCCTGACGTCCGTCCGATTGGATGGACTGAGTAACCAGTTCGCCCAGCACAACCGATTCGGTAAACACTTTTGTGCCGGCCCGCACGGGTTCCTGCTGCCTTGCTTCGCAGACATTTCCAAGCAGAAAGCTTAATAATAGAAAAGTTAAAGCCGGTGCTGCGGATGTTTTCATCTCACACATCCTCCAGCGGACTTCGCTGTGCATTCACAAACTGCTCGACGAATGAATCAGCAGGATTGCTTACAATATCATTAATGGTTCCCTTCTGTATAATTGTGCCAGACTTCATCAGGGCAATTTGATCCCCAAGATAGGCAGCCTCACCCAGGTCGTGCGTCACCAGCAGTACTGTTTTCCTGAGTTTTTTGAAGATTCCTTTCAGATCACGCTGCAGCTCATACCGGACGAGCGGATCGATTGACCCCAGCGGCTCATCCAGCAGTATAATGTCCGGATCAAGCATGAGTGCCCGCATCAGACTAATCCGCTGAGCCTGCCCGCCTGAAAGCCCGTCCGGCTGCCGGTCAAGATCTGATGGCGCGATATTTGTGAGCTCGCAAAGCTCGTTAATCCGCTCTGTTTCCCTGTTTCCTTCCCAGCCCAGGAATCCGGTCACCAGGGTCAGGTTCTCCCGGGCTGTCAGATGAGGGAAAAGACCGCCGGACTGAATAACATATCCCATCTGCCGGCGCAGGCTGAGTACGTTTTGTGCAGTTAACTGCTGTTCTTTAATCAGGACCCGGCCCGAATCAGCATCGATCAGCCCCATTATTATTCGCAGCAGCGTTGATTTTCCGCAGCCGCTTGGCCCAATCAGGGATACCGTTTTACCACCTGGGATGTCGAGACTGACATCCTTCAGAACCTGTTCATCGTATGTTTTGGAGATGCGTTTAACAGAGATCATACCGTGCAGCGGCTTGGGGAACAGCGGTAGCTGCGGCTCCGTCGTCGTAAAGCTGCATTAAGTTCAATAATCATACTCGGCCCTGAGGGTCAGGAACTCATTGATGTTGTTCATATCCACAACGCCGACAATATCACCGTCTTCCAAAACGGGAAAAAAGTTCTTTCCACCCCGCTGAATACTTCTGTATCCGCTGGAGAGTGGCTTCTCAGCTTCAAGTGTTCGAATATCGCGATCCATTACATCACCAACCGTAAGGTTATTGCCGTCTTGTTTTAGCGCCCGGGCAAGATCATCCATATATAAAACACCCTCCAGGTCCCCATTCGACGCAACAACAAAGTTTTGCTCTGTGGTTGCAAGAATTTTATCGACTGCATCAGACAGGGAAGAATCCGGTTTTAAGATGGAGAACTCGGTGATCATAGCATCCCGAACCGCGTTCCCTTCAAGAAGACCCAGCTGCTGGACGGTAATATTCTCGGAATGAGCACCAAAATAAATGAACACGGCAATCACTGCCAGTATTATATTATAGAAAAGCCCAAAAAGGAAAAAGAAAAAAGCCAGGAATTTACCTACAGACGATGCTATACTCGTGGCTCGGACACGGCCCATCCTCATTGACAGAAGCGCACGGAAAACCCGCCCTCCGTCCATGGGGAAAGCCGGAAGCATATTGAAAAGTACCAGGGCAACATTCACAAAAAAGAGAAAGAACAGGAAATTACCGCCATTGATAGATGATAATTGCTCCTGAAGAACTTCCGGATCCTGGCCAGCGTAGGATTCAAGTGGAACAAACGGGTAGAGCAACAGTGCGATGACCACGTTTACGAGTGGCCCGGCAACTGCAATGAGAAACTCCTGCTTAGGGTTATCGGGTATCTCCTTTAGGCTTGCCAGTCCACCGATTGGTAGCAGCGTGATGCTGCGTGTTCCCACACCGAACCGCCTGGCCGTAAGTGCGTGGCCAAACTCATGGAGAATTACACAGAAAAAAAGAGCAAATACAAACAGAAAATGCCATCCAACATCAGCAAGGCTGCCTTCATTTGATACGACCATAAACCCCACAAAAACGAAAAGAAGCCAAAAGGTCCAGTGAATTTGAACTTTTATTCCTGCAAATCGTCCCACTTTTAGTGATGCACTCATCATTGACGTGTTTTAAGTTGTCAGTGCTACTGTACTTACAAAATATAAATCTCTCCTAGATAATTTAATCAATTACAGAACCTTCTGAAATACCACCTTCTAATATCCTTATACGGCCTGTTCTATGATGAAATGATAAGGTCTTACAAAGATTAGAGAGCAATTTATTTGTAAGCCCACAGATATCTCCACTGCCCTGTTTTCTTCTTCAGTCACGGAGGATCAGTCAAATCAATCCTTTAGGCCCATCCCTCTCAATTTATTTGTGTAATTGACGCCCATTTCCTGATTTCACTCTCAAAAATCCCAAAATACAATCTTAATATTTATTCATTCCATTTGTTTTAATCGATTGAACCACAGAATGATAGATGGTAAAAGCGCTTTTCCAATTTGTTTTAATATATAATGATTTTTATCCATTTTGCCTTAAATATTTTTGACAATCCCCTGCTCAGCCTTGAACTTTAATCGAGTCAACCTCAATAAATCTTTCAACCATGAATAAATATATTAAGTCAACCCTATTATTATTAGTGCTTGTCGTAGGCGTAGGTTACGTCGCGATTGGTGATCAACCGGATCCGCAGGTTGCCGCTGAGGCAGTTGAAGCAATCACCATTGCCGATACTGAAGCTGCTGCTGTACCGGCAGCCGAAGAAATGCAGGAATTTGCGACACTCGAAGAATTTCAGGCATCACCCGGTTATACAAAATTTATCGTCGATAACCTCTGGATTCTCGTTGCTGCGTTCTTGGTGCTGTTGATGCACCTCGGCTTCGCTTCACTTGAAAGTGGCCTGACGCAATCAAAGAATTCAGTTAACGTCATCTACAAAAACGTGTTTATCCTCTGTTCCGGAATTCTGCTATATGCACTTGTTGGGTTTCAAATAATGTACCCCGGCGATTTTAATGGAATACTGGGATTTGGCGGATTTGGAGTTGGTTTTGATGCCTCCAATCCTGTCGGTATGCTTACCCCGGCCTACGGAATGGACATGACTATCTGGTCTGATTTCATCTTCCAGGCGATGTTCGCTGCTACTGCCGCTACTATTGTATCCGGGTGTGTAACGGGACGTATTAAGCTCTCCTCTTTCATGATTTTTGGTGTGCTGCTGGTCGGACTCTGCTATCCTATGACAGGAAGCTGGGTATGGGGCGGCGGATGGTTAGATTCCCTCGGATTCTATGATTTCGCAGGTTCTACGTTAGTTCACGGTGTTGGCGGAGCAGCAGGCCTTGCTTGCGTAATACTTCTTGGCGCGCGTACCGGTAAATATAAAGATGGAAAAACGTTTGCCATACCTGCTCACAACATCCCGCTTGCAACTGTTGGTGTTTTCCTCCTTTTTATCGGATGGTTTGGGTTCAATGGCGGATCTGTTCTTAGCGCCGACCCCATTGGCGTGTCTTACGTGTTTGTTACCACAGCACTCGCTGCATGTGCCGGTGCGCTGGCATCTATGATCACCACCCAGGTTGTGATGAAAAGCCTGGATGCCCCAATGGCACTTAACGGTATTCTTGCCGGCCTTGTAGGTATAACTGCAGGTGCTGATGTTATTTCACTCACAGGTGCTGTGATGGTTGGTGCAACCGCTGGTGTGATTGTGGTATTTGCTATCCTGATGTTTGATAAGCTTAAAATTGACGACCCTGTAGGAGCCATTTCTGTTCATGGCGTATGTGGTATTTGGGGAACTCTCGCCGTTGGAATATTCACAGAAGCAAGCTTCCTTGTTCAGCTTCTCGGAACAACCGCAATCCTTGGCGTTACCTTCGTATTCTCACTCGCTGTATTTGGCGCTATCAAAGCCATTGCGGGCGTGCGGGTTACACCTGAGGTTGAATCTGACGGACTTGACATTTCCGAACACGGTAACCACGCGTATCCTGACTTCTCACCAGTTAAAACATCTGAACTGGGGCAGTTTACAGCCTAAAAGGTTTTTTATTCCCAGTAATCAATTCAAACCATAAAAAAAGGAGCACCCAAGACTGATCATCCGGTGCTCCTTTGGTTACTCAAATCACTTGCGTAATCCTTTCAACCACTTCAAAATAATACAATGAAAACAAAGAATACAACGAATCGACTTTTTAAGACTTCAGTAATTACAATTTTTTCTATCCTTATGATTGCTATGATGAAACCGAATGAGGCATCAGCACAGGAACTATCTACCGGTGTTGATCTCTTTAGCACATACGTTTTCAGAGGCATCGCATATTCCGGCCCTTCTATCCAGCCTTCCGTTGAATATTCTGCCGGTGGATTTGCTCTCGGCGCCTGGGGTTCGCAGGGAATAGACGGCAATGCAGGCTCGCCCGGTTTCCAGGAGATGGATCTCTACACAAGCTATAGTTTCGATTTCGGACTCAGCATTGGCTTCACTGACTATTATTACCCAGGGGTACCATTCGGTCAAGAAGACAGCCATGCTTTCGAACTGAACCTGGGATATTCAATTGGCGATCTCTCACTTTCAGGAAACTATATTTTCAATGAAGCCCCCGGAGCCGGTTCTGTTGGCGAAGACATGTATTTTGAGCTGGGATATTCAGCCGGTCCAGCCGATTTATTCGCCGGTGCGGGCGATGGATGGCACTCAACCAACGGCGACTTTGCGATTGTGAATGTAGGTATCGGCACAAGTAAAGAGATTAAAATCACGGACTCTTTCAGCCTTCCGCTCAGCGGAGCAGTTATCCTCAATCCGAATACCGAGCAATTTTATATACTCGCCGGGATATCGCTGTAAGACACTCAACTATCGAGAAAACAAATTGGAAAAATAACTTAAAAAATTGGGCAGATACCGGCGCCCCAAATCAGCAGGTTGACTATTTTGGCAACCCGGTACTCTGCCCTCCTTAAGGAGACAATCGCTTGTGAACTCAGGTGATAGGCTCAAGGCTTGAACTTTGCAGCATCAAGAATTGACCAAAGATGAATGATCCACCCAAGAAGGAAAACCCATAAAGCCCCGGCGGCCAAAAACATAATAATGGCTATCAGAAGCCTGCCCTGCAATAGCTGCCCAAGCCCCGGGATAAAAAAACTACAGAGTGCTGCAATAACATTTCCGCCTGATCCTTGTCCTGCCATAATATAATTGATTGGTTTTCAGTTGCTCTTTCCTACGAATTACCGACACTTTTGTTTAGGTGAATGTACAATCGCCATTGAAAAAAGTGAAAGCCTTCATTTACTCCTCTCAAATTCTATCCTGCTGCGGCTTCTTCAAAAATAAATTCATTACTATATTATTAATAGTAAAAGAAATAATACGTGACTTTATGCTATTTAATCACAAATTGTTTACCAATGAAAAAAGTTGATTGCCCGGGTTGTGCTGTAGAAGTAGACGCAAGTTCCGACGTTTGTCCCATCTGCGGTTATGAGTTCCCAAAACAATCGCCCTTGTTTAAAGCCGGCGTCTGGATCTTAATTCTGCTCACTTTATCCTGGATACTTCTTTGAGCCGCAATGGCAAAAGCTTAACAGCTCCAGCTGTCAATTTACATATTTTAGCTTTACATCGAGTAATCTTATACTATTTTCATTGGTAACCAATTCTACCCAAAGATGCCTCGTCATCAAAAATAACCATCATCCCGAATGTTTAACTCTCTCCTGAGGTTATCCTTTCGATTCAATTCTATTTGTAAATCCCTGATATAAATTACTGAACATGAAAAATAAACTCAGCCGATTTTTTATCAATCAGCTCTTTCAGAAACTCCTTCTTTTAACCGCTGCTGTTCTGCTATTTCCGTTAGCTGTGACAGCACAGACAACAGCACCAACGCTTGGTATGGATGAAAATCCACCGGCGGTTCACGCATTTACCAATGCCACAATCGTAGTAGCGCCGGGTGAAGTTCTTCAAAATGCAACCCTTGTCATTCGAAATGGCGTGGTAGAATCAGTTGGACGTCGTGTCAGCCCTCCTGCCGATGCCCGTATCTGGGATATGACAGGACACACTCTTACACCTGGCTTCATTGACCCTTACACCGAGATCGGTCAGCAAAATCCAAGGGAAGAACTCGACCGAGGCAACCTTTCGTGGAATGTACAACTCAGGGCACATCTTACCGCAACCGGTGAGTATGAACTTGAAGATGACGGAAGTGAAGCACTTCGCAATCAGGGATTTACTTCGGCTCTGTCGGTACCCCCACTCGGCATTTTTAAAGGTGAAACAGCCGTTATGAGTCTTGGAGAAGGCGAAGTATCGCAACGAGTTGTTCGATCTGAAGTGGCGCAGGCTGTTAACCTTACAAGAAGCTGGGCATTAGGCTACAGCTATCCTACATCCGATATGGGAGGCATCGCCTTTATCAGGCAAACACTTCTTGATGCAGATTGGTATGAACGTGCACACAGCGTATATGAGTCAAATCCACAGGGATTGCAGCGGCCTGAATCAAACGCCGCCCTGGAAGCTCTTATAGATGCCGCCCGCGGTGATCAGCCGCTTCTTTTTGCCGCAGAAAGTGACGAAGAGGTCATCCGCAGCATTCGTTTTACAGAAGAATTCGACATTACGCCCTGGATCAGGGGAAGCGGCCACGAATACCGAATTCTTGATTACATCTCTCAATACAACGTCCCATTAATTCTTCCACTCGAATTTCCAGAGAAACCCGATATCGATACCCCTGAAGATGCGATGGATGAGGATCTTGCAGACCTTCGCCACTGGTATCTCGCACCTGAAAACCCGGCACGCGTTGCGGAGGCCGGTATTGACTTTTCTCTCACAACCAGCGAGATGGATGATTTGAAAAACGTACTTCCAAATATCCGAAAGGCTGTTCATGCAGGCCTTAATCCTGAGACTGCCCTGGCAGCTCTTACGGTCAATCCGGCTAACCTACTTGGCATTGGCGAGACCCATGGCACACTCGAAGAAGGCAAAGCTGCGAACTTTATCGTCAGTAATGGCGACTTGTTTACCCACCAGAGCTCCATCAGCGACGTATGGGTTGACGGGCATCACTACCGTGTAAATCCTGTGCCAGGCACTCATGTACTTGGCGAGTGGACGGCAACATCTTCAAACACCATGCTAAGTGGTGATATCAGTATCACAGGAGCACCCGGCAGCCCGAAAGGCACTATGACTATAGATGGTGAAGAGGTTGAGCTGTCATCTGTATCTTTCCATGATCTTTCAGGCCGATTCAGATTTTCACTTTCTGGTGAAGATATGGAGGGTGTCACAAGGGTAACAGCTTCATTATCAGGCGACGAGCTCAGCGGGTGGGCGGTTTTACCGGATGGCCAGCGTGTCGTCTGGAATGCCGATCGGTCATCAACGGCAGATACTGAAGCACCTGAGGAAGTTTCGTTTCCGGAACGCACAGTTTCACTGGCAGATATCCGTCCCAACATGGAATACGGCCTGGAATCCATTCCTGAGCAGCCATCAGCCATCCTGGTTCAAAATGCCACAATATGGACGATGGGTGAGCAGGGAGTTCTGGAAAATGCCGACATTTTGATGCGTGATGGTGAAGTTGTTGAGGTTGGCCAAAATTTAAGTGCCCCCCGGAGAGCAACTGTCATTGATGCTGAAGGCAAGCACGTAACACCCGGACTTATCGATCCGCACATTCACTCCGGAACAGACGCTGTGAATGAGGTTGGTAATGCCATCGTACCTGAAGTAAGAATATCAGATGTGCTGAACATCAATAATATCTGGATGTACCGTCAGCTTGCAGGCGGCCTCACAACGACCCACGTCATGCACGGTTCCGCTAATCCTATTGGCGGACAAAATGCTCCCATCAAACTTAGATGGGGTGCCCTATCGCACGACCTCAATTTTGAAAATGCCCCGAGAACGGTCAAATTCGCCTTGGGTGAGAATCCTAAGCGTGTCGGCAGCAACCGCTACCCTGATACGCGAATGGGTACGCAGCACATTATCGCAGATCGATTTTCACAGGCAAGGGACTATGAAGCCCGATGGAATGAGTGGAATGAAACCGGTGAAGGAATCCCGCCAAGGCGCGATCTTCGCCTGGAAGCAATAACTGGCATCCTGAATGGCGATATACTCGTACAGTCTCACAGCTATCGTCAGGATGGAATACTTGCCCTGATGAGACTTGCTGAATCTTACGACTTCAGAATTAAAACATTTCATCATGCGGTTGAGGCATACAAAGTGGCGTCGGAACTCAGAGAACATGGCGCCGGAGCTGCTGTCTGGTCAGACTGGTCGTCCTTCAAAATTGAAGCCTACGACGGTACCATCTTCAATGCGAAGCTGCTCACCGAGGCAGGTGTACTTACATCACTTCATTCGGATAACAGCCAGATTGCTTCCCGTATGAACTGGGAGGCCGCCAAGATGGTCTATGCCGGAATGGATCCAGAAGATGCCCTTGCCCTTGTTACAATCAACACGGCAAAAGTTTTGGGGCTTGACGAATATGTCGGCTCGCTGGAGCCCGGTAAACATGCTGACTTTGTGATCTGGAATGGCGATCCTCTGTCAACTGAAACAAAGGCTGAACAGACATGGATTGACGGCCGTAAATATTTTGACCTCGAAAGGGATGCAGAGCTTCAGCAGCGCATCGCAGAGGAACAGGCATTACTTATTCAATACATGCTGGAGGTTGACTAATGAATAATTTTAATCAAGACGGTTCAAACGAATTCTTAAATAATAATCCCACTCCCATGAACCACGCAAGAATCATAGCAGCCAAACGTCCGGATCAAACTAAAGGATATCTGCCGGTGCTTTTCACGGTCAGCCTTCTAACGATTCTGCTATTTTTAGCAATTGCCATTACCGTTCAGGCACAAACACCTGCGCCCATGCAGAGCCAGCCGATCGCACTTACCGGAGGTACAATCTACACCGTGTCAAACGGAGTCATTGAAAACGGCACGATTCTGTTTGAAGATGGCGTGATTACAGCACTGGGACAAAATGTACAAATTCCAATGGGTGCTGAACGCGTAGACGTAACCGGGAAAGAGATCTATCCTGGTATGATCGACGCGTATTCGCGAATGGGCCTATACGAAATTGGCGCTGTTGGTATGTCAGTCGATATCAGCGAGACCGGCGATTTTAATCCAAATGTGACGCCTGAAATTGCTTTTAATCCGCAAAGCCGTCACATCGGAACCGCACGTTCCAATGGTGTACTTACGGCAGTAACCACCCCCGGCGGCGGTGTGATCTCAGGTCAATCATCCTCAATGATGCTTGACGGCTGGACCTGGGAAGATATGATTCTTGATTCACGCACAGGAATGATCATCAACTGGCCATCAGCGGATGACGATGATTACGACGATGAACTTATCGCCCTGCACGATTTTGTTGCCGAAGCCAAAGCATATCACAAAGCAAAGCAGGCTTATATGAACGGAAACGCTCCGAGGCTGGAAAATGATTCCCGTCTGGAATCCATGGAGGCCATGATCAGCGGCGAGCAGCCAGTAGTGGTCGAAGCTGATGAAATGCGGGAAATACAGGATGCTGTTGTTTGGGCGGAGGATCAGGGTTTCGATATTATTATCATGGGCGGCCGCGATGCTCACTACATTTCTGAGTTTCTGATTGAGAAAGATGTGCCGGTCATTATTACTTCTGTTCTGGATTCACCCGACCGCGACTGGGAGCCGTACAATGATGTCTACCGGCTACCTGCCAAGCTTGAATCGGCAGGTGTGACATATGCTATTGCAGGCGGATCAAGCGCGCCCTACACGTTCAGGCTCGCAAATGAGGCCGGGGCTTCAGCTGCTTTCGGTCTCTCTCTGGACCAGGCCTTCTATGCGGTGTCGCTGGCACCTGCTGAAATTCTTGGACTGGACGACCGTATTGGGTCGCTGGAAATCGGCAAACATGCCACACTTATGATTACCACCGGCAATCCTGTAGAGTACAGCTCACAAATAGAGCAGGCTTACATTCAGGGACGGAAAATTGATATGGCAGATGCGCATCGAGAGCTTTACGAGAAATATAAAAAGAAAGTTGACCGTCAGATCGGCCAATAGTTCACAAAAAACTTCTTTTAAGATTCAAATCACGCCCGGTTTCAGTTTTGATACCGGGCGTTTCTATTTGTCCCTGACAGCCAAAATTCTGTCCGGAGATCAGGCGCCCTTTTTAACCAAAGCAACTTATCCTTTTCAAAACATTTTAGTACCTTTCAAGCTGTTTACAAACAACGATGATTAAATAAACATATTTATGTCTGTTACAAAAGATGAAATTCAATACGTAGCAAATCTTGCCCGCCTCCACCTGCAAGATGATGAAGCAGAGAATCTGAAAGAGGACATGAATAAAATCCTCGGCTACATGGAGAAACTCAGAGAGCTGGATACCTCAGATGTGGAACCACTCGAGCATGTGTCAGATGTAACGTCATCAAAGTTTCGGGAAGACAAAGCAAAAGAGCCTCTCAGTCATGAAGAAGCGCTAAAAAATGCTCCGGATGCTGACTCTGACTACTTTCGGGTTCCCCGGGTCATTGAATAGCTTTTGTCTGTAAAGCAAGTTTCAACCTTCATTTTGTGGCTGCCAAATCGCAGCTTCTGTCTATAACCAATACTTCTTTGCACGCCTCATTAACGTCACATGCCCTCTAAAAAGAAATCAAAATCAGAAGATACGACGAACTTCTGGACATCCCTTTCGTCCCGCAATCAGCACCTCGCAGCTCTTGGATTTCTTTTCATCATCCCATTTATTCTATTTTTCTCCTCCACACTTGGAGGACAGCAGTATATGGGGCATGACGCCATCCAGTGGAGAGCCGGAGCAGAATCCATTATCGAATACAATGAGACTCACGATGATGTAGCCCACTGGGCATCAAATATGTTTTCAGGAATGCCTGCCACAACGATTTCACACCCTCCGCAGGCATGGAATCTTGACACTCTTCTAAAAAAAGGCTTCCGTTTTCTTTATCCCGCCCTTGAGTATTGGGTTCTTTTTGGCGGTGCATATGTAATGCTTCTTTTGATGGGGTTCAGGCCGCTTACCGCAGTTTTTGGATCAGTTGCCATAGGGCTTAGCACTTACATACCCATCATTATTGGTGCGGGTCACAACGCCAAATTCTTTGCCTACATATACATACCGTGGATTTATGTAGGCTACTTGCTAATGACCCGATCAAAGATAAACCGCTGGCTTGCCTTTTTTGCATTCTGCCTCGCGCTTACACTACATCTCAGGGCATATCATCCTCAGGTCACATATTTCTTTCTCTTCCCTCTCGGCACTCTGTTTATTGCGGATGCTGTTCGGGCTTATAAAAATTCAACCTTTACAGCCTTTTCAAAGCATACAGGCTTACTAACGATAGCTGCAGTTCTCTCACTGCTCATTACGATTCAATTATACTGGAGTACATCTGAATATTCAGAATACAGTACCCGTGGCGGATCCGAAATCGAAAATACCGAAGGGCTTTCTCAAAATTATGCGTTCGCCTGGTCTCAGGGTTTTGGAGAACTCCTCACACTTGCAATCCCCGGTTCTTACGGCGGTTCCTCGAGCGACGCCTATTGGGGTCCTAAATCAGTTACAAGCGGCCCTCATTATATGGGGTCACTGGTGTTTCTGTTTTTTATCATCGGTTTGTTAAAATCAAAGCACAAACTCAAATGGATGTTTTTGGGACCCGGCATTGCGACGCTTCTCTTTTCACTGGGAGAAAATTTCCTTTTGCTGAATCAGCTAATGTTCGACTACTTTCCGCTCTTTGATAAATTCCGGGCACCTGAAATGTGGTTGATGACGACTGTTTTCTGTTTCGGTGTCGTATCTGTAATGGGCCTTGACTGGACGTTTGAACAGATTAACATGTTTAAGGGTAGACGAGGAAAACAACCGGGCAATTGGAAGCAGGCACTTATGATTGCTGGAGGTGCAGGGTTACTTCTGGCAGGCGTCGGATTTGCCGGGCTTTCTTATGAAAAGCCAGGCGAACGACAACAACTTGCCCAGCAGATCGCTCAGCAAAATCAGGTACCGGTTGACGATCCCAGAGTATCTCAGACCGTCAATCGATTTATAAATAACGAACTGATTCCACAGCGCGAAGAAATGGCCCGTGCCGACTCACTTCGATTTCTATTTCTTATTGTAATTGGCGTTGCACTCATTTGGTTTGCCGGAGAACGAAAAATCTCAGCTGCAACCGCCGTGGTTGTGCTATGCATTCTTCTTGCAGCCGATATGATCCTGGTTGACAAAAGATATCTAAACGAGAGTGCTTTAGTTGATGGAAGTTTATCACGAGAAGACGTGGTTGAGCGACAGGAACGTGAAATTGATCGATTTATCGAAACCAACAGCGCACATGAGAACGGATGGAGCTACCGGACGCTTCCGCTACTCGACAATCCGTTTAACAATGCGGTTCCCGCCTATTTTTATCCATCCATTGGCGGCTATTCAGGTGCAAAATTAGGATACTACCAGGATCTGCTGGATGCAGCTGTTTTCAGTGGGCCGAATGGTATTAACTCCGGCGTACTGGAAATGCTTAACGTGAAATATATTTCTGCTCGGGGCTCTGTTCAGCTTCCCGGTTTTGAGACAGCTTATAGCGACCAGCAAGGTATTGTTATCGAAAATCTAAATGTACTGCCCAAAGCGTGGTTTGTAGATACCATCGAAACTATGATGTCGGAAACGGATGTACTGCAACGTATTTCCGGTGAATTCGAAGCCGATTCAATTGCATTTACATCAACGCCTATCACTACAGACGTTTCATCTGACACAACCTCATCGGCTGTAATTACAGAATACGGCCCTAATAAAATTTCGATTGATCTGAGCAGGTCAGAACCCGGATTTTTAGTACTTGGAGAAATCTGGTACCCGCCGGGCTGGACAGCCACGCTGAATGGGGAAGAGACAGATATTATCCGCACGAATTATGTACTTCGCGGCTTTGAAGTTCCTGCTGGAGATCATCAACTGGTTCTTACTCTTGAACCTGAATGGTACGCTGCTGGTTACTGGCTTGGCCGACTTGGAACATTTGCACTTTTCGGAACGGGTCTGTTTGGGCTTGTCCTCTACCGGCGGGATGACAGATCTGATGGCGCACAACCCGACAATGAAGATTCGGATAAATCTTAAATAGAATAAACCCTCCAAGGGTTTAAAACCCTTGGAGGGTTATGTTATATCCCAAGCAAATTACCATCCCTGTAAAAAACCGATGTTTCTCTTTTTTTGAATTCAATCGGACACATCCCCCGAAACGGTATCTGCCTGAAATCGAGTGACCTCAGGTAGCCAATGGTTTTTTGATATTTCTCCCAGTCGGAATCATCAAAAATTATCACGCCCCTGTCCGACAATGCCTGAAGCGAATGGCCCAGGCACTTGTCCCTGTTTCGTCCATCCAGAATAATTACATCATATTTTTTTCCAGCCAGCAGCACTGATGATTCATATCCCTCTCCCAATTTTCTATGGAAGAGCCTTACATGATCTGGCAAATCGTCCTTCACCCACTCTTTCCATTTCATATTATGCTCAACAGAATGAACGCCGGCGGCACGATCTGCCCACCACAACGTGCTGCTTCCTGCTCCATATTCAAAAATCGATGCATCTTTCGGCAGACGCTCGTCCAAAAAATCGATAGCGTTGTAGACAAACCAGGGAATAGGGGCTCCGTTTCGATCGATGCTTTTCCCCGTCCTGAAACTCTTAAACCAGCCGTTATCGGCCAGCATGCTGTGTCGCCGCAGCATCCAATAATCGTAAAATGGAAATTTTGCAAGTATCGGGTGGATATTCTTTCGATAGACGTAAGATGTCTCGAACCAGCTCATGTTTGGTGATTGGTATATTTGTTGATTAGTTGATTAGTTAACTGGGAATCGGTTATTGGTTATCTGGTAACTGATAACCGCTAACTGATCAACTTTTTATGGATAATACTCAGACATTGCCAAAATTATTGTAACGAACCATACCTCTTCAAACTCAAACTTATAAAAATAGTTTTCGCGTAATCTCCTTGAGATAGAGTCCGGGAGGAACTGATCGTATCAGGTCGAGCCAGCTCACAGATTCTTCTTCCGCCAGTTTAAGGCGGTATTCCTGGTATTTTTTTTGTTTAGCGCTCATCCAGTCTTTGTGCTTTTCGTAGCACTGGTAGTAGCCATCCAATTTTTGATCTGCCGTACTGATCCTCTCGCGATCTTCCTCCATATTTACGATCTGAAGTGGCTGGGTCACAGTTCGTATAGGCCCAAATTGCCGGGACAGACGAATCCAGAGATCGTAATCCTGAGCCGATGGCAGGTCTTCATCATAACCGCCAATCTCATCAAGAAACTCCTTTTTTGTGAGTACCTGGTTTCCTACCTGGTTATAATAAAGCAAATCATCATGTGTAATCATTGTCGGCTTCCTCCAAACAGCCTCACGATCATTCATCACCATTCTGTCGTAGGAGCATACAGCTGAAAACCCCTCCTCAAATTCCTCCATTAATCGCTCAACACGTGTCGGACGCCAGTAATCATCATCATCAAGGCCGGTAATAAACTCTCCACTGGCATGTTGAACAGCAATATTACGACTTACAGCAGCACCTTTTGATTCCGTATTGCTGATCACCTGTATCCGATCGTGATCTTTCTGTAATTGATCAAGATAGGCGGGCGTTTCGTCGTCCGATGCATCGTCAACGATTACAAGCTCTACCGGACTCCAGGTCTGTTCGAGTACTGAGTTCACGGCACGCTCCAACAACCCCTTCCTGTTGTGCGTAGGTATAATGACGCTGACCAGTTGACGATTATCATTCTTCAAAATTTTGGCCTCGCTTGTTGCCTGTTTAGGTGACTATCTGCCTGATAATATCGGGCCAGCAAGCGATAGTCTTGCCGGTAAAAATTGATGGCGTATTTAAGTGCTTCGTCAGACAAATCGGATACAGAATATGAGGTCCCGCCCGACTTTTGGCTCAAAAACCTGAGAGACGGACGATAAGTTTTTAGAAAATCCTGCAGCTTATCAAGTTCATCCATCGTAAATATTTTGTCGAGGTAATCAAGCGTACCACCGAAAAATGCCCCTTGCGGCCTGGAATGATGCTCGATACTTTTATTCGCCTTTTGGTACATTTTGAGGTTCAAAACAAATGTATTGATATCAGGAGTTTTATCAAGCCCATATTTTTCAAGAGATTTGGGATTAATACTCAAATCTCCTAAATCCACAACCCGGTTTCTGTAGCAGGAAACAAGTCGCCTAACCGGATCACGGACAACTGCGAACCGGGTGAATTCCTTTTCTGAAGCGATTCTTTTTAGCCCGGTAAAAGCTTTTGGCCGCTTTTTATAATAATCATGGATATTTATATAGGGTGCGTTTATATCCCTGTCTTTATCGAATCTCCTCCCAAATTCAATTTCATGAAGTGCCTCCTTTGTACTGGAACAGGCATTTTTTGGAACAGGAATATAAATCAATCGCTCTCTGAGAAGACGGACCTGATGGATTCTGAACCCCGGCAGGCCGATGCGCCGGCTTGCATATCGGTAATATAGATTTACATCCTTTATAGTTTTTCTGAGGTTCAAGAGCCTTCCGATGCTGCTTTATTATTCGAGTTTAAAATTCGCTGCAGGGTCAATCGCTTCTGTATAGGTCAATTGTATTTTCGCCCTTTCATATTCGTCAAGGTAATGAAATAAGAAGTGATGCTCATTCTGATATTTCAGAATCATCGTT
>Ga0209931_1000404_pt1 | contig 26132 bp, 9 predicted proteins | sample SalPonR1_B_D1_MG_FD_185697 | JGI IMG/M metagenome (GOLD analysis project Ga0209931, IMG submission 185697) | Salt pond soil microbial communities from South San Francisco under conditions of wetland restoration - Salt Pond MetaG R1_B_D1_MG... ...
AAAGTTGTAAAAGAGATCGTTGGCGAATATGCTGCGGGCTCAAATCAAGTGGAACTACGACGATCTGATATTAATGGAAGTGGCATGTTGTACTACCGTTTAGAGAGCGGCGATTACAGTGCTGCGAAGAAAATGGTGATTATCGACTAAGAATAGGCCATTTATATAGCTAAAAGGAGCCTCGAAGCGATTCGAGGCTCTTTTTTTTGCATATACATATTAAATAAATTTGTAATATGTAAAAGTTTGTTATATCTTTGACACAAGATTTTCTGGATAGCGGGTGTATAATTATGGTAGAGAACTCAATTTTAAATGTGATTGGGATGAAAATAAAAATTTCTTCTATCTGATTTTATCCTTTTTTGGCGCCAAAATTATTAACTATGAAACAGATTGCAACTTACATTTTCATATCTACTTTTTTATTCAGTTTGATTGGGCTCGTTGCACTTTCCAAATCTGATACCACTATTGGAATTGTAGCATCCGATAGTGAAGAGAATACTAGTTCTTTAGTATGCATTTCATTTTTGCAACTTTCATTGGGCCAAAACGGTGTAGAAACTCTAACCCCCGACATGTTATTGGCTGAGAACTATCCTTCTTACGATCAGTTTGATGTTTCTATCGTGGATCCACCAATCTTTACTGATGTTGTAGATTGTAGCTTAGTGGGAGAGACCATAATGGTCGAAGTGATTAATACTGTTAATGGTCAGAAATGCTGGTCTAATGTACTGGTGGAGGACAAACTGTCCCCAGTATTAAACTGTGACACTATCAATGTAGATTGTACGTTTGATCTGTTTTACAATGATATTGATTCTTTGCTGCCTAACCTCGAAGATAATTGTACATCGCGGGAGGACCTTACCGTTACTTTCAATCAACAGCAGATTTCTCAGAATTGCCAAAGTAACTATGTTTTAATCTTAGATAGGTCTTGGTACGTTGAAGATGAGCAGGGAAACTCCTCAGTTTGTAATCAGATTATCCGACTTGAAAGACCATTAATTTCTGATGTCGAATTCCCGGAAAATGATACTATTTATTGCCCTAACTTTAACATTGATCCCGCCCAGACCGGTTTTCCGACCTATAATGGAGAGGAAATTTCTTTTATCTGCGGCTTAGCGGCTTGGGAAGATGATGTGATAATACCTCAGTGTGGTAACACTTTTAAAGTTATGCGGACCTGGAGTGTTGCCGATTGGTGCGCTAACACCACTCGAACTCAACTTCAACAGATTTTTATTCTTGATACGGTTGGGCCCGTCATTCCTTGTCCTGCAGATCAAACCATATCTAATACTCCATTTTTGTGCGGTGCTGAATACATGCTTCCGGATGTTAATGTTGTGGATAGCTGTTCTGATAGTCAGGATATTTCATTGGTCTACTCTGTAAATAATACTCTGTATAATGTTGGTGAACTTGTTTCTTTAGATGTGGGTGTTACCACAATAGAACTTGAGGCCACAGACCCTTGCGGTAATACCTCTATTTGCGAGTATGATATAACAGTACTCGATAACGAAAGTCCCACTGTTGTTTGTGCCGATCAAAATGTTTCTCTCGAAAGTAATGGAATAGCAGAGGTTACTCCATTTACCTTTAATAGTTTCTCCTATACCGATAACTGTGGAATTGAAGAAGTGCTTATCCGTCGAATGGATGACAATTGTGATCGGCCTGACGATATGGTTCTTGGGCCTAATATTCAATTTTGTTGCGAGGATATTGGTCAGAATGTAATGGTCGAGGTTCAGGCTATTGATGTAAATGGATTAGTAGGCTCTTGTATGTTTGAGGTTGAGGTTCAAGACAAACTTCCGCCAGTTGTTGATTGCCCTTCTGATTTAACGATTTCTTGTGATCAGCTTTCCAATGATTTATTTGATTATGGGGATGCTGATATTACTGACAATTGTAGCTTTTCGTTTGATTACTCAGAGGAAATATTTTTAAACGGGTGCAAAGAGGGCAGTATTTTTAGAAAATGGGTTGCTGTTGACTCTTCTGGGAATACTGATTCCTGTACTCAGGTTATTACTGTTTTTAATCCATTTGATTTTGACCCGAATAGTATTGTGTGGCCAGCTGATACCGTAATTGCTGAGTGCAATATCCTTCCGTCAGACATAGAAACCTCGCCTGAATTTGAGCAAACGCCCTGCGAAACGGTTTCTGTTTCCTTCAGTGATATGACTTTAGATCCAGATAGCACTTGCTTGGATGTTATGAGGCAATGGGTAATTGTAGACTCATGTACAGGCTTATCCTATGAGCGAAGTCAGATGATTCGGATTCTTAATAATAACAACCCTATCCTTACCGTGCCGGATGATGTTACTCTCAGGGCAGACGGAAATTGTCAAGCTCAGGCTAGTTTGCCAGCAGCTGTTGTCAATGAATGCAGCAGCGGAGTCCAATTTGTAAATAGCTATACATCTCAAGGGGCGATGGTAGATACCCTATTTGAGCTTGGTTCAACCTCAATTCTTTTTACGGCTACCGATCAGTGTGGTAACTCAAGTACGGGACTTACGATAGTTACAGTAATTGATGATACACCACCCATCGTGAGTTGTCCCGCCGATACTACAGTGGAGAACGACCCTGGGGAATGTGGCGCTTTTATTGAATTCCCAGATCCTATAGTAAGTGACAATTGTGAGGTTGCTTCTGTTGTTGTTGATTATACGGACTCAATTAATGCCAGTGGCTTTTACCCTGTGGGTGAAACCTTAGTTTCAATTATTGTAACGGATGGGGCTGGATTGTCTGATACGTGTTCCTTTTTGGTGGAAGTTACGGATTCAGAAAGTCCGGTTTTAACCTGCCCTCTGGATACACAAGTATTGTTTCTTGATGAACTCTGCCAGGCGGAAGTTCCTGATGTTAATGGACTTATAAGTTTTGAGGATAATTGCTCGGAAACTGGAGACATATCCGTCGTTCAAAACCCTGTTGCCGGAGAAATATTAATGATGGTTCAGGACACCTTCATTCAGGTTGTTATCGCCGATGAATCCGGGAATACTGATACTTGTGAAATTCAAATTGCCTTGCGAGACACCTTGCCTCCGGATATTATGTGCCCTTATTTGGATACTTTAGATGTATTCGTCGATGAGGACTGTGCTTATATCCTGGAAGACTTTACTTCAGAGGCTATGATAATGAGTAATTGCACAGAAGATATGGATATAGAAGTTATCCAAATACCATCTCCGGGAACGGTTTTGATGGGGGGTGATACAACAGTATTAATCACTCTTCAGGCGGAAGACTTGAGTGGAAATGTCATGGAGTGTGATTTTCCTCTTGAACTCAATGATACGATACTTCCCAATATCACATGCCCACAGGATATCATTGTAAGTACAGATCCCGGCGTATGTGAGGCCGATGTGAGTATAGATATTCCAGCAGTTTCAGATAATTGTGAGCTTGAAGGTTTTTCGAATAACTTTACGGGAACAGAGGACGCGAGTGGCGTGTATTCACTAGGTACCACTGTAGTTGTATATACGGTGACCGATGCCTCCGGAAATGTGACTACCTGTAGCTTTACCGTGACGGTAGAAGATGAGGAAGCTCCCAATTTGGAATGTCCGGAACCGTTTATGTTAGTGTTGGATTTGAACTGCGAAGGAGAGATACCTGATTTGCAGGACTCCATAGAGGTAAGTGATAACTGTACACTTGAGCAAGATATTACGTACACCCAGAGTCCAACTGCAGGAGACCCCGTTTCCGGCGTAGGAGTAAGGACAGTAACCATTACAGTTTCCGATAGCTCCGGGAATAGTACGACCTGTGAGGTGGACATAGAGTATGTAGATGAGACAGCTCCGGAATTAGATTGCCCGGATGACATCATTGTAGAGGCCGATGAGGAGTGCGTGTATGTATTGGAGGATTTTACAGGCCAGGCGATTGTTACGGATAATTGCTCAAACTCTACGGAGATCACTGTCACGCAAGACCCTATTGCCGGAACGGAATTGGAAGGCGTAGGCGAATATGATATTACGATCACAGCTACAGATGAGAGTGGTAATAGTAGCACTTGTGTATTTGTAGTAGAAATAATAGATGTAACTGACCCTGAGATCACATGCCCACAGGATATTATTGTAAGTACAGATCCCGGCGTATGTGAGGCCGATGTGAGTATAGATATTCCAGCAGTTTCAGATAATTGTGAGCTTGAAGGTTTTTCGAATAACTTTACGGGAACAGAGGACGCGAGTGGCGTGTATTCACTAGGTACCACTGTAGTTGTATATACGGTGACCGATGCCTCCGGAAATGTGACTACCTGTAGCTTTACCGTGACGGTAGAAGATGAGGAAGCTCCGGTATTAACATGCCCACAGGACTTAACTATTGCTTTAGATAACGATTGTGAAGCCCTGATACCGGATGTGTCAGGCTTGGTGGATTATTCAGATAATTGCACCCTTTTGGACTCCATCACATTTAACCAGTCGCCACCTGCAGGAGACCTTATTGAAGGGCCACAAGATATCACCGTTACGGTTATTATTGCAGATAGTGTTGGAAATACGGCTTCCTGTGATATCGTCATTACTTTTGCAGATACTTTACCTGTAGAGATTGTCTGTCCGGTGGACCAAACTGAGTATTTTGATGAGAATTGTGAGTTTTTAATACCTGATTATAGAGATAGTGCTTCGGTGGTGAGTAGTTGCACAGACCCGGATAGTATACAAATCACTCAATTCCCACCCTCTCAAACACTGATTAATGGAGCCGAAGTGGGTGATAGTATAGTAGAAATCACATTAATAGCACAGACCAACGGAGGGGAGTCAGATACCTGTATGTTTAACCTGACTATCTTAGACACCATACCTTCCGTTTTGACTTGCGCTCCCGATACCACCGTTTATTTAGATGCTAATTGTGAGGTTGTCATTCCCGATCTTATACCTGAACTAGTAGTTGAGGATAATTGTATTTCTGATATTGGGTTCACGGCGGTTCAGACCCCTCCTGCCGGAGATGTCATCTTTGGAGAGGATACGGTGACTATTTCATTTATTGTAGCAGTAGATAATGGCGATACCCTGACCTGTGAATCAGAACTTATGGTATTGGACACCATTTCTCCTATGCTATCTTGCCCTCAAGTTGAAAATGTGACCTTAGACATAAATTGTCAGGGTCTGATTCCAGACTTTAGCGATGCCATCACGGCTGAGGATAATTGTACACCTGAGCAGGAATTAGGTTATGTGCAGAATCCGCCAGCAGGTGATCCATTTTCTGGTGTTGGGAGCACAACAGTACTTATTACCATAACGGATAATTCCGGGAACACCGCAACTTGCGAGGTGGAAGTTAACTTTATAGACGAAACAGCTCCTGAATTGGATTGTCCGGATGACATCACTGTTGAAGCAGATGTGGACTGTTCGTATCTTGTGGAAGACTTTACAAGTCAGGTTATAGTTACGGATAACTGCTCAAACTCTACGGAGATTACCTTGACTCAAGACCCGGCTGTTGGAGAGGAGTTGACGGGTGTAGGAATTTATGATATTACCATTACAGCGACAGATTCCAGTGGAAATATTGAGACCTGTACTTTTACAATAGAAGTGATCGACGAAACGCCCCCGATGATCACCTGCCCGGATGATATTACCGTATCGACAGACCCTGGAGTTTGCGAGGCAGATGTACAAATAGATTTACCGACCAATTCTGATAATTGCGGAGTGGAGAGTGTGATTAATGATTATACGAACGTAGAAGATGCGAGTGGAATATATCCAGAGGGCACAACGACGGTGATTTATACGGTGACTGATGAGTCGGGTAATGAGGTAAGCTGTAGCTTTACGGTTACAGTGGAAGATAATGAGGCGCCCGTTCTAAGCTGTCCACAGGATTCCATTATTCCATTGGATATGGACTGCGAGGGACTCATTCCAGATGTGTCAGGCTGGGTGGATTATTCAGATAATTGCACACTTTTTGACTCCATCGAATTTACTCAATCGCCACCTGCAGGAGACCTTGTCGAAGGACCACAAGATATTACGCTTACAGTAACTGTTACAGATAGTGTTGGAAACTCAGCTTTCTGTGATATAGTCATAACCTTTACAGATACTTTACCTGTAGAGATTGTTTGTCCGGAGAACCAAACCGAGTTTTTTGATGAAAATTGTGAATTTGTTCTGCCTGACTATAGAGATAGTGCAGAAGTAGTGAGTAGTTGTACGGATCCGGATAGTATCCAAATCACTCAATTTCCACCCGCTCAAACGCTGATTGATGGAGCCGAAGTGGGTGACAGTACGGTTGAAATAACCCTAATAGTAGAGACAAATGGGGGAGAAGCAGATACATGTATGTTCGACTTGACCATTCTTGATACTATTCCAGCTGTGCTGACTTGTGCTCCTGACGCCAATATTTTTGTCAATGAGGATTGTCAGGGCATCATTCCTGATCTGACTCCAGAGCTTAGTGTTGACGATAATTGTATCACTGACATTGGTTTCACGGCTATTCAAAATCCACCTGCTGGCGGGATTTTGCTAGCCGGAGACGTGGTGACGATTACGTTCACCGTATTTGTCGATAATGGAGATACGCTCAGTTGTGAATCGGAGTTGACAGTTCTGGATTCCATTTCTCCGGAAATAAGCTGTCCGGATGACCTTACGATTATTCTCAATGAAGATTGTGAGGTAAGCATTCCGGATTTTAACGGTGAGTTTATTTTAGACCCGGGTTGTGAGGATAGCTTAAATATCGATGTCGTTCAGTTTCCGGCTCCAGGAGATTACCCTTCTTTCTCAGGAGAAGAGATAGAAGTGATTTTGGTGGCTAGCAATCCATTTAACAATACTACGGATACTTGCGCATTTCTAGTGACTACATTAGATACGATTGCACCTCTGCTTGAATGTTCATCTGCTGGATTGGTTCTTGATTTAGATGAAGATTGTTCAGCTCTCATACCAGATGTGACTGCAGAAATAGTTTCTCTACAAGATAATTGTACGGAGGAGCAGAATATTCAGATTACGCAAATGCCTCCAGTAGACTCAGTAATAGCTTCGCCTGAAGGACCGATAGAGGTTGAAATTATTGCAGAGGATGGAAACGGGAACACAGCATCTTGTTTTATTACGATTGAATTTGAGGATAATTTACCTCCGACGATAATTTGTCCGCCAGATACCATGGTCCCCTGTCAGTTTGATATTGATTCAACGGAACAGTTTGGACAGCCTCAAGCTTTTGATAATTGTTCGGATGTGACGATTACATTCTCGAATCAGTTTTTTAGTTCCAATGCGTGTACCGTTGACTCATTGAAAAGAGTATTTACGGCTACTGATGAAAGTGGGAATTCGAGCTCTTGCACCCAAACGGTTATTTTTGATGGAGCAAATCCGAATTTGACAGAAAATGATTTCATTTTTAATGATACTGTCTTTACTCAGGATTGTGACCTCACTGATCCGGAAGATATTTTAGAGTCAATTCCGGAACTCGATCCGGACCTCGAAGTGTGTAAGGTCATTAATACCAGTTTTGAAGATGGTCCGATTAGAGACTCTGACTTCGGATGTCAGGAGTTTGATCGCACCTGGACTTTAATTGATAGTTGCGCAAATTTGACTGATCCCAATGACGGAATTTTTGTTTTTGATCAGTTAGTTGTTATAAACGATACAGTTTCCCCGGAAATTAATGTGCCGTTTCTCGATACCATTATTTACATTGATTCTTGTGGAACCATGGCAGAAATTGATTTTCCACCTGCTACGGCATCTGATTGTGTGGGAATTGATACCCTATTCAATAATTCCCCATTTGCAGATAGTAATGCCGGAGGAGATATCAGCGGAACATATGAAGAGGGAGTTTATGAAATTACAATTACAGCAGAAGATTCATGCGGTAATCAGACGGCCCAGATGATTAATCTAATCGTCAGCGATACTTCGGATTTAGAGTTCACATGTACCTTTAAGGTGGAAAAGCCTTTTGATACAACTACATTTATGGTTCCTTATTTTATAAGTGAAATGGTCGATGGATTAGTGAATTCTTGTGGTAATGAACCAGCAGGCTTGATTGAGTTCTCTGTTGATCCGGATGATCCGACCGATACAGTCATTATTGTAACATGTGAAGACTTTGGAATGGCAGGCACCGAATTTGTTGAGAACGTACAAGTTTATGCCTTTATTGATGGGGTCTTAGTAGATAGCTGTACAACTATCATTGCTATAACCGACAATGTCATTGACTGTATGATTGAGGCGCTTGGCGGAGGCGTGGTAGATGTTAATCAGGAGCCATTTGAAGAAGTACAGGTAAACTTATCTGGAGTTGACACCGGAATGACTTATACGGATAACACTGGATACTTTGAGTTTGATGAGCTATTGCGGGGAGGGTATTACTCTCTGAGTTGCGATTTTGAGGGGGATCCGGTAGCTGGTGTTTCCACCTTCGATATTTTACTGATACAGCGATATATTTTGGGCTTTGGTGAACTGGAAAATCCGTACTCCTTAATTGCCGCTGATGTGGATAAAAACCGACGAATTACTGGAAAAGACATCATTCACCTCCGAAGAGTGATTCTAGGCATTGATTCCGAAATGCCTGTTGATAACTGGCGCTTTATTCCGGCTACCCATGAATTTGCTAATCCAGAGCGAGCGTATGCCTCCAATTACCCCGAAAGTATTTTCGTTGAGTCCCTGCAGGCAACAATAATGAATGCTGACTTTGTCGGGGTTAAAGTAGGTGATGTGAATGGATCAATTAGCCCGGGAGCAAGAGGTAGAACAGGCCAGGAATTCTGGAATGCCGAGCACAGCAGCGAAAATCAAATTGATTTTTATGTTCAGGAGACAGGCCGCGTATTTGGATTTCAATTTGAGATTCCAGCTTCAGTAGCTTCTAATCTGAATTTACTGGATGGTCAGATCAAATGGAATGATTATGAAATATCCAGAGGTGCTTCAGGTAAATTAACCGTCAGTTGGAGTGACCCCTATGGACGGATATTGTCAGCTGGAGACCCCATTTTTAGTCTCAGCGGCAGTCAAGTTCGTCAATTAGAATCCTTCAAGTTTGGAAGTGATAAAGTGGCTCCCCAAATTTACCGCGAGGGAGAGGTCCTGATTAAGTCATTGGGCTTGCACTGGATTTCAGGACCGCAGAATTACGCTTTGCATCAAAATAGACCGAATCCGTTTGTCGATAGGACGATCATTCCGTTTGAGTTGCCAGAAGCAGAAAAAGTGGAACTCCATGTTCATGATAATTCAGGACGCATGGTGTATGAAGCTAAAATTGAAGGAAAGCGAGGATATAATGAGTTTGAACTGAACTCTGACAGGCTGGCCTCTGGAGGTACATACCATTATACTTTGAGAGCGAAAAACTTTATCGCTAGCAAGGTCCTAGTGGTTGCTGAGCCTTAATTACGATTGATATTTATCATTGAAGGGCCTGCCCATTGAGGACGGGCCCTTTTTTTTATCCATGACATATAAGGGATTATACATATTTTTATAAAATTATATTATAATGCTTTACATATTAAATAATATTGTAATATATTTGTCCTAAGCCCAACCACAATACCCAAAAACAGTTGCAGTAAGATGCAATTTTAAACGACGACTAAAACACTTGATTATGAATTTTCGACTGCTACTCACGTGGCTAGTCTGGGGCTTGCTATACCCTATGATTAGCCTTCAAGCTCAATGCGATTGTATTCCCGCCAGCGGGCCTGTAATCGATCCGTTACCTACTATTGAATTATGTGACGGAGACTCCACTTCATTAACTGTTGAAATCCAACCTGGCTCTTTTTCCTCCTTTCCCGATGCTTATTTCATAGAACGCGACAATAATCGTGTAGCTCAAGAGTGGGTTCGTTATAATACGGACACCGGCTTTGTGGATTCAGATGATCTCACATCATGGGATGCGGTGATCGGCGGGGCTACTTTCAAAGGAGACTCTGTATATTACCTGATGCGTCCCGGATTATTGTTGCGTACTTTACCGGATGTCCTCCCTTTAGAGCTAGACACACTGTCTTCCCCTTCTACCCGCCAGGGACAATTTTGGGTGGGCTTAGCCTATGACGAGTCTACGGACACTTTATATGCCTTGTCAAATCGGAATAACCAAAATACCAGCTTACTCTATTCCCTGAATGAAGAAACTGGGGATACTAGTTTAGTCTCTAGCCTGCCGGAAGGAGCTCGATGGCTAACTAGCGATGATAATGGAACATTATACGTTGGATTTTCTACTACCGATGCTTTATATTCTTTTGATTTAAATTCCAGAACCCTCGACTCTATCGGTGAGTTTGGATTCAACTCCCGACCTTGCCAGGGTGCTGACTTCGATCGTGGTTCCGGTATATTATATGGACTGTTTCTGGATGGGAATGACGATTCCGTTTTAGGTATTATTGACACTGAATCGGGCGAATTTTGCAGCTTTGATACCATCAATCAGCAAATGAATTGCCCCATGGTAATAAAAGACTCCGAACCGGTCTCGTCTGATTACAGCTTTTCATGGACGCCCACTACAAATATGATTGGCCCATTAACTTCAAATCCGGAGGTGTTCCCCTCGGATACAACGACTTACACGGTCACTGTAACCGATAGTTGTGGAAACTCCTCTTCGTCTTCGGTGATTGTAAACGTTATTCAAGCGCCTGATCCTTTAAATTCACAGGCCTGCCTCTCTGATGTAAATATTACCCTGGGACAGGATTGCTCAGCTGAAATTACCCCGGATGCTCTATTAACTCCTGACTATCAATGCCCCAACCAGTTTTATGAAGTCACTATTGCCGGTCGGCCCGATCCGATTGTAGATGGTAATGATTTGGGCCAAACCATCGAGGCAACTGTTCAGCCTGTAGGAGGAGGAAACTCATGTACTTCTAATGTTACCGTAAATGACGATATGATTCCTGCAGTAATTAATTGCAGTGACGTCACCCTGTCATTTGGTGATGTAGTTCCTGATTTGACGGCTGATGATAATTGTGATCCAAATCCGACCATTATAAATCTTGGGACTACATTTACGGATACGGTTTCCTGCTCGACACCATTCTTCTATGCAGCTACTCAAACCGCTGTCGCAGAAGATGCTTCTGGCAATCGAAGTGCACCATGCACCAGAACCGCATTCTTTTTAGGTCCTCAGGCTTCGGATGTGGAGTTTCCGGACTCCTTATCAGAAATGACGAGCAACTTCCTAAGTTGTAATGATGTTTTCCCCACAATGCCAAATGGCCTTTACCCTACTCCTGAATTCTCAGGTACGCCTGATATTGGTGGAATTGATATTAATGATTATCCACCTCAAATTCCCATCGATGCTAACTTTCAGGATATCCCTGTAGTTACAAATCCACCTTGTAAGGTATCATTTATTCGGAACTGGTTTGTCATTGCATGGGAATGTAATCAACCGGATACCATAGCCAGGTATTCACAATTGATTCAGATTTTAGACAAAGAAGGTCCTACCTTCTCTTTACCTCAAATCGATACGCTTTCTACAAATTCCACAAACAGCTGTGAAGTAAGTGTAACGCTGCCCTATCCCAATAATGCCAACGATAATTGCACAGACATTGATAGAGTAGATGTGACTTACGGCTTCAATTCCATCCCTGATTTACAACCTGGAGGGGCTTCCGTGAATTTACCTCTCGGTTCTACAGAAGTGGTCTATAGAGTTTATGATGGGTGTATCAATAGCACAACGGACACTTTGATGATTACGGTTATTGATGAAAATGTACCCACGGTGGTCTGTCGTTCAGCTAATGTAGGGCTCAATAATACAGGCCCCACAAGAGTTTATGCTCAATCTTTTGACGATGGCTCTTTTGATGATTGCGGACCCATCACACTCGAAGTCGCTCGCATGGACTCCGCTTGTGGATACGACACTTCATTCGGCCCTTTTATTGAAGTTACGTGTTGTGACGTGGCGGATGAAGTCATGGTTATTTTACGCGCGACCGATGAGGCCGGAAATATGAATGAGTGCATGACAACCTTGGACGTGCAGGATAAAACGCCAGCGCAAATCGTGGCTCCTGATGATATCACCGTCAGTTGCGAATTTCCAGTAGATCCAAACGATTTATCTATTTTTGGAAAAGTCGTGGTAACAGACAATGTAAATGCGATCAATAACCGATCTCTCGAGCCTGGTGTCGAAGATATTGTGTTGACAGATCCAGGTGTCGACCCCGTAGGACCCACTATTTATGGTCAGGATGGAGTAGCATATGATAATTGCGATGTCACTGTCCAGGACACTAGTGTAATTGAAGAGCTGAATTGCAATGCTTTAATGATTGAGCGCACATTTTTAGCCGTCGTTAACGGTGAAATCGAAGCGCAAGCTATTCAGCGTATTTATGTAGAAAATATCGCTCAGTTTAGCGAAGATGATATTGTTTGGCCCAAAGATACCATGCTTATAAATGCATGCAATGGCGTGGAAACAGATCCTGAAAATCTGGATACACCCCATGCTTTTCCACGATTCACATCCGGCCCATGCAATAATGTGGTCATCAGTGATCCACAGGATACGCGATTCTTTACGCTAGACCCTAATGATCCGACATGCTATAAAATTTTAAGAAAATGGCAAGTAATGGACTGGTGCAGTCCGTTGCCCAATGGAGATCCACTGGTTTTTGAACACCATCAGTTGATCAAAGTGGTAAATAATGATGGCCCCGAATTTACTTCAGCATGCGACGATCAAATCGTTTGTACAACAGATGGCGAGTGTGGTACGGGCTTCCTATCTCTTTCTCAGGAGGCCGTTGACGATTGCACACCTGAAGCCGACCTGGAATGGTCCTATATTATTGATTTGGATAGCGATGGCGACATTGATGAATTCGGAAATTCTTCGGATGCTTCCGGCAACTATCCTCTGGGAACACACCGTATTACATGGACAGTAGAAGACGGATGTAATAATCGTACCAGTTGTGCTCAGATATTTGAAGTAGAAGCATGTAAGGATCCCACTCCGATCTGTAATCCAGGTATTACTGTCGAGCTGACACCGATGTTTATCGGCCCCGACACCTTTGCCATGAGTGAAATTACCGCGGAACTAATTGGTGGTAACTCATTTCATGCATGTGGATATGACGTAACGGTTTCATTCTCTGAAGACACCAGTGACCAAACGTTGGTTTTGGATTGCGATGATGTAGGAGTTAGAGATATCTCGATTTATGTAACCGATGAAAATGGGCGCCAGGACTTTTGCAGAACCTATGTATTAGTTCAGGACAATCAACTGGTTTGCGGGAATGATCCCGGTCCCAGCTTCCCCGTATCTGGTAGTATTACGAATAGCTCGACCTCGCGCGGGCTACCCAACACCGAAATCGAAATATCAGGTGGTATTGAATTCATGACGATGTCTGATGAAGAGGGTTATTTTGAATTCCCCGGATTACTGGCGGGTCAGAGCTACACCATTGAGCCCGGAAGAGATGGAGATGACTTGAATGGCGTAAACACTTTTGATATCTTGCTCATGCAGCAGCATATCCTAGGGCTCACTGAATTTGATAGCCCATATAAGTATATTGCAGCTGACATAGACCATAATCAGCGTATTACCGGAAGGGATATCATTCAGTTGCGAAGAGTGATTTTAGGTATCGACGATAGTTTTCCCGAGAATACCAGTTGGAGATTTGCCGATGCTGAATTTGATTTCGGGTCAGGGGACCCTCTGGCACTCAACTTTCCGGAGAGCTATGAAATTAGAGATCTGACAGGTGAAATGCATATCGAATTCGAGCCTATCAAAATTGGTGATCTTAATATGTCTGCCAACTTTAACGATTCAGAGGCTCAGACTCGATTTGATGCGAATAAAAACTGGTACAGCCAGCAGGAAGACCTCAAAATGGGTCAGCCAGTATCTATCCCCGTTTATGTCGAGGATGCAGAAGATCTACTCGGGTTTCAAATTCAGTGGGAATTCAACCCGCAATGGGTAGATGTGCAAAGCATACGCTCCGAGCAAATCGATATACAGTCTGGAAACTGGGTATTGGGAGAGGACTTCTTGCGCATCAGTTGGTCACAGGCCTATGGGGCAAAAATAAATCCCGAGAAGCCTGTATTCTACATTGACCTCACATCTCAGCGAGCGAACAGTATCGCGCAGGTATTGAGCCTGGCTTCAGCTCGCGAATTTTCTTCGGAAGTCTACACCTCCAGTGGTGAGTACAGCCTGACACATCGGGTCAATGCAGAGAACCTGGCAATGCCCTCATTTGAGTTGAAGCAGAACCGACCTAACCCGGCGACGGATATCACTATCATAGATGTTCAAGTGCCCGTAACAATGCCCGCAACCCTTGTGATTACCAATGGGACAGGGAAAGAAGTTTACCGTGAGCGCGCCCTATTTTCGCGCGGCTGGAATCAATTCGAAATCCAAACATCGAATTTTGGCCCGTCCGGAATCTATTTTTACAGCGTTTCCGCCGGCCCTTTCAACGATAGTAAGAAAATGATACTGATCGATTGATTTTAGTTGTAGCAGTTAGGCGTTGCCGAAAGGGAATCCATTTTTTGGGTTCCCTTTTTTTATTTTTTGGGTGTTCCCCCCGGCCGCCCAATTGCGGTGAATGTCATCACTCTGAGGACCTTCGGCCGTCCGGGGGGCGGGCTATGCGGTGCTGCGCCGAGCTTGGCCCTCGTGTCATTACCACTAAAATAGGTATAGAAAGCCGCTGTAGATTTTTATTCAGATCAAGATTGTCGTGCATCTGTGACTGAATAGAAGAAAGGTCTGGGCAAAAAGATCAAGTATGGGTCATTTAGAATTCAATGGTAATGACACTAGCGGGCCGCTCACCAGCCTGAGCTGGTGGCGCACCTACTATCCCTAACACAAAGCGTCGACAGCATTTATCGTGCTATTCCTGCTCTGAAGCAATAATAACCAGAACGGGTAGAATGCCTTTCCATCTACTCGATACGATACGCTTACAGAATCAAAGGGGTCGATCGAATCTTCAGTTTTGTTTGGTTTCTCTCCGGAATCAAATACGTAGCCCAGAGAATGGGTGATGCTTCCATTCGGTAGACATACCAAGCTGTACGTCTTCTTCGGAAATCTATGAGGGTAGTGAATTTCGCAGTATATCCACTATAAAGACTCAGAGAAACTCAAATCACACGAATACCAAATCATCCTTTTGGATAAAGTCTACATGCAAAGCAAGAAGACCTCTAAGCGCCTTACATTCGTGAAACTTTATTTTTGAAGCCGGCTATGATTTCTCGTCCTCAGCTTCTCGTAATTTTCGCCGTAGTATTTTACCCACATTACTTTTGGGCAAATCATCCACCCATTCCACTTCCTTCGGTATTTTATACCCCGTTAAATTCTCCCGGCAATAGGCAATCAGTTCTTTTTTATTCAAACTCTTTTCCTTTTTGACGACGAAGACTTTGACCACCTCATTTGATTTGGGGTCCGGGATGCCAATAGCTGCAGCCTCCAACACCTTGGGGTGCATAGCGAGCACATCCTCAATTTCGTTCGGGTAGACATTAAATCCAGAAACGTTGATCATGTCTTTCTTCCGATCTACGATACGGAAAAAGCCGTCATCCATCATTTCACCGATATCTCCGGTGCTAAACCAGCCATCCTTAATGACGTCTGCTGTTTCTTTTGGCCGATTGTAATAGCCTTTCATGACCTGAGGTCCTTTAATCTGGATTTCGCCAGCCTGATTGGGGCCGAGTTTATTTCCTTCTTCATCTACCACGCGCATATCCGTTGAAGGGGCCGGCATCCCAATGGAGCCCAGCCGCTGCCGTCCGTCTATAGGGTTCACAGAAGCAACCGGTGAGGTCTCTGTGAGTCCATAACCCTCTGTGATCTTGCAGCCTGTGACTTTTTCCCATCGTTCTGCCACTGCTTGCTGCACGGCCATACCTCCGCCTACGCAAATTTTGAGTTTCGAAAAGTCCAAGTTCCGGAAAGGCTCGTGATGCAGCATAGCATTGAAGAGCGTATTGACTCCTGTCATCAAACTAATGGGATAGCGCTTGAATTCCTTAACGATCGAATTAAGGTCTCTTGGATTGGTTACGAGCACGCTCAACGCACCTACACTCATCATAGCGAGACAATTGGTGGTAAAGGCAAAAATGTGGTAGAGGGGGAGGGGACAGAGCACCCGCTCAGACTCATCTGTCAATTTAGTCGTTAGTATAGCTTTGATCATCAACATATTGGATACAATATTCTGGTTGGTGAGCATCGCGCCCTTAGCTACACCAGTCGTGCCTCCCGTATATTGATGAAGGATAACTCGATGGGGTCCATCTTCAAAATCCGGCAAAGTAAATCGTTCACCTCCCTTTAGGGCTTCTTGAAAAGAAATGGTATTGTTGAGATCAAATTTTGGAACTAATTTCTTAATGTACCGTACCACAAAGTTGACTATAGTTCCTTTTATGGCACCGAGCATTTCCCCCAGACTGGTGACAATGACAGTGTCGATCTGAGTATCACCAATAATTTTTTCCAAATTGTGCGCGAAATTTTCAGCGATCACAACGGCTTTTACACCGGAGTCTGTAAACTGATGCTTCATTTCCCGTGGGGTGTAGAGTGGATTGGTATTAACTACCACTAAACCTGCTCGCAGAGCACCGAAAAGAGCAATGGGATATTGAAGTAGGTTAGGCATCATCAGACCGATGCGGTCTCCGGGCTTTAATCCCCGGGAACTCAAATAGGCCCCAAAGTCTCTGGACATGGCATCGATTTGCTTATAGCTGAGCTCCTTTCCCATGCACGAAAAGGCTTGTCTATCCTTATAGGTTTTAAGCGCATGATCTATAAAGGAATTGAGATTTTCGTACTTATCTGCATCAATATTGGCTGGTACATCGGCAGTATAATTTTCGAGCCAGGGTTTATCTTGCGCCATCAGTTTTTCAATTTAGTGGTTTTAACAATCTATGCTTTTCTCAGGTCGAGCCTCTGGCTCATTATGAGCCGTGTTTTATTTGTCATGTAAAATAGTAAATTCATAGAAACTTAACAAATGCGGGTTTTCAATGACCTGAATATAGAACTAGTGTCATTACCACTAAATAGGTATCGAAAAGTCGCAGAAGATTTTTGTTTAGATCAAGGCGCGATGAAAGAGTACATTTGAAGAGGCAAGGCGCCCTTTGTCTCTACTCTGTGACTGAAGAGCAACGAAGTTATGAGCAAAAAGATCAAGACTTGGTCTTTGACGAATTTAGTGGTAATGACACTAGACAGAAGAGGGGCTGCTTTTCCTATGAGATGCCGAAGCACTTCTCTTTTGGACAGTTTGCAAAACTCCCTTTTTTAGGCAATCTTGATACTAAAACATGGGGCATGCTGTTTACATAAACTCAAAAAACTGTGCGACCGAAACCAGCTTGATGACACCCGAGATGGGGTTTAGAGGTTCAGAAGATGGGATTCTCTTTGGTCAGAGCAACATATTCATATACTGTCAGGGCTTAAAAAACGGCTTGTTTATAAAAAACAACTTACATTTGATAGGAGAAATAGCTGTCGCAATCATTTAAATTAAGAATATGAAAAGTTTTATTGTTTCTTCAATTCTCTTCTTTTTACTCTGCTCCCTGTCAGCTCAGGAGATTACTTTATCTGGTGAAAAATATGAACAGGAATATAAGACTTTAGATCAGGGAGTGGTGTTGACAGATACCAGCAATTATTGGGAGGGCTTTTCCGAGTTTTACGAACCCTCTCCCCCGGTTTCTTTTTTTTCAGGGGCATTGAGCTTTCAAGAAGTGGATCTGGATGAAATTGGTCTTTTTTTATTTGCTGAGGAGTTAGCTGAAATCTTAATTTTCCCTCTTTATGTAGGTAGTGAAGATTACGATATATGGGAAGTTTCGGCTCATTCTCCTGAAGACACAATAGCAGAAACAGGTCAAATACGAGTGCAGGAAACAGTTACAAGTTTTACTGTAGAGTATAGTAAGGTGGCCTACACGCTGTATAATTTCAACACAGATTCTTTATTGTTTCTCGACATCCAATTCACTTTTCAGGTTCAATTGGATTATGAAAATGACAAGGTCCGCTATCATTTTGGTGAAATTGTGTTAGGACCAGAAGCCGAAACGCAAATGCAAGAACTTTCCATCATATCCGGCATTTTTACGGGTTTCGAATTTTCCGAAGGAGAATTGCAGCTCCCCTTCATTTTTGCAGATGGTGATCCAGCCATGCCAGAATTTTTCGCTGGAGAAGGATTCTTTGAGGAACTTCCGCCGTTCTTCATCGAAGACTTTCCTGAGGAAGGTACCGTTTACGAATTCAGTATGGATGTGATGACCTCTACCGAGGAAGTCTCCGTGTCTGAGACTCTATCTGTTTGGCCTAATCCCGGCTATGACCAGCTCACAATTTCTTATCCTGCCCCTGATTTTAGTTATGAGGTTCGAAACGCTGCCGGAGATTTAGTTCAGGAGGGGAGGGCTCAAAGAACAGCCCGGATCCTAACCGCTAATTGGCCGGCCGGTGTGTACTTTGTTTCCGTGGGGAAAGGCAAGCAAGTGTTAAGTGAACTATGGATTAAATACGAATAGCCTTATCTGATCATTGTAAGGCCACCGAATAGCTGATTTATTTGAATGAAAGAGATCTTTTTGGGGAGATTCTTTTTTCAGGAAATCGAGCAAAACATCTGTTTACTCTCCTTTCGTCTGCACTTAATTCTTTTGCAAAGAAGCCAAATCCGGGAATAGATTATTCCCAGATATTGCTTCGGCCATAATGGATGCTTTGTACTTTAGAATAAGCGTTTGAGGTGCTTTTTGCGTATCATTTATTAAAATCTCTTATTTTATGAAAGCGATCTATGCGTTATTATTTCTATTTATATTGTATCAAAGCTCGCCCGCTCAAAATGTGACCATCTCAGGTGAAAAATACGAAGAACCGTATTCGTCCATAGTGCATGGAATTCAACTGACTCCCAACCATGTAAATTGGCGCCTTATCGAACAAAGGAATTCACTGGCCCGGCCTTTCCCTTTTTTAAATAATCGATTCATAACCACAAGATTAAGTTTGACAGGGGCCAATATTTTGACAGAAAACGACAGGTATTTTTTAAGCACGGTTCCCATAAGCATAGAAAATCGATCAAACCCTCTTCGAGGTTTAGCGGGTAAGACGGATAGCGACACTTTGAGTGTCGGGCAAGTTATCATCTTAGAAACAGACTCTATAATGAGCTTAGAGTTTAGAAATGTAGCGATGGAATTATACAATGTAGAACGGGACAGCTTTTGGTTTTTAGATCTTCGCTTTAATTACAAATACGAAATTGATTTTAGAGAAGATCAGGTTCGCGTTCATTTTGGAGAAACCATAGTAGGTCCATCCGCAGAAGAACAAATCGGGGATCTTTTCATTTTCTCAGCTACCGCTTTTCAGATTTATTCAGAGGGGAGGACATTCCTGTTCGCCGATGGCGATCCGGAATCACCCGAATTTCATTTAGTTTTTGATGAACTACCTGATTATGGACTTTACGCGCTACAATCTATTCCTGAGGAAGGTACTGTTTTCGAATTTAACTTTGCCAATACCACGTCAAATGCGCTTCAAGTTGCAGATCAAAAGATAGAGGTTTACCCTATACCGGGGAAAAATTATTTCCAACTTGCCTTTGGAATGCAGAAGTTCTATTACGAGGTTCACAATATGTCGGGTCAATTGATGACTTCGGGACTTTCCTACGGACAGGCCAAAGTTGAAACTTCAGATTGGATGTCAGGCCTATACCACATTTCAGTAGAAAGTGAAGGATATTCAGCCGAGCAATTGTGGATGAAGGCACAATATTAGAGTATTTTTTGCGCCAGTGCTGTGTAAGGGTGAGGTGCCGCCCTGTCGGTGCCGAAGTCGCGGCCGCGCGCAAGGCTAGGGGCGAAGGGCAGCGCGGTCGGGACCGAGTGAATAACGAGCCCTGGAACATAACGCCCAGCCGACATGGAGGGCTCTGCCCGTTTTGTCGGCTGGGGGCGCCCACCTTCCCCTAAAACATCTTAGATTCTATAGGATTAGGAATTTTATAGAATAAAGTGTACTTTTGCCGCTCGAAATTTATTGTTTAACCCTTAAAATCGATTCTTTAGATGTCAGAAGACAAGAATCAAAACCCAGAGGAGTCACAGGAGACTCCTGAAAATACACCTGCTAACGGCACGCCCGAGAGTGAAAAGGTGGATACTCCTGAAACAGAAACTTCAGCAAAATCGGAAAGCGAAGCGCCTGAAAAGGCTGAAAATCAGCCAGAAAAGACCGAGGCGAGCGACGAGAAAGCTGCGGATGACAAAAAAGAAGCAGCAGAAGACGAAAGCCCGAAGGCTGCTAAAGAGGACGAGAAAGCAGATGAAACTGCTGAGGAAGCCTCCGATGAGGATAAAAAGGAAGAAGAAGAGCCTGCCAAACAGCCTGAGCCTGAAGTTCCTCACGATGAATTTGATTGGGATACGGGCAATCGCGCCGGCTCCAATTACGAGAAAGATGAGTTTAAGCGAATGGAGAAAGTATACTCCGACACGCTTACGTTCATAGAAGATAATGAAATTGTAAAGGGGAAAGTGACGCGCATCTCTGAAGGTGACGTGGTCCTGGATTTGAACTACAAGTCAAATGGTGTTGTGCCGTTGGCCGAATTTCGGGATAATCCGGATTTAGCTCCGGGTGATACCGTCAGCGTGTATGTAGAACAACTGGAAGATGAAAAGGGACAACTGATATTGTCTCGACGGAAAGCCAAGTTGTTGGGTGCCTGGGATGCCATTGTAGATTCTTACAAGAATGATACCATTATAAAAGGTACAGTAGTTAGTAAGACAAAAGGTGGACTTATTGCCGATTGCGGAGGTTTGGAAACATTCCTGCCGGGATCGCAAATAGATATTAAGCCTATCGTCGATTATGATGCCTATGTGGGTAAGACGATGGAATTTAAGGTAGTAAAGATTAACGAAAGCATTAAGAATGCCGTGGTATCGCACAAGGCCTTGATAGAAAGTGATCTGGCTGAACAACGCGAAGAGATCATAGCGGGTCTGGAAAAAGGACAGGTTCTGGAAGGTACGGTGAAAAACCTTACCGACTTTGGAGCGTTCCTCGATCTGGGTGGTGTCGATGGTTTATTATACATTACAGATATTTCATGGGGACGAATCAGTCACCCGAGCGAGGTTCTTTCCCTCAATGATCAAATCAATGTGGTGGTTCTCGACTTTGATGAGAATAAAAAACGTATTTCTTTGGGTCTGAAGCAGTTGCAGCCACACCCGTGGGATGTGTTGCCAGAAGACATCAAGGAAGGCTCTACGGTCAAAGGAAAGATCGTCAATATCGAGGATTACGGTGCCTTTTTGGAGATTATGCCGGGCGTAGAGGGTTTGATTCACGTATCCGAGGTGTCCTGGAGCAATCAGCCCGTAAATGCGCGTGACTTCTTCGATCTTGGGCAGGAATTTGAGGCGAAGATTGTTACCATAGATTCGGAGGATCGAAAAATGTCACTGTCTATTAAGCAGTTGCAGAAAGATCCGTGGGAAGAAATTGGTATCAAATATCCCGTGAATAGCCGTCATGAAGGTGAAGTGAAAAATTTAACACCTTACGGTGTGTTCGTTGAGTTGGAAGAAGGAATTGGTGGAATGATTCACATTTCCGACCTTTCATGGACGAAGCGATATAACCATCCTTCTGAATTTACCCGTGTGGGTGAAACGATAGAAGTTGTGGTGTTGGAGATCGACAACGAGGACCGTAAAATGTCCTTAGGTCACAAGCAATTGGAAGAAAATCCATGGGATACCTTTGAAAATGTATTCCCAGTGGGCTCTTATCACGATGCGACGATTCTGCGAAAAGATGATCGCGGTGCCATCGTTCAGTTGCCCTATGGATTAGAAGCTTTTGCTCCGATAAAACACATCAAGAAGGAGAATGGACAAATGGCTGAGGTTGATGAGGTCTTGACGATGAAAGTTCTCGAGTTTAATCGCGATGATAAGCGTATATTGGTTTCACACTTGCGATATCTTCAGGATATTAAGCGTGAGGCTGATGATAAAGTAAGAGAAGAGAAGCAAAAAGACCGTGATCAGACGAGAAAGACGATCAAGAAGCAGTCCTCGAGCATTGAACGCTCTACGATGGGCGAGCTCGATGCCTTTTCACAATTGAAGGATCAACTCGAAGGAAAAGAAGGTCAGCAAGAAGAGGAGTAGGTCACTTCGGTTTTTTGAGATTATTGGATTAGGCGAATGGAACCCCGGTTTCATTCGCCTTTTTTGCGTACTAACGGGATAGTTTTTTTTCTCTTGCTTCAACTTCTGCTTCATAATCGTGTTTGTTAAGTGTAAAATATAAATGTGAGTAAAAAGGAAATCAGTATAATCGGAGGTGGTGTAGCCGGGCTTACGGCTGCTGCATCTTTGGCCCGTGACGGGTACAGTGTAAATCTCTTTGATAAAAATCAAATGCCTGGCGGCCGGGCCTCATTGATGAAAGTCGATGGGTATACCTTCGACATGGGGCCGAGCTGGTATTGGATGCCACAGGTATTTGAGGACTTCTTTCAATCTATGGGGTCTTCCGTTGCCGAAGAATATGAACTCGTTCGGCTGGACCCTGCATATAAAGTCTTTTTTGGTCCTGATAATGCTGTGGAAATACCAGCAGATTGGAAGGGATTGAAAGCACTTTTTGAGTCTATGGAGACTGGAGCTTCTGTTCAGCTGGAAAAGTATATGAAAGAGGCTGCTTACAAGTACGAGGTGGGAATGGATGAGTTTGTTTGGAAGCCCGGCAGATCTGTTATGGAATTTGCAGAGTGGAAAGTTATGAAGGCGATGTTTCGCTTAGATATGTTTACTTCGGTGAAAAAACACGTGCGGAAATATTTTAAAGATGAGCGTTTACAGCAAATCATGGAATTTCCGGTTCTTTTTTTAGGAGCTGCTCCAGCGGATACGCCGGCCTTATACAGTTTGATGAATTATGCAGATCTTAAGTTGGGAACCTGGTATCCCAAAGGCGGTATGTATGAGATTTCCCGGGCGATGGCGAGGGTCGCAGAGGCTGTGGGTGTTCAATTTCATTTTGATGCAGAGGTGGAAAAGATCATTGTTCATAATGAGAAGGCCACCGGGCTTCGTTTAAAATCAGGAGAGCGCATTGATTCTGAGGGTATTATTGCTGCTGCCGACTACCACCACGTCGATCAGAATCTGCTTCCCAAGTCTCATCGGCAGTACTCTCCCGGGTATTGGGATAAGCGGAAATTAGCTCCATCAAGTTTATTGTATTACTTAGGCGTTGATGGCGAGATTCCCAATCTTCGGCACCACAATTTATTCTTTGATGAGGATTTTGATGAGCATGCAAGAATCATTTACAAGAGCAAAGAATGGCCAAAGCATCCTTTATTTTACGCTTGCTGTCCCTCTAAGACCGATTCTAGTGTAGCTCCGGAAGGCAAAGAAAACCTTTTTTTGTTGATACCTTTACCTCCAGATCTACCAGATGACGATGAGAAGCGAGAGGAATTATTTGATTTTATGATGGAGAAGTTGGAAAAGTATACCGGATTTGCAGTTCGTGACCACATAGAAGTGAAACGGGCTTTTGCTATGCGAGATTTTAAATCTGCCTATCACTCTTTTAAGGGAAATGCCTATGGATTAGCCAACACGCTGGACCAGACTGCGATATTGAAACCCTCTATGCATCACAAAAGTATAAAGAATCTCTTATTTGCTGGACAGCTAACGACCCCCGGTCCGGGTCTTCCCCCGTCTATAATTTCGGGTCGCCTGGCAGCGATGGAATTGACCAAGCAAATTTGATTAAATAACGAATTAAATTATGATGTCACTTTACGAGTCCGTAAGCCGCGAGTGCAGTAAACACATAACAACCCGTTATAGTACCTCGTTTTCGTTGGGCATTCGCATGTTTAGCCCGAGAATGAGACCCCCGATTTACAGTATTTACGGGTTCGTGCGTTTTGCAGATGAGATTGTGGATACCTTTCACGATAAAGACAAAGCCGAGTTACTGGATGAGTTTTGGAAAGACACGCATAAGGCTATTGATCGTAAGATTAGCCTCAATCCGGTATTGCAAGCTTTTCAGGAGGTTGTACATAACTATAAAATCGAGCGGGAGTTAATCGATGCCTTTCTGCGTAGCATGGAAATGGATTTAGATCACAATCGCTATCATCAGGATCTTTATGAGGAGTATATTTATGGATCGGCAGAAGTCGTCGGCTTAATGTGTCTTCGGGTCTTTTGCGAGGGGGATGAGGAAATGTACCAGTCTTTAAAATCACCCGCCTGCAGTTTGGGGTCTGCTTTCCAAAAAGTTAATTTCTTACGGGATATGAAGTCTGATTTTAAGGAGAGAAAGCGCGTCTATTTCCCCGGAGTGAGTTATCATGATTTTTGTGACGCAGATAAGTCAGCTATAGAATGTGACATTCAGAAAGACTTCGACGCCGCTTATGAGGGAATAAAGCGCCTTCCAAAAGGAGCCCGACTGGGCGTATATGTGGCATATGTGTATTATCAGAATTTACTTCAAAAAATCTCTTCCTCCAATGCCGAGATTATTCGCAAGAAGCGGTTGCGGGTAAATGATAGTAAAAAGATATATTTATTGGTGACTTCCAGTGTCAAGAATCGACTGAATATGATATGAGTTCTGACAAGAAATACATCTTAGGCTGGGGCTTATTGACATTATTTTCAGTAACGATGTTGTGGAGTCAATTGGGGCCGGTCACAGGAGAACTGACCTGGAAATTGGATCAAGTTCAGTATCCTTTGCCCTTCCTGGAAACGGCAAATGCCTATTTGTATTTAATGTTGCTCTCCCTTTTTTTCCCATTTGTACTGTCCTTTGATCGGAGAGTAAACTATGTAAGTTCCTGGAAGTACTTACTATCCGTTTTTTTATGGATTTCGTCACTCTATATTTTGTGGGATGTGATGTTCACCCGTTGGGGAATATGGGAGTTTAACTCTGATTATATTCGAGCTTGGCGTATTTGGGGCTTACCCATAGAAGAGATCAGTTTTTTCTTAGTGGTTCCTTTCGCCTGTATATTTATTTATGAATGTGTGAAGTCATACGAGTTGCGCAGCTATCTGGGCGTGTTGGCGAGTGGGCTCATGCGAATAGTATTGATAGCTGGAGTTGTTTTGGCTTTAGTTCAGTTTGGCGGATACTACACTTCGACCGCCGGGCTTGTTTTATTATTGGCGGGGATTTTTTTGGAGTGGAAGTATACGGAAAGTGAGAAGCAGGATATCTATATAATGCTGTTATTGTCGTACATCCCATTTTTTGTAATTAATGGATTTTTAACGGGCTGGAGCACTTCAGAACCTATAGTTGTATATAATGACGATCAAAACTTACCCTGGCGACTTGGAAGCATACCTATGGATGATGCATTGTATCAGGCAGGCATGATGCTGTGGATGGTATTTATATATGAGGGGGCCAAAAAAAATAAAAAAATATTTTATTTCTTTTAAGGTGTTTTTATCCGGTCAATTCAAAATTAAGTTTGGCGTAGAAGGGATGAAGTCCAAATGGTCTGTTTCAAAAGGCGGTTTCATACAATTGGCAAAAATATTTATATGAAGTTATTTAGGAAAGGGGTTGCGGGTTTCAATAATCTGTTATATATTTGCATTCCCGTTAAACGAAATGGGTTGAATAAATAAAAAAGACATAGCTTAAGAAGCGGTTAGGTGGAGCGAAGCCACAATGTCTTCAATGATCTGCAACGGCAGAGAAGTTCTTTGAACTGTAGGAAGGTAAGGAAAAGAGGAGAGAGAAAGATTTTAATGAGTAGCGTGAGCGAGCGATTGAATTTGCGTTTACGGTTAGTTTTGGATTAGCTGTAAGCGGTATAGATTTTT